>LNFM01007709.1_pt1 | contig 16679 bp, 8 predicted proteins | sample 596031 | NCBI WGS metagenome assembly LNFM01 (sample SAMN04254537, study PRJNA301005) | activated carbon metagenome | isolation source: dual media filters at the Ann Arbor, Michigan drinking water treatment plant | place: USA: Ann Arbor
GGGCCTGCCCGAGTCGCAGATGCGCTCGGTGCGCGGCGGGCGCATCGGCATGATCTTCCAGGAGCCGTCGACCAGCCTGAACCCGGTGATGCGCGTCGGCGACCAGATCGTCGAGGCCATCGAGACGCACACCGCGCTGCGCGGTGCGGCGGCGCGCGCCAAGGCCATCGACTGGCTGAAGCGCGTCGGCATCCCCGAGCCCGAGCGCCGCATCGACGAGTACCCCTTCCGCATGAGCGGCGGCCAGAAGCAGCGCGTGATGATCGCCATGACGCTGGCCGCCGAGCCCGACTTCCTGGTCGCCGACGAACCCACCACGGCGCTGGACGTCACCATCCAGGCGCAGATCCTCGACCTGCTGCGCGACCTGCAGCGCGAGCACCGCATGGGGCTGCTGCTCATCACGCACGACCTGGCCGTGGTGTCGGGCATGGCGCAGCGCGTGGCGCTGATGTATGCCGGGCAGATCGTCGAGGTGGCGCCGGCGGCCGAGTTCTTTGCCGCGCCGAAGCATCCCTACGCCCGGGCGCTGCTGCGCGCGCTGCCCGGGGCAGGGCGCCGCGACGAACCGCTGGAGGCCATCGCCGGCACCGTGCCACCGCTGTGGCAGAGCTTCGAGGGCTGCCGCTTCGCACCGCGCTGCGGGCAGGCGATGCCGCGCTGCTCGGCCGCGCCGCCCGAACTGATCGACGTCGATGCGGGGCACCAGGTGCGCTGCGTGCTGTACGACGGCGGGCCGGTCGCGGCGCCGCTGCCGCAGCCCGTGGCGGCGGGCGTGCGCGCGCCGGCACCGGCGGCGACACCCCAGGAGGGCGCTGCACCGCTGCTCGTGGTGTCCGACCTGAAGGTGCGCTTCCCCATCAAGGGCGGCCTGTTCCAGCGCAGCGTGGGCCACTTCGATGCCGTGGCCGGGGTGTCCTTCAGCATCCCGCGCGGCCGCACGCTGGCCCTGGTGGGCGAGTCGGGCTGCGGCAAGACGACCACCGGCAAGGCCATCGTGCAACTGCTGCGCGGCACGGCCACCATCGAGGGCCGTGCGCTGCTGGACGGGCGCAACCTGTTCGATCTGACGGGCGCCGAACTGCTGGCGGCCCGGCGCGACGTGCAGATCATCTTCCAGGATCCCTTCGCCTCGCTCAACCCGCGCATGCGGGTGGCCGAACTGCTGGACGAGGGCCTGGCAGCGCTGCAGCCCGACCTCGACGCCGGCGCGCGGCGTGCCCGCATCGAGGCCCTCAACGACCGGGTCGGACTGCGCCGCGATGCGCTCGACCGCTACCCGCACGAGTTTTCGGGCGGGCAGCGCCAGCGCATCGCCATCGCACGCGCGCTGGCTGTGCAGCCGCGGTTGATCGTCTGCGACGAGCCCACGTCCGCGCTGGACGTGTCGGTGCAGGCGCAGATACTGAACCTGCTGCGCGAGTTGCAGACCGAGACGGGCGTGTCCTATCTGTTCATCACGCACAACATCGGGGTGGTCGAATACATCGCGGACCACATCGCCGTGATGCGTGAAGGGCGCATCGAGGAGCAGGGCGATTGCGGCCCGGTCCTGAGCTCACCGAAGCAGGACTACACGCGCCGCCTGCTGGCTGCGGTCCCGAAACTTCCCGGGGTCGGCCCCGTCATCTCCTGACAGGACCTGCGCTCGGACCTCAACCGGGCGCAGGCCGGCTGAAGAGCAGATGCCCCAGCCGCCACAGGCGGGCGAAGAACTGTTCACCGCGAATCGCGCGGTCGGCGGCCGGCAGGGCGGCAAGCAGCGGTTGGGCGAGGATCTCGCGCAGGCTGCGCCGGCCGTCGCAGAGCTCGAGCAGGGCGGCTTCGGTCGAGCCGAGCTCCATCACCTCGGCAGCCCGGTGGTACCGCGCCTGCTGTTGCGGCCCTGCCGCCTGAACGCACTTCAGCCCGGGAGCCCGGTGCGGTACCTGAAGATCCCAGGCGGCGCTGCCGAAGGCGTGCGCCGCCACCTGCGGCGCGTCGGCTGCGCGACGAAGCACGCAGGTGTGCATGCCGATGCGCTGGGTCAGCATCTCGACCACGGCCCATTGCTGCAGGTCGGACAGTGCCGTCACCGCGGCCAGGATGTCGGCCGGGAAGCGCGCCAGCGCGGCGTCGGGGTAGTAGAAGGCGTTGTCCACCCAGGCCTGGTGCTTCAGGCCATGTCGTCCCACGAAGTCCATCAGCTGCGGCACGGTGTAGGCCCGATCCTGCGGATGGAGAAAGGTGTCGACGAAGGCCGCGTCGTGCTCCAGCTCGGCGGCTGCGCCGACATACCACTGTGCGTAGTGGTGCGCAGGCAGTTGCGCCACGAGCCGCCGCGCGAAGGCGACGCCCGCCGCGGTCTGCGGCACCTGCAGCCGGCGCAGAGCGTCCTGGACCATGTAGACACCGGCCCGGGCGGTCGCACCGTAGACCATCAGCAGCAGGGTGCCCCGCGGCGCCAGCACGTCGGCGAGTGCCGCGAGACCGGCGTCGGGATCGGCCAGGTGGTGCAGCACGCCCGAGCAGACGATGTGGTCGAAACTGCCCCCCACCCGCGCGACGTCGCGCAGGTCGCCCTGGAACAGCCGCAGATTGTCCAGGCGATGCCGCTCCTGCAGGAATCGCTGGTGGGCCAGGCTGGCAGACGACAGGTCGACGCCGATCACCTCGTGCTCGGGGTGTGCATGCGCCAGGTAGGCCGCCTGCACCGTGCCGCAGCCCGCCGACAGGATGCGCATGCGCTGCTTCGGCTGGCCCTCGGGCCAGATCAAAGGGGCATAGTGCTTCGGATCGCCGAGTTCGAAGTAGCCGGCGCCGATCTGCGCATTGAGATCGGTGATGGGCGCCGGATAGGCGTAGGCCTCGTACTGCCGGGCGACCAGGTCGCTGACGTCGTGCACGGCGGCCTCAACGGGCCGTCAGCCGGGGTCGTGCGTCGCCGGGTCGCCTGGGGACGGCGTCCGTGGCGCGATGCCGGCGAGGCGTCTTCGTGGATGGACGGGCGGTGATGCGCATCACTCCATGCTAGCGCGATGGACTCGACGGGGACCCGGCCCGGCCCGGTGCCAGGGCGACGGGCGCTTGCGTCGGCAGGCCTTCAGACATCGGCCGCCGGCTGTGGGTTCATGGGCCCGGGGATGTGGTTCGCAGACAACGAACGCAGGCAAGGCGGCGCTAGGTAAATGCCCTAGCAGGAGGCTGTCAGCAGTTTTGTCTTGACTCAAACAAGCGAGCGCAAGTCGTTGAATTTCCTGGTTGCACGGGCCGGCATGCTCTCGTGTCTGGGCACGATGCCGGACGCGTCGACAGCGTCGGCGCGCCTGCGTTTTCGTCGCCGAGACACAATCCACAACACATGGCGTCTCGGCGTTTCGGCAGCTGTCCTCCGGGCCTGCGGGAGCATCTCCAAGCCGTCGTTTCGTTCGGGAATTTCCACCCAGGAGGTCTATCCTTATGTTCAAGCGAACCAAGGTCGCCAGCGGCATCATGGCGGCACTCGGCGGGGCTTTGCTGCTCGCCCACCCGGCGTTGTTTGCGCAGACTGCAGAGCGCGTCGAAGTCACCGGTACGCGCATCAAGACCATCGATGCGGCGTCGAGCAGCCCGGTATCGACGCTGACGGCGTCGGAGCTGAACTCTTCGCAGCCGGTGGCCGTCGAAGAGATCATCAGGTCCCTGCCCAATTCGGTGCCGGCCATCGGTCCCGGCACGAACAACGGTTCCGGCGGCGGTGCGACCATCGACCTGCGGGGCCTGGGCACGGGCAGCATCTCCGGCGCCAGCCGTACGCTGGTGCTGGTCAACGGCCGTCGCGTCGTGCCGTTCAACCTCACGGGTTTTGTCGATACCAACAGCATCCCGATCGCACTGATCGACCGGGTCGAGATCGTGACCGGCGGCGCCTCGGCGGTTTATGGTGCCGACGCCGTGGCCGGTGTCGTGAACTTCGTGTTGAAGAAGAAGTTCAACGGCGTCGAGCTCAACGGCAGCTACGGTACTTCGGCCGAAGGCGACGCCAACCGCTATCGCCTGGACGTCACGATGGGCGCGAACCTGGCCGACAACCGGGGCAGCGTGATGCTGAGCCTGGGCAAGGCCAAGACCGATCCCTTGACCCAGGGCGCCCGGCCGACCGGCCTGTCGGCCCTGAGTTCGGGCACCGGCCTGCCGCAGGGCTCGCAGACGGACGTGCCCTCGCAGTTCACCGGGCTTCCCGGCGGTCTGGGCAACAAGCAAATCGACCCCGTCAGCGGGCGCCTCGTCGATCCCGGTCCCGGCTTCAACTTCCAGCCGGTCAACTACTACCAGACACCGCTGGAGCGTCAGCAGGCCAGCGCCATCGCCAACTTCGTCATCAGTGACAAGGCCGAGGTCTACGCCGAACTGCTGCACAGCCGCAACGACGTGGCCCAGAACCTGGCGGGCACCGGCACCTTCCTGAACACCTACACGCTGCCGATCGGCAACCCCTTCATTCCCGAGCCCGCCCGCCAGCAGTTGTGCACGGCCTTCGGGATCAGTGCTGCCAACTGCGTGGCCGGCAACACGACGCCGGTCACGATGGCGATCGGTCGCCGGATCACCGAGCTCGGGCCCCGCATTGGTAACTTCGAGAACAAGACGACCCAGTGGACGCTGGGCGTCAAGGGCAGTCTCGCCGGCAGCTGGGGCTACGACGCCTATGTGTCCCGCGGCGAGGCCGATCAGGTCCGCACGCTCGGGAACTGGGGCTCGCTGTCCAAGGTGCGTCAGGCACTGGACGCCATCAGCACCACGGCTTGCCGCAACACGGCCAACGGCTGCGTGCCCTTGAACGTGTTCGGCCCGGATGGCTCGATCACGCCGGCGATGCTGAACTTCATCAACCTCGACTCGCTGCAGCTGCAGTTCGTCGAGCAGGACGTGATGGCCGCCAACGTCACCGGCGACCTGGGCTCCTTCAAGAGCCCGTGGGCGCGCTCGCCGATCAGCGTTGCGCTGGGCGTTGAGAAGCGAGACCTGTTCGCCGGGAACAAGTCCGACAGCGCGTCGCAGATCCAGGGCGAAGTCCTGGGCACGGGCGCGCCGCTGCCCGATCGCAATGGCAACGTGTCGCTGAAGGAAGCCTACGCCGAGGCCATCGTGCCCCTGCTCCAGGGCAAGCCGTTCGTGCACTCGCTCTCGCTCGAAGCCGGCTTCCGGGCGACCGAGTTCACCACCACGAACACGGACAGCTACAACACGCACAAGCTCGGCGCCGAATGGGCACCGATCAAGGGCCTGCGCTTCCGGGGCATGACGCAGAAGGCCACGCGCGCGCCGTCGATCAACGAACTGTACGCACCCCAGACCTCGGGCCTGACCAACCTGGCGGTGGATCCCTGCCAGTTGAACCGGATCAATCCCGCAGAGGCCAACACGCCGGGGACGCTGGCCAACCTGTGCCGGCTCACGGGCGTGCCCGTGAACCAGATCGGCCAGTTGCCTTCGCCGTCCGCAGGCCAGATCAACAACCTGGCTGGCGGCAATCCCGCCCTGGGGCCTGAGGAAGCGGACACCCAGACGCTGGGCCTGGTCTGGGAGCCCGAGTTCGCCAAGGGGCTGACCTTCACGCTGGACTTCTACACGATCAAGATCGAGAAGGCGATCTCTTCGGCCAGCGCCACGGACATCCTCACCCAGTGCTACAACCCGACCGCCAACCCGACCTTCGCGCTCAACGAGTTCTGCGCGCTGGTGCTGCGCAACCCCCTGAACGGCACCTTCAACGGCTCTGATGCGCCGGGTGTGTTCACCGCGTCGTCCAACCTCGGCAAGTTCAGCACCAAGGGCATGGACATCTCGGTCAACTACCGGCTCGCACTGCGCGACCTGGGCATGAACCCGAAGTGGGGCCGTGTCGATTTCGGCTTGAACTACACCAAGGTCGACGAGCTGAAGTTCCAGGCCACGCCGTCCTCGGTCAACCGCGAGTGCAACGGCTTCTACTCGGTGGCTTGCGGCAACGCCTTCGGCTCGCCCAACTTCAAGCAGAAGTGGATGCAGCGCACCACCTGGGCCTTCGGCGACTGGACGCTGGGCTACGTGTGGCGTCATCAGGGCGCTGTGATCGAGGAGCCGGGTGGCACCGACTTCCTCCCGGCCTTCGCCCGCATCAAGGCCTACGACTATGTCGACCTCGCGGCGTCCTGGCAGGCCAGCAAGAACGTGCGCCTGAGCCTGGCGGTCAACAATGCCTTCGACAAGCAGCCGCCGCTGATCGGCAACACCATCGGCACCACGTCGGCCAACAGCGGCAACACCTTCCCGCAGAGCTACGACACGATCGGCCGCTACTACAACGTCGGCGTCAACGTGAAGTTCTGATCGGGGTGCGCCAGGCCTCGAACCAAAAGGCGGGCCTCGGCCCGCCTTTTTTTTGGTTCCGGAGGTACCGCAGGCCATGGGCGTGAACCGCAGATCGCCGGCCCTGGCGCAGGTCCTGCGCCAGGGCTTTGCTGCCCAGCAGTCGGGCCACTGGGCGCTCGCCGAGTCGCTGTACCGCGAGGTCTTGAGCGCCGCGCCGGAGGATCCCGATGCCTGGCAGTTGCTGGGCTCGGCAGCCCGGCGGCGTGGCGATGCGGCCGAGGCCGAACGCTGCTTCCGCCGGTCCCTGGCGGCCCACGAGGCGCAACCCCACGTCTGGAACAACCTGGCCAACCTGTTGTGGGCGCTGGGCCGGCGCGACGAAGCCGAACCGTGCCTGCACCGGGCCCTGGCCTTGCACCCGGACTACGCCGACGCCCACTACAACCTGGCCCGCATGCAGCACGCGCGGGCCGACCCTCGAGCGCAGGCCAGCCTGTCACGTGCCTGGTCCTGCGTTTCCGAGCCCACGGCCGGCATGCTGCAGCTTCAGGCGGCGATCTGGTCGGACGCAGGACGGCTGGGCGACGCGTTGGGGCTTCTGGAGCAGGCCCTGCTCGCTGCGCCGACCCGCTCGGCTCTGCATCACAACCGCGCGGTGCTGCTGCACCGCCTGGGTCGCCATGACGAATCACGCCAGGCCCATCAGCAGGCGCTTGCAATGGGCCAGGACGACGCCGACGCGCACTACAACTTCGGCAATACCCTGCAGGCGCTCGGCGAGTTCGAAGACGCCGTGCAGGCCTACGGCAGGGCGATCGCCCGCGACGCGACGCACGCGCTGGCGCTGTTCGACCTGGCGCGCCTGCGCTGGCGCCTGGGCCACGCCGAGCCCGACCGAGAACTGCGAAAGGCGCATGAGTCGCAGGCGCTTTCGGCGACACCTGCAGCCCTTGCTGCCCACTTGAGATGGCGCGCGGGTGATTACCTGGAGGCTGCCAGGTGGTTTCGCGAAGCACACGCGCGGGCTCCCGACGACGCCGCTCACCTGGACGGCCTGGCACGTTCCCTCGTGCGCAGCGGCGACCTGCAGGAAGGTCTGCGCCTGCACCGGCAGGCGATCGCACAGGCGCCAGGGGCGGCCCAGTTCCACCTGCACCTGGCCGCCAGCCTCCTGATGGCCGGCGATGCGCCGGCCGCCTTGCCGCATGCCGAACGTGCAACGCAGCTGACACCCACCGACCAGGGGGCCTGGGCCCTGCTGGGATTGTGCTGGCGCGTGCTGGGTGATGCGCGTGAGGCCTGGCTCGTCGATGAAGCGCGCTTCGTGCAGGCGGTCGAACTGGCGGCGCCAGCGGACACCTCCCGCGACACGTACTTCGACGAACTGGCCTCGGCGATCGGCGCCCTGCACCAGGACCACCGGGCGCCGGTGGACCAGACCCTGCGGCACGGCACACAGACGCTGGGGCGTCTGTTCGAGCAGCCGCTGCCGGTTCTCCAGGCCCTGGGGCCCGCGCTGGCCGGCGCGATCGATACCTACATCGAGCACTTGCCCTCGGATCTGGGCCACCCCTTCCTGTCACGCCGCGGACGGGCCTGGCGTTTCACCGGTTCGTGGTCGTCCCGCCTGGGCGACCAGGGCCACCACATCGACCATGTGCATCCGGAAGGCTGGATCAGCGGTGTCCTGTACCTGCGCGTGCCCGCCGCCTGTCGCGCCAACGACAGCCGCGAAGGCTGGCTGCGCTTCGGCCAGCCCGACCTGGACTTGTCCCGACTGGGCCTGAGCCATCTCGCGCGGCGTCACGTCGAACCCCGGGTCGGCCGACTGGTGCTCTTTCCGTCGATGATGTGGCACGGCACGGTGCCCTTCACGAGCAGCGAAGCACGATTGACGATCGCGTTCGACCTGGTGCCGACCTGAAGGCGGAGGCTGCCAGCGCGAAAGCCGGAACCGGGAGGGCCGTCCGCAGAAACTGTCAGTCTGGCCGACATGGTGGCTCGGTGGGGTGGGGGGTCACTGGTTGTCTGAGGGCCCAAGATCGTTGCTGATGCGCAACGCTGCAGTCCCGCACGAGCACCTGTCTCAGTGGGCGCCTTGGGCCACGTGCTTGCCGGGTCGACGACGGCAAGTGCTTGTCGCAGCAAGAGAATCCGCTGTTTTGCCGGCCTTGAAGGCGGTCGACCGGCCTGGCCTGACCGCGTTGCATGGCGATCCCCCGCAGTGCCCGAAAGGGTATTCCCATCACAATTCGGTCACATCGCTAGCAGCCGGGTGCCTTCGGGCTCGACCCGGCTCGAGCGACCTTTTTGAGTCAACCATCTGATCAGGAGTCCAATCATGGTGTTCAAGCGAACGAAAGTGGCAGCGGGTGTCGTCGCTGCGTTGGGGGGGGCGATCGCTCTGGGTCTGCCGCCGGCCTATGCGCAAACCACCGGGCTCATCGAAATCACGGGCTCGCGCATCAAGCGCGTGGACGCCGAAGGTGCGCTTCCCGTCACGACGATCGGCCGCGCCGAGCTGGAAGCCAGCGGCGCGACCACGGTGGCCGAATTCATGCGTGTCGTGCCTTTCGCTTCGACCGGCAACTTCCGGCCGCAGTCGGGTTCGTCGGCCCAGTCCCTGGCCGAAATCGACCTGCGTGGTCTGGGTGCCGAGCGCGCCCTGGTGCTGATCGACGGCCGCCGTGCCGCCAAGGGCCCGATGATCGGTGACCGTGCCGACCTGAACATCATCCCGATGGCGATGATCGACCGCGTCGAGATCCTGACCGACGGTGCGTCGGCGGTGTACGGCTCCGACGCCATCGGCGGCGTGGTGAACTTCATCACCAAGAAGGACTTCCAGGGCATCGAGGTGATGGCGGGCGCCCACCGTCCGAGCGTCCCGGGCGGCGACCGCAACGAAGGACACGCGGTCATCGGCATCAAGGGCGACAAGGGCCGGGTGCTGGGCGGTGTCTCCTACACCGAGCGTGACATCATCTTCTCGCGTCAGCGTCCCTGGACCGTGACCCGTGGCGCCTCGGTGTACGGCAACAACTACACCACCTTCGACGCCGACGGCAACGACCGCTTCAACTTCACCGCCATCCCTGGCGGCTGTACCGAGACCAACTTCTACACGCTGGGCGCGTCCTGCCGTTTCGACTTCACGCAGGTGGCGGCCGACGAAGCCTCGACCAAGGCGCAGTCCGCCTTCTTCCGCGGCGACTACCAGATCTCCAGTGACTGGAGCGGTTACCTGAACGGTTCGGTGAGCCGCGTCAGCAGCTTCGGGCGCTACGCCCCGACGCCCGGCAACGTCGTCCTGGCTGCCGACAGCCCCGCCAATCCGCTGCCTGGGCAGCGCGTGAACCTGTGGCACCGTTTCGCAGCCGCCGGCACCCGTGACAACAACACCGACAACAACTACTACCACCTGGTGGCGGGCGCGCAGGGCCGGCTGGGCGGGGCCGACGTCGATGTCGGCGTTCGCCGCAGCGATTCGAAGTTCTACGAACTGGGCCGCAACTACATCGTTCGTCCGCTGGCCCAGCAGGCCATCAACAGCGGCACCTACAACATCGTTCGGCCGAGCACCAACTCCGAGGCGGTGGTGAACTCCATCAAGGCCACCATCACCCGCGACGCACGCTTCAAGGAAGTCGAGGCCTTCGGCAATGCGACCTTCGGCCTGTTCAAGCTGGGTGGCGGCAATGCCCAACTGCTGGCGGGCGCCGAGTGGCGCAAGGAGACCTTCTCCGACCAGTACGATTCCCTGCAGGAAGCTGGCGTGATCGAAGGCAGCGCGGGCAACTCGTCGGGGGGTGATCGCAGCGTGACCGCCTTCTACTCCGAGATGCTGCTGCCCTTCACCAAGAACCTCGAAGCCACGGTGGCAGCGCGCTACGAGCGCTATTCCGACTACGGCAACGACTTCTCGCCGAAGGTCGCCCTGCGCTACAAGCCCATGGCCAACCTGTCGCTGCGCGCTTCTGCCGGCAAGGGCTTCCGTGCGCCCAGCCTGCCGATCCTGACGCAGAAGACCACCTTCTCTGCCGAGAGCGTGGTCGACGCGCGTTCCTGCGTGGTGCTGAACCCCGGCGAGGAAGACTGCCAGGTCAACACCTTCACGATCGCCAATGCTTCGCTCGACTCCGAGAAGTCCACGCAGTTCAGCGCTGGTTTCGTCTATGACGCGACCAACTGGCTCAGCATGAAGGTCGACTTCTGGTCGCTCAAGATCGACGGTGAGATCGTGCAGGTCACCGCACAGGACCTGATCGACCGTGACAACGGCACCGACCCGCGTGCGATTCCTGCCGGTCTGCGCGTGTCGCGCAATGCCGCGGGTGTCATCACCCGCATCGACTCGGGCTACTCGAACGAGGGCACGATCAAGACCGACGGCATCGACATCGGCTTCACCACCAGCTTCTCGCTGGGCGCGCTCGGCAAGATCCGCAACGAAGTCCGCTGGGCGCATGTCCTGAAGTACGACGATGACGGCCTGGACTTCAACGGCTCCATCGGTCAGCCCAAGGATCGCGCGACCTTCGGCACGGAATGGTCCATGGGCCCGATCCGGGCTGCTTGGAACATGAACTACATCGGTCGCAACCAGTTCCAGCCGAACAGTGCCACCGACGTGCGCAGCCAGGGCGGCTACACCACGCACGACCTGCAGTTCGCCTGGTCGCCGCCCATCAAGGGCGCCAACCTGGTGGTCGGTGTCGTGAACGTGGGTGAGAAGCTGCCTTCGCGCTACAACTACGAAGGCCGCGAGTTCAACTTCAACCTGTACGACGCCTACGGCCGCACCGGCTACGTGCGCTTCACGCAGAAGTTCTGACCTGCCTGGGCTTGCCGCACGCTGTGGCGGCAAGCTGGAAAGATCGAGGGGCCTTCGGGCCCCTCTTGCATTTCTGCCGCATGAACTGGCCGCATTGCCGGCCGGTGAAGGTTTCGGGGCCGCAGAGGTTCAGGGGTTCAGCGCCAGCCCCCAGGCCATCAGGTGTCCCTGGGCGCGCAGCGGGGCAACCTCGGCGGGCTGGCCGCGGCCCAGTTGCTGGGCCAGGTGGCCGATGCCGGCTTCGTCCAGCGCACAGCGACACAGCGCGATCAAGCGTTGCAGGCTGTCCTGCAGTCCGGCGGCCAGGCCTTCCAGGCGACGCAGGCCCTCGGCCTCGCCCCCGCGCGCGGTGGCTTCCAGCAGGACCGCGATGGCTTCGCGTGTCTCGTGCAGGGGATCCGGGCAGCTTGCGCGCGATGCACGCGCCGACAGCTCCTGCTGCGCAGCATTGAAGCGCGTCCGCAGGGCGTTCGCCGCGGCATCGGTGGCCAGTGCGCGACGGCCTGCTTCAGTGGCGGAGCGCGCGACGCAGGGCACCAGCAGCCGCGTCTGATCGATCAGTCCATCCCGGCCGAGCAACCATTGCAGGTGAGTGACCTCGTCGCGCGCGAGTTGCACCGTCCGCGAGGCGGCGTGATGGACGACGAGGGCCACACGGCCTGTGCCCTTCAGGACCCGGCCGAGCTCCTGCATCGTGCGCTCGAGGTCGGTGTATTCGAGTCCGAACTGGCTGATGACGAGGTCGAAGGACGCATCGGCAAAGGGCAGGGCCTCTGCAGCCACGCCGCCATGGAAAGCGAACTGCGGCCGGTCGGCATCGGCCAGCGTGCCGAGCCACAGGGGGTTCACCTGAGCCAGATCCACCCCGTCGTAGCGCACGCCGTGCGCGGACTTCGAGCGGAACATGAGTTCCGCCAGCGGGCCGTTGCCGCAGCACAGGTCGAGCACGCGTTGGCCCGGGCGGAGCCCGCTGAAGCTGCGGCTCCAGAAGTCGGCGACCTCGCCTTCGTAGTTGCCCGAAAAGCTGGTCGGGCAGGAGTGCATGACACCCGTGGCCCAGTAGCGCGACCACGCGTTCGCTGCCGGCGCCGCGGTCAGGCCCGCAGCCTCGTGCGCGAGCGAACCGGTATGCTCCCGCCTCCCGGCTTCTGCTGCTGGTGTTCCACCTGCAGAGGCGTCATCAGGACCCATGCTCATGCGAGTGCTTCTCCCCCTTCTTTTCGCCACCACGACCCTGGCCGCTGCGGCCGACCTGCCCGACGTCGTCAAGTGCCGAAGCATCGCCGCCGCCGAGGCCCGCCTGGCGTGCTACGACAGGATAGTCGATCGCTTGCAGGCGTCGCCGCAGGGCGGCTCTTCACAGGCACCGGCGGCAGCAGCAGCCGGTGTGCGCCCGCGCGCCGAGTTCGGCCTCGAAGATCGAGCCCGGTCGGCCCTGCCCGAAGAGATGCGAAGCAACATCGAAGGCGCGATCGACGGCTGGGAGCCGACGACCCGCTTTCGCCTGGCCAACGGGCAGGTGTGGCAGGTCGTCGACGGCACCCGGGGTGCCTATCTGCTGCGATCGCCCGCGGTCCGCATCACCCGCGGCGTGATGGGCAACTTCTTCCTGCAGATCGCCGGCGTGAACCAGGCCATCGGTGTACGGCGCGTCGACTGACGGCCTTTGCCGCCGGCGTCGGCAGGGCGCTGTCGCCCGATGGGGTCGCCACTACTGCAGTCTGACGGCTCTGTCGTCTAAGGTACCCTGAATTTACTTCATGCAACTTGACCAACCGGGAAGCCCGATGACCGTTACCGTCAACCTCCAGGAGGCCAAGACCCAACTTTCCCGACTGGTGGATCAGGCAGCGAAAGGCCAGGAGTTCATCATCGCCAAGGCGGGCAAGCCGATGGTGCGAGTGGTACCGATTCATGCGCCAACGGTGGAACGAACGCTGGGTTTTCTCGCCGGTCAGGGCATCGTGCGGGCCGATGTCAAGGCGGTGTTTGCCGGCGACATCGTGGTCGAGTTCGAGGCGCCGCGTTGACCCAGCCAGCGCTGCTGGCGGACGCCTCCTGCCGCTACGGGCGCTTCGTCAAGGTCGCCTGATTCTGCAAGCTTCCTCGGCGTTCCTTCCTGGCGACCTCAGTCCGGTCACGCGGCCGGGATGCCGCCAAAGGGCGATACAGTTCGGCGCCGGCCCCTGCACGCAGCTTCCTCCAACTCCAGGCGCCCCGTGAGCGCCCGCTGCCGGCCCGCCTACAGTTCCCGACCGATTCGATGTCCGCCGATCTCTTCGACCCGCCTCCGCCCGACCCCGCTGATTCCCTGGCCCTGGCCGACTACGCCGAGCGCGCCTATCTCGAATACGCCCTGAGCGTCGTCAAGGGCCGTGCGCTGCCCGACGTCTGCGACGGCCAGAAGCCGGTGCAGCGCCGCATCCTCTACGCCATGGAGCGCATGGGCCTGGCCTTCACCACGGCCGGCGGCCCCAAGCCGGTGAAGAGCGCGCGCGTGGTGGGCGACGTGCTGGGCCGCTTCCACCCGCACAGCGACCAGGCCGCCTACGACGCCATGGTGCGCATGGCCCAGGGCTTCTCGCAACGCTATCCGCTGGTCGACGGCCAGGGCAACTTCGGCAGTCGCGACGGCGACGGTGCCGCGGCCATGCGCTACACCGAAGCGCGCCTGGCGCCCATCGCGCGGCTGCTGCTCGACGAGATCGACGAAGGCACGGTCGACTTCCAGCCCAACTACGACGGCTCGACCATCGAGCCGCGCCAGCTGCCCGCGCGGTTGCCGTTTGCCTTGCTGAACGGCGCCAGCGGCATCGCCGTGGGCCTGGCCACCGAGATCCCCAGCCACAACCTGCGCGAGGTGGCCGCCGCCGCGGTGGCGCTGATCCGCGACGAGAAGCTCGCCGACGACGCCCTCTACACGCTGCTGCCCGGCCCCGATTTCCCCGGCGGCGGCCAGATCATCAGCAGTGCGGCCGACATCCGCGACGCCTACGCCAGCGGCCGCGGCAGCCTGAAGGTGCGCGCGCGCTGGAAGATTGAGGACCTGGCGCGCGGCCAGTGGCAGCTGGTGGTCACCGAGCTGCCGCCCGGCACCAGCTCGCAGAAGGTGCTGGAAGAGATCGAGGAGCTCACCAACCCCAAGGTGAAGGCCGGCAAGAAGGCGCTGAGTGCCGATCAGGTGCAGCTGAAGGCCTCGATCCTGGCGGTGCTCGACGCGGTGCGCGACGAGTCGGGCAAGGAAGCCGCGGTGCGGCTGGTCTTCGAGCCGAAGACGCGCACCGTCGAGCAGACCGAACTCATCACCACGCTGCTGGCGCAGACCAGCCTGGAAACCAGCGTGCCGGTGAACCTGACGATGGTCGGCCGCGACGGCCGCCCGACGCAGAAGAGCCTGCGCCAGATGCTGGTGGAATGGGTGGGCTTCCGCCAGGTGACGGTGCAGCGGCGCTCGCAGCATCGCCTGGACAAGGTGCGCGACCGCATCCACGTGCTCGAAGGCCGGCAGCTGGTGCTGCTGAACATCGACGAAGTGATCCGCATCATCCGCAACGCCGACGAGCCCAACCCGGCGCTCGTCGCGCGCTTCTCGCTCAGCGACCGGCAGGCCGAGGACATCCTCGAGATCCGGCTGCGCCAGCTGGCGCGGCTGGAGGCCATCAAGATCGAGCAGGAGCTGAAATCGCTGCGCGAAGATGCGGCCAGGCTCGAAGAGATCCTCGGCAGCCCCGCGGCGCTGAAGCGCACGCTGATCAAGGAGATCGAGGCCGATGCCAAGGCGCACGGCGACGATCGCCGCACGCTGATCCAGGCCGACAAACGCGCGGTGGCCGAGATCAAGGTGGTCGACGAGCCGGTGACGGTGGTGGTCAGCCTGAAGGGCTGGGTGCGTGCACTCAAGGGCCACGAGATCGACGCCGCCACGCTGCAGTTCAAGGCCGGTGATGCGCTGTACGGCACCTTTCCCTGCCGCAGCGTCGACACGCTGCTGGTCTTCGGCACGGCGGCCAAGGGCAGCGGGCGCGTCTACACCGTGGCGGTGAGCGGGCTGCCCGGCGGGCGCGGCGACGGCCAGCCCATCACCACGCTGATCGACCTCGAAGCCGGCACGCAGCCTGCGCACTACTTCGCTGGCGCTGCCGACTGCACGCTGCTGCTGGCCAACACGGGCGGCTTCGGCCTGCTGGCCAAGGCCGGCGACATGCACGGCCGCAACAAGGGCGGCAAGGCCTTCCTGACCCTGGAAGACGCCGACCGCGTGCTGCCGCCGGTGGTGGTACCGCCAGCGCACACGCAGGTGGCCTGCCTGGCGATGGACGGCCGGCTGCTGGTGTTTCCGCTGGACGAGCTGAAGCTGCAGCCCAACGGCGGCCGCGGCCTCACGCTGATGGACGTCGACGCCAAGACGCCGCTGATCTCGGTGGCCACCTGCGCCGAGCAGCTGAAGGTGCTGGGCAGCGGCCGCGGCGGCAAGCCCAAGGAAGAAGTGCTGAAGGCCGGCGGCCTGGCCGAACACGCCGGCAAGCGCGCGCGCAAGGGGCGCAAGGTCGATGGTCTGGTGAAGGCACTGCGCGTCGTGTGACGGCTCCTGCACTGCCTTTGTGGCGGCAGCGTGAGTTCATGCTGCTGTGGGGTGGCCAGGTGGTCACCACGCTGGGCGCGCAGGCCTCCAGCATCATCTACCCGCTGCTGATCCTGGCGCTGACGGCGTCGCCGGCGCAGGCCAGCCTGGCCACGGCGCTGCGCATCGTGCCCTACCTGCTGCTGAGCCTGCCGGTGGGCGCGCTGATCGACCGCTGGGACCGTCGCCGCGTGATGATCGTCTGCCACGTCGCGCGCGGCGTGGTCATCGTCACGCTGCCGCTGGCCATGGCCTTCGACGCGCTCACGGTGGCCCACATCTACCTCGTGGCGGTGGTCGAAGGCGCGCTGCACGTCTTCTTCAACATTGCCGAGACCGCGGCCCTGCCGCGCGTGGTGGAGAGGGCCGAACTGCCCCAGGCCACGGCGCAGAACCAGGCCGGCTTCGCTGCCGCCGGTGTGGTGGGTCCGGCGCTGGGCACCTGGCTGTACCAGGTGGCGGGCAAGGGCGTGCCCTTCGTGGTGGACGCCTTCACGCACCTGCTGGGCGCGCTGGCGCTGTGGCGCATGCGCACCTCGTTCACGCCGGCGCCGGCAGTCAAGCGACCCGACCTGCGTGCCGAGGTCATCGAAGGCCTGCGCTGGCTGTGGAACCACCGGCTGATCCGCGACATGGCGCTCATCACCTGCGGGCTGAACTTCCTGTCCACTGCCACGCCGCTGCTGCTGATCGTGCTGGCCAAGGAGCAGGGCGCCAGCGAGGCGCAGATCGGCCTGGTGTTCTCCATCGGCGGGCTGGGGGCCATCCTGGGGGCCATCGTCGGCGGGCAGATCCAGCGCCGCTTCAGCTTCGGACAGGTGATCATCGGCACCATCGCGCTGCAGGCGCTGCTGTTCCCGTTCTATGCGCTGGCGCCGGGTCCGGTGTGGCTGGGCGTGGTCTACGCCGGCA
>LNFM01009115.1_pt1 | contig 16678 bp, 17 predicted proteins | sample 596031 | NCBI WGS metagenome assembly LNFM01 (sample SAMN04254537, study PRJNA301005) | activated carbon metagenome | isolation source: dual media filters at the Ann Arbor, Michigan drinking water treatment plant | place: USA: Ann Arbor
CGAAGAGCTCACGTTCGCTGGCATCCCACCGGGACGACCGGTACCAGTCATCGCTGCTCAAGTTGCTTCGCCCTTCGTGTTGAGCGAGGCAACCTAACCGGCCGCTGCTGCTCCGTCCTACCTCGCTTCGAGCGATCCCCAGGGTCTCAGGATAGGCGCCGTCGCGCCCGACCTTCCTCCGATATCTCCCAGACCCACCTTCAGCTCGGGCACGGTGGTCATCCGGCGGTAGGCCACCCCTCTCCGGGGCCGACGGGGGAGAGGCTCGCCTCGGCGGCCATGAACGCATGCGCGCGGCAGGATTCGAACCTGCGACTTCTGGCTCCGGAGCGGATTCGCAGGGGGTCATGGGGGGTGACGCGGAGTTGAAAGGCACCCGCATAGGAGCGCTTTCCGCGTCACGTCATCCGAATCGGATCCCTCACAGCTTCCGCTCTTTGTTCCCACGTCGTTCCCACGCCACGGAGCCCTGACCACCGGGACTGAGGGCGTGCGCGTGGGGTCCGGCCACCCTGCCACCGATCGTTGGCGTCGATCGGCTCGCCGGGGCGATCGTGTGCATCGGCCATGCCCTATCCGCCCGCCGCCGTGGCGAGCACGGTGCCCGCGGCGTCGTAGGCCACGACGCTCCTTACCGGCGAGGCGGTGACCGCGAGCCACCAGCCGTTGGCAACCGCCGCGCGCTGACGGCGTCCGTCGGACATCTCGACCACGACCCTCGTCGCCCGGGCGTCGACCCGTCCGTAGATGCTCAGGTTCCCGCTTCCGATGAGACCACCCGTCACGCACACGCTCACCTGAGGATCCCAGGGCGTCAGCTGGCAGCCGGACCCGCCACCGGTCATTTGGATCGGTCGGCCGCTTGGATCCGCGAGCACGTTGAACACGTGACCCTGACGGTTCACACCCGTGACAACGCTCGTCGTGCCACGCCCGGGCTGACGGAACTCGACCGCCAACCGCAGGCTTGCGACCACCACCGGGTCGGAGAGGCCCGAGCCCGGCGGGGCGTTCGGCGAGCCCGGTGGCGGGTTCATCGCCTGAGCGACCGACTGGCCGAGCGCGGTTCCGGTGATGGAGGTGCCGCCCCGCGGCCGCGCGGGGCCCGTCGCGGCCTCGTCCAGGCTCGAGATGCGAGCTGACAGCGGGCCGCGAGGCGCGTTCTGGGCGAGGATCTCTCGCGCACCCGGCGCTAGCGAGCGAAGCTCGAACTCAAACGGCTGCCCGGAGCTCGCGGCAGTCAGGTCGCCGGCGATGGAGAGCTGCCCAGGGGGCAGATACTCGCCGAAGGCGAGCACCAACTGGCGCGGGGCCAGAGCGCCGGTCCCCTGTCTGGCGAGGCGCTCCGCGCCGGCGGCGCTCAGTTGGAGCGACAGCCCGGGGGACCGCCTGTCGATCGCCGCGACGTCGGTGCCCTCGAGGACGGGGCGGTCGTGTACCACGACCCAGGCGCGCGCTGAGGAATCGCGCAGGAGCAGATAGCCCGCCGAGATCGCGAGGACCGTCGAGTCCGCCGGCAGCCGCCCGCCCGCTCGGGCGATGAGGGCGCGTCGGCTGGACACCGGGCCGGCGACCAAGAGACCGCCCGCCCGGCCGGTCACGAGGAAGTACTGCTTCGATCCGGCACCGGGCAGAAGGGCACCGGCGCGCAGGAGGGCCTGCTTGGCGCTCGGAGCGCGGACGACCAGATCGCGGTCGAGGCGGTAGACGCGCAGCTCGATCGGAGTCAGGAGGCGACGAACCTCCCCCGAGGTCCGGGCGACGGGGATCCAGGCGTCGAGGGTTCCGTCGCCCACCGCCTCGGCCTCGACGCCCTCAATGCCCTGAGCGCGCGCGCGGGCGAGGAGCACGTTCGCCGCCTGCGCGGCGGCGGCCTCCGCCGACAACCCCGACCCGCGGATCGGGGTCGCTTTGAGGCGGAGGGCGACCCCTCCCTCCGAGCGACCCGCGAATCGGAGTCCTGCCGACTGGTCGGCGTGAGGGCCGGAGATGACCAGTAGCGCGATCAGTCCCGCCAGGGCCGCGAAGCCGAGCCCGCCGACGGCCACGCGAGCAGGTCGGGCCAGACGACGCAGGCGCGCCCGGCGCGGGCGCGCGGCAGGCGATCGCGCCTCGAGGGCCGCGGACCGGGCCCTCTCACGCGCGTCGGTCGAGAACTAAGCTCGGTCGGCATCCGGGACCTCCAGTTCGCGGCGGAGCGACGACAGGGCGCGCGCGAGGCGCGAGTTGATCGTCCCGACCGGGATCCCGAGGAGCGGGCCGATCTCCTCGGGCGAGTAGTCGAGCCAGTAGCGGAGCACCACGACGACGCGGCGCTCGAGCGGCAGAGTGCGCACGAGCGCAATCAGCGCCGTGTCGGCGACCGCGATCTCGTCCCAGCGGCCGAGCTCCTGGGCCTCGTCGAGGGGGACGAGGCGCCGGTCCTTACGCAGCAGGTTGAGTGTCCGGTTGACGACGATCCTCATCAGCCAGGCCGAGAAGCTCGCGCCCCGGAACTGCTCGAGCTGTCGGAACGCGTTGACGAAGCCGTCCTGGGCCGCGTCCTCGGCGAGCGCACGCCGGCCGCACAGGGCGAAGGCGACGCGGCACGCCTGCAGCCAGTGCCGGTCGAAGAGCTCCCCGGCGGCCTCCTGGGACCCGGCGAGAACCTGGCGCACCAGGGCTTCATCGGTCATCGCTCGATCATCTCGCGGGTGTAGACCCGCGAGGTCCCGATTTCCGTCCCGGCCCACCGACACCGGTGGCTTCTGGCCGTCCGAGCCGCCGAGGTGCCACGCCTATGGGCGTTCAGGAAGGACTCGACTGGGCGGGCACCCTCGCGGGGTCGTCTGCGTCCGCTCGCGTTCGAAGCCTCCGATTGCACCGAGGGCGTTCTGGGACCACGGTTGCTCCCACGCGATTGACGCCTACGGCGCAGACCTGTGGATCGCTGGTCGCAGGGACAGAGATTCTGGCTGGCGCCGAAGAGGCGCGCCGAGTGGCGAATCCCGGGCTGCGTCAAGAACCGCTGTGAGAGGGCGGGAACGATCCGTCAATTGCCAGGTAGTTCTCGGTTGTGGACCATGGTGTGGGCCAATCCCGGTCCAACTCCGTCGAGCCGAGAAGCAGCCGCGATGACGTTTGTCTGGGGCTCGGCGCGCCGGTTTCGAGGCTCGCCGTGACCCCCGCACCGCCGGGGGCCGCGGGCAACCCGAACGCCTCGAGCCGCCGCGGCGAATGCACGACGGCGGTGAGAGACTCCAGATGTGGCGATACGACCCGCGTCCCGGATGGAAGCCCTCTTGCTTGAGCTGTGCGCCGAGCATGGGTGGTGCCTGACGCCCTCAAATCACGAGGCGCTGGTCACCGGCGAGACTCGCAGCCGCGCGTCGGTCCTGAAAGAGATCATCGCTGCCGAGTTCGGTGAGGACCACATCATTGACCGGCGGACGCGGACGTGCCTGGAGCGCCTTGTTGATGACTGGCTGTTCGACCCGCACGGGAGAGGCGCAGTTTCAGGACTGCCGGACTGAGCCAGCTGGCCTGCAGACCGCCCTTCGCGCAGGCGAGCCGGGTTCTCCCGAAGCCCGGGACGCTGCTCATCGGACCCCGAGCCCTGAATCGATCGCGGGCTCCGTGGCCAGCACCCGAGCGAGACCCTTGCGTCCAATCCCTGGGGCGAGATTGACGACAAAGCTCGCGGGCACCGGGTTCGCGGGCAACTCATCGAGGATCGAGGGGTTCTTCAGACGCGAACGCAGGCGCTCGAGGGCAGCGCTCTTTGACTCGTATCGGAACGAGGCGATGCGCCCGTCCGTCAGCAGCCGGGAGAGGGTGGCTCTGAGGTGCCCGACCTCGGCGATCGTTGCCTCGTCTCGGAGGTAGGCCCTGACCGTCGTGATCGGCTTGGCCGTGCCGGCGGTCGGCGGCGCACTCGTCTCGCGTCCGCTCGGCGTAGCGATGATCAGGGCCCCGATGAGAGCAGCGAGACCGACTGCGCCGACGACGGTCGGGATCCAGCGGAGGTGCCGGAACCTGCGAGAGGGAGTCGGTCGGGCCGTTTTCGCCTCCCGCAGCACGCGCGGCCAATCTGACCGCTCGTCGAGATCCGGCGTGTGCCGGTCCAGCAGAGCCATGACCTCGGGGTCGCGGCCGTCAGTCATCGGTGCCCTCCTGTCTCCATGGCCGTTCGAAGAGCGGTATGAGCGGCGCTGAGCGTCGCGCTGACGGTTCCCGTGCTCACACCCGTGACGGCTCCGATCGTCGCGTAGTCGAGGTCTGCGAAGTACCGCAGGAACAGGATCAGTCGCTGCCGCTCCGGGAGCGCAGCGACCATGGCCCGGATCTCAGGGTCGAGCGGCGGAACGGCGGTGGCGGTCGCCTCAGGTGTGGCTGCGGGGTCCTCATGCCGCAGACGCCGGCGGCGTCCGCGACGCTGATTGCGCGCGCTGTTGACGACCGCGGTCCAGACCCAGCTCTCGAGCGCCGCCTCTCGCCGGAAGGCGGCGAGATCGCGAAGAGATGCCGCGAAAGCCTCGTGGACCGCATCACGGGCGGAATCGCGGTCGCCGGTGATCGCTGCTGCGACCCGCACGAACGCTTCGAGTCGGGCGCGATAGAGCTCCTCGAGATCCTCCGCCGTGGCGCCACTGCCGTGGATCGACTGCTGCTCCGTCACGACGCCCGCATCCATCGACCGCTCCCGCTCGGTGACTCGTCTCATCCATACAGACACCGGTGGTGCGGATTCTGTTTAGGCAGCCTTCCGCACTCGACCCTCCAGACTAACTTCGAGTCAGCGCCCCTTCCCCATCGGGCCCTTCGGGGTCGTCGGCCAGGGCGCGCTGGACGAGCGTGGAGTCGTCGTCGGTCACGTCACTGAGTCTGACGTCGGTGGGGTGCCCTCTTGCCCCGGTGGATGGCAAGCGGCGGCGATTCAGGAAGGGACGCAGTCCCCGCTCCGCGTCGCTGATCGCATCAGAAGCCGGGCTGCGGAAGGGGCACGGTCCGCTCTACGAGCACGTCACCCGCGGTGTCCCGGAAGGTCAAGACGACCACCTTCGGGCGAGCCGCGGTCAGCGTCTCGACGGAGATGCTGATGAGCATGTAGCCGCCACCCCGGGTGGCCCGGACCCCGGGGAGGTCGGAATCTACCGCTGCGACCTCGTCAGTTGTCCGAACGACGATCCGCGTGGGGTGCGTGGCGCGGCGGCCGTCGGATGCGCCATAGCTGCCGCAGATCGCGACAGGGTCAGGCACCTTGCAATCGAAGGTTGTCGAGCCGACGAAGCCGCTGTCAGGTCGTGCATCGATCACGACGCTCGTCGGCGCGGACGGATCCCCGCGCTCGCCGGTGAGCACCAGTTCCGCCTCAGGATCCTCTAGCGAGAAGCCCGGAAGAGCTCCTCCTACGGCCGCCGCGCCCGCTCCGGCGAGAGTGACGGCCACGACGGCGATGAGAAGTCCCCGCCGCCGAGGCACGCGCCTCCTTCGGTTCACGCGCGCCGGGGACTCGGCACGGTCACCAGCAGCGGCCCGGAGCGTCTCGACGAGGCGTTCGTCGAACGCTGGTGGCGTTCGCGTCTCCCGGGTGCCAGCGGGGAGTGTCATCGTTTCGCGCTCCCGGGTGTGATCACGGCGGGCGTGACGGGCTCAAGGGCCGCGGCCCGCGCGAGCTTGCGCCGTGCACGCGAGAGGCGCATGCGGGCGGCGGCCGGCGCGATGCCGAGCACGCGGGCGGCCTCGCGGGGAGTCAGGTCATCGGTCCCGACCAGCATCAGCAGCTCGCGCTCGGACCTCGGAAGACCGGCGATCGGCCCGGCCAGGCGGCGAGCGAGCCGGGACGCGTCGATCTGGTCGTCGATGAGCTGGCGGTCGTCGTCGGAGAGGAGATCACGCCCACGGAGGGCGGCGAGTCCGCGCGTCTCCCGCACGCTGCGCCGGCGTCGCGAGGAGAGCTCGTGGTGGGCGATGCCGATCAGCCAGGCGACAGCGGACCCCTTGCGTGGGTCGAACCGGTGAGCGGATTCCAGCGCCGCGAGGAAGACGGCGGCGACGATGTCGGCCGCCTCGTCGGCGTTGCGGCATCGTGCGATCGCGTATCGCCAGACGCTGGTGGCGTGACGCCGATAGAGGGCTTCGATCGCATCGGCGTCGAGCCCGCCTGAGGTGATTCTGAGGAAGTGAACGTCCTTCATCCTCTGATGATTGGTCCGAGGGGCATCGAGCGCAACGTCAGGAACGCGCGCGCCGCATTCCATGCGATCAGGACGACGCCCTACGGCCGAGCGCCCAGCTACCCTCGGTCAATGGCCAAGCGCGTCGGGAGGAACGACCCGTGTCCTTGTGGGAGCGGGCTGAAGTTCAAGCGATGCTGCCTCGGCCGTGAGCCCGCACCGCCTCCGATCCCGGAGCTCGCCGGAGACGAAAGGCCTGGCGGTGACGTCGGGCCGAGCGACCTGATCTTCATGATCGAGATGCCGGGGGGCGGGATGATTCGGCGTGTGCCGAACGCCTCGGCGCTCCAGCCGGGGCTCGGTGCCGGGTCAGCGGCGGAGCAGGCGACCCAAGACGCGGCGACTCTGTGGGGGCTCCCCGACTTCGTCTACCGCGCCGACCTGCGCCGGGTCGGTTCCGGCTCGAGAGAACTCGGTGACCGGATCCTGCTCGTCGGTGGTCAGGGCATCGTCGTGCAGGTCAAGTGCCGAGCAGCGATCAGCGGGGATGCCGAGAAGGAGAGGCGCTGGGCGGAGAAGCAGATCACCAAAGCCATCGCCCAAGCGAACGGCACCATCAGGGCGCTCAGGATGGACGCCGCTCGGCTCACCAATGCCCGCGGCCGCCGGATCACGGTCGATGCCGGCTCTCGCCGATGGCTTTCGGTCGTCGTCGTCGATCACGCGAGCGTTCCCTCCGGCATCGTCCCGGACACGACCGCGGCCCATGTGCCCTGTGTAGTCCTGACGCGACGCGACTGGACGTTCCTCTTCGACCAGTTGAAGTCGACGCACGCGGTTGGTGCCTATCTTGAGCGCGTGGCAGCAGAGGCAACCGAGCTCGGCCGCGAGCCGGTGAGGTACTTCGAGCTGGCGAAGGCCGATCAACAGGCGTCGCCCGACCCGCTGGACCCCGCACTCCTCGGCCAGCGCGCGCGGCACGTGTCCACGCCCCTGCTTCCGCTGGCGCCGGCGGGTGCGGACGACGAGCGAGCCCATCGCCTCCTTCGCTCGATCATGGAGGACGTCGCCGTTAGCCACATCGGGGATCGGGACGAGTCAGACAGGCTGCGGGTGCTCGCCGAGCTGGATCGGCTCCCGGTCGGCCACCGAGCCGAGATCGGGCGCAAGCTCTGGGAGAGTCTGAACGAGGTGGCGAAGGCGCCTGAGGGCATGACGGAGTGGCGGTTCAGCCGCCTCGGGGGAGGGCGGGACTGGCTACACCTCGCGTTCGGCGCGTGCTCCAGCTTCAGCGAGGCTCACCGGGCGGCCTTCTCAGCGTGGGTTCAGCTGCGCCACCACGAACTCTTGGCGACGCGCCACGACGCAGACGCGATCACCGTCGGGATCCTCCTGACCCGCCGACACGACGGGCGGCGGCCGTGGGACACGACGATGGTCGCGGCCTCCGGAGAGCTTCACCTGACTCAGGAGCAGCTCGCCTCCTATGAGCAGCTGTGGAGCCCCGACCCGCCGGAGGCTCTGGGGAAGTCGCGAGCACCGAGATGAAGACTCAGGCCGGTCCTGGCACTGACCCCTGCCCGGCGACGTCGTCGGATGCGTAGTTCTCGTCGAGCTCCCGGGCGATGTCGATCAGATCGTCGAGTTCGACCCTGACCAAGCATGCGAGCCCGATCAGGACGACCACGGCGTCGGGGTCTGTTGCGGTTTCGGCGCCGGCGGGCAGACGGACGTGAAGGCTGTTGATGGCATCCCGGGCCTGGTGCAGCGAGAGGTAGACGAACGGATGGCTCGCTTCAGTGATGCCTCGGTTGGCAAGGGCCGCCTCGAAGGAGGAGACGCAGCCCTCCAGGTGGGTCAGATGGATCAGGCCGATCCGAATCTCTGGTTCGTCGTCGCGTCTGCGGGCTGCCTCGTTCACCTTCTGGAGGGCGTAGTGGACCGACGGCGGGAACAGCTCCGCCAGCTTCTCGTCGCGGTGCATCTCTCGGTGCTCCCTCTCGCGCGATTCCAGGGTGCCTGCAACATCCAGCAAGACGGCCGTCAGGCACTCCTGCTGAGCCGCGAGCAGGGCAACGGTCGCGACGTCTTCGACGCTGGCGCCGGACCCAACCCGGGGGTGCCGAAGGAGGCTGAAGCCGTCTCGGTTCATCGAGCCTCGCGCAACCTGCGTCGCGACCACCGGGCCCCTGTCCCGGCGCGACGGATGGCCCGTGGCATCGTTCCGAAGGTCGCGCGGTTCCTGCAACCGCGCGTCGCCGGAGGGGTAGCCGTCGACCTGGAGCGCGGCCATCAGCTCTCGGACGCCGTCCTGCTGCAGGATGAGCGCCTGGAAGACGCCATACAGCTCGAGGTATCCGATGGGACCCGGCGGTCGAGTGACGTACTCCTTGAGCGCTGCGTCCGCGTCCTCAATCACGTCCATCGCAGCGCACATCGAAGCGAAGCGATCGTGCAGCCACACCGGTTGGCCACCGGGCCGCGAGTCGTTGACCAGGTCGCGCACGCGGTAGGCGACGGACAGCAACGATTGGGAAGTCGGCTGGTCCTCGGTCATAACAAGTGCGCGCGACGACCGGTGCCTCGCTCGCCGCGCCCGCTGCGTGGCTTCTCGCGCACTTGTGCGGGTCTTCGGAGATCGAAGCGTCTCAGACGGTCCGGCTCCACAGAAGCTCCACGTCGTGGGGACCCAGCGCATCGACGTACTCGACGCTCTTGATCGCGGCGCGCTCCAGGCGGTGGGCAACCGCCACGGACCTGCCCTCGAACTGAGCCGAGTCGCCCGGAGCGATGCTCTCAGCAACGCCCCCGACACTGAAGATGACATCGCCGCCGACGACGATCTCCTTCGGCGCGACCCTCGTGGCAGGGCTCCCGCCATCGTTCCGGATCGCGAAGACCGCCCGACCGCCGCCCATTCCGTCGCCCTCCGTCTTCAGAACGACAAGCGCGAGCTGAGCAGCGCTTCGTCGCCTCTCGATCTCGGCCGATGACATCGTCGCCTCCGCGCTCCGCTCTGCAGCAGCTGCCGACCGCTCCGCTGCGTCGACCGCGCGGCCTGAGCGTCGATAGGCCAGCGCGGCGACGATCAAGCCACCTGCGCTGGCGGCTGTGGCCAGAAGGCTGAGGATGATGGCAAAGCCTGACACCGTCGCTCGAGCTTATTGCCACGCTCGGCTGGCCAAGGAAGGGCGCCCGAGGAAACCAGACCTTGACCTTGGGCACAGTTGCATCTGTCATGATGCGCCCCGATCATGTTGACGTTGCGCGCCGCCAAGGGGCCCGACTACTACGAGCGGCCCGAGTTTGCCCGCGACGACTACTACTCCGAGCGCGGTGAGGTTCGCGGCGAGTGGACGGGGCGTGGGGCGGAGGCACTCGGGTTGTCGGGTGGCCCCGATGAGGGCGACCTCGGAGTGCTCCTCGACGGCCGCGACCCCGCCAATGGGGCAGTGCTCGCCGGCACCGCCCGCCGCGCCGACGGCAACGTCGCCTTCGACCTTACCTTCGCCGCCCCCAAGAGCGTCAGCGTCTTGGCGGCCGTCGGAGACGAGGCCATCCGGGGTGCGGTGCTCGACGCGCACTTGGCCGGCGTCCGCGCCGGCCTCGACTACCTCGAGCGCGAGGCGTGCGTCGTGCGCCGTGGGCGCAACGGGGTCACGGTCCTTCCGGCCGAAGGATTCGTCGGCGCGGTCTACGTCCACGAGATGGCCCGCTCGGGTGATCCCCACCTGCACGCCCACGTGGTGATCGCCAATCGGGTGAGGGGAGAAGACGGACGCTGGAGCGCCCCCGACATGCGCCCGGTCTACTCCCACGCCAAGACCGCCGGCACGATCGCCGACGCGGTGATGCGCGCCGAGCTCTCGCGAAGCCTCGGGGTCGAGTGGGGCCCGGTCACCAACGGCATCGCCGAACTCGTCGCGGTCCCCGCCGCGGTGCGCGAGCACTTCTCCGCCCGCCACGCCGAGATCATGGAGGAGGCGACCGCGCGTGGGCTCACTTCGATGTCGGGCATCGCCGCGATCCAGCGCGAGACGCGCGACCGAAAGCGCGTCATCGCGCGCGGGGAGGCCGTGGCCGGCTGGAGAGCCCGCGCGGCCGAGCATGGCTTCGGTGAGCGCGAGCTTGCTCACGCCCTCGGACGCGCACGGGCCATCGCCACCTCCGACTACACCGAGCGCCTCAGAGAACAGGCGACGCGCATGCTCGGAGCGGGTGGCCTCACCCGCCAGTCCTCCACCTTCACGCGCCGCGAGGTGATCCAGCAGCTCGCCGAGGTCCACCCCGAGGGCGCGCCTCCCGGACACCTCGAGCGCTTGGCCGATGACTTCCTCGCGCGCACCTGCCTCGTCCTGACGCGCGCAGGCGACGACACTGGGCGCGGTCACCGCGAGACGCTCTACACGACCCCTGACATGCTCCGTGCGGAGGTGTGCCTACTCGACGCCGCCACCGGTCGAGATCCGAACGGCCCGATCGTCGCCGACGTCCGAGCCATCGACGCAGTGATCGCATCACGCCCGAGCCTCGGCGCCGACCAGGAGGCGGCGGTGCGCCACCTCACCACCGGTGACGCGCGCGTACGGGTGATGGAGGCACGAGCCGGCACCGGCAAGACCTTCACCCTCGCCGCGCTGCGCGAGGCCTACGAGCACTCCGGTGTCACGGTGATCGGCGTCGCCTGGCAGGGCCAGGCGGCCGATCTCCTGCAGCGTGAGGCCGGCATCCCATCCCAGACCGCCGCCCTCCTGCTGCGCCGCATCGAGAGGGGAGAGGACGGCGCAATCCCCAGTCACTCCGTCATCGTGGTGGACGAGGCCTCGGTGATGCCGACGCGCGCTTTGGAACGACTCGCCCACGCGGCGGCCTGGCGCTCGGCGCGCCTCGTGCTCGTCGGTGACCGCGCGCAGCTCCCCTCGATCGACGCCGGCGGCGGCTTCGCCGCGCTCGCCGATCGCCTGGGTGCGGTAGAGCTCGTCGAGAACCGTCGTCAGCAGACCGAGCTGCAGCGCGATGTCGCACGCCACCTCGCCGAGGGCAGCGCCGCCGACGCGGTGGCGCTGCTGGCCGACTCGGGGCGTCTGCAGTCCTTCGAGGATGCGCGCGACGCTCGCATGGCGCTCGTCAGCGCGTGGGCGCAGGCAGAGCTCGACTCGCCTGGGCGCAACCTGATGCTCGCCCACGACCGCCACGACGTGGCCGAGCTCAACCGCATCGCGCGGGAGTGGCGCGAGCAGTGGGGCTTCATCTCCGACAGACGGATCACGGTCGCAGGAACCGAGTGGGCGATCGGCGACCGGATGGTGTGCCGCAGAAACGACTACTCCCTCGGGGTGCGCAACGGCACGCAAGGGACGGTGGTCGACCTCGGCCGCCACGCCGAGCACCTGGATCTGTTCACCGATCACGGCGAGACCGTGCGCATCCCGGCTGACTACCTGACCCACGCTCGCCACGGCTACGCCCTCACCGGGCACGTCTCCCAAGGTGAGTCGGTCGATCGCACCTTCGTCCTCGCGAGTCCCGAGCGCGGCGGGGCCGAGTGGGCCTATGTGGCCGGATCGCGTCAGCGCCATGACCTTCAGGTCTTCGTCACCCACCACGGGGCCGAGAACGTCGAGGAGGCCCTCGCCCGCGCCTGGTCGCGCTCGCAGGCCAAGTCGCTCGCGCTCGACCTGGTCGAACCTGAGGCGCGAGGGGCGGCGATGGATGCGGTGCGGCAAGACATCGGGCAGGGAACGCCCGAGCGATTGCTCGCCCGGGCCGAGGAACTGCGGGTGGCACGCGAGTCGGCTCGGGAGACGGCCGCCGCCGTGTCCAACCATGAGGTGCCGCGCATGGTCGAGCTGCGAGCGGCGGTCGCGCGGGCCGAGCAGGGCATGAGGGACGCCGAGAGCCGCCAGGCTCGTGGGGGTGAACGGCTCGACCGCATCTCGGCGTGGCGCCGCAGCGAACGGGCGAAAGCGCTCTCTGACATCGAAAGCGCACGTCGCGACCGCGACCGTCACGAAAGGGACGGGCGCGCGGCACAGGCCGCCCTTGACCGGCTCGGTCCCGCTGTCAGCGGCGAGGCGCAACACCGGGCGCAGCGGCTCGGGATCGAGCTGTCCGCACTCGAGGGCAGGCTTGCCCCATGGAGGGATTCCCGTGAAGGTGCCCGTACTCCGCCCGACCGCGATCGTGCTCCGGCGCAACGGTCGGCCGAGCGTGACCTCGGCCGCGAGAGGTAGTCGCTCGTGAGCGACCACCGCTTCCAGGCCGTCTACTACCGCGCCGCCGACGGCAGCCAGCCGGTCGATGACTTCATCGAGGGCCTCGAGCCGCGCGCCCAGGCGGTGCTCGACCAGCAGATCGAGCGCCTCAACCTGCTCGGCCCGAGCCGGCCTCACCTGCCGTTTCCGCACAGCTCGCAGATCGAGGGCGAGCTTCGCGAGCTGCGCTGCCACTTCGGCTCATCGCTCTACCGGATCCTCTACCGGCGCTCGGGCAACCTGATCGTCCTCCTTCACATGTTCCGAAAGGACACCGGCCAGGTCCCCGAGCGCGAGATCGCGATCGCCCGCGCCCGCTTCGACGACTTCCGTGCGCGCATGGACGCTCCACGCCGACGGCCACCGCGCGCGGCGGGTCAGGACGCGCCGTAGCGCTTATCAAGTCTGGTAAGCTCCTGACCGATCCAAGGAGAGCCATGCCCCGCGCGAGCGCCAGCACGACCCAGAGCCCCGTCGGAGACCGCGTCGCCGACGGCGGGCGTCGTCGTGGTCGCAGTCCCGAATACCAGCGCGAGCGGGCCCGCCTTGATCCCTTCGAGGCGATCGCCCGCCAGGTGATCCTGCGCCGAGGGGAGCTCGGGCTGACCCAGAAGGATCTCGCCGAACGCATCGGCACCAGCCACTCGGCCATCTCGCGCCTCGAGAGCGGCCAGCACCGTGCCTCGATCGCCACGCTCGAGCGGGTCGGTGAGGCCCTCGGCCTGCGCCTCGTGGTCAGCCTGGAGCCGGTCACCGCCTGAGCCACGCCCGGGCGGTTGGACAGTCCATTGGAGACGGGCGCATACTGTAGGAGTGCTTCACGCCCTCGCCACCCGTCCTCGCGTGCGGCAGTCTGTCGCCTATGAGCGGAGAACCACCTCAGCCAGTCCTGACGATCGACGAGGTCGCCGACTGGCTGGGCATGCATCGCAACTCGGTTCACCGCGCCGCCCGGCAGGGGCGCCTGCCCGCCCGGCGGGTCGGCAAGGAGTGGAGGTTCCTCGCAGACGCCGTCGCCGCCCGCTGGACGCCGGGACGCAGGCTGCGGGGGCCAGCGGAGCCCGCACTTTCGGGTCCGGCCTTCCCCGAGTCGCCGGTCGAGCTGTCGGCGCTCGAGGCCGCCGCGTTCCTGCGGGTCGAGCCGAACACGATCTATCACGAGGCCGCCGCCGACCGTCTTCCGGCCTGGAAGGAAGGGCAGGAGTGGCGCACGAGCGCCTCTGCTCTCCGCGAGTACCTCTCCTCCGATCCCGATCCATCGGGGCGCTACGTGCGCAACGGGGGACAGGAGAAGCAGTAGGCGGCACGCCGTGGTGAGGCGCCGCCAGCCGCCGCCCCTGGCCTCCTCAGAGCACTACCGGGTGAAGGCCGTCGAGCAGACGCTCCAGATCCTCGATGTCCTCGCCCAGTCTCCTGATCTGGCGCTGCCGGAGATCGCCGCGCGGATCGGCCTGGCCACCCCGAACGCCCACAAGCTGATCCTCCATCTCCAGGAGTCAGGCCTCGTCGAGACCGGCCTGATCGACAAGCGCTATCGCCTCGGCGCCCGTCGCCTCGCCGAGCTGACCGAGCGGGCCATCTCGACCGTGAGTCACTGGGAGGCCTTCAGGGCAAGCGTGCCGGCTCTTCATGCGCTGACCGGCATGCACGGCCTCGTGGCGAAGCTCATCGGATCGCGCGTCATTTTCGTCGAGCAGGTGCGCGGCCCCGACCTCGCCGCCGGCCGCGCCTTCCCGGCCCACGCGACCTCGCTCGGCAAGGCCCTCCTCGCCGAAGCGCCCGCTGCGGTCCTCGATGAGGTGGTGCTCGATGCCTGGAGCTCCAGGACGATCACCGATCGCCGGGAGCTGGAGACAGACCTTGCCATCACCAGAGAGCGCGGCTGGGCCCTGGAGGATGGTGAGCTCGATGTGCACCGTCGCTCGATCGGGGCCGTCGTGCGCGACCACCGGGGTACGGCGGTCGCGGCGATCGGGATCGGCGGCCTCGTCTCCGAGCTTGCCGACGAACGGTTGCCCGAGCTGGCGGGCCACGTGCTCTCGGAGGCCGAGAAGATCACCGACGCTCTCGGGGGCGCGCTCGGCGTGCTCGCGCCGCCTCGGCTCGACATCACGGTGATCGGGGCGGTGGAGCCGCCGGTGCCGCCCGTTCCCCGGACGGACACGCCCGAGGGCAATCGCGCCTCGAGGCGAAGCAGAGGGAGCGGATAGCGGTGTCGGACCGGCTGGCATCGCTCCTCGTCGGGGAGCTGCTCGCCCTCTCCGACGACGACCTGCGCCCGCTCGCCGAGCGCCTGGCCCCGTTCCTCGAGGGCGCGCAGTCCTCAGATGTCTTCCTCAGCGTCGACCAGACGGCGACCCGCCTCGGCGTCCACCCCAACACGGTCTATCGGATGATCGTCGGGGGCCGGCTGCGCGCCGTACGTGCCGGGCGCCTCTGGCGCATCCCCGAGGCGGAGCTGGCGCGCGTCTCCTCGGGCCCGGCGACGGTCGCGCAGGGGCGTGCGCTCACGTCGCCGCGCTCCTCGCGGCGCTTCGGTGACCTCGTCCGCGATCTGCCCTACGCTGGGCCGGGATGAGCGTCCACCGCGAGACCCTGCCGAGCGGGCGACGCGTCTACCGGGTGCGGTGGCGCGACGGCGATCGCAACCGCGCGCGCTCCTTCGACCGCCGCGCAGACGCCGAGGACTTCGATGCGGCCGAGCGTCGGCGCCAACGGATGGGCGCGCACGGCCCCGCCGAGCCCTCGCGCGAGCGCCTCGACGCCTGGCTCGAGACGTGGGTGCGCCGCGACGGGATCGCCTGGGCGCGCTCGACGCGCCTTCACCGGGGCTCGGTGATGGACAAGTGGATCGCGCCACTGATCGGCGGCGTGCGCCTGCGCGAGCTCGGCCGGGCCCGGGTGCGCGACTTTCGGGCGGAGATGCTCGACCGCGGTGCGACCAACGCGACCGCCAACGGCGCGATGCGCGTGCTGTCGGCGGCCCTCGGGGCGGCGGTCGACGATGGGCTCATCCCGACCAACCCGTGTCTCGGGATCAAGCGACTGCCCCACACGCCCGCCCCCGCGCGTCCTCTGTCGCCGCTCGAGGCCGAGCGCATAAGGATCGAGCTGCCGACCCCGCGCGACCAGGTGCTGTGGGGCCTCATGGCCTACGCGGGGCTCCGGCCTGAGGAGGCCCTCGCGCTTCGCTGGGGCGACGTCGGCGCCACCCTCCACATCCATCGCGCCTACACCCACGGCGAGTTGAAGGACACGAAGACCGGCCGGGCCCGCAGCGTGGCGGTGATCGGCCCGCTGGCGGACGACCTCGCGGCTTGGCGCGAGCGGACCGAGTGGGCCGATCCGGGCGACCTGGTCTGCCCGAGCCTTGGCCGCGCCGACCGGCCCGTCGACGCCACCCGCCAGGGCGGGTTCCTGCATCTGAGCAACTGGCGCAACCGCGCCTTTCGGCCGGCGAGCGAGCGGGCGGGGCTTACGGGTGTGATCCCCTACAACGGCCGCGATACCTTCGCGAGCCTTCTTATCTACGAGGGCCGACCGCCGATCCTCGTGGCCGCGGCGCTCGGACACGGGGACACGCAGACCCTCTGGCGCCACTACGCGGGCGTCTTCGCCGAGGCCGAGGTGGGGGTGAGGGTGCCGATCGAGGAGGCGGTCGCGGAGGCGCGCCGGACGGTCCGCTGGGAACGAAATGTTCCCACGTCGTTCCCACGCGGCGGATCCCAGGCCTCCGGGAATCGGGTTGCTGAGACTTCGAAAACGCCCTCAGCAGGGGGAACGTCAGTGCGCGCGGCAGGATTCGAACCTGCGACTTCTGGCTCCGGAGGCCAGCGCTCTATCCACTGAGCTACGCGCGCAACGGCCGGTAGCTTAGACGAGATGGACGCCTCCGCCAGCGACGCGACCGCCGTCCGGGTCGCCGTGATCTCCGACACCCACATGCCCGGCAGGGGCCGCGTGATTCCCGGGGCCTGTCTCGCGCGGCTGCGGCCGGCCGACCTGATCATCCACGCCGGCGACTGGTCGGACATGGGCGCCGTGGGCCTGGTGCGGGGCATCGGCCCGCCGGTCGTGGGCGTGCACGGCAACGTCGAGGAGCCGGGAGTGCGGCGGCTCATGCCCGCCACGGCCGAGGTCGAGGCGGGTGGGATCCGGATCGGCGTGGTCCACGGCGCGGGCCCCGAGGCCGGGCGCCTCGAGCGCCTGCGGCGCCGGTTCCCCGGGTGCGACGGGGTCGTGTTCGGCCACTCGCACATCCCCCTGCAC
>LNFM01007710.1_pt1 | contig 16677 bp, 11 predicted proteins | sample 596031 | NCBI WGS metagenome assembly LNFM01 (sample SAMN04254537, study PRJNA301005) | activated carbon metagenome | isolation source: dual media filters at the Ann Arbor, Michigan drinking water treatment plant | place: USA: Ann Arbor
ATCCCTACGGCGATCGGAAAGTCCATGACCGGCGACATCTACACACTACCACTCGCCTTGGCAGTGGGCGACTTCACGGGCAGCGGTGCTATCGGCGCGGTGGTCGCGAACAACAGCACAGGCACACTCGACCTATATCGAGGAAGCGGGACCGGCACATTCACGCGGGTAGCCAGTTTCGCCGCCTCGAACGTCTTGCGGATGATGGCCGTAGATCTGAACTCCGATGGGATCCAGGACGTTGCCATGCTCCGCTCTGACGGCGAGGTAGATATCTTCTCCGGGTCGGCAGCTGGCTTGAACCTGCTCGGGTCCTATCCGGGCGTTTGCAGAGCGATTACGGCCGGAGTCGCCGGTGATATCAATGAAGATCGAAAACCGGACTTGATAGTGGCGTGTGACGATGGCCGAGTCCAGTTGCTTACCAACTCCGGAACTGGCACCTTTCGAGATAGAGCCACCGTTGTGGCTGGTTTCCGGCCCGGGGCCGTCGCCCTCAGCGACTTCGACGGCGATGGTAAGGCGGACATCATCGCTGTCAGCGTATACAAGGGAAGTGAAGAGGACGGAGGAATTGGCCGGTTGCTTCTAGGCAAAGGTGATGGTACGTTTCGCGAGTCGGCCGTTGTAAGGTGGCCAAGGCTTCTGGAGTTGCAGCCCGTCCTACCGAGCGGCAACTCTCGCTCTCGTCTCGTACTTCTCGAGAACATCGCCGACAACACCTCTAGCTCTCGCCAGACTGGTAAGCTGCAAATAACGCTCTTCCGCAATACGATTCCGAACACGCCACCCGGCCGTCTGGATATCGTTTCCGCCGCGAGTTTCAAGCCTGGCCGGATTGCGCGGCGATCAATCGTCGCTCTCTTCGGAGATGGCCTGAGTTCCTCCACGGAAGCCGCCTCTTCAACCGCACTACCGACAATGCTGGGGGAAACCAGTGTGATCCTGACGGATGTGAATGGCCAGGACTGGCCCGTATCGCTGTTCTTCGTCTCCCCGAGACAGATCAATGCATTGATTCCGGCGGTGCCATGGGGCAGTTATCTGCCCTCCGGTGAGTTCCCCTGGAGTAGCAGCACTATCACGGTGATCTCAAACGGCCGCACCGTCGCCCAGGGCATAATCAATGCGGGGCGAGTTTCACTGGCGCTGTTCACCGCGAACGCAGATGGCAAGGGGGTCCCTGCGGCACAAGTCCTGCGCGTTAAGGCTGACGGCACCCGCTCTATCGAGCCCGTCTATCGTTGCGCACAAGGCCCGGGAAGTTGTGTCCCGATGGCCATCGAAGTTGGCAATGCGGCGGAGCAGGTGTTCTTGACGCTCTATGGTACCGGCTTGGGGGAATGCGGCGCGTGGGGCGTCAACGTCCTCATCGGCGGAGTTGCCGCTCCGGTGCAGAGCGCGGGGCCGCAGGGACAATTCCCAGGACTGGATCAAATCAACGTTCTGCTGCCGCCATCGCTAACCGGAAAAGGTGAATCGGATCTCAGTCTGAAAGCCTGCGACGTCGACGCAAACCCAGTACGCGTGAACATGCGCTAGCTTGGCCTCCGCAGTTTGGGCTCCGAGCAGAAAAGTTCGGCAGACTAGACTCGCCGAGGCGGTTTTGCCCGGCGCATCTCCTATCACGCGGCGGGGTGCTTTAGTCGCAAAGGCCCCGTACTCTAGACGTACTTCCAGGCGGCGAGTAATGCCCATTCTTTCCGGTGGCCACCTGATGGGCCCAGACGCTCCATGCGTGCCAACGGCGATGGAGCGATCGGAGGGTCCTGCCCTGCCATTGCGGTGAACGCCGAAGAAGATCGCGAGGCCCGCGGCAACGCCCGGCTTCTGCCCGTCCTTTTCACCATCCCCAACGGCGAATCCGCCGGCGAAACCATGGCCCGCCGTAGAATGGGGTCCCTACTTCTGCAGAACGAACCCAAACCCATCGGCGCCATTGTCCGTGCTCCCCGCGTAGGTGATCGGAAACCGAAACTCCGTTTCGCAGCCGTCGCGGACCCGCTGCTTCTGCGGGGCCCATACCGCCCCTACCGTCTGCAGTGGAGCGGGCATTGGGGGCATGCGTTGCCCCGCCACTCCGCAGCGTCCAATAGAGGAAGTTGCTTCTGATCCATCGCCTGCCCAGCAGCCAGAAAGGCCGAGACTGCCAGCATCGCGGAGACCCTCAGTGTCCGGCCGGCCAAGGACCGCCACCCCATCTCTTGCGAAATGCGCCCTGGTAACACCACCCCCCCCCAACCTACGACAGACCCGTAGCCGCCTGTCTGGAGTCGGGCGTCGCCACTTCCCCCCCCAACCGTTCCGATCGCGTATCATCGACCCATGCTGCGACTCAGCGCTCTGCTCCTCACCACTCTGGCCTTCGCCGCCGACCCGCCCACCGGATCCGCCGAGCGCCTCCGCGTCCACGGCCGCAGCCTCGAAGGCAACCTCATCGGCGACTCGCCCACCCGCGACGTCTCCGTCTACCTGCCGCCCAGCTATGCCAAGAACCCCCAACGCCGCTTCCCCGTGGTCTATATGCTCCACGGCTTCACCGACAGCGATGACCAGTGGTTCGGCCTCCGCAAACACTGGATCCACCTGCCCCAAGTCCTCGACCGCGCCACTGCCGCCGGAGCCGCCGAAATGATCGTCGTCATGCCCAACGCCCTCAATGTCTTCGGCGGCAGCGGCTATTCCTCCTCGGTCACCACCGGCGACTGGGAAACCTTCATCGCCCGCGAACTGGTCGCCTACATCGACTCCCACTACCGCACGCTGCCCACGCGCAACAGCCGCGGCCTGGCCGGCCACTCCTTCGGCGGCTACGGCGCACTCCGCATCGCCATGAAGTTCCCCGACGTCTTCTCCGCCGTCTACGCCATGAGCTCCTGCTGCCTGCTGCCCCCCGGCGGCGGTCCGGCCCGCCCCTCGCGCGCGGAGCAGATCACCGCTCTTTCCGAAATCGCCGCCGCCGACTTCGGCACCAAGGCGCAACTCGCCAGTTCGGCCGCCTGGGCCCCCAACCCGAAGAATCCGCCTCTCTACCTCGACCTGCCCACGAAGAATGGCGAACCCCAGCCCTCCGTTCTCGCCCGCTGGGCGGCGAACGCCCCGGTGGCGATGTTCGATCAATACGTGCCTCGCCTGAAGCAACTCAAGGGCATCGCCCTCGATTGCGGCGATGCCGACGGGCTGCTGGGTGGCTCAAAGGAATACAGCCGCCTGCTCACCAATTACGGGATCGAGCATAGCTTTGCCACCTACCCCGGCAATCACATCAACGGCGTCGCCGGCCGCATCGAAAAACACGTCATGCCCTTCTTCACCGGCAAGCTCGCGGCCCGTTAAGGCTCCCTCCACGCAAGAAACTGCGCTGCCTCGAAAAGCGGCAACGATGGGATATCTATCCTGTCAATGGAACGCTGAGACGCCGGCTGGGGTAGCGGCGCCTCCAGCTAGGCACGAATCGGTTCCCCGAGTGCGGACCACTCCGTGTCGCCGGGTTCCCCGAAACCAAAAGCGCGTTCACACTTCCAGGCCGGCCGCCCAGTCGGCCAGCCGGACAAGCTCCGAAGCCGATTGACGAAAAGCCATCGTAACGACCTAAGAAAATAAATCGCATCCCACTCATTCCGTTACTATTGACCCCGCTTTTTGCCCCCTCTCTACCCCCGGAAATTTGGTCCCCCTCTGCTACACTCCAATCAGAAAGTGAAAACAACGCCCTGACCGGCATCCCCGTCAGGGCGTTTTCTTTTTCCCCAGGAGAATTCCATGCCCAACCAGCTATCCCCCGAAGAGAAAATGGCCCGCCGCGCCGAAATCAACCGCTAGAACGCTTAGAAAAGCACCGGCCCCGAAACCGATGCCGGGAAAGCAACCTCCCGTCTCAACAGCCTCAAAAACGGCTCCCGCACCGTCATCATCGACCTCAGCGGTTCCCCATGGGTGTCCGTCCTCTCCTGCGACGACGCGAATGAGTACCGCGGAATGGTCGCCGAACACAATCGCGCCATCGCACCCAACGGCCGCGCCGAAGTCACCATCGTCCAGCGCATCATCGACGCCCAGTGGCGCCTCCTGCGCAACGCCCGGCTGCAGACCCTCGAAATGGAAGCGAGCCTCGTCGAGGTGCGCCACGCCGACGACCACGAACTGCTCGGAAAAAATGCCGCCGACATGGACATGATCTCGGCCAACAGCGGCGTCATCGATACCAAGTACACCAAGCGCCTCCCGCAGGAAGAAGTCACGCTCCTCCGCATCATCAACATGAGCTCCCGCGAACTCAATCAGATCCGCAAGTTCAATCCGCAGCCCCCGCCGCCCGTGCGCCGCCGGATCGAATACATCACCGGAACACCCGAACCAACCACGGAAAAGCGCGACACCAACCCTCTCGAAGTCGTTGAAAAGACAGCGCAAGCGAGCCACAAGCCCAGCGACCGAAGCCAACCCGTCTCCTCCGACCGAAGCCAACCAGAACCGGCCTTCTTCCCCGTCTTCAAGCGGCCATCCCGCCCCGCCTAGCCGTTAGTGCGCGCCGCGGGCGCCGCCGGAGGACTCTATGGCGAACTGGAGCTCGTTTAGAACCTCGGACCGTCTTCGGCAGGCGCCGGGCCCGTACCGCCATCGCCGCCCACCCGGCCCACTTGGAGCCGGATAGACCGTCTGCGCCCTGGGCCTGGAAGCAGCAAATCCACGAAATCTGCAGAAGCTTCTACCGCTTCGGCCCTCGCAAACCGAACAAGCTGCTTGTTCACACGGTGCCGACCCTACCGGGTCTGGGCGGTTGACACCGGTCGGGGAATGTGATGGACTACGGCGCGCTGTACCCTCACCCTTTCTTACTCACTGGAGAACCTTGTGTCGTTACCCTTTGCCAGCCAGATATCTCGATGGGCCATAGGCGTTGCTTTCTGCCTTAGCGCCCTGTCCGCGCAGACGACCGGAACCGGGACGCTAGTAGGCACCGTAGTCGATTCGACCGGCGCCGTTGTCGTGGGCGCAAAGGTGGTGGTGGTGAACCCGGCAACCGCATTCACTTCCGAAGTCATGACCACAGGGGAGGGGAGCTACTACATTCCCTACCTGGCGCCGGCAACCTACCGGATTACAGTGGAAATGGCGGGTTTCAAGAAGTATGTTCGGGAGGGCGTGACTATCCGCACGGGCGAGATTCCGCGTATCGACATCGAGATGCAGTTGGGCGGCGTGACGGAGACGGTGCAGGTTTCCGGCGGTGCTCCGCTGCTGGACACCGAGACGTCGGCTTCGGGCTTGGTGCTTTCCGGCGACACCCTGGTGGCAATCCCGGTGAGCCAGAAGCGGCCCGTACGGATGATGTACTACTACCCGGGCACGAACTCGATGAACGGGTACCACGTGCTGGGGCAGCGGTCGCGCGCGATCGGCTACCAGGTCGACGGCGTGAACGGCAAGGAGCCAGGCATCGGCAACATCGGCGGCCCGAACGAACAGGTCTCTCCCACCCAGGACGCCTTTGAAGAAGTGAAGATTCATACGACGGGCATGCCGGCTGAATATGGGCACTCGGCGGGTGGCTTGATGTCGATGGTCATGAAGTCCGGGACCAACCAACTGCACGGCGCGGTGGAAAACCGGTACATCAATAAGAACATGGTGCATCGGACGGCCCTGGAACAACTGGCGCGAACGAATCCGTTCACTTACAACGAGTCGACGGGTTTGATCAACGGACCGATTAACATCCCGAAACTCTATCGCGGCAAAGACAAGACGTTCTTCCTCGCCGGCATTGCGCGGCATGCCGAGATTGCCGGTACGGCATCGGCACGGACCTTCGTGCCGACGGAAGGCATGATGAACGGTGACTTTTCGTTCGGCGGCCAGACCACGCCCCGCGTATTGCCGGTCTATAACCCGTTCACGACGCGACAGGAGAATGGTGCTTGGGTGCGGGATCCGTTCCCTGGCAACATTGTTCCGCGTTCGCTGTTTGATCCTGTGGCGGTGAACTTCCTGGGGCGGACGCCGTTTGCTAAACCCAACCAGGCCGGCATTCCCGGCGCGACGAATCCGACGGAGAATCTGGTGCAGAACCAACCGAAGGAGATCTACCGTACTCGTATCGATTTCAAGGTGGACCATCAGTTCAACTCGAACCACAAGGCCTATGGCCGGTACTCGCAGTCCATTCACCGGGCTTGGAAGGGCGACCATCAGGCGCAGTTCGCGTGGCTGGACATTGACCCGAACGCGCAGCCGCAGTTGGTGGATCACTACAACATGGTGTTTGCCGACATGATGATTCTGTCGCCGACGGTGAGTAATGAGTTCCGCGTCGGGTTTAACCGTCGCGTTCTGAAGGAGACGGCAATTACGCGGGGAGGCGACTGGGCGAAGACGTTGGGGATTCCGAATGTTTCGGGCGAGACGTTCCCGCTGTTTAACTTCGGATACAGCCTTGGCGCGTTGCCAAGCTTCCAGAATATTGGCGAAGACTTCACGCTGCAGAACAACGTTTCGAAGGTGGCAGGCAAACACACCATCAAGTTCGGATATGAACTCATGCGGACGCGTTACAACGCAACGGCCTCGGCGCTTCCGGGCGGCACGTATAACTTTACTGGCGGCGGGACCGCGACGGCCGCGCCGTTCACTCCAAACACAGGCAATCCATTTGCGTCGTTCCTGTTGGGAACGGTTTCCAGCGCTACGTTTAGCAGCGATTTCGCCAGTTGGCTGCCGCGGTGGTGGTCGCATCAAGCTTACTTCCAGGACGACTGGAAGCCGTTGCGGAACCTTACGTTAAATCTGGGTATCCGGTATTCCTACGAGAGCCCGTTCCAGACCAAGTATGGACAACAGTCGCAGTTTGATCCGACGGCAACCGATCCGCTGACCGGACGCATGGGCGCGATTGTTCACCGACCGGGCCCGTTGGCGAGAAAGGACCTCAACAACTTTGCACCGCGCCTAGGTCTAGCCTGGAATTTCCATCCGAAGATCGTATTCCGCGCTTCGCTTGGTTTAGTCCATCAGGACATTTTTGCCACGGACCGGAACAGCATGTTCCAGGAGTATCTGGCGACAGCAAACCTGCAAGCTCCGGTGGGCGATCCGCGCCATGTATTCCGGCTGTCGCAAGGGCCGGGGAACATTACGTACAATGTGCAGCCGGATGGGTCGGTGCCGTTTGTGGGTACGAACTTCAGTGCGCGGCAGGCGCACATGTGGGATCCGAATATGCGGATGCCCTATGTGACCAGCTGGTCGGGCGGCTTGCAGTGGAGCTTCCGGGATAATTGGGTGTTGGAAGGACAGTATCAGGGCCAATCGGGCGTTGGGTTACTCAACAACTGGAACATGAACGTACTGCCGCTGGATGTTTCCCGCGACCTGGCCACGCTCAATACTATTTTCACCGGGGTGCAAAACTATTTGCCGTATCCGCACTTTGGCGAAATCCGGCTGTTCTCGAACTTTGGTCACAACTCGTATCACGGGGGGACGGTACGGGTAGAGAAGCGGATGTCGGCTGGTTTGATGTTTAACAGCTTCTACACCTGGAGCAAGACGATCACCGAGAACGAAGGAGAGACGGGCGATAACGGGATCACGTACTACAACCGGCGCCTCGAAAAGGCGCGTGCGAGTTACGACGTGCGGCACCGATTCGTAACCGTAATGTCGTATGACCTGCCGTTCGGCCGGGGCCGGAAATTCATGAACACGGGCGGCGTGGCCAACGCGGTTCTGGGCGGCTGGCAATTTACGCTGACGCAGACCCTGCAATCCGGTCCGCCGTTCAACGTTTCGTTTGCGGGCAGTCCGAACCGCTATCTGCCAGGCGAATCGCGGCCGAATATCCTGACTTCGCATCAGGATGCGCAGGTGCAGAACTGGACCCTCGGCGATAACCGATTCCCTACGCAAGCGCAGAACCCATATCTCAATTTCAACTCGTTTGCCTATCCGGCTGCGTTCACCGCAGGGAACCTGGGGCGCAACGTATTTGAAGGTCCGGGCTTGGCGTGGACGCAGTTCTCCATTGCCAAGTGGTGGACGCTCAAGGAGCGCTATCGCTTCCAGATCCGTTTGGACGGGAACAACATGCCGTTCAAGCAGCCGCAGTATGGCGACCCTAACGGTTCCTTCAACGCGAACCAGCCGGGGGCGTTTGCCCGGATCGGCAGCGGGACCCGCGGCGCATTCTCCGACATCGGGACCGCGAACTCGAACCTGCTGATCATTGGCCGGTTCCAGTTCTAACTGAGTCTGATCCCACGAGGCCCGCGTCCCTCCGCGAGGGGGGACTCGGGCCTTTGCTATTTGCCGGTCTGGTAGGATGCCCCAATGCTTCGTTGTGCGCCCAGCTTCACTGCGGTTGTCTTTCTCGGCCTATTGCCATGGGGGCTGGCCGCCTCGGAAGATTTAGATCAGCGGTTACAACGCATCTTCGATTCGCCCGCCCTGCAGCCGAAGCGATTCGGACCGGCCCGCTGGATCCGTGGCGGCGCGGCCTTCACGACGCTCGAAACGGCGCCGTCGACCGATGGGGCAAAGGAAGTCGTCGAGTATGAAACGGCCACCGGCAAACGGTCGATTCTGGTTTCCCATCGGCAACTGACGCCGCCCAAAGCGTCGAAGCCACTTACCGTGGATGACTATCATTGGAGCAACGACGCCAAGCGCCTGCTGATCTATACCGAATCGCGCAAGGTATGGCGGACGAATTCGCGCGGTGATTACTGGGTCTTGGATCGGGCGACCGGGTCCCTGAAGAAACTCGGAGGCGATGCGCCGGCTTCTTCGTTGAGCTTCGCCAAGTTCTCGCCCGATGGTTCCCGCGCCGCATACGTCCGAGCCAACAACCTCTATGTCGAAGACCTGACGAGTGGCGCCGTTCGCGCGCTGACGACCGATGGGTCAGCCTCGTTGGTCAATGGCGCTTCCGATTGGGTATACGAGGAGGAGTTGAACGTCCGCGACGGTTTTCGCTGGGCGCCGGACGGCAAGAGCCTTGCGTTCTGGCAGTTCGATGTTACCGGCGTCGAGCAGTTCGCGCTGATTGACAACACCAGCGCGCTCTACCCGAAAGTGACCAACATCCCCTACCCGAAGACCGGAACGAAGAACTCCGCGGTGCGAGTGGGGGTGATCGCCGCAGAGGGCGGCACACCCCGGTGGATGCAAGTTCCCGGCGATCCCCGCGAACACTACATCTTCCGGATTGAGTGGCTCGCGGACGGAGGGGGGTTGGCGATTGGTCAACTCAATCGGCTGCAGAATATTGCGAAGGTGTTCGTGGCGGATCCCCGCTCCGGCGTGGCCAGGCTGATCTTTGAGGATCAGGACGCTGCGTGGGTCGACGTACAGCATCGGGGCGCTCAGGGTAGCGGGTTCGACTGGCTACATAAGGGCAAGAGCCTTTTGTGGTTGAGCGAGCGCGATGGGTGGAACCATGCCTATGCCGTCCCCCGCGACGGGGGCGCACCGGTGCTGCTGACGCCGGGCGAGGCCGATATTGTGTCCCTGGAAACGGTGTCTCCCGGCAGCGATTGGATTTACTATACGGCTTCGCCCGAGAATGCGACGCAACGATATCTTTACCGTTCCTCCGCGGACCGTCCCGGCCCGGCGGTGCGTCTTACTCCGGTGGATCAACTGGGGACGCATGCTTACGACATCTCCCCTGATGGCCGATGGGCGTTCCATACCCACTCGCGTTTTGATCGGCCGCCCATCGTGGACCTGGTGAGTCTGCCGGATCATAAGCAGGCCCGTATCCTCGAGGACAACGCGGTACTGCGGGCGAATACCGCGTCTGCGCTGGATCCGCCGGTGGAGTTTCTGCAACTTCACCTGGATAATGGCACGGTGGTCGATGGGTGGCTACTTAAGCCGCGGGCGTTCGACCCGGCGAAGAAGTATCCGCTGCTGGTGCATGTGTACGGGGAGCCGGCCGGGGTGACGGTGGTGGACGCTTGGCCAGGGGCCCGCGGAATGTTCCATCGGGCTTTGGCTGCCGAGGGTTACCTGGTGGCGAGTTTCGACAATCGCGGTACACCTTCGCCGAAGGGCCGGGCATGGAGGAAGTCAATTTATGGCGCGGTGGGGGTGATTTCGGCGCAGGAGCAGACGGAGGCCGTGACGGCGTTGGCCCGGGCGCGGAGTTATGTCGATCTGTCGCGGGTGGGGGTCTGGGGTTGGAGCGGGGGCGGGTCCAATACGTTGAACCTGCTGTTCCGATCCCCGGACTTGTTCCGGGTGGGAGTCTCGGTAGCGCCGGTGCCGGACCAGCGGCTGTACGACACGATTTATCAGGAGCGCTACATGGGGCTACCAGATGAGAACGCGGAGGGGTACCGGAGTGGATCGCCGATCAACTTCGCCGAAGGTCTCCGGGGAAAGTTGCTGTTGGTGCACGGGTCTGGCGATGACAACGTGCATATCCAGGGGACGCAAAAGCTGGTCAACCGCCTGATTGAGTTAGGTAAGCCGTTCGACTACATGGACTATCCCAACCGGTCGCACTCGATTTCGGAGGGGAAAGGCACTACGCTTCATATTTACCGCCTAATCGCCCGGTACGTGGAACAACACTTGCCGCCCGGGCCGCGGTAGCGCTAGGTCTGCCCTTGGTGGGCGGCCCCGCAAGCGGTACACTTAGGCCGGAGGATCTATGCCCGATCTTACAAAACTCTCTGCACCGGCCCGGCACTTATTGACTTCGGACAATCTCCCGGATTCCGTCGGGCTGATGCTGCGGCTGCGGGCGGAACCGAGTGATGCGGAACTCTCGCGGTTAGCGGATTTGGGCGTTCGCGTCCGTTCGCTGGCGGGGGACGTTCTCACCGCCGACGCCGATCCGGCCGTCTTGCCTGTACTTACGGATGAGGCCTTTGTCTTGTCGGTGGAAGCTTCGGCTCCGCTGTACATGGAATCGCCGGGCGAGGAGCCAACTAACTACTCGGATGTCGAGTAGCCGGTGGGCCAGAGGCCCAGGGGCGGCGTGACCTCCGGCGCTTCAACCCGGAGCGCCATCAGCCCGATGCCTGCGTAGCCCAGCATAAAGCCGGGGTCGGGCGTTTGATCCTCCGTGCCGCAGAGCCATGTGCCGGTGGCGATCGCGGCGGACCAGAGCCTTTGCGCCGATTGAATGTACCTCGTATCCGCGAGGATTTGTCCGGCATACAGCAGAGCATCGACCGTGCCGGCGATCCCGTGGCAGACGGAACTGTTGCGCTCTTCCCAGGCCTCGGGCCTCCCGGCGAGAACTCGCTCGGCGGAAGCAGACAGCCAGGCGGCGGCAACTGCAGCCTCTGCACCGCACTCGGGGCGCCCGGTGAGGACGAACGCCCGGAGACGCGTAAGGGCGATGCCGGTAAGCCCGTGGCACCAGGAGAGCGGCACCGTTCCGTGCGGTGGCTGATTCGACCGCCAGGTGCGCGCCGGCCGATCGAACCAGGCGCGTTCGAAGAGGAAGCCCTCATGGGCTGAAGGATGGCCGGGGTCCGCCTCGAGCAGGGCCCACGCTACGCCCGAGGCGCCGTGGGCGAGGCCGGGCGCGGGATGACTGGCAGGCCAAGCGCGGCCCAACGCCGTCTCGCCGCCGGTCGAGCGGATGCGATGAGCGATGACTGCCGCCTGCTGCCGCAGACCGAGCGCTATGAATGCAATCAGAGTTCCAGCATCACCCGCCACGATATCGCCGCGCCCGGGACCGGGCTCGAGAACGGGCACGGCTGGCGGGGAGTCAGCGAGGAGTTGACAGGCTCGACGGACGGCCCAGTGGGCTCCCGGAGCGCCGCCATGGAAACCGGGCAAGGCGCCGTTCGCCGCGGCCCACGCGGCGGCCTGTTCGGTAAAACGCAGGGCCGGCGCCCGATACGACGAGTCGCGTCCGGCGAGTTCAGCGAAGAAGACGGCGATACCCGCCGCGCCCTCGTACAAGTCCCCGGATGCGGGCGGCGGCAGGGCCAAAATCCTCGCGGCCATTTCGGCGGCGACAGGGTTCACCATGGGTACTCCTGTTGGCTGCCGGGATTTCGATACGGCGTTTCCAGGCTGACGCCTCGTTGCTCCAGCAGACTCAACGCCGCGGCCCGCATCGCCGATTCGTCCGTGTGACTGGTAAAGGCTTCGGCAAGCCAACGGCAGCGTTGCCCGCCGAAGCTTTCGCCGGGCACGTCCTCCGCGAGCGAAATGCCCGGGGCGAGCGGCAACGTGAATGCAGGATGCGAAGCGTGGAGCCACGGCGCCGCGCACTCTGCGATGGAGTGGAGAGCCGCGGCGAGATCGTTCCAGCGGTGACGTTCGAGATAGAGCACGACGCCGTCCGGCCGAAGGCAGCGGTGGAGGTCGAGCGGCGCCTTGACGGCGTAGCGAGCGGATGGGGGCATCTGTTCGGTAATGGCGCGAATGAGGCGGAAGACGGCCTCCGGTTGCACGGCCCAATAGACGCGGACGGCGGCCTCACCTTCCGGCGCGGGGGGGACGAACGCAGCCCACCAGCCCGCCAGTTCGGTGGACTCCGTGCGCTCGGCCACTTGGCCTCCTACGGGGCAAAAGTCGATGGGATGGATGATGCGCATCTGTTCGCCGCGGCGGACGACCGAGTGGCCAGAGGACGGGTCCCATCCGGCGGGTTGCCAACCGGAAGTGAAGCGCAGGCCATTGGCATCGGCGGCGCGATAGTGGGCCAGCGCGACCGGCGGGCTGAGGCGCGGCGCTGTGCCACGGCGGGCTGGGGCGTACCACTCCGCGTAGAGTGCCGCGGCCCGGAGCTCGGGCGCTACCGCGGCCGCGAGGCGAGCGGCGCCGGAGAGTTGTTCGCGGAAGTTCAAGCGGCGCTCCGGTAGACCGCGAAAAGGCTTTCGGGGGCACTGAGCAGCCCAGTCGCGTGGTCGGCCATGCGGCGCGCGATGGGGACGGGGCCGCCCGCCAAAGCCACTTCATGGGCGCTCTGCAGCAGGCGAACGGCGGCAAGTCCAGAAAGGCGCATGCGGAAGGCGCGAGGATCAGAAGGGGCGTAGTGATCCAGATAGGCGCGGAGGAAGGCCGCGAGGGCTTCCTGGCCGCCGGCGCCTTGCAGGGCCAGTTTCAGATGGTCTTGAACGATGCCGGCGACATCCCAGGCCGGATCGCCGGAGCCGGCGATCTCCCAATCGATCAGGCGGACGCGGTCCTGCTGGACGCAGTTATCGAACTTCAAGTCATTGTGCACGAGGCAGGTGGTTTCAATGGCCGCGCCGAGGAGTCGCAGACGAGCTGCCACAGCGGAGCGATCTGGAATGAGGGCGCCGGTGGCCGGATTTTGAAAGCCATAGGGCTCCAATACATCCAGGATCCAGGGCCGGCGCATCGGCAGGTGAAGATTGGCTTCCGTGGCGCGGTGGAGCGCCGCGAGATCGATGCCCAAGGCAGCCGCTCCACCGGGTTCAGGGCGATACGCTTCCCCGGCAGCACGGACGACGAGAGTTTGGGTAGCCTCGTCGCGGTGAAGGCACTCTGGAAGCAGGCGGGCGAGGGCGGGGGTCGAGGCGGCGAGTTCATAAACGGCGAACTCCGCGCCCAGGGTGGGGGCGCCGGGTGACTCCCGGCGCTCTCGGGCTCGTTTGACGATCCAGTGTTCCCCACTCCGAAGCTTAAGTTCGACGACGGAGTGGGAACTGGAGCGGTCTACTGCGTGAAGGATCAGGCAACTGCAGGGCTTCGAAAGAAGCCCCGCAGTTGCGAGATAGGAGACGAGTTCCTGGGGAATCATGCGGTTCCTCTAGTAGCCGGGGTTGCCGTACCAGAAGGACATGATGCCGTCTTCGTCCGGAGGATCGGCCGGACCGCTCTCCGGCGCGGTGGTGGACCAATCGGCGGTCCAATCCGCGTTGGCGGTTGCCGCCTGCCAAGTCTCCGTGGCCTCGCTTTGCCCTGACCGAGCCGTCAGGACCGCGGGATTGGTGCCCGGGTTGACGACCACGGTGGGATTCGGCACTAGCACACCACATCCGGCGGAAAGCGTCTGGGTTGGGAAGCAGGCCGGGTTCTGCGTTTGGAAGCCGCAGGCCGGGGCGACGGTCTGAATGTTGCACGGGGCAACCAGCGTCTGGATGGGGCAAGGCGCCGTGACGGATTGGATCACACAAGGCGGAGTCACCGTGCGGGGCAGGCACTGCGAGGCCACCAGGGTCTGAATGTTGCACGGTGGAGCAACGGTCCGGAGGGTGCAGGAGGGTGTGAGCGTCCGGATGGTGCACGGGGGCAGGAGGGTACGCCGGATCTCTGGGGCGGCGCAGGCGAAGGCGGCCTGAACGTCCAGCTTACCCGCCCCCCAGGCGTTGTTCGGCGTGGCGCCGGTGTTGGCATCCGATCGCGCGGAGCTGATGAGGCAGTTGCGGATCTGCTCGGCGGTCATCGTGGGCCGGCGTTGCAGCATGAGTGCGACCGCGCCGGTCACCATGGGTGCGGCCATGGAGGTACCCATCATGCCTTGATACTGATCGGCGGCCGTGGTGACGTTGGCGGAGAAGAGTGTTTGTCCGGGCGCTGAGAGCGTGGGAGCGGGGCGGCCGTCGCGGGTTGGTCCAAGACTCGAGAAGCTGGAGATGGCGCCGACGCCAGCTCCGCGGGTAATGTAGCTGCCGACAGTGATGATCTCCCGCGCCGTGCCGGGAACGGAGATGGTGCGCGCGGCGTTCACGAAGGGCGCCAGGAACTGACTGCCCGAGTTCCGTTGGATCCAAGCGTCCCATTGGCCGAAGGAGATGGTGTTGCCACGCAAGGTCAGCGACCAGTTGCCGGACTGGACCTGGGCCGAGGTACCACGGGAGATCGTGATGAAGATACGGTTGTCAGCGTTGCCGGGGTCGTTGAGCGAGGAGTCGATGAACAACTGGTTGCCGCCCGGCAAATTGATGGTCGTGGAGGCGGGTGGGTTGACGTTGGCGGTGGGTACGCCGCCAGGGCGAGTGACGGCCACGCCGATGCGGTCCGCGCCGCGATACCAGAGATCGATGGTGACCTGCGGCACTCCGCCAGGCACATTGAACTGGACGGTCTGGACGCCACTGGCCGTCAACGTGCCGCTGGCGTGACGGTTGCGGGCGCCCTCGTTGCCCGCCGACTTCACGAATGCCCGGCCGGCGCCGCCCAGTAGGTTGTCGAGACCACGCTCGAGCAGGCTGGTGCCGTCGTGCGGACCGACATTGTCACCCTGGCTCTGGTTGATGACAACAGGGCGCCCGAGGGACTGGGCGAAGTTGAAGATATAGCGGACGGCGTCGAGGGTATCGGCCGAGTCGCCGAGTCCGCGCTCGCCAGCCGCGCGGCCGCGGTTGTTAGCGACGACAATGATGTCGGCTTCCGGAGCGATCCCCACGAAGGTGAACGCCGGGCGGCCTTGTCCGGCGACGGAGCCATCACCGGCGGCAATACCCGTGACGTGGGTGCCGTGGAACTGCGCGCCGGCCGAATCCTGATGCCGGACGATGGCGAGTGGGTTGGCGGCGGCGAGCGCTGTGTTGATCTGCGCTTGCTGGTATTCGACGCCGTAACCAAAGCCGGCGGGTGAGGTTTCCGTGCCAACGCGGCCGAGGCCCTGATCCCAAATCGCGAGGATGCGGGAACGGCCGTCTGGCGCCCGGAAACTCTGGTGGCGATAGTCGATGCCGGAGTCGATGATGCCGACGATGACGCCGGCGCCGCGATGGCCCGGCGGCCCGGTGTGGACCGGAGCGACGCGGACATCGGCGGCGGCGAGGTCGAGTTCGTTGTTCATCACCCGCGAGACTTCCATGCGGGTGATGGAGGGGATGGCTTCGAGGGCGGCGAGTTGGCTGACAGCGATATCGCCGCAGGCGACATCGCCAGCGACGGTGCGGGTTTGGAATCCGGCCTTTTCGATCTCCGCAATGTCGCCAGTGAACTGGACGAACAAGCTCACTTCTGGCGGAGCTGCCGTGGACGCAGCGACGCTGAAGGCCGACTCGGAGTCGAGTTCCGCCATCTCCGTGGCGGCGGTCATGGCAATCATTCTCAGACCAGGATCCAGTTTGCTGTGTTGGGTTGGATCGGTGGTCTCCGCGACCTCGGGCGTCGCGTCTTCATTCTCTGTGGCCGGTTTGGGCCGGCGGGCGTTCGGATCTTGCGGTCCTTTCTTAGCCATAGGGTCACCTCGATGGAACTGTGCCCAGGGCCGCCGGTCCGTTTCAGAGGTCCCCCGAACGTGCGAGGGCCGCGTGGCTCACTGCCATGCGGCGAAAATTTTGTCGAGGGCGCGTGATCGGTTTTCGAAGGAATTGGCGCGTTAGGGTTAGGAGAAAATGCAATGCCTTCCAACCAAACGATTCCTACCGATGACGTTCTGATCCGTATGGCCGCGATCTCCCTGCGCCGCCTTTGGGAAGACGAGAAACGCGCCGACCGGATCGGCGACCGGATTGAACAGGATCTGCTGCGGCTTAAGCCAAAATGCCTTTCACGACGTTCCCGTGCACGTCAGTAAGGCGGAAGTCGCGGCCGGCGTACTTGTAGGTCAGCTTGAGATGATCAAGACCCAACAAGTGCAGGATGGTCGCATGGAGGTCGTGGAAATGGACCTTGTTTTCGACCGAGTAGTAGCTGTAGTCGTCAGTCGCCCCGTACGATAATCCGGGTTTCACGCCACCGCCGGCCATCCACATCGTGAACGCTTCCGGGTTGTGGTCG
>LNFM01009913.1_pt1 | contig 16674 bp, 14 predicted proteins | sample 596031 | NCBI WGS metagenome assembly LNFM01 (sample SAMN04254537, study PRJNA301005) | activated carbon metagenome | isolation source: dual media filters at the Ann Arbor, Michigan drinking water treatment plant | place: USA: Ann Arbor
GCTCGTACATCGCTGGCACGTAGATCCCCGGCATCGCGGCCAGGGCCGCGAGGACGTCGGCGCGCGGGCGGCCCTCGCGGCGCATGCGACCGACCGTGCGCAGCAGCGCCGGCAGCACCTCCTCGGCCTCGCCGACGAGGAACGCGTCGATGAACGGGGCGATGGGCTCCGGGTGCGTCGAGGTCGGCCCGCCGGCGATCACGATCGGATGCGCCTCGGTTCGATCGGCGCTGCGCAGCGGGATGCCGCCGAGATCGAGGTTGGTCAGCACGTTGGTGTACGACAGCTCGTACTGCAGGCTCACGCCCACGACGTCGAACTCGCACAGCGGCGTCCAGCTCTCGAGGCTCACCAGCGGCAGTCCGGCCGCGCGGAGCTCGGCCTCGAGATCGACCCACGGCGTGAACGCCCGCTCGCACGCGAGATCCTCGGCGCCGTTGACGAGCTCGTAGATGATCCGCGTCCCGAGGTGGCTCATGCCGACCTCGTAGGCGTCCGGGAACGCGAGGACGAACCGGCAGGTCACCGCGTCGGGCGCCTTGACGATCTGCTGCTCCTCACCGCCGAGATAGCGCGCCGGCTTGGTCACGCGCGGCAGAATTGCGGCCCACGGATGCTCGCGGCGCCCCGCCGCGGCAGACACCCCCTGGACTCCGGGCGCCCCAGTCGGTTCGGTTCCCATGGGCGTATCCATGCCAGAAAACCCCGGGCCGCGACACGACCGGCCGAACTGGCGGTATCCTCCCGGGCCGCGCGCGCGGCCCCGTCGGTTCCCTTGCGCCGGTCGACCCCGGCCTTAACCTCGCTCCCACACTCGACCAACGCCCCGTGAAGAACCTCTACGCCAGCCTGGGCGTGCCCAACACCGCGAGCGCAGACGACCTCAAGAAGGCGTATCGCAAGCTCACGCGGCAGTTCCACCCCGACCGCAACCCGGGGAACAAGCAGGCCGAGGAGCGCTTCAAGGAGGTGGGCAGCGCGTATGACGTGCTGTCCGATCCGCAGAAGCGCGCGCTGTACGACGAGTTCGGCGAGATGAGTCTGACCCTCGGGTTCGACGCCGACCGCGCCCGGCGCTACCGACAGGCCCAGACCGAGGCGGCCCACACGCGCTCGAGCTACGACGACGAGGACCTCTTCGAGGACGTCGGCGATCCCCGTGCGACCAACTTCGACGACTTCCTCACCCGCATGTTCGGCGGGCGGCGCAGCGACGCGCGCCGCCGCGGCACGCGGGCGGGCATCGACATCTCCGGCGACATCCACGTGCCGCTGCTCGACGCGCTGACCGGCTGCACCGTCCCGGTGCGCGTCGAGGTCTCCGACGGCGACACGCGCACGATCAACGTGAAGGTGCCCCAGGGCATGGCCGACGGCGGCAAGCTCCGCGTGCGCGGCCAGGGCGGCGCCGGCGATCCACCCGGCGACCTGCTGCTCAACGTCATCGTCGAGCGTCATCCGCGGATCACCCGCGACGGCGACGACCTCAAGATGTCGGTGCCGATCACCGCATTCGAGGCCTACCGCGGCGGCCCGATCGACGTGCGCACGCCGTGGGGCACGGTCGCGCTCAAGCTCCCCGCCGGCGCGCAGAACGGGCAGACCCTGCGCCTGCGCAACCACGGCGTGCGGACCCCGAACAAGCCGGGGGGCGACCTGCTCGTGGTGCTCGACGTGCGGCTACCGCCGCCGGGCAACGCCAAGCTGCTCGAGGCCCTCGCGGACCTGCAGTCGGGGACCGACCCGCGCGCCGGCACGGGCCTCTGAGCCCGCGCCACCGGCCGCGGCGTCGACCACCCGCGGCCGGCGTGCTAGAGACCCCGCGTGACCGTGCGTCTGCCGCTGGTGCCCGCGTCCGAGCCTGCGTCCCCACCGCGCCGACGCCACCCCGAGTGGCTGCGCGTGCGGATGCCCGGCGGTGACAACTATACGCAGCTCCATGGCCGCGTCCGCGAGCTCGGGCTGCACACGGTCTGTCAGAGCGCGAGCTGCCCGAACATCGGCGAGTGCTGGAACAACCGCGCGCTCACGATCATGATCCTCGGCGACATCTGCACGCGCTCGTGCCGGTTCTGCGACGTGAAGACCGGGCGACCGCTGCCGGTCGACGAAGGCGAGCCGGTCCGCGTCGCGACCATCCTCGCCGAGCTCGCGCTGCGCCACACGGTGATCACCAGCGTCGACCGCGACGACCTGAAAGACGGCGGCGCGGCGATCTGGGCCGCGACGCTGCACGCGTGCCACGACGCGGCGCCGCAGATGACGATCGAGACGTTGGTCGGGGACTTCAAGGGCGAGCTCGCCGACGTCGACACCGTGCTCGACGCGAACCCCGACGTGTTCGCGCACAACCTCGAGACCGTGCCGCGGCTCTCCCGCGAGGTCCGCGTGCAGGCCCGCTACGATCGCAGCTTCGCGGTGCTCCGGCACGCGCGCGAGCGCGGCGCCCTCACCAAGACGGGCATCATGCTCGGCCTCGGCGAGACCGAGGCCGAGCTGCGCGAGGTCATCGCCGAGCTCGGCGCGCTCGGCCTGTCGATCCTGACGCTCGGCCAGTACCTGCAGCCCAGCCGCGAGCACCTCGCGATCGATCGCTACGTGCACCCCGACGAGTTCGCGGCGCACCGCGAGTTCGCCCTCGCGCAGGGCATCCGCCACGTCGAGAGCGGACCGCTCGTGCGATCGAGCTACCACGCCGAGGGCCAGGCCGAGCTCATCGCCCGGCTGCAGGCCGAGGGCGGCACGATCGGCTTCGCGAGCCTGCGCGCGCCCGACGTCCCGTCGACGCCACGGTGAGTCGCGGTCGCGCCGAGCGCCGCGTCGATCGACCCGCACGCCGCCGCCGCCGCCGCGAACGGCCGTGCTAGAGTCCCTCCGCGGACGATCGCCGTGGGCGGTCATGGGGGCGATGGGACGATGACGACGCGGGCATTGCCGTGGATCCTGGCGCTGGGCGTCGGGTGTGGCACCGACGGGGCCGGGGACGGCGCGAGCAGCCCGCAGACGAGCGGCACCACGTCCAGCGCCGCGGAGACCTCGACCGCGACCTCGGCCTCCGGCAGCACCGGCGGCGACGCGCCCGACACCGGCACGTCGTCCACGGCGGACCCCTCGACCGGCGACTCGGGGTCCACGGGCCCCGTCACCGACGAGAGCTCGACGGGCGAGCCGCCGCCGATCCAGCTGTGCGGCCTCGAGGATCTCAAGCCCGGGGCGCCGAACCCGGTCGTGTCGGGCACCGAGCCGATGCAGATTCCCCCCGACATCGGGGCGATCCTGGTCGACAACTGCGGGTGCCACTACGCCGACATGCTCGACGTCGGCCCACCGGTCGCCGACTACTCGGACCTGCTCCCGCTGCGGATCGAGACCTGGGAGCAGTGGCAGGGCGAGTACGGCATCCTGACCATCAAGCCGACCCTCGACAGCTGTCTCGCACGGGTGCGCGACGCTCCGCTCGGGACGACGATGCCCCACCGCTCGTGCCACGTGGGCGGCGGCGAGCGGATGGACCCCGAAGAGCGGGAGATCCTCATCGCGTGGATGGAGGCGGGGGCCCCCGATGGCGCCACGTGGATCCCCCCATGAGCGCCCAGCGCCAGGATTCCGGCCTCCGACGCGGTGAAGGCCGGGCCCCAGCGCGGCCATCCATGACGGGTTCTTGGATTTCCGGCGACCCGTAGCCGGCGCGATGTCATAGTCCATGTTCGAGTCGAGCCAGGTCCGTGCGGCCCGGTGGAAGAGAGGCGATCCCGTGAAGCTCTACAGCCTGCCCGTTTCGTTGTCGGTCATCTCGGCCCTGGCGTGCTCCTCGTCGAACGTCCCCGACGCGGCGAGCGAGGCCGGTCCGACGAGCATCGACCCCGGCTCGACCTCCAACCCCGACCCCGACACCGGCGACGCTCCGACCTCGGCGCCGGGCACCACCGAGCCCGACCCGGACACCGGCACGCCCGCCGACGGCAGCGGGGCGAAGTTCGACGTCGGTGGCGTCACCGAGGTCGGCAAGTGCGAGACCGCAGCCGCGGGCATCTACTGCGAGGAGAACGTCGCCACCGAGTGCGACGGCAACGGTCACGTGGTGTCCTCCGGCAGCTGCCTCCCGGGCATCTGCGTCACCGACGTCGGCTGCGTCGTGTGCCTCGAGGGCCAGTACCACTGCTCCGGCCCCCGCGTGATGACCTGCGACGCCAACGCGGCGCCGCCGCGGTGGACCGAGGTCGACGTGTGTGATCCGGTCGCCGGCGAAGGCTGCGATCAGGCCACCGGCGCCTGCGAGGTCCTCCAGCCCATCGGCACCAACGTGGTGACCGGCAACTACTACCAGTACGCGAACTTCCCGGTCGGCTTCAGCGGCTACCAGGGCGGCTTCGACGTCGACAGCTACGGCGACCTCATCTACGTCACCGACTTCGGCGGCACGCACGTCGACGTCTACCGCGTCGACATCCTCGACTCCGACCAGGACGGCGAGGCGGAGCCCAACCAGCACCCCGACAACCCCGACGACAACGGCCCCATCGAGGAGCGCACGCTCGAGTACGTCGAGACGATCAACAACGTGCTCGTCTACGACACCGGCCTCATCGCCTCCGAGATCTACGCGCTCGAGGACCGCATGTTCGTCAGCGGCACCTCGATCACCGAGTACGAGTTCGGCGTCGACGGCGGCTCCATCGTGACGTCCGCGCCGGCGTGGACCTTCGCCGGCTTCGGCGGCAACCAGGGCGTGTTCTCGCAGCTCGGCTACGACGACCTGAACCAGGTCTGGTACGCCTCGAACGAGGCCGGTCGCCGCGTCCTGCAGCACGACGCCGAGACCGACACCTGGGGCATCGCGTTCCTGTTCCCCGATCTCGCGGGTGACCACATGGACGGTCTCGAGGTCGTCACCGATCCGAACACCGGCGAGCCCTACGTCTATGTCTCCGACATGACCTCGGACTTCATCGGCCAGTACCGCCTCGACGACGAGGAGGGCTGGGTGCAGGCGAACCTGTTCCAGTACGCCGGCACCGTCGGCGAGTCGGTCGAGGGCATGGGCTTCGGCGCCCTGAACCACTTCTGGGTCACCGGCTACGCCGCGCTGTACGAGATCGGCGGCGGCGACCTGTCGACGTACACCGAGCCCGCGCCGACGGGCTGACGCGTCACCGCGGGGTACTGTCGCGCCCCCCCGCAGGCCCGGCCGTGCTACGGTCGGGCATCAATGTCGTATCCCGAAGTGGTGCGTGTGTTCGCGACGACCCAGCACCCCGACTACGACTGCCCGTGGCAGGCCCGCAGCCCGATGTCGTCCACCGGCTCGGGCGTCGTCGTCGGCCGCGGTGAGATCCTGACCGGCGCGCACGTCGTCGCCAACGCGACCTTCCTGCAGGTCCGCAAGCCGTCGTCGCCCGACAAGGCCGTCGCGCGCGTCAAGCGGATCAGCCACGACTGCGATCTCGCGCTGCTCGAGGTCGTCGATCCCGCCGGCTTCCTCGACGACGTGCCCCCGGCCGAGATCGGCGAGCTGCCGCACCTGCACGACGAGGTCGCGGTCGCGGGGTACCCCGTCGGCGGAGAAGAAATCTCGGTCACCGAGGGCGTCGTGTCGCGCATCGAGGTGCAGCGGTACTCCCACTCCGAGCGCCACCTGCTCGCGGTCACCGTCGACGCGGCGATCAACGCCGGCAACAGCGGCGGCCCGGTGTTCGGCGACGGCAAGGTCGTGGGGATCGCGTTCCAGAAGCTGCAGGGCGGCGAGAACATCGGCGAGATGGTGCCGCCGCCGCTCATCCGGGCGTTCCTCGACGGCGCCGCCGCGGGGCGACCGCCCGAGGTCCCGGCGTTCGGCGTGGCGACGCAGAACCTCGAGAACCCGCTCCTGCTGCGTCAGCTCGGCCTGGCGTCGGGCGAGTCGGGCGTGCTCGTGCTGCGGGTCGAGTACGGCGGGACCGTCGACGGCGTGCTCCAACCCCGCGACGTGCTCCACGCGATCGATGGCGCCCCGATCGCGAACAACGGCACCATCCTGTTCATGGGTCGCCACCGCACCCGCTTCGAGGCGGCGCTCACCGGCAAGTACGTCGGCGACGTCGTGCGACTCAGCATCACGCGCGACCGCCACCGCATGGAGGTCGAGGCGACCCTGCGGCCGCGCGTGCGCCTGGTCCCCCGCCCCGGCTACGACACGTCGCCGGCGTACTTCGTCTACGGCGGCTTCGTGTTCCAGCCGCTGTCCGAGGACTTCCTCGCCACCTGGAACGAGTGGTGGAACAAGGCGCCCAAGGAGTTCCTGTTCCACTACTACTACGGCTTTCGCTCGCGCGAGCGCCGGGAGGTCGTGATCATCACGCAGGTCCTCGCCGACGAGATCAACGTCGGCTACGGCCACCTCCACAGCGAGAGCGTGGTGACCCTCGACGGCAAGCCACCCGTCGACATGGTCGACTTCGTCACGCGGCTGTCGAACGCCAAGGGGATCGTCGAGATCACCACGTCGGCTGGCGGCGTGATCATGCTCGACGCCGATGCGGTCGCCGCAGCGACGCCGCGGATCCTCGGCCGCTACCACGTCGGCCGCGATCGCTCGCGCGACCTGCCCGGCGGCTGATCGCCGCCGCGGCACGCACCGGCTCAGCCGCGCTTGGCCAGGGCGTCGCGGATCGTCCGCATCGCCTCGGGCACGCGCTTGCCGGGGATGTTCACCCGCGTCGGCATGCCACCGCCGATGTCCAGCAGCGCGACGAAGTCGAGGCCGCTCTCGAAGTCGGCGGCGATCGTCGCGTTGCCGGCCTCGACGACGATCGACACCGGCGCGAGGCGCTGGCCCATGAGCAGCAGCTCGGTCTTGTCGAAGGCCGGCGTGCTCGACGGGATCTCGAGCAGGGCGATGCCATCCTCGACGACGAACCGCGCGGCCAGCCCCTCGGCGACGGCGGCCATGCGCCCGAAGTCGGCGGCTGCGGCGATGATGCTGTCGCGCTCGATGCCCGGCGCGAGGCCACCGACGAGGTAGTTCACGACGCGCAGCTTGAGGGTCTCGTCGACCCAGTGGGCCCGGAGCGCCCGATCGATGCGGTCGGCCTCGGCCGAGGCCACGCCGATGCGCGTGTCGACCACGCGCGCGTCGTCGTCGGCGCCGGGGTACGGCTCGACGCCGCCCTTGATCCACTTGGCCGCGGCGTAGAGCCCGTCGAGGTCGAAGTGGCAGACGATGGTCTCGACCGGGCCGGTGTCCGCGACGAGCTCGGGGGTGATCATCTCCGGGCACGCGCCGTGCTCGGCCTTGGTCGCGAGCACGAACCGGCGATCGCGGCGGAACTCCGTGTGCAGCGGGTGATCGTGGTGATCCACCCAGCGCGCGAGCCGGGGCCCGAGCTGCGTGATGAAGGCCCCGGTGGTCTTCTCGAAGCCCTTGCCCAGCCCGACCGCCGCGAACGCGATGTCGAGGACGACCACGCGTCCGGCCAGGTTCGCCGCGCGGGGCAGCTTGCGCGGGCTCGCGAACACGAGGCCCGGCGCGCCGCTGGTCACGAGGGCTCCGCCTGGGGCAGCTCGGCGCGGGCCGACTGGAGCTCGCCGCGGGCGTGCGAGTCGCCGGCGACGCCCGCGGCCTCGATGCCGCGGTCGTAGATCTCCGCGGCCTCGGCGACGCGGCCGAGCTCGCGCAGGAGGTTGCCGAACATCAGGTAGCCCGGCACGTAGCCGGGGTGCCGCGCGGCCAGATCGCCGAACGCGGCGACGGCCCCGTCGGTGTCGCCGCGCTTGCGCAGCTCCATCGCGAGGCCGTACTGCACGAACGGGTCCCCCGGCGAGCGCTCCGCCATCTGCCGGAGCATCGCGAGCCGGTCCATGGGACCGGGGCCGGGGCTCACGCGGCGCCCTTCTTGGGCGGCGTCCACGTCTTCTCGTGATCGGCGATGTAGGCCGCGGCGACGTCGTCGGGCAGGCCGAGGGCGGCGAGGAGCTTGGGCGTGCGATCGAACACCGGCGTCTCCTGCAGGTGACCGACCAGCAGCAGGTACACCGCGACGTGGAACGGCGTGTACTTCGCCAGCAGCACGTCGGCGCCCTCGCGCAGCTGCTCGGGCGTGCGGGTCTCGCAGAAGTCCTCGTCCGTCTCGCCCTGCTTGTGCTTCACGCCGAGGTGGTCGAGGAAGTCGACCAGCATCGAACGGTGGTGGCGCATGAGCCACTCGATGAGCAGCGCGAGCGCGAGTTGCTCGTTGCCGGCGCCGAACTCGGCGTCGAAGCGCTTGCGCCACGCCTTGAGCCGCGCGGCGCGGGTGAACGCGGTCTCGGGCACGTTGGAGCCGACGCCACCGGCCTTGAGGACCTGACGAACCTCCTTGCCGGACAGCTCGCCGTAGAACCCGTCGACCCGTTCGGGGCCGAGGTGCTTGCAGATCTCGATGGGCTTCATGGGATACGCGACTTTGAAACGACGGAAGGGCGGCAGGCTAGCCCGCGGTCCCGCGGCGTGCAAGTCGGCGTCGGGCATCGGAATTCCGCGGTAGTCGGCGGTGGGTTGGCCGTACGGGTACGATCCCGCCGGGGGGCGGCGCGGGCTCACATGCTCGGACTCGGTGCAGCGATGTGGTGGTTCCTGACGCTCGGCGCGCCCGCGGCCGCCCCGACGACGACCTGCGCGAGCGAGTGTGCCGCCGTCGCGGCGGGCACCGACCGGCAGACGTGCCTGCTGCAGTGCGATCAGGCCGACGCGCCGCGCGACAGCGGCATGACGACCTGGCGCCGCGAGGAGCACCTCGGCGGCGCGCCGCCGGGGAGCCCGCACGAGCACGAGTCGGGCACCACCACGGTGACGGAGACGACGACCGCCGACGGCACGACGAAGACCACCACCACCACGGGGAAGCGCGGCGCCGCGGCCCCGCGGCCGGCGAGCACCGCGACGCCCCGGGCCGCCGCGGTCGCGGTGAACCAGGCGGCGGCCGGGCCGTGGCTCGTGCTCTCGCGCTGCCAGGCCCGCTGTGATCCGGAGCGCGCCGCGTCGCCCCGCGCGGCCTGCAAGCTGCGCTGCCTCGAGGCCTCGCCCGGGCTCGTGCGTCGCCGCGCGCCGGCGCGGCGCTAGCCCAGCGCCGCGAGGTAGGCGTCGTAGCGCGCCCGCAGCCGCGCGGTGATCGGGCCCTCGACACCGCCCCCGACGACACGGCCGTCGAGCTTGGTCACCGGCATGATGCCGCGGACCGACGACGTCAGGAACACCTCGTCGGCGCCGCGCAGATCGTCGGGCCACACCCGCCCGGTCTGCACCGGAAGCCCGAGCTCGGCCGACAGCTCGCAGACGACCTCGCGGGTGATGCCGGCGAGCAGGCCGGCCTGCAGATCGGGCGTGCGCACCACGCCCTCGGCGACGAAGAACACGTTGCTCGTCGCCCCCTCGGCGATCTCGCCGGTGGCCGCGCAGAGGATCGCATCGTCGCCGCCCTCGGCGATCGCCTGGCGCAGGGCGAGGATGCTCCCGAGGTAGTTGCCGCTCTTGATCGCCGGATCGAGCAGACCGCCGGTGGTCTTGGTCTGCCCGACGATCACCGCCGCGAGCCCGCGACGGTACGCCGCCTCGTCAGGGACCACCAGCGGCTGCACGATGATGACGAGCGTCGGATCCTCGGAGCGCCGCGGATCGAGCATGAGCGGCCCGACCCCGCGTGTGACGATCACGCGGACATAGCTCTCCGGGTTGCCCGTGGCCGCGTGGGTCTGCGCGATCGCATCGCCGAGCGCGGCGTCGGCGAAGGGGATCACCAGGCCGATGCCCGCGGCGCTGCGGTGCAGCCGCGCGAGGTGGCGTGCCAGCTCGACCGGCCGACCACCCGCGCTGCGCATCGTCTCGTACACGCTGTCGCCGTAGAGAAAGCCCCGGTCGAACACGCTGATGCGCGCGTCCTCGGGATCCACCGGGGCGCCGGTGGTCGAGAGATAGATCTTGGTGCCCACGCTTCGCTCCCGTCACTCGGGCCGGTCGAGCGCGTCGCGGAGCGCCCCGGCCCAGTGCTGTAGGTTGGTCATCGTCGTCTCGGCGGTCTGGGGATCGGCGGCGAGCGCCTCGAGCTGCTCGCGCAACATCACGCGGGCGCGACCGAGGCGGCTCTTCACGGTGCCGACCGCGACCTCGAGGACGCCCGCGATCTCCTCGAGGGAGAGGTCCTCCCAGTAGAACAGCTCGACCGTGATCTGGAAGTCGATCGGGATCCGGCGCAGCGCCTCGAGCAGGAGGCGATCGTGCTCGCGCGCGGCGACGCCGACCGACGGCGAGATGATCCCCGGATCGATCGCGCCGTGGACCGAGGCGGCCAACGGATCGAAGACCTTCTCGGTGCGGCCGCGCCGGCGCAGCGACGCGAACAGCTGCTTGCGCGCGATGCCCAGGAGGTACGGCCGGAAGGAGCCCTCGCCGCGCCAGCGCGACGCCGACTCGAGGCACGCCGCGAAGGTCTTCTGCGTCATGTCCTCGGCCTCGGCCGGCAGCTTGCTGCGGAAGAAGCGGAACACGACGGCGAAGTAGCGCTTCACCAGGCGCTCGGCCGCGTTCGCGTCGCCGGCTTGCCAGCGGCGGAGCAGCGCGTCGTCGGGCTCGCGTTCGGACACCTCGGGCAAGCGTCGCATGGCCGACCGGCCCCCGCAAACGGGCCGCTCGATCCTCGACCGATCCCGCGGCGGGGTTCAGAACTGCTGGGGGGCCGCCGAGAAGGCGACGCGGCGGATCATCGCGAGCGCGCGGGCGTGATCGACGTACGCGGCCCGGAGCGCTGCCGCGTCGCGCGGGGCACCGCCGGGCCCCGGGACGGCCCGCGCCGCGACCATGGCCACCGCGAGGGCGTCGAGCACTGGCTCGGTCGCGTCCCGCAGCGACAGCGCGTCGCCGAAGCCCGCCCGGGCCGCGCGACGGCGCCGCGCGGCGTCGAGGAACGCGTCGATCCGGGCGGCCGGCGCCCCGGGGTCGAGCAGGAGCCGCAGCCGGTCGGCGAACGCAGGGAGCTGGTCCACGCGCGAAGGCTCGATGCTCAGCCGCGCGAACTCGCGGCGCGCACCGTCGGCGTCGCCGGTGGCCCACAGGCTCCACGCGAGCATGAGCCGCGCGTCGGTCTGGAACGCCTCGACCTGCTCGGCGTCGCCCTCGGTGGTCGCGATGATCCGCGAGACCTCGGCGGGCACGCGATCGAAGCGACCTGCGGTGAGGAGCACGCCGAGCCGCGACTCCTGCCAGATCGCGATCTGATCGAAGGGCGGCCGATCGGAGGCCGACGCCACCGCGATCGCCTCGTTCCAAGCGTCGAGCGCGGCGTCCCAGTGCAGCTGCGCGGCCTCGAACTCGGCGAGCGTCGCGAGCTCGGCGGGCAGCGAGGCGTGGCCGGGCCCGCGGGCACGCTCGCGCTCGAGGTTGCGCCGCGCCGCCCGGGCCGCGCTGGCGAAGTCGCCGCGGCGGGCCGCGATCTCGGCGGCCGCGGCGTCGAACTCGACGTACATCCCGGCGCTGGGTCGACGCACGCGCTCGCTCGCCGCGACGCCGGCGGCGAGGTGGCGATCGGCCGCGTCGACGTCCCCGCGATCGAGCGCGCCGAGCACCAGCGACACGGTGCAGTGCATCACCTTCGACGTCGGATCGGGCAGCGCGATCAAGGTCTCGCACGCGCGCGCATAGTGGGCCTCGGCGCCGTCGTGGACCTCGCGCGAGAACGACGCGACCACGCCCGCGGCGTAGTCGAGCGCGGCGCGCTGCTCGTCGGTGCTGCCGTGCCGCGCCGCGTGCTCGCGCGCGATCGCCAGGATCCGCGTGGCCTCCTCGGTCTCGCGGAGCTGGCCGTGCACGCTGGCGAGCCGGGTCATCAGATCGAGCGCCTCCGCGGACAGGCCCGCCGCGTTGGCGCGCAACACCGCGTCGTGCACCCGCTCGCGCGCGGCCTCGAGATCGCGGCGGCGCAGGGCCACGACCGCCGCATCGCCCTGGAGCGCCACCACGAGGTCGGCGCGGCGCAGGGCGTCGGCCCGGACGATCGCCGCGTCGATGGCGACGAGATCGACGTCGGCGACGCCCCCCTCGAGATCGCGGCGCAGCGCGGCGGCGACCTGCTCGAGCGCCGCGATCTCGGCCTGCTCCTCGGCGGTGCGGGCGGCGTGCTCGAGGCAACGCGGGGGCTCGCCGGCGAGCTTGGACTCGAGCGCGTCGAGGCCGTCGGTCTCGACCGAGTTCGCCCGCGACACCGCGAGGGCGAAGGCGTCGCGGGCCTCGGACAGGCACGCGTGGACCCGCAGCGCGACGTCGGGTGCGGCGTCGCTGTGGCACGCCTGCGCCCACTCGCGGCGCCAACGTGCCGCGTGCTCGTCGAGCGCTGCGACGGCCGCGTCGCCGAGCCGCGCCGCGTCGGGGTGATCGAGCCCCGCGAGCGCGGCCTGCGTCCGCTGCCGCGCCGTGTCGTCCCACAGCGACTCGAGCTCGAGCGGGTCCCCGTCGCACGGATGCGCGCCCCAGCCCCGCGTCGCCGCGGCACCGCCGACCCCCAACGCGGCCGTCAGCGCGGCGCCAGCCCCGAGCAGCTGCCACCGCGGCCGGGCGCGGCTGGCCGCACGCAGCGCGTCGACCCACGCCCGGAGATCGCGGTGCCGCTGCAGCGGCGAGACGGCGAGCCCGGTGCCGAGCGCGGCCCACAGCGCGCGGGGGATCCCGGTGCCCCGCGGCCGCGCCGGTGCGCGCTGCTTCGCGATCGCGAGCTCGACGAGGCTGTCGCCGACGAACGGCGCGGCCCCGACGAGCGCCTGCCACAGGCTCACCGACAGTGCGTACTGGTCGGCGTGCGGCGACAGCTCGCCGCGGTGCTGCTCGGGCGCCATGTACAGCGGCGTGCCGACGATCGCGGTCGCGACCGTGCGGCTGCCGCTGCCCTCGACCGTACGCCGCAACCCCGACGGGGCCTCGGCGTCGCGCGCCAGCCCGAAGTCGACGACGTGCACGAGCCCCGCGCGGTCGATGATCGCGTTGTGCGGCTTCACGTCCCCGTGGACGAGGCCCGCGTCGTGGGCGGCCTGCAGCCCGAGCGCGACCTGACAGTAGGCCTCGACGAGCGTGCGCCACGGCGGACGCGACGCGGCGAAGCGCGCGAGCGTCTCGCCCGGCAACCACTGCATGACGAGGTAGACGCCGTGCTGCGTGGTGCCGTCGGCGTGGCGCGCGACGTCGGCGACCCCGACGTCGAACACCTCGACGACGTTCGGGTGCCGCAGCCGCGCCAGGGCCCGGGCCTCGTCGAGCAGGCGGCGCTGCTCGACGCCGTCGTCGTCGTGGAAGTGACCGGGCAGCAGGACCTTGATCGCGACGTCGCGATCGAGCTGCGCATCGCGGGCGCGGTAGACCTGACCGCAGGCCCCCTGCCCCACGGTCTCGATCACCTCGTAGCGGCCGAGCCGCGTGCTGTGGGATCCGCCGAGCAGGCGCGCGAGGACCGAGCCGAGGGCGATGCGCGCCCCGAGGTCGAACGAGCCGTCGAGCGACGGATCGGCGTCGATCGTCGGTGCCTCCGCGGCGGGTGTCGGGTCGTCGGTCACGGCGGGCGCAGCTCGTCGACGTCCACTTTGCCCGAAGCCCGGGCTTGGTTCCCGCCGCGAAAACGCGCGGGACCCGCCGCAGCCGCCAGACCCCGACGAGCGCCTCGCGGAAGATCCGGCCCGACATCTTCGAGCGGCCCAGCGTGCGCTCGCGGAAGGTGATCGGGACCTCGACGGCGCGGAAGCCCAGCCGGATCGCGCGCGCGGTCATCTCGATCTGGAACCCGTAGCCCGCCGTGAGGATCTCGCCCAGCGGCAGGGCCTCGAGGGTCTCGCGCCGCCAGCACTTGAAGCCGCCGGTGAGATCCGAGATGTCGACCCCGAGCACGCGACCCGCGTAGAGGCTACCGCCCTGGCTCATCCACTGTCGACGGCGCGGCCAGTCGACGGTGCCGCCGCCGGGCGCCCATCGGGACCCGAGCGCGACGTCGGCCCCCGCCCGGCACGCGGCCCTCAACCGCTCGATCTGCCGCGGATCGTGCGAGAGGTCGGCGTCCATCTGGATCACGTGGGTGACCCGCTCGGGCCACGCGAGCACGTGGCGGAACGCGTCGACGTACGCGCGCCCGAGCCCCTGCTTGCCCGGGCGATGCAGCACGCGGATCCGCGGGTCCTCGCGCGCGAGCGCGTCGGCGAGCTCGCCGGTGCCATCGGGGCTCGCGTCGTCGACGACGAGGACCTGCACGTCGGGCTGCGCGGCGAAGATCTCGCGCAGCGCCACCGGCAGGTTCTCCCGCTCGTCGTAGGTCGGGAGCACCACGACGGTGCGCTCGGGCGGACTCATCGGGCCCACCATACCGCCACGCGTCCGGCGCGGTAGGCACAACTGCGTAGCCGGGCGAGGTTCGCCGGCCAGGCCGCGTTGTCGGGCGATGCGGGGCCGTGGGACGCTGCTGCTGCGATGACGCGCCTGTACCCCGCTCCCCTCGGTGTCCTCGTCGCGTGCCTCGTGGCCCCCGGGTCCGCCGCTGCAGAAGACGATCCCGACGGCGATCACCACCACCCGCCGCCGGAGTACGCCGCGCCGGGCTGGTCCATGCCGCCTTCGTCGTTCGCCGAGGCCGAGTACCCGCTCGCGGCGCAGTTCATCGAGGCCGACCCGAGCAACTTCACCGCCGGCGGCATCGACGTCGTGCAGTACGTCGTCGTGCACACGATGCAGGGCTCCTACGAGGGCAGCATCAACTGGTTCCTCAACCCCGACTCGGACGTGTCGGCCCACTTCTGCGTGCGCAGCGAGGACGGCGACATCACACAGATGGTCCACCTCGACGATCGGGCGTGGCACGTCGGCAACTCCAACTCCTGGGCGATCGGCATCGAGCACGAGGGGTTCGTCGACGACGCCAGCTGGTACACCTTCGCGATGTACAGCCGCTCGGCCGAGCTGGCCCGGTGGCTCGCCGATCGCTTCGCGCTGCCGCTCGATCGCGATCACATCGTCGGCCACGTGGAGCTGCCGAACCAGACGCACACCGATCCCGGCGGCAACTGGGACTGGGACCTCTACATGGCCCTCGTGCACGATCTCGTCGGCGAGGGCCGCATCGAGGGCGTCGTGGTCGACCCCGCGCTGGCGTGCACGCTGACCGCGACCAGCGACACCTACGTCAAGGCCACGCTGCAGGATCAGGCCGACCTCGGCGACGACGCCAAGTGCTTCGTCGCCGCGGGGACCGAGCTGGACTACCTGCACGCGGGCGACGATCGCGTCGGGCACCGACGGCTCGTGCTCGCCGAGGACGGGCCGTGCGCGGCGCTCGGCGAGGGCTTCGCGTTCGCCGATCACTTCACGGGCTTCTGCGCGCCCGAGGAGCTCGCGGTCGCGGGCGCGACGGTGACGCTCGACGGCGGCGCGGCCGTGGTCGTCGGCGCCGACGGGGCGTTCGCGTGGTCCGACGTCGGCGCGGGCGCCCACACGATCGACGCGACCGCGACGGACTTCGAGCCCGCGTCGCTGCCGATCGAGCACGCGGGATTCCCCGGGGCGCGCGTCGTCGTCCGGCTGCCGAGCCCCGCGGCGACCGGGGACACCACGGGCAGCGGCGAGTCGGCCGGCACCGATGGGCCCGCCCCGCCACCCGCCGATCCCGGGACCGCCGGCGACTCCGGCGACGCGGGCACCGACGGCCCCGCGCCCGGCGACGCACCGGCCCTCCCGGACACGTACGGCGAGTCCGAAGATGCGGCGGGGTGCGGCTGCCAGGCCCCGACGGCCGGCGACCCGAGGGGCTGGCTCGTCGTCCTCGCGGCGCCGCTCCTGCGCCGTCGCGGGGCACGACGTCGGCGAGCGCACGCCGGCGCTTGACCATCGTACCGCCGGGCGTGTGATAGTGTCGCGAACACGTATCCTCGGAGCGGTAGTCGACCTTGCGGAAAATTCGCTGCCATTACCCCTCGCCCGACGCCTACGTCCAGGCGCTCGAGCCCAACAGCGAGCCGCACTCGCTGCAGGTCTTCTCCACCGACCCGTTCGAGCCCGGCGAGGAGGTGCTCCTCGAGGTCTACTTCGCGGGCCTGCCCGGCAAGATGATGGTGCGCGCGATCGGCAAGGAGTGGCACTCGGCGCGGCCACGGCTGCGCGTGCGCGCCGGCGGCGTGCTGCGGTGTACCGGCACCGAGTGGCGCAAGCTCGAGTTCCTGCGCGACGTCGGCACCGGCAGCATCGATCTGACGGCGCGTCGCCGCCACGTGCGCCTGCCCGTGATGGTCGAGGTCCGCTGGCGGCGGCAGAACGCGACCGAGTTCGCGATCGCGGCGCTCTCCGAGATCAGCGAGGGCGGCGCCCTGCTGCTGACGCGCAGCCCCCCGCCGCAGGGTGACGAGATCATCGTCGAGATCACGCCGCCCGGCAGCGAGCGTCCGCTCGAGGTCCTCGCCGTGGTCCGCAACGCCGACAACCCGGACGGGGTCGGCCTGGAATTCCTCGCGCGCGACATGGGCGGCGTCCACCGCCTGCGCGAGGTCATTCGCCGACTCGTCGAGCAGTGATGCGCCGCAGCGTCGCGCTCGCCCTCGCGCTCGGCCTCGCGGCCCCTGCGGTGCTCGTGGCCTGCCGACCGGCCGCCACGACGCCGCCGGAGCGGGCCGTCGCGCCGCCGGCGGGGCCGATCCGCGTCGCCGTCACGG
>LNFM01007714.1_pt1 | contig 16672 bp, 13 predicted proteins | sample 596031 | NCBI WGS metagenome assembly LNFM01 (sample SAMN04254537, study PRJNA301005) | activated carbon metagenome | isolation source: dual media filters at the Ann Arbor, Michigan drinking water treatment plant | place: USA: Ann Arbor
ACTCCGCCATCGTGTCGTTGGCGGCCTTGTTCGTCAGAATGTCGTTGAAGGCGCCGAGGAACGCGCCCGTGCCTTCCTTCCAGCGCTGCTCATAGATGCGCTGGCGCTCCTCCTCGCTCACGTCGAGGGCCGAAACGTCGTTGCCTTCCCGCAGCATGCCGTTCGGCTGGTAGCGCATCTCGGCGCGCTTTCCGGCATAGCCGTCTTTCCACGAGTTGGCGTAGTCGTCCGTCATCGGCATATTACGCGCGGGGATGGAGTAGTTCGCCTGGCGCTGGAACACGGCCAGGTGCGCTGCTTCCTCCGCTATCACCGGAATGGCCTGGATGCCGGTGGAGCCGGTACCGATTACCGCAACCCGCTTGCCCTTGAAGCTGACGGGCTCCTGCGGCCAGTTGCCGGTGTGGTATTTCTCGCCCTTGTAGTCGGCCAGCCCCTCGAATTTCGGGATCTGGGCGGTGGAGATGCAGCCGCCCGCCATGATGAAATACTTGGCTGTGACCTTCTCGCCCTTGTCGGTCTCCACGTGCCAGACACGGGCTGCCTCGTCATAGCGAGCGGCGCGGACCTCAGTCTCCAGCGTGATGTATTTTCGCAGATCGAACCGATCGGCAACATGGTTGGCGTATGCCAGAATGTCCGCCTGGGCCGAAAACTTCTCCGGCCAGTTCCATTCCTGCTGCAAGTCTTCGTTGAAACCGTAGGAATACTGCATGCTCTCCACGTCGCAGCGCGCGCCGGGATAACGGTTCCAGTACCAGGTGCCGCCAACTCCGTCGCCGCGCTCGAAACAGCGGGCGGAAAAGCCCTCCTTCGCGAAGCGGTGGAGGAGGTAGAGACCGGAGAACCCGGCCCCGACAATGACAACATCGACGGTTGACGGCTGAATGGCAGAGGCGGACATGCGGCAGTTCCCGAACTGTTGGCGGCCCAAAGTAGGCCATCTGGCCCTTAGCATAGGGCCAACAACCGCCAAATTGCCAACGGTCGATTGACGGCCGCGATGCGCGGCACCCGGCTTGCGGTTTCGCAGAAGGCGGGTGATTCGCTTAACCTCGTCCGCGCTTGCATTTTGGACGAGTGACCGTGTACGGCGACCCAGGCCCGCTCTAACCACTTGCTCACCGCAGCTCATCAATCCCTTGGTGTCAGCCTGCGTCGGTTGGGCTGCCGCCCCACGCCGCCCGACTACGCCAGCCCATTCAGTGCCACGTCCTTGGCCTCGTTGATCTTGGCCGCGAGGTAAGTTGAGCCACCACGGTCGGGGTGCATTTTCAGCATCAGCTCGCGGTGAGCGCGGCGGATATCTTCGGCCGTGGCGCCGGGCTTCAAACCCAGGATCTCCAGCGCTTCCTCGCGCGTCATCCGTCCATCCGCGCCCTTGGGTACCTCGGCCTCGGCGCGCGCCATGTCCTCGCGCCATGTCGGATGGATGCGGTCGAGATAGGCCTCCACAAGCTGCGCGGACTGCGGGTCGACGAAGCGGCAGTCCTGCCAAAGGTGTGCCAGTTCCACGGGCTTGAGGCGTTCGAGGCTGCGGCCCTTGAAGAAACCTTTCAGAACCCGGCCTCGCATCGCGCCCGTTGCATGGTCGAGCTGCATCTCGAGGTGGTCGGTGCGGACTGTCGAGGAGCGACCCTCCGCGCCCTCCGTTGCGCCGCGGTCGCCAAACGGCCGGATCCCGCCGCTGGCCAACAGCCACATTGCCAGCATGCCGAGCGCGAACGCGAGATGCAGGGCACCGCGAAAGAGCAGAACGCCGGCCCCCGCCAGCGCCAGACCGGCGAGCCCGTACCTGGCCCGCCGCGCCAGCACCGCCGTGTTGGCCCGCGCGAAGGCGCTCAGGGCCAGGATCCCGAGCGCCAGTGCGGTCAATCCAAGAAGCAAGGCCTGCATGGCTACTTTCGTGTCATATCCGCAAGAAGACGCCGGGCGCCGCCACCGCCGCGTTCGCCTGCGAGGCGTTGAAGGGCCTGCCGTCCGCCCGCTGCATACACCGCCACGGCCTTCAGCAACTCGCGCAACTGGTCGGCTGATCCGTGATCGAACCGACAATAGGCGCCGCGCGTCAGCGTGGCGATCTCACGGAAGGCACGCGCCGCATTCGCGTCGTTGCCTTCCTGGAACAGGAATACAGGCACGCCGATCAGAGCCAGCTCGCCAGCGCGCCCGCACAACTCGTCGATCTCCTCCTCCATGCAGTCGCCGACGTAGACCAGTGCGCCGACGCGGGTGCGCTCGCTCTCCGTACGGACATGCGACAGGACCTTGCGGATCTGGGTGAAGCCGCCGCGGCATTGCACCGTGGTCATCAGGCGGGCCAGAGCTGCGGGATCGGCGACCCACTTCGAGGCGCGGCATTCACCGGCCCCTCGGAAGAAGACCAACTGCACGTCGAGGCCGCCGATCTCTCGCACGACGTCGAACATTTCGGCCTGGAGAGCCAGCGCCATGTCCCAGGTCGGCTGGCGGCTCATGGTGGCGTCCATGGCGAACACCAGCCGGCCTCGCCCGGTGGTCGTCGCAGGCGTGATCTCCTTCATTCTTCTAAGAAAATCAGACACATCGGAGGACGTCGACGGCGCCGCAGCCGGCGTGGTGCCCGGTCGCTCGGCCACGGGAGCGTCGTCTGGTGTCCGGCGCTCGTTCGGATGACTGCCTGGTACCGCGTGCGTCCCGGACGAGGCGTCGGTTCTGCTCTTGTTCGACATGCGGGTTTGCCCTCTTGCATAACCCCCGCGACAGCGTCTCGGCCGCCCCGCTAACATGGGCGTGACACGCCGTATCCGCAACATGCTCCTGCAACGCGCGCTCGCGAGGATTCGTTCATGACAAACGCGTTTCCCAACCCCGCTCCCCTCATCACCGCCGATGCGCTCGCAGCCGAACTCGGCGCGCCCGATCTGCGCATCTTCGACTGCACCACGTTTCTGACGCCGACGCCGGACAACGGCGGTTTGATCGTCGGCAGCGGCCGCGACGGCTATGAGACCGGTCATATTCCCGGTGCGGCCTTCCTCGATCTCGCCAACGAACTCTCCGACACCGCCAGCCCCTACCGTTTCGCCGTGCTGGAGCCCGAAGCGTTCGCCGCCGCCGCCGGCAAGCTCGGCATCGGCGAGGGCACCCGTGTGGTCCTCTACGATCGCACCTACGGCGCCTGGGGTGCACGGGTCTGGTGGATGCTCAGGGGCTACGGCTTCGATCACGCCCGTGTGCTCGACGGCGGCTTCACCAACTGGTCGAAGAAGGGGTTGCCGGTCGAGACAGAAAATCGCGCCTATCCCGCGGCCCGGTTCACGGCCCGGCCGCGGCCCGGACACTTCGTCGGCAAGGACGAGGTACGGGACGCGCTCGGCACGGATGTCGGGATCGTCAACGCGCTGCTTCCCGAGCAGCACAGCGGCAAGGGCGGCGTGCACTATGGGCGCCCGGGCCGAATCCCCGGTAGCTGCAACATTTCCTCGCGCGGCATTGTCGATCCGGACACGCAGGTGCTTTTGCCCGTCGACGAATTGCGCCGCCGCTTCGACGAAGCGGGGCTCCTCGATGGCCGCCGTGTGATCGCCTATTGCGGCGGCGGTATCGCGGCCTCGCTCACGGCCCTGGCGTTGACGGCACTCGGTGCTGACGATGTCGGCGTCTATATGAACTCGATGCAGGAATGGACCAAGGACCCGAGCCTGCCGCTGGAAGTGGGCTGAGGTCGGGCGCCCAACATGCAGCGCACGTCCCGGTGGATCCTGCTGCTTTTGCTCGCCCTGGCGGTTGCGGGTGGGGCCGCCTGGCATTGGCGGCAGCAGATTCTCGACCATGGGCCGACAACGGTGCGCAAACCGCCACTCGCGCGCGCAACGCTGGCCGAGCGATTGCGGCAGCTCACGCCGGAGGCCAGTGCGCGCCTGAGACCCAGTTTCGACGCGGCCGGCGTACCGTTTCCACCCGCGGCCGTGCGTCTGGTCGCCTTCAAGGACCAACGCCTCCTCGTCCTCTATGCGCGCGGCGCCTCGGGGCCGTGGCGCCTCGTTCGGCGCAATCAGGTCCTGGCCGCGAGTGGTGTCGCTGGCCCGAAGCTCGCGGAAGGCGATCGCCAAGTCCCGGAAGGCCGCTACCGCATCACCTTCCTCAACCCCAACAGCCAGTTCCACGTCTCGCTCCGCCTCGACTATCCCAATGCCGACGACCGTGCACAGGCCGCGCGCGACGGCCGGAGCAATCTGGGTGGCGACATCATGATTCACGGCAGCAACGTGTCGATCGGCTGCCTCGCGATGGGCGACGAGGTGGCAGAGGACCTGTTCGTGCTCGCCGGGCTGACCGGCCTCGACAACGTCGAAGCGATCGTCGCGCCGACCGATCTGCGCATCGCGCCGCCACCGCCCGCCACCACTGCCGCGCGCCCGTGGGTCGGCGCGCTTTACGACCGCATCCGTAAGGCGCTCGAAGAGCTGCCACCGGCCTGACGCGGTCCCGAGGGGGAAGTTGCGCCGGATTGTCCGTGATTTTGGGGCGAATCGCGGCGTCCGAGTTCGAGGGTTGTCAAAGCCTTGGCCGTAGTCTGGCGGTCAGGGGGAAGGATCGGCAACCCAGGACGAGACGATGCAACAACGCGCGCCTTCAACTGACCGCCGCCAAGCGACGCGCCACGAGGTGCGGCTCGAGGCCCGGATCAGGCTCGAGCACGGCGTTTATCTACCGTGTCGCATTCGCAACATCTCCAGCATGGGGATCAGCGCCGAGATGACCTTCGACGCCTTCGTCCCTCTGCTCTTCCGCCTGCAGATCCCAGGCGACCTGTTCGAGGCCGAGTGCGCCCTGCGTCACCGGAATGGCACCACGCTCGGGATTGAGTTCCTGTCCAACCGGGCCGAGGCCCTGGCCCGCTACGGTTGACCCCGGGCCGCCGTTCACCCCGCGTCCCAACGTCCCTTTCCATCTGCCCGCTGCTCGTGTCACGTTCCCGTCAACGGCTTCGGCCTCGGAAAACGGACAGGTAACGGCACGCATGCTCAGGATCGGCGTCGACATCGGCGGCACATTCACCGACTTTGCACTCTCGGAAGGGGGGACGGAGCGGCTTTCGATCCACAAGCGCCTGACGACGCCGGAGGACCCCTCGCGCGCGGTCATCGAAGGGGTGGTGGCGCTTTGCGAGGAGAGCGGCGTCGCGCTCGCCGACGTCGCCGACATCGTCCACGGCACGACGCTCGTCACCAACGCAGTGATCGAGCGCAAGGGTGCGGTGACCGGCCTGCTCGGCACGGCCGGCTTCACCGACATCATGGATATGGGCTTCGAGCGCCGCTACGACCTGTTCGATCTGCGCATCACCTATCCGCCACCGCTGGTGCCGCGCAGCCTGCGGGTCGAGGTGGCCGAGCGCGTCCGCTTCGACGGCTCGGTCGAGACTCCGCTCGACGAAGCGGGCGTGGAGGCTGCGGCGAGGCGCCTCCGCGACCTCGGCGTCAGCGCGGTCGCGGTCTGCTTTCTCAATTCCTACGCCAATCCGTCGCACGAGCGGCGTGCCGCCGAGATCCTCGCCGCCGAGGCCCCCGATCTCTTCGTCTCCTGCTCGGCGGACGTGTTCCAGAGCATGCGCGAGTTCGAGCGCTGGACGACGACCACCGTCAACGCCTTCACCGGCCCGATGTTCGACACCTACGTCGCGCGGCTCGAGACCGGCCTCGCCGAGCGTGGCTTTCGCGGCCACCTCTACATCATGGCTTCGTCGGGCGGCATGCTGACCACCACCACGGCGCGCCGCTATCCCGTGCGGGCGCTCGAGTCGGGCCCGGCGGCCGGTGCCCTGATGAGCGCCGCGCACGGTCGCGCGCTCGAGCTGCCGGACCTGCTCTCGTTCGACATGGGCGGCACCACGGCAAAGGGCGCACTCGTCCGCGGTGGCGAACCCATCAAAAAGTACGAGATGGAGGTGGCGCGGGCCTACGAGTTCCGGCGCGGCAGCGGCATGCCGGTGCGCATTCCCGTCATCGACATGATCGAGATCGGCGCCGGCGGTGGCTCCATCGCCGACGTCGACGAGCGGGGCCTGCTCAAGGTCGGCCCCCGCAGTGCTGGCGCGCAACCCGGTCCCGCCTGCTATGGCCAGGGCGGCGCGCGACCGACCTTGACCGATGCCAACCTGATGCTCGGCTACCTCGACCCCGCGTTTTTCCTCGGCGGCAAGATGAGCCTCGACATGGCGGCGGCCGAGCGCGCCATCGCGGACGGCGTCGCAAAGCGGCTCGGTGTCGAGACGCTGCGCGCGGCCTTCGGCATCCACGACATCATCTGCGAGGATGTCGCCCGCGCCTTCCGCATCCACGCCACCGAGCGGGCGTTCGACTACCGCTCGTCGAGCATGGTTGCGTTCGGCGGCTCCGGGCCTCTGCATGCGCTCCGCATCGCGCGGAAGCTCAAGATCCCGCGCGTGATCTTCCCGGTGGCGGCGGGCGTCATGTCGGCGCTGGGCCTGCTCGAGAGTCCGCTCGCCTTCGAGGTCGCCCGGTCGCGGCGTGTCCATGTCGCCGATCTCGACGCCGCTCAGTTCGGCGAGCAATTGGCGGCCCTGGAAGTAGACGCGAGCCGCGTGCTGCTCGAAGCCGGCGTGGCACAGCGAGACATCCGGATCGTCCGGCGTCTCGACATGCGCTACCAGGGACAAGGTCACGAGATCGAGGTGACGCTGCCCGAGGCGCCGCGTGCGGCCGATCTGTTCGGGCAGATCGACGAGTTGTTCGGGGCCGCCTATCAGCGCATCTACACGCTGCGCCTCGACGAGCCGACCGAGATCGTCAACTGGAAGGTCGAGGCGGTCGGCCCTGCCACGGGGCTCGGAGAGCGTTACGCGCTTACGGGTGTCGTGGCTTCGGCGAGCGCTCAGAAGGGCACGCGCCGCGCCTACGACGCCAGCGTCGGGCGCCTGACCGATTGGCCCGTCTACGATCGCTATGCGCTACGCCCCGGCATGACCGTCGCCGGATCCGCGCTCATCGAGGAGCGCGAGTCCACCGCCGTCGTCGGTGCCGGCGACCGCGTCACCGTCGACGCCCGCCTGAACCTCGTCGCCGAGCTGGATCTGGCGAGTGGGGGGTGATGCGGGTGTGAGTGGGGGCAAGAACTCGTTCTCTCCCCCTTTCCCCTTGTAGCGAGGGCCGGCGTAAGATGGCGGTCAGCCTACGGCCACACCTGCACGTAGCCGAAGGCGTCGCGCTCCGAGGTGGTGCCGAAATTCTTGTCGTAGTCGGCTTTCAGCGCCTTCAGGTGATCCGACTTCATGAAGGTCTCGAACACCTGCTGGCTCGAGAACTCGTACTGCACCATGTAGTCGTACTTGTCGGGCCCGAAGAGCTTCTTGTAGCGGCGCGCGCTGACGGCGCCGTTGTACTTGAGCACGTCGGGAATGTGCGCCTCGTGGTACCATTTGTCGAAGGCGGCTTCCTGGTCCTTGGTGATCGTCGCGCGGACGACGAAGAGGGCGACGGCCATTGGCGGCTCCTTGAGCACACGAAAAAAGTAGGTGGACCGGAGGGCTCGGCCCTCCGGGTGGGGTTACGGGGCTGGCCCCGTTCGCGCGCGGTGTGCGCGAAGGTTCACGCCGCGACGTAGCCGCCGTCGACGTTGTAATTCGCGCCGGTCACGAAGCTCGCGCGATCCGAGCAGAGCCAACACACCATCTCGGCGATCTCCTGCGCGGTGCCCATCCGGCGCTGCGCCGTCATCCGCATGATGTCCTCGCCCCGACGCTGCATGACGTCCTTGGTCATGTCCGTCTCGATGTAGCCCGGGCAGACCGAGTTCACGCGGATCTTGTCGGTCGCGTACTCGATGGCCGCGGTCTTGGTCAGACCGATGACGCCGTGCTTGGCGGCCACGTAGCCGGACGACGTGGGCAGCCCGACGAGACCGGCGATCGAGGCCGTGTTGACGATGGCGCCGCCGCCGTGCTTCAGCATCACCTGGATTTCCGCCCGCATGGCGAGCCACACGCCCTTGAGGTTCACCTCGATCATGCGGTCAAAGCCGTCTTCCGGCCAGTCGGCCGTGCGCTTGCCGCCCGCGTTCACGTTGTAGCCCGAGATGCCGGCGTTGTTGAACGCGCAGTCGAGCCGCCCGAACGCGTCGACTGTGCGGGAGACCATGGCATTCACCTGGTCGGCCTTGCCCGTATCGACGCCGATGGCGATGGCCTGACCACCCGCCTTGTTGATCAGCTCGACGGTTTCCTTGGCGCCGCCCTCGTTGAGATCGGCGACGGCCACACGGGCGCCCTCCTTGGCGAACAACACGGCCGTCGCACGGCCGATCCCGCGCGCGCCTCCTGAGATCAGCGCCGTCTTGCCTTCGAGCATGCCTGCCATGGGATCCTCCGTTGGGGTGTGTTTCGAGACATGATGCGTCGCCCCGGCGGCGGCGGCAATGCTCATGCGTCTCGTCGGCGACTCTGGCGCGGACCTACGAAACGCTCTTGGGCTGAGCCCTCATCCGTGCTGAGCTTGTGGCCAAGGCGGCAGAGCAAGCCGCCAGGATCGAGCCAACGGGAGAACAGTCCAATGCGTGCACTTGCTGTCGCGGGCGGAATTCTGGGCGTCATGATTGTGTCGGGAGCGCCCGAGGTGTTGGCGCAGAAGCAGGGGGGAACACTGCGCGTCTACCAGCGTGAGAACCCGCCCTCCGCGTCGATCCTGGAGGAGGCTACGATCTCGACGGCGTTTCCATTTTCGCCGATCTTCAACAACCTCGTGAAATATGATCCGCAACAGCCGAAGGAAGGCGCCGACACCATCGTGCCGGAGTTGGCCGAGAGTTGGCAACTCGATGAGAGCCGCACCAAACTCACGTTCAAGCTGAGAAGCGGCGTCAAGTGGCACGATGGTCAGCCATTCTCGGCCAAGGACGTGGTCTGCACCTTCGATCTGGTGGATGGCAAGGTCGAGGGCACGCGCAAGAGCCCGCGCAAGATCTGGTTCGAGAACGTCGACAAGGTCTCAGCCGACAGCGATACGGAGGCGACCTTTCATTTGAAGGCGCCGCAACCGGCGCTCCTGAACCTGCTCGCATCAGGGCTGACGCCAATCTATCCCTGCCATGTCTCGGCCCGCGATATGCGCACCAAGCCGATCGGCACTGGACCGTTCAAGCTCGACGACTGGAAGAGCAACCAGTCGATCCGGCTCGTGCGAAATCCGGACTACTGGAAGAAGGATCGGCCATATCTGGACGCGATCGAGTCCCGCATCATCCCGAGCCGGTCGACGCGCATTCTCGCCTTCATGGCTGGCGAATTCGATCTGACGACGGTGGACGACGTGACCATTCCCCTGCTGAAGGATGTCGCGCAACGCGCCCCCACGGCTGTGTGCGAACTCAAAGCGGCGGGCACTTACGCCAACCTCATGGTCAACCACACCGCGCCGCCGTTCGACAATCCGAAAGTGCGCCTCGCGATGATGCTGACGCTGGACCGCAAGTCGTTCACTCAGATCATGGGCGAGGGTAAGCTCGGCATCGGTGGCGCCATGATGCCGCTGCCGGACGGTCGCTGGGGCATGCCGGAGGAGGTTCTGTCCGCGTTGCCCGGCTACGCCGCCGACGTCGAGAAGAGCCGTGCCGAGGGGCGCAAGATGATGGAGGCTCTCGGCTACAGCAAAGACAATCCGCTGAAGATCAAAGTCACGACCCGCTCGCTCGACAGCTACAAGGACGCGGCGGTGATCCTGGTCGACCACTTGCGCCATATCCACATCGAAGCCGAGCTTTCGGTTGCCGAGTCGAGCGCCTGGTACAACATCATGCAGAAGAAGAACTACACGGTGGCGCTCAACGTCACCGGCGTCGGTGTCGACGATCCGGACGCCAATCTGGTCGAGAACTTCCTCTGCAGCTCCGAGCGCAACTTCACGAAGTACTGCAATCCCGACGTCGACAAGCTTATCGCCGAGCAATCGCGCGAGGCCGACGTCGAGAAGCGCCGGAGGATCGTCTGGGAGATCGAGAAGAAGCTGGTCGAGGATGCGGCACGTCCGGTCATCTACCACTCGCGCGGCGGCACCTGCTGGTATCCGCAGGTCAAAGGCATCGTCCGTCACGACAACTCGATCTACAACCAGTGGCGGTTCGAGGACGTCTGGCTCGATAAGTAGGACGTCTCTGGCGTCCGCGCGTGGAAATACGCCGGGCACGCCTTTGTCGTCGCGTCGCGCGGCGCGCATCAGATGCGTGCCGCGATGGGCCATCGGCTCGAAAAAGCGTTGCCCCTCGCGCCCCAGATGGCATGATCCGGGTCAGCCAACCAGTCATCCGCGGAAGCCCAACCCATGCCCTTCGCCCCTGCCAGCGACATCCTTGCCGAGTACACCGTTCTCGATCTCACCCGCGTTCGCTCGGGACCGACCTGCATCCGGCAGCTCGCCGACTGGGGCGCCAACGTCATCAAGATCGAGGACCCGGAGTCGGACAAGGTCGGCCTCGGCGGTCCGCGCTCGGGCTCGGATTTCCAGAACCTGCACCGCAACAAGCGCTCGATCACGCTCAACCTGAAGTCGCCCCAGGGCAAAGAGGTGTTCCTGGCGCTCGCGGCCCGCGCCGACGTGATCGTCGAGAACTACCGGCCGGACGTGAAGAAGCGGCTCGGCATCGACTACGACGCGGTTTCGAAGATCAACCCGCGCATCGTCTATGCGTCCATCTCGGGCTTCGGCCAGGATGGCCCGCTCGCCAAGCGTCCCGGCTTCGACCAGATCGCGCAGGGCATGGGCGGCCTCATGTCGATCACCGGCGAGCCGGGCAAGGGCCCGATGCGCGTCGGCATTCCGATCGCCGATCTCACCGCCGGCGTCTTCTGCAGCCAGGGCATCCTGCTCGCGCTGATGGAGCGCCAGAAGTCCGGCAAGGGTCAGTGGGTGCAGACCTCGCTGCTGCAGGCGCAGGTGTTCATGCTCGACTTCCAGGCGACGCGCTGGCTGATGGACAAGGAAGTGCCACCGCAGGCCGGCAACGACCATCCGACCTCGATCCCGACGGGCGTGTTCAAAACCTCGGACGGCTACATCAACATCGCCGTCGCCGGCCAGAAGATGTGGGAGAAATTCGCCTCTCTGTTCGACGACGCCGGCTTCAAGGATCCCGATTTCGCCGACAGCAAGGGCCGCTCGAAAAACCGGGCGAAGCTCAACGCCCTGATCGAGAAGCACACCGTAAAGAAGCCGGCGGCCTACTGGATCGAGCACTTGAACGCCCACGGCTGCCCGGCTGGTGAGATCAACTCCATCGACCAGGTGTTCGGCCTCGAGCAGGTGCGCCACCTGGGGCTCGCGCAACCCATGAACAGCCAGGAGCGCGGCGCCACCGAGGTGCTCGGCCAGCCGATCCTGATGAGCCGCTCAAAGGCCTCCGTGAAAGTCCCACCCCCGACCCTCGGCCAACACACCGACGAGGTGCTGTCGGAAATCGGCTACGAGCCGGACACGATCAAGGAACTGCGGAAGAGCGGGGCGGTGTAGGGGGGGGCAACGGTTTCCCAAGCCGGCGCGCAGCCGAAGTCGGCTTGGGGCATCAATAGCGTCGATCCGAGCCGTTGCCCGAATCCCCTCTCCCCGTCCTTCACGGGGTTAGGGTGAGGGGCGGCCACTTGCTCCGACGCGAGTGTCGTTATCGGCCGCCCGACCGACGTCGAGCAACGAAGCCTCGCACATCGCGGTTGAGCCTGAACCGAAGTGGCAGCGGACGAGTTTGAACAGCGCGTCAGTGTCCGCTCACGATAATCGCGACAGAAAGCAGCATGAAGTCCGCGAGGGAATGATCTAGCGGGGAATCGACCAAATCCGTACCGTGCCATCTCGCGAGCTGGTCGCTAGTCGCCGTCCGTCTGCAGTAAGAGCAGCCCTTTCTACTCCGTCCAAATGACGTCCAAGCATTGCAATTCGCTTTAACGAACTAAGGTTCCAAACATACACGCTGCCCCTAGCGGTTCCCGCGAAAAGGCGATTGCCGTCCGAGCCGAATACGATTCCACGCGCAACCGCGCCTTCTGGGTTTTCTAGGTCGCCAAGCCATTTTCCTTCGAGATTCCATATCTCAAGGCGGTTGCGCATGTTGCTTCCACCTAAACTGCTGACTGCAACCCGTTTTCCATCGGGACTGATGGCGAGATCTTCTATCCAGAGGCCCCCAGGCTTGAACGATCTGACTTTCGTGCGGTCACCCATGTGCCACAAAGTCACCATTCCATCTCTTGCTCCGGAAGCTAGGTTCTGACTGTCCAAGCTGTATGCGAGCGCAGTAATCTCATTCGAATGACCTCGCAGATCTGCAACTTCTGAAAACGTACTCGCGTCAAAAACTCGAATTGCCCCTGAGCCCGTCCCCACTGCAATTGTTTTTCCGTCAAAGCTGATGGCGGCTCGATGAAGCGAATCGGGAAGCTGGACGACTCCGCCCATTGCTCGCGCGGGTATTGATCGTCTCAAGGAATGATTGGCCGTACTCCAAATGTGCAGCGCTGCATTTGAAACTGTGAAAATCGCCGAGCTATCGGGTAATACGGATATGCTGTTTACCCAACTAAGGTTTGGTCCAAGAGTCGAAGGCGGACGCAACTTTGCAGTTTCTGCTCCGCTCTGCGCATCCCAGAATCGCACTGTTCCATCCAACGAGCTGGTGACTACTCTGCGGTCTTCATTGAGGAAGGCGACGTCAGTGACCGTGCTCGTGTGCCCAGAAAGGCCAACTGACTCGACGGAAAACGAGTCGCTCCGATCGCGAAGAAGCTTGGTGAGGCCCCCGAGTATAACTAACCCTAACGCGCCTACTGCTAGAAGGCCAATCACCCGTGGGGCTATTCGTATTGCGGGCAATTCGCTTCCCTGCGACCGTGCACTCGGGCTGCTGCTAGCGCAAACAGCTGGCGTTGCGGGGTTTTGAAGCGATCCATGTGAGGCTACGCTCGTTTCGGCCAGCCGAGGAGTGCCTATGCTTTGGACCGGCGCAGTTTGACGTTCCTCTCTCCTGCCTATCGCCCAGCCACCAAGAATGACAGCTATCGGCAGGATCATCGGAGGACCAAGCAGTACGACCCAGAATTGTTGCCACTGCTGCGAACTCCAGTACCGACCGAACAGCCCGAATCCATAGACGAGAACAGCAACAATCATAAGCCAGATCGCGGTGCTGGCGATACAAATCCGCACAAAGCGGAAGATTCGAAGGGGACCTGATGAAATTGCGCAAACCATTGTCCACACACGTTCGGACGACGGGGCGGTCCGCCAGCCACTTACCGCACCCATGACGCCTGCAATTAAGATAGCGGGCGGCGGTGGGCGGTAGCCACCGCGAGTTGCTTCCCCTTCGATGAGAAGGCGTACCGCCTCAATTGCTATCAACGAGGCGAACAGGCCAACGAGGAAACCCAGGAACGACCAGCCAATCCGAATTGCTAAATGCACATCCCCCTCCGAGCAATCGCACATGCGCGCGTCTGGGAAGAATACATGACCACGGATGCGCAGGCACGCAAGTGAGGAACCGGCGATGATCTCTCGAGTTGGCGCGGCGGTACGATTGGCAGGAAGGCCAGTTATGCGCCTCTGATTTGCTTCTTGGTCAAGTTTTGGCGAGGCACTGGCATCGCGAACGGACGCTAGATCGGCGGACGCGCGGCAGGCATTTCAAGAAGACCGTGGTTGAGATCAGAAACTCGGGCCGTCCCCAGCCATCTCGACAGTCGTCTCACCCACCGATAAGCCGCATAGCTCAAGTGTCGGTTCGCTTGATGAGAAGCGACGTAACTGGCCCGTCGCAACAAATACAAGTGCCCGAAAACAAAAACGGTCTCGGTGGAGCTGGAGACATGATGGTCGCGCCCAGTCACCGCCCGTCACCCTGACCCTCTCCCCGTTGAAGCGCAGCCAACGGGGAGAGGGGACGAGTCCGACTGCGCCGCTCGTTCCGTCGTGGGTTGATCTTGTCAGTGAGGCCAGCGCGTTTACGCCCCCCCTCAACTCACCCTGAAGCTCGTCGCCTTCTGCCTTGTCAGGCCCTCTTGCGCCACCGTCGCCACCAGCGTCCCGTCGCGGGTGAAGACGCTGCCCCTCGTCAATCCGCGCGCCCCAAAAGCCGAGGGGCTGTCCTGCACGTAGAGCAGCCATTCGTCGGCGCGGAAGGGGCGGTGGAACCACATGGCGTGGTCGAGGCTGGCGAGTTGCACATCGGGGTCGAACGACATGCGGCCATGCGGGATCAGCGCGGTGTCGAGCAGCGTGAAATCCGAGGCGTAGGCCAGCACGCACTGGTGGAAGGCCGGGTTGTCGGGAAGGCGTCCGGTGGCGCGCATCCAGACCATCTGCAGCGGCGCGCGGGGCTTCCTGTCGAAATAGCGCGACGGATCGACGAGCCGCAATTCGATAGGGCGGTCGCGCTCCCAGTAGCTGCGCATATTCTCGGGCAGGTGCGGGATCAGGCGCTGCAGCAAGTCCTTCTCGGTCGGCAGGTCCTCGGGCGCGGGTACGCCATCCGGCATTGGCGTGCCGTGGTCGAGGCCGGGCTCGGTCTTGTGGAATGAGGCCGTGAGCGCGAAGATCGGCCGGCCGTGTTGGATCGCCTTGACGCGGCGCGTGGAGAAGCTGCCGCCGTCGCGCATGCGCTCGACGTCGTAGACCAGCGGCACCTTCGGATCGCCACCGATCAGGAAGTAGGCGTGCGCGGAATGGGCGAGGCGGTCGTCCGGCACGGTGCGCGCGGCGGCGATGAGGGCCTGTCCGAGCACCTGGCCACCGTAGACGCGCTGCCAGCCGGCGCTCGGGCTGGTGCCGCGGAACAGGTTCTCCTCGAGCTTTTCGAGGTCCAGGATGGTGAGGAGCTGGTCGAGCGCCGAGTTGCTGCCGGTGGTCATGCCGCGTCGCCTCGTCGGTTTCCCATTTGCCCCAATTTCCCATTTGCCGTGGCGTGAGCCATATTGGGTGCAGCGCACAAAGAGGCCGCGCCCGCCGACCTGTCAAGGCATAGACATGCACGGCAAGTCGTCGGTCCAGGCTCACCAACGCCCGAAAGGCGGCCATGTCGTCCGCAAGCCCAGAGACCTTCGACGTCGTCATTGCCGGCGGCAGCTTCGCCGGGCTCGCCTTGGCCTTGGCCCTCGCGCGGGCGGAGGGCAGCGAGCTGTCGATCGCCGTGGTGGAGCGCAGTCCCTTGGCTTCGACAGAGGCCGGTCCCGCCGATCCGAGAGCCTTCGCGCTTTCAGCGGGCTCGCGCGGGCTGCTCGAGGCGATCGGGGTCTGGCCGGCGCTCGCCGATGCGGCTCAGCCGGTCAGCGGCGTCGACATCACGGACAGTGCGCTCGGCGACGTCATGCGCCCGGTTCTGCTCAGCTACGACACGGTTGTCGAAGGTCGGCCGCAGATGCTGATCCTCGAGGCGGATGGTCTGCGCAAGGCGCTGATCGAGGCCGTCCGGGGCGAGGCCGGGATTAGCGTGCTGGCGCCGGCAGAGGTCGTGGCCGTCGATGACGGGGTGGGCGCTCGCTCAGTGCGGCTGGCGGACGGGCGCAGCGTCGGGGCACGGCTTCTGGTCGCGGCCGATGGCGCGCGTTCGCGGGTGCGGGAGATGGCCGGGATCGGCATCGTCGGTGGCTCCTACCGTCAACGCGGCATCGCGACGATCGTTGGCCACGAGCGCGACCACGGCGGGCGGGCGGTCCAGCATTTTCTGCCGTCGGGGCCCTTCGCCCTGTTGCCGCTCGCCGGTCGGCGGACGTGCATTACGTGGTCGGAGGCCGAGGAGAGCGCGCAGCGGATGATGGCGCTCGGCGACGCCGATTTCCTGGAGGAGCTGCAGATGCGCGCCGGCTGGCGCCTGGGAGAGCTTTCGCTCGCTGGACCGAGGGCATCCTGGCCACTCGGCAGCCATCTGGCGCGAAGCCTGATCGCGCCCCGGTTGGCTCTCATCGGGGACGCCGCGCGCAACGTCCATCCGATCGCGGGGCAGGGCGTCAACCTGGGCTTTCGCGACGTGGCCGCGCTCGCGGAGGCTGTCGTCGAGGGCGCACGTCTCGGACTGGAGGCGGGAGATGCAACTTCACTCGAGCGCTACGAGCGGTGGCGTCGCGCCGATGGCGTTCAGTCCGCGGCCGCGTTCAGCGCGTTGAACACGCTCTTCTCGAACGACTGGATGCTTCTGCGCACCGTGCGCGATGCGGGTCTCGGCATCGTCGACAGGCTCCCCGGCCTGAAGAGCCTTCTGGTCGCCGAGGCGGCCGGCCTGACCGGCGACGTGCCGCGCCTTTTGACGGGCGAGCCGCTCTGAGTCGAGCGGCCTGGCTCCGACGGCTACCAGGTGCGCCTGGTGCCGGTATCGATGTGGAACAGCCCGCCGCCGTAATGCTTGAAGCCGCCGACAAGGCCCCGGATGAAGCCGGCAGCGGCTCCCCAATTGCCGTGGATGCGGAAGTCGGCGGCGTCGCCGGTCAGGTGCATGGAGCGCGAGGCGCCTCCGACGCGGGCGTTGTGACGCCGGCTGCGGCATGTGGAATTGACAGTGACGGAGCCGAATCGTGCCGCGACCTGCGCGATCACGCCCCGCAACGATCCGTTGAGGCATCCGGCACTTGCAACCCACCGGACGCCACCGCCCCCGGAGATGCTCCGTTCGGGCTTGGCAGGAGGGACGTAAGTGTTGC
>LNFM01013740.1_pt1 | contig 16672 bp, 16 predicted proteins | sample 596031 | NCBI WGS metagenome assembly LNFM01 (sample SAMN04254537, study PRJNA301005) | activated carbon metagenome | isolation source: dual media filters at the Ann Arbor, Michigan drinking water treatment plant | place: USA: Ann Arbor
TCGACCACTCCGAGACGGCGATGCGCGCCGCGCTGACCGCGCTGCCGGACGGCGTCTACCAGGCGGAGGATTTCGTCGACGGCGACGGCATGGACGCCGGACAGAAGCGCATCGCGGTGACGCTGACGATCGCGGGCGACAGCTTGACGGTCGACTTCAAGGGCTCCTCGCCGCAGGCGCGCGGGCCGATCAACGCGACGATGGCGACGACCCGCTCGGCGGTCTACTACGCCGTGATCGCGGCGTCCGGCATCGAGGCGACCGCCAATTCCGGCTGCTACCGCCCGATCACCGTCAGCGCGCCCGACGGGCTTTTGGTCAGCGCCCAGTTTCCCGCGCCGGTTTCGATGCGCATGCTGACCGGCCACCGGATCGCGACCGCGGTGCTGAAGGCCTTCGCCGAGGCGATCCCCGAGCGCATTCCCGCCTCCTATTACGGCGTGACCTTCAACCACGCGGTCAATATCCGCCATGCCGATGGCCGCCGGCAGGTTTATTTCGACGCCGAGATCGGCGGCTGGGGCGGCCATCCGGAGGCGGACGGCCCCTCGGGCCTCTCCGCCGGCTTCCACAACGGCCAGAACACGCCGATCGAGATGATCGAGGCGATCTTCCCGCTGCGCTTCACGCATTACGGCTTCCTGCCTGGATCAGGCGGTGCGGGGAAGATGCGCGGCGGCCTCGGGCTGGTGAGAGAATGGCGCTTCATCGCCGAGCACGGCCTGCTCAACGCCTCCTTCGACGCCTTCGCCTCGCAGCCTTACGGGCTGGCGGGCGGCGAGCCCGGGCGCGGCGGTCGCCTCAGCCTGATCCGCGACGGGCAGGTCACGGCACTGCCGGCCAAGACCATCGGCTGCGTGCTGAAGGCCGGTGACATCGTCCGCATGGAGACACCGGGCGGCGGCGGCCATGGCGACCCCCGCGAGCGCGATCCCGCGGCCATCGCCGCCGACAGGGCCGACGGGTACGTGATCGCGGGCGGCGCAGACTAGCTGGTCGCCAGCCTCGCATTGAGGAGATCCGTCGCCAGCATGCAGCCCGGCGCATGGGTGATGGCGAAGGGCAGGCGGGCGGCGGCGATCACGGCCTGGGGCGTGACTCCGCAGGCCCAGACCGTAATCGGGCTGGCCGAGGTCGGCGATGCCGATCTGGTCGGGCGCGCCGAGATGGACCGGCGCGCCATGGACGGTCGGATACCGGCTGGTGATCTGGATCGCGCGGATCGCATCGGCCGGGCGAAAGGGCCGCATGGTCACGACGAGCGGGCCGGCGAAGCGCCCGGCGGGCTCGCAGGCGATCGTGGTGCGGAACATCGGAACGTTGCGCCCCTGCTCGATGTGCCGGACGCCCAGACCGTCTGCGATCAGCGCCTCCTCGAAGGAAAACGAGCAGCCGATGGCGAAGGTGACGAGATCGTCGCGCCAGTGCTCGGCCACGTCATGCGGTTCGTCCACCGGTTCGCCGTCGCGCCAGACCCGGTAGGCCGGCAGATCGGTGGCGATGTCGAGATCGGCCCCCAGCCGCGGCAGGATGCGGTGTCCCGGTTCCGACACGCCCAGCAGCGGGCAGGGTTTCGGGTTCAGCGTGCAGAAGCGCAGGAAGTCGGCGGCGTCGGTTGCGGGCAGGATCGCCAGATTCGCCTGGACGAAGCCCGGGGCGAGGCCCGCCGTCTGGCCGCTCAGGCGCCCGCTGCGCGCGGCGAGGCGGACAGCCAGCCCGGTGTGAAGCCCATCGCGTGCCATCTCGTCTTTCCCTCCGTCGTCGCCCTGCGCGCCAAGCGCAAGGGACCGGCAGAAAAGCGGGCCATCCCGACAGCGTCCAATCTTGCTTTGCAATCGGAATGAATAAACGATGCTTATGGGAGGGGTGGTCGTGCAGGACTTCAAGAACCTCGAGACCTTCGTCGCGGTGGCGACGCTGGGCAGCTTCCGCGCCGCGGCCGAGCGCCTGCACACGACGCAGCCCGCCGTCTCGCAACGCATCGCGCAGCTCGAGCATCAATACGGCACGCGGCTTCTCGAACGCACCAGCCGCGTGGTGACGACGACGGAAAAGGGGCGCGAGTTCCTCGCTTTCGCCGAACGGATTCTGCGGCTGGGCACGGAAATGCGCGACGCGCTGGTGGACGGGAGCGCCCTGCGCGGCACGCTCCGGCTCGGCGTGGCCGAGACCATCGTCCACACCTGGCTCCCCGGCTTCATCGGGGCGGTCGCCCGGCAGCATCCCGGCATCGCCGTCGAGATCGAGGTCGACACCAGTCCGCAGCTGCGCGAGCGGCTGCTCGCCCAGGAGATCGACCTGGCTTTCCTGCTCGGCCCGCTGGCCGATCCTTTGGTGCAGAACCTGCCGCTGAACCGTGTCGCTCTCGCTTTCCTGGCGAGCCCGGACTTTCCGCTGCCGCCGGCGCCGCTGGGCATCGCGGCGCTGGCCGGCCTGCCGCTGATCACCTTCGCACGGCACACCCAGCCGCACGCCGCGTTGCGGACCCTGATGACGCGGTCCGACCTGCCGCCGCCGCGGATCCATGCCAGCGCCGCGCTGGCGCCCGTCGTGCGCCTGGCGGTCGAGGGGGTCGGCATCGCCGTGATCCCGCCAGCCGTCGCCGCGCGGGAACTCGACAACGGAGCCTTGGTGAGCGTCGCCACCGAGGTCGCCCTGCCGGACCTGGTCTTCACCGCCTCCTGGCTGGGCGGCCACGAGGCCGGGCTGGCGCGCGCCGTGGCGACGATGGCGTCGGCCGCGGCCGCCAACGCCCCGTGAGGCATCACCTGATCGATCCAGTTTATTTATCGATCGGGATTGCATTCTTCGATTGGACACCCGGCAATCCGCGTGTTCACATTGCGCCTAAGGTCGGACGGCGCCAACGCTGCCATCGGGGAACGAGCCTATGCAACCGCGATCGCGGCCGGCCTTCGTCGGCTGGCAAGACATCTGCATGGCCCCGCGGCCATGAGTGACCTTTCCCGCCTTCTTCCCGACGAGCCGCTGCCGCAGCGCATCTCGCGCATCCTGGCCTGGGCTGCGGGAGCGATCGTGCTCTTTGGCTGCAGCTTCCTCATCACCATCGACGTGATCACGCGCTTCCTGTTCAAGCGCGGCATGGTCGAGAGCTTCGAGATCTCGGGCTATGCGCTGGCCGCCTGCATCGGGCTGGGGCTGGCTTTCACCGTGACCTCCAAGGCCAATATCCGCGTCGACATCCTGCTCGACGTGCTGCCCGGCAAGGTCCGGATCGTCTGTGACATCATCGCCTCGCTGGCGCTGGCGCTGATCGCCGTGGCGTTGGCGTGGTTCGCCTGGGGCACGCTGGCGCAATCCTGGGCCCTGAACGCCAAGTCCGTGTCTCAGCTGCAGACGCCGATGGTGCTGCCGCAGGGGATCTGGTGCGTCGGCCTGGTCTGGTTCGCCTGCATGGCGGTGCTGATCCCGATCCAGGCGATCGCCCGGCTGATCGCGCATGACCGGCCTGGCTTCGATGCCCTGATCGGTTCGCTGCGGGTGACCGAGGAAATCGAGCAGTCGGGTGTCGAGAACCCGGCCGGCGGCGCGGAGGCCCGCTCGTGATCGGGACCGCGCTCTCCCTGCTCGTCGCGCTGGTGGGTCTGAGCATCCCGGTCGCGGCCGCGCTCGCGCTGATGGCCTATGTGCTGCAGGCCAACTACGCCTTCTTCCCGATGACCGGCGCCGTGGGCGAACTGGCCTGGAACTCGTCGAACGACTTCATCCTGATCGCCGCCCCGATGTTCATCATGATGGGCGAGCTGATGCATCGCTCGGGCATGAGCGAGCGCCTGTTCACAGCGCTCTCGCCCTGGTTCGCCCGCGTTCCCGGCCGGCTGATCCACACCAACATCGCGGCGAGCGCGATCTTCGCGGCGACCTCGGGCTCGTCGGTGGCCACCGCCGCCACGATCGGCACGGTGGCGATCCCCAACATGGACAAGGGTGGCTACAACCGGCCGCTCTTCCTGGGCTCGATCGCGGCCGGTGGCACGCTCGGCATCCTGATCCCGCCCTCGATCAACATGATTATCTATGCCGTGCTGACCGACACCTCGGTGGCGGATCTCTATGCGGCGGGTTTCATCCCCGGTTTCCTGCTGGCCGGGCTGTTCTCGCTGATGGTGCTGGGGTTGGCGCTCTACCGGCCGGACTGGGCCGGCCCGAAGGTCGACAGCGCCGATCTCTGGCGCCAGCGCGTCGCGGGCTTGCGCCATCTCATCCCGCCGCTGGGGCTCTTCCTCGTCGTCGTCGGCTCGATCTATGCCGGCATCGCGACGCCGACGGAGGCCGCGGCGCTCGGACTGATGGCGACGCTCCTGCTCGTCGCGGCCAACCGCCAGCTCACGCTGCCGGTGCTGCTGCGCGCCTTCGAGGGCACGGTCCGGACGACCTGCATGGTGATGCTGATCGTCATCGCCGCCTTCTTCCTCAACTTCGTGATGGTCTCGATCGGGCTGGTCAAGGCGATCACCGATCTCGTCCTGTCGCTGGGCTGGCCGCCGCTCGGCATGCTCGTCGCGATCGTGGTGTTCTATCTGATCCTCGGCTGCTTCATGGAGACGCTGTCGATGATGATCGCGACGACGCCGGTCGTCGTCCCCGTGATCACCGCGCTCGGCTACAGCCCGGTCTGGTGGGGCATCATCTTCGTGATCCTGATGGAGGCGGCACTGATCACGCCTCCGGTCGGCCTCAACCTCTATGTCGTCCAGGCCGTGCGCGGCAAAGGCAACTTCATGGATCTGTGCATCGGCGCGCTGCCCTTCGTGCTGGCGATGCTGGTGATGATCGCGATCCTGATCGCCTTCCCGCAGCTGGCGCTGTGGCTGCCGACCGTTCTCAATCCCAAAGCCGGCGGCTGAAGCCGCTGAAACCCGCCCCAAGAGGAGAAGCTTGCGATGAAACGCCTGGTCCCGATCGTCACCCTTGCCGCTGCGCTCCTCAGTGGAGCCGCGCACGCCCAGGGCCTGCCCGCCACGAGCTTCAATGCCGTCGGCAGCATCGGCAATCTGTCGATGTACACCAACCGCGAGGTGCCGTTCTGGAACGAGACGGTGCCGAAGGAATCCGGCGGCGCCATCAAGGTGCAGGTCAAGCCCTTCACCGAGCTCGGCTTCAAGGGGCCCGAGATCTTCCGCCTTGTCTCGGCCGGCACGCTGCAGTTCGCCACCACCGTGCTGAACTACAATTCGGGCGAGGTCCCGATGAACGAGGCGGCCGACCTCGTCGGCCTCGTCGGCTCGGTCGAGGAGCTGCAGAAGGTCGTCGACGCGTTCCGCCCGACCTTTGCGAAGTTCCTCGAGGAGAAGCACGGCCTCAAGCTGCTTGGGTTCGGCACCTATCAGGCCCAGGTGATCTATTGCCGCGACGCCTTCACCAAGGTGTCCGACCTCAAGGGCCGCAAGGTCCGCGCCTCGGGCGCCTCGCAGCAGGCCTTCGTCAGCCATATCGGCGGATCGCCGATCAACCTCGCCTTCGCCGAGGTCCAGCCGGCGCTCGCCAGCGGCGTGATCGACTGCGCCATCACCGGCGCGCTCTCCGGCTACCGCTCCAAATGGCATGAGAGCGCCAAGTTCATCTCGCCGATGCCGATCAATTTCGGCCTTTCCGCCCAGCTCGCCAATCTGAAGTGGTGGAACACGCTCGACCCGAAGGTTCAGGCCTTCCTGACCACCAACCTGCGCAAGCTCGAGGATTCGATCTTCGAGCAGGCCAAGACGGAGACCCAGACCGGCCTCGACTGCAACACCGGCAAGGCCTGCAGCGAGGGGCCGCCGGCCGCGATGAAGCTCGTGCCGGTGACGCCGGAGGACGAGGCGCTGCGCAAGGATGCACTGACCAAGGTCATCCTGCCGGCCTTCGCCGGTCGCTGCGGCGCGGACGCCTTCCTGAAGCTGAAGATCTGACACGAGCCGTGGCGCTTCGCCCCCGGGGCGAGGCGCCATCACGCCGCGCCGCCGTCAGCGGCCGCTGAAGCGGGGCTCCCGCTTCTCGAAGAAGGCGCTGGCGCCCTCCTGCAGATCGGCGCTGTCGAAGATGCGCTGCTGGGCGACGTTGGCGCGCGACAGTCCTGCGTCCACCGGCAGATCCACAGCCAGGTCGACGAGTTCCTTGGCGAGGCGGTTCGAGAGCGGTCCGCGTTCGCAGATCGTCCCGGCCAGCGTCCGCGCCGCGGCGAGCGCGGTCTCGCCCTCGGCCACCTCGTTGACGAGCCCCCAGGCGAGGGCCGTCTCGCTGGCGACCGTCAGGCCGGAAAACAGCATCTGCTTGGCACGCGCCGGCCCGACCAGCCGCGTCAGCCGGATGGCGCCGCTGCCGGCGAGCCCGCCGAGCCGGCATTCGGGCAGGCCGACCGGGACGCCCGCGCGCAGGATGCGCAGATCGCAGGACAGCGCGATCTCGAAACCGCCCCCCAGGGCCGGCCCGTCGATCGCGGCGATGGTGGGCATCGGCAGCCTCGCCAGATTGCGCAGGACCATGTCCTCGAACAGGATCTTGCGCTCGCTGGCGTCGGCGCCGAGCGGACCGAATTCCTTGATGTCGCTGCCGGCGCAGAAGGCGCGTGCGTGATCGGAGCGGCCTGCGAGTTCACCGAGGATGGTGTTGAGCTGCCGCAGGAGCGGGCGCGTCACCAGATTGAGCGGCCCGTTGGCGAGGACGATCTCCGCCACCGGCCCGTGCTCGGTCAGCACAGCGCCGGCTGTCGCCGGAGCGTCGGCGCTATCTTCGGCCATGCTCAGGCCGCGCTCTGCTGGGGCAGGGTGATGCCGTGGAGCACGCCCATGCGCTCGAACTGGTGGTGGATGCGGTCGACATAGGCCGCGAAGGCTGCGGCATCGCCGAGCACGATCGGGCGCGGGCGCGGCAGGTCGACCTCGATGTCGTCGATCACCTCGCCCGGGCTCGGGCTCATCACCAGGATGCGATCGGAGAGGCCGACCGCCTCCTCGACGCTGTGGGTGATGAAGAGCACGGTCGGGCGCCGGCGCAGCCACAGGCTTTCCAGATCGGTGCGGACCTGCAGGCGGGTGAGGGCGTCGAGCGCGCCGAAGGGCTCGTCCATCAGGATCAGCGGCGGTTCGTGGACGAGGGTGCGGATCAGCGAGACGCGCTGGCGCATGCCGCCCGAGAGCTGGTTTGGGTACTTGTCCATCGCATGCTCGAGCCGCAGCTGCGCGAAGAGGTCCTTCGCGCGCCGCGCCAGGGTCTCCCGGTCGAGCCCGCGAATGTCGGCATGCAGCATGACGTTTTCGAAGGCGGTGCGGAAATCGAGCAGGAGGTGGTCCTGGAAGGCGATGCCCAGATCGGTGAGGGGCCGGGTCACAAGGCGGCCATCGACCGTGATCTCGCCCGTCGAGCGGGCGAGCAGCCCGGCGACCATCAGCATCAGCGTGCTCTTGCCGCAGCCCGAGGCCCCGACGACCGAGATGAACTGGCCGGCGGGAATCGTGATGTCGAGCGGCTTCAGGGCGCGGAAGGGCTTCTCGTCCTCGGCCCCGAAGATCTTCGAGACGTTGCGGATCTGGATCGTCACACCGGACTTCTGGTCGTGAGCGGGCATGGCCTGTCCGTCAGTTGGCCGCAGGGGCGGTGGTCGAGGCCGCGACGGCATCGAGCGGGACCTTGGAGACCAGCAGGACCTTGCGGCCCTGCTGCACGAGGGTGCCGTCCTGCTTGACGACCTTGACCTCGAAGGTCGCGATCGCCTGCGTCGGCCGCGAGCGGCTGTCGCGCAGTTCGGCGAGTTCGTAGTCGACGAAGATGGTGTCGCCGACGAAGACGGGCCCGACGAAGCGCCAGCCGTCGATGCCGAGGAAGGCGACCGCCGTCTCGCGCAGCTCGCCGGTGCGCGCCCACATCAGGCCATGGGCATAGGCGAGGCCGAGCATGCCATGCGCGACCCGGCGCCCGAACTGGCTGCTCTGCGCGTAGACGTCGCTGGTGTGCAGCTCCGAATAGTCGCCGGTCAGCCCCGAGAAGCCGACGAGGTCGGCGTCGGTGATCGTCCGGCCGGGGCTGCGGAAGCGCATCCCGACCGAGAGATCGTCATAGCGGTAGCCCAGTCTCGGTCTGTCCTGCATGGCGTGCGCCGTCGTCCTGGTGATGAGGGAAGCGGGTGGCCTGCGCTCACTTGCAGGCGCGCATCTCGCTGGCCGCCGGCAGGTAGTCATTGGTGTAGTAGCTCTTGGGGTCCTGGCCCTCGGGCAGGAGCTTGACCTCGGAGAGCAGGGCCTGGGTGCGGGTCCAGTGGGCGTCCTCGGCCTTGCCGATGAACTTGGCGCCGCCGCTGCAGAAGAGCGGGGTGATGGCGGCGAGCTCGGCGGTGGCGAGCTTGACGTTGACGTCCGGGAACAGCGTCTTGACGTGCTCGATCGCCTTGGTCGGGTTGTCGAGCGCAAACGACCAGCCCTTCAGGCTCGCGGCGATGAACTTCTTCAGCACCTCGGGATTCTGCTTGATGAAGTCGTTCGAGGCGAAGATCGAGGTCGCGACGGTGGGCACGCCATGGTCGGCGAAGGGGAAGTTGGTCAGCTCGGCGCCCTGCATCTCGAGCTGGATCTGGTAGGCGTCGAGCGAGCCGAGAATGGCATCGACCTGGCCCTGCAGCAGCGACGGCACCATCGCGGCCACCGGCATGTTGATCAGCGTCATGTCCGATTCCTTCAGGCCGTTGGCCTTCAGCAGGAGCGGCAGCATGGGGCCCTGGGAGGAACCGGCGGGAACGCCGACCTTCTTGCCCTTGAGATCGGCGATGGACTTGATGCCGGTCTTCTTGAGCGCGTTCACCGAGTTCGGGTTCGACTGGTAGACCGTCGAGACGATCTTCATCGGCGCGCCCTTGGAGATCAACTGGCTGACCGCCACGGCATCGGCATAGGCGAGCTGCGAGCGCCCGCTGGCGACGAGCTGGGCGGTGTTGCCCGAGCCGTTGCCCTGCACGACCGTCACATCGAGGCCGGCGGCCTTGTAGAAGCCTTCGCCGACGGCGGCGGCAAAGCCGGCATTGGGCCCGCCCGCGGTCCAGTTGAGCTGGAAGGTGACCGGCGTCTGTGCCAGCGCGGCGGACAGGCCAAGGCCGGCGGCAAAGGCCGTGGCCACGATCGAACGGTTGATCCAGTGCTTCATGTGACGTCCTCCCTTTGTTTTTTGTCGTGAATGCTTGTCGTGAAAGCCGTTTGCGGGCCGCGGCTCAGCGGCGCCCGCCGCGCTGCCACGGCGTCATCAGCCACTCGCTGAATTCGACCGCGTAGTTGATGACGATGCCGATGATGGTGAGCACCACGAGCACGGCGAAGGTCAGCTCGATGTCGAGCGTGCTGGTGCCGCGCAGCAGCACATAGCCGAGGCCCTGATTGGCGCCGACGAACTCCGCCACGATGGCCGCCGTCGCCGCGATCGTCGCCGAGGTCTTGATGCCCGCGAAGATCACCGGCAGCGCCGCCGGGAAGCGCAGGTACCAGAAGGTCTGCCAGGTGCTCGCCCCCATCGACTGCGTCAGATAGAGCAGCCGCTGATCGAGGATCTGGAAGCCGCTGATGCTGGCCAGCAGCAGCGGGAAGAAGGTCATCAGCAGCGTCAGCAGGACCTTCGATTCCATGCCGAAGCCGAGCCAGACCAGGAAGAGCGGCGCGACCGCGATCTTCGGCACGAGCTGGAGCAGCATGATCGGCGGATAGAGCGTCTGCTTGGCGAGCGGCGAGAGCGCGATCAGCAGGCCGAGCGGGATCGCCAGCACGACCGTCAGCCCGAAGCCGAGCACGATCTCGGTCAGCGTGACCTTGGCGTTGAGCCAGAGCATCGCGGCATCGGTGATCACGCGCTGGAAGACGGCGCCCGGGGCCGGCAGCAGATAGGCCGGAATCTTGAAGATCTGGATCGAGAGCGACCAGAAGCCGACGATCGCGACGAAGGTCAGCGGCGGGATCAGATTCCAGCCGATCATCCGCAGCCGCCGCATCATGGGCGAGCGCCGCTGCGGCGCCTGCTCCGTCGCGGCGGGGCCACCGAAATCGGACGCCGCTCGCGACGCCATCTGCGAAGCCATCCCCGGCTCTCCTTCCCTGACGAACGGCGCCGGTCCCCGAAAGGCCGCGCTCTTCACGAGGCGTGGCGACGCCACCGCGCGCCGTCCTCCTGTCGATGCCCGAACGCTAGTGCAGCTTCGGCGACGTGACAAGCAAAATGTATCCGCTTACATTCGCGGTTCGGAGGCGTCCGCCCTCCGCGCGGGAGGGGGCGATGAGGGATCCGCATGTCGTGGTCGCCGGAGCCGGGGCGATGGGCAGCCTGTTCGGCGGCCTTCTCGCCGAGAACGGGCTGCGCGTGACCCTGCTGGTGCGGCGCGAGGCGGATGCCGCCGGTCTTCGCGAGCGCGGGCTGCGCATCCTGGGCGAGGGCGGCGAGCGAACCGTGCCGATCGGCGCCGCCCATTCGGTGGCCGACGTGCCTGCTGCGGACATCGTCTTCGTCCAGTGCAAGGCGCATGCGACGGGGGCGGTCAGTCGCGCCGTGGCGCCGCTGATGCGGCCCGGCTCGATCGCGGTCAGCTTCCAGAACGGTCTCGGCAATGAGGAGATCATGGCGGAATCGTTGGGAGCGGGTGCCGTGCTCGGCGGCCTGACCTCGCTGGGCGCGACGCTGGAAGCGCCCGGTGTCGTGCGCAGCTATGCCGTGCTGCCGACGCTGGTCGGAGAGATGGCCGGCGGCGTGTCGCCGCGGGCCGAGGCGCTGGCGGCACTGATGAGCGCCCATGGCATCCCGACGCAGGCCAGCGACGCCATCGTCACCGAGAAATGGCGGAAGCTGATTCTCAACGTGGCGATGTCGGCGACGAGCGGGCTGACGGGGCTGACGATCGGCGGTGTCGCCGGCCTTCCGGCTCTGGCCGTGGTCGCGCGGCGCGCCATGGACGAGGCCGCCGCCGTTGCGCAGGCCTGCGGGGTCGATCTGCCTCCCGAGACGCGCTACCGGGTCTTCGACGGCATCGTGGCGAGCGGCGCGGCGCGCAACAAGACCAGCATGCGCCGCGATATCGAGGCCGGGCGTCCGAGCGAGGTCGAGGCGATCTATGGCAGCGTGATCGCGCGTGGCCACGCCAAGGGCATCCCGACGCCGACGCTCGAGGCCTTCGCGGCCCTGATGCTCGGGCTGGAACGGGCGCGGGACGAGGCCTGAGCCTCAGGCCGGCTCGGCCACGCCCGCGACGTGCCGGGGGCTGTCCTTCAGGCCCAGCCGGCGTCGCGGCTGGCGCGCCTGCGAGCCGAGCGCCGCGATGTCGCGCTTCAGGCCCATCGGCTCGGCGGCGAAGAGGCGCGCATCCATCGTCCTGAGGTCGGCCGCGATGGCGGGGCGGAAATCCATATGCGCAACGATGTCGCGCTCGATGTCGATGCCGGGCGCGACCTCGCAGAGTTCGAGCCCGCTGGCGCCGACGCGGAAGACCGCGCGCTCGGTGACGAAGACCGCCTCGCGGCCCTGCTCGCGGGCGAAGCGGCCATTGTAGCAGATCTGCTCGACGGCACGGACGAACTTGCGGCTGCGGCCTTCCTGCAGGATGCGCAACTGCCCGTCCGTGGTGGCGATCTGCAGCCCGCCGGCGGTGAAGGTGCCGCTGAACACGACCTTGCGGGCGTTCTGGCTGATGTTCACGAAGCCGCCGATGCCGACGATGGTGTCGCCGAAGCGGCTGACATTGACATGGCCCTCGCCGTCGACCTCGGCGAAGGAGAGGAAGGCGATGTCGAGCCCGCCGCCGTCGTAGAAGTCGAACTGGTAGGGCTGGTCGACCATCGCGTCGTAGTTCTGCGCGGCGCCCGAATCCGGCCCGGTCAGCGGCGCGCCGCCGACGAAGCCCTGCTCGTTGGTCAGCACGACCTCGTCGAGGAAGCCTTCCTCGGCCGCGACCGCCGAGACGCCGGTCGAAATGCCGGCGCCGAGATTGCACACCGCGCCGGGGCGAATCTCCATGGCCGCGCGGCGGGCGACGATCTTGCGCTCGGTGAAGGGCAGCCGGCGCAGGCCCTCCAGCGGAATGCGCATCTCGCCGGAATAGCTGGGATTGTAGTCGCTCCAGTAGGTCTGGCGCTGGTTCTCGTCGACGACGACATGATCAACGAGGATGCCGGGGATCTTCACCGCCCGCTGCGGCAGCGTCCCGCGCCGCGCCAGCCGCTTGACCTGCACGACGACGACCGCGCCGAGGCGCCGGCCGGCCTGGGCGGAGGAGAGCATCTCGCCGGGCACCGCCTCCTGCTCCATGGTGATGTTGCCGTCCTCGTCGGCGGTGGTGCCGCGCAGCAGCACGACATCGAGCGGGAAGGGCTTGAAGCGCAGCCATTCCTCGCCGCCGATCTCCAGCAGTTCGACCAGGTCCTCGCGTGCCGAGGCGCTCTGCCGCGCGCCGCGCTGGCGCGGATCGACGAAGGTGTGCAGTCCCGTCTTGGTGATGACGCCGGGGCGGCCGGCCGCGATCTCGCGGGTCATCTGCGCGATCACGCCCTGCGGCAGGGTATAGGACTCGATCAGGTCCTTCTGCGCCAGTTCGATCAGCGGCGGGGAATCGACCAGTGCGCCGGTGATGCTGCGCCTGAGCATGCCGGGGTGGCGGAAGCGCGCGGCGCCCTTCAGCTTGCGGTCGCCGATGCCGACAGCGTGGATCAGGCAGAGGTCGCGCGGGGCGCCGGTCTCGAGAAAGCGGGCCTCGATCGCCTCCAGCACCGCCTCGGGCACGCAATGCCCGCCGCCCGAGCCGCTGACCAGGACGCTGTCGCCGGGCTGGATGAGCGAGGCGGCCTCGCTCGCGCTGATCACCTTCATCGGTCGCTTCCTCGCTGCGTCCGGCATCGGAGCGATTGACTTTCGCAGCCGGTTTTGTAACCGCTTGCATAGAATTGGGAGTCGACCAGTGTCAAGTCCGAGCGGTCCTGCCCCGACCCTGAGAGGCCCTGCCGGCCAGGCTGCGGGGAGGACGGCGTGAAACGCATCGCGATCGTCACCGGGGCGGGCCGCGGCATCGGTGCGGCGATCGCGCAGGCGCTTTCGGCCGCCGGCTTCGTCGTGGCGCGCGTCAGCCGGGAGCCGGCCGCCGAAGTGCAGGCCGTCCCGGCCGGGCCGGGCGCCTACTACAGCTGCGACGTTGCCGATCTCGCGGGCCATGCCGCGCTGATCGAGCGGATCGCCGCCGATCTCGGCGAGCCCGACTGCCTGGTCAACAATGCCGGCATCACCTCGCGCCAGCGCGGCGACCTGCTCGATCTCTCGCCGGAGAGCTACGACGACACGCTTTCGGTCAATCTCCGCGCCGGCTTCTTCCTGACGCAGGCCTTCGCCCGCCGGCGCCTGGCGAAGGCGCCGGGCCAGCCGGGCTCGATCGTCTTCATCGGCTCGGCCAATGCCGAGATCGTCGGCGAGAACCGCGCCGATTACTGCATCAGCAAGGCCGGCGTCGGCATGATGGCGAAGCTGTTCGCGGCGCGCCTGGCCGCCGACGGGATCGCTGTGTTCGAGGTCCGGCCGGGCGTGATCCGCACCGCCATGACCGCGCCCGCCACGGAAAAATACGATGCGCTGCTCGCGGCCGGCGGCATTCCGATGCAGCGTTGGGGCGAGCCGTCCGATGTCGGGCGCACCGTCGCCGCGCTCGTCACGGGGGCGATCCCCTATGCGACCGGCATCCACATCGATGTCGGCGGCGGGCTGCAGTTGCACAGGGTCTGAAGGAGAGAGCGACGTGGCATTGGCGGGCAAGGGCGTGCTGGCGATCTGGAACGGCATCGCCGACGAGGCGGAGGCCGATTTCGTCGCCTGGCATATTGGCGAGCACATCCCCGAGCGCGTCGCCGTGCCGGGTTTCCTGCGCGGGCGCCGCTATGTGGCGCAGCGGGGCACGCCGAAATACTTCAACTTCTACGAGACGGAGACGCCCGAGGTGCTGGTCTCGCCGGACTATCTGGCCCGGCTGAACGCGCCCTCGCCCTGGACGCAGCGGGTGGTCCGGCATTTTCGCGAGACCTCGCGGACGATCTGCCATGTCGCGCAGAGCAGCGGCCTCGGCGACGGGGCCTTCGTCGCGACGCTCCGGCTGGCGGCGCGCGGCGAGCGTGGCGCATTCTTCGCCGAGCTTAGCGCAGTGATGGGCAAGCTGCAGGCGGCGCCCTCGATTGTGGCGGTGCATCTGCTCGAAGGGCAGGGCGGTGGCGGCGGCGCGACGGCCGAGAAGGCGCTGCGCGGCGAGCCCGACCAGACCGCGGACTGGATCCTGCTGGTCGAAGCCGTCGAGGCCGCACCGCTGGAGGCAGCGCTCTCCGCCCATGCGGCGCCGGCGACGCTGTCGGCCTTCGCATCCGGCTACGATGCGGCGCGCGATTGTGGCATCTACCGGCTGCAATACGGGCTGGCGAGAGGGCAGATCGCCTGACATCCAGCTCATCTTTTGTCGGGAGCAGTGAACCCCATGGCGAGGGTCAAGACAGCCGCGACGGCCGAGGCCGTCGCCACCCCCGAGGCGACGGCGGAGGCGCCGCGCAGCGTCGGGCTGCGCGAGGTGGCGCGCGCGGCCGGCGTCTCGACGGCGACGGTCTCGCGCGCGATCAACAATCCCGACGTCGTCTCCGCCGATTTGCGCGAGCGCATTGCGATCGCGGTCGAGCAACTCGGTTGGGTGCCGGACGGGGCGGCGCGGGCGCTGAGCACGCGCCGGTCGCAGACCATCGGGGCGGTCTTCCCGGCGCTGTCGGTCGGTGATTTCGCCCATGCGACGCAGGCCATCCAGTCGGAGCTGTCGCGGGCCGGCTACACGCTCCTGCTCGCCTGCTCCGACTACGATCCCGAGCTCGAAATTCGCCAGGTGCGCAAATTCGTCGAGCGGGGCGTCGATGGCCTCATCCTGGTGGGGCAGGCGCACCATCCCGAACTGCTGCCCTTCCTCACCCGTCGCGGCATGCCCTTCGTCAACACCTTCGTCTACGATCCGCAGACCCACGGCACCTGCGTCGGCCCCGACAACCGCAAGGCGCTGATGATGATGACGGACCATCTGGCCGATCTCGGCCATGTCCGCTTCGGCGTGATCGCCCAGTCGACCCGCAACAACGACCGCGCCAGTGCCCGTCTCGACGGCATTCGCGATGCGCTCGCCCAGCGCGGCCTGGCGGTGCGGCCGCAGCATTTCGCGATGGGCGAATGGTCCATCGCCGATGGTCGCAAGCTGCTGCGGCAACTGCTGGAGACGCAGCCGATCCCGACCGCCATCATCTGCGGCAATGCCCATCTCGCGGTCGGTGCCGTGCTCGAGGCGCTCGCCCTGGGCATCCGGCTGCCCGACGATCTCTCGATCGTGGGTTACGACGACATCGAGATCATGAGCCATCTGCCCGTGCCGGTCACCACGGTGCGCGTGCCCGGCGCCGAGATCGGCCAGGTCGCGGCGCAGGTGCTGATCGCGCGGCTGGAGGGGCTGGACTGCTCGGCCTCCTTCGAGGCGGAGGCCGAACTGGTGATCCGGGCCTCCTCCGGGCCCCCGCCGCAGATCTGAGCCCTCTGGTCCGCTCGTCCGAAAAGGTTGCCCGATGCCCGCAGACGCTCCCCAGCCCGCGATCAGCGGCACCACACGGCTCCTCGGGTTCCTGGGCGACCCTGTCATCCATGCGCGCTCGCCGCAGAACTTCAATCCGCGGCTCGCCGCATCGGGGCATGATGCGGTGCTCGTGCCGCTGCATGTTCCGGCCGATCGCTTCGAGGCCGCGATCCCCGGCCTGCTCGCGCTCGCCAATCTCGACGGCCTCGTCGTCACCATGCCCTACAAGGAGCGCCTGATCCCCTGGCTCGACAGCATCAGCGAGCGGGCGCGCGACGTGGGGGCCGTGAATGCGGCGCGGCGCCTGCCTGACGGCCGCTGGGTCGGCGACATCTTCGACGGCATCGGGTTGGTCGGCGCGGTCGGGAGCCTCGGGCTCTCGCCCGCGGGGATGCGCGCGGGCCTCGTCGGGGCCGGCGGAGCCGGCGCGGCGATCGCCTTCGCGCTGGCGGAAGCGGGTGTCTCGGCGCTCTCGATCATCGATCAGAACGAGGCCAGGGCCAGCCAGCTCTGCGCCCGCATCGCGGCCAAGGGCCGGCTTGCGCCCAAGGCGGGCCGCTTCGCCGTGGGCGATCTCGATCTGCTCGTGCATGCGACGCCGGTCGGGATGATGCCGGAGGACGGCATCGCCATCGACATCGCCGGCCTGTCCGCCCGCACCGCCGTCGTCGACATCGTCACCAAGCCCTCGACGCCGCTGCTGCGGGCGGCGACCGAGGCCGGCTGCCGCGTGGCCGGCGGCGGCGCCATGGTCGCGGCGCAGACGGCGGCAATCGCCCGCTTCCTGGGCTATGCGCTGGTCGAGGAGGTCTGAAACCCGGCGGCCGGCTCAGCCCGTCTCGACCGCAACCCGGCCCGGGCTCCGGCCTGCGGCGATCAGCGCATCGATCAGGCGGTGGACCACCAGCGCATCCTCGCCGGTGATCTTCGGCGGGCGCTTCTGCCGGATGGCCTCGACGAAATCGGCCATCACCGCCCGGTGGTGATCATGCGGGAAGGCCATCGGGTCGGCGCCGGTGCCGCCCGCACTTTTGTCGGCCTCGATCGTGGTGCGCGTGCCGTCATGCCAGGCGATGTCGAGCGCGGTGCCGA
>LNFM01007715.1_pt1 | contig 16670 bp, 15 predicted proteins | sample 596031 | NCBI WGS metagenome assembly LNFM01 (sample SAMN04254537, study PRJNA301005) | activated carbon metagenome | isolation source: dual media filters at the Ann Arbor, Michigan drinking water treatment plant | place: USA: Ann Arbor
TTAGTATTTATAGTTAATTTAGTTAAAGCAAAACCCCTATAACATGAAAAAAATCCTACTCGTATGGCTGATCAGTGGAATTTCTACTGTAGGCTTTTCTCAGTTTATTAAACAAGGTTCTATCATTGGTGGTGGAAGTTTTCAATTCAGTACCGAAAAAGAAAAGGACTCTGATTTTAAAGGATCTTCTTTTTCGTTGATGCCCTGGGCCGGGTATCTTGTGATTGATAATTTGGTAGTAGGTGCAAACCTATTAGTATCAACCTCAACTGCTGAATCAGGCGCTCCATCTAATTTCAATACTAAAGACAACTCCATCTTGTTTGGGCCACTTGTTCGGTACTACTTAGATAAGGGACTATTTGTTCACGGTCAGTTTAATGTAGGAAGTAGTAAAAGTACTTTTGAGTCAACTGGCTTTACAAGTACCGATGAGTATGGGTTATCTCAATATAGACTAGGTGTTGGATACGCAGCTCGTATTTCTGATACTGTCTTATTCGAGCCTATGATTGGTTACTATTCTCAAACTCAAAAGGATAAATCAGACGACTCCAAATCCACAATAGGCGGTCTGTTTATTATGGGAGGGTTCACCATTATACTAAAAACGGTCCAATAACGTTTAGCTTTTAATTTTCGGCCCTATCTTTGTACTACGTTAAAAAAATAAAATTTCTATGAAAAAAATCCTGGTTGTCTGTCTACTTGTTGCGGGAGTGCTTGTTTCAAAAACCACCTTGGCTCAGGTTCAATTTTCTTTAGGTATCAAGGGCGGAGTAAATTTTGCAAATATAAATGTTAGCGACCCTCAGGCTACCTGGGATGGTAAAACAGGTTTTCATGGTGGAGCATTTGCGCTTTTCAAGGTTACTGCATTTGCCGTTCAGCCCGAGTTGATTTTTTCGCAGCAAGGGTCGAAAGTAACTTTCAATTCGCAAGACATTAATGCTAACTTTTCTTACCTGAATGTTCCAATCATTGCTAAATTCTATCTGCCATTGGGATTAAATCTTCAGTTGGGTCCACAGTTTGGCTTCTTAACAAGCGCAGAATCAGATTTTAACCCGGTGACAGGCTCTTTGCAGACTACAGATTTAAAGGATTATTATAAAAATTCGGATGTTAGTATAGGAATGGGCATCGGTTGGGATCTCCCACTGAAACTTTCTATTGATGCCCGCTATAATTTGGGTATTTCAGAAATTAACGACAATGCGAGTCTTTCACAAACCAAAAACCAGGTATTCCAAATTTCAGTAGGGTATAAGTTGTTTAAGTTTGGAAAATAATCAGACGAGTCATTTTGAATTGAAGCCATCTTCGGATGGCTTTTTTTATTTCATAACTTAAGATATAATTTCGCAGCGCTCTATGAACTACGCTGATACACTCACTTATCTTTATGCGAATTTGCCCATGTTTCAGCGTGTGGGTGCTGCCGCTTACAATAGAGATTTAACCAACACCCTGGCTTTATGTGAAGAACTTGGGAATCCACAAAAGCAAATTAAGTGCATTCATATTGCCGGCACGAATGGTAAGGGTAGTTCCTCGCACATGCTGGCAGCAATACTTCAGTCGGCAGGATACAAGACCGGATTATATACCTCGCCACACCTTAAGGAATTTACGGAACGGATTCGCATCAACGGCATTGAAATTACACAAGAATTTATTGTTGATTTTGTTGAAAGAATCAAGCCAGCGATAGAACGAATACATCCTTCTTTCTTTGAGATTACCGTAGCCATGGCGTTTGATTATTTTAATTACGAGCAAATTGAGATTGCTGTTATTGAAACTGGCTTAGGTGGACGTCTGGACTCGACTAATATCATAGAACCGATAGTGTCATTAATCACTAACATAAGTTGGGATCATAAAGATTTGTTGGGCGACACCCTTCCTAAAATTGCAACTGAAAAAGCAGGTATTATTAAATTGAACGTACCAATAATAATCAGTGAGAGACAAGCTGAGGTTAGTGATGTTTTTATTAGCACAGCAAAAGATCGTAATAGTAGATTATTATTCGCAGCTGATAGCTATGGGGTTAAGAAGTTACAGGATGGAGTTTATGAGGTCCGAAACAACAACTCCACAAATCGTTATGAATTGGATTTATTAGGAGTCTATCAGGCTAAAAATATAAGGGGAGTTCTCGCTGTGGTAGATGAATTAAGAAGACAAGGCTATAACATCACCAACGAACAGTTAGCTTATGGTTTACGAAATATAACAGGATTAACCGGCCTGAAGGGTCGCTGGCAACGCCTTGATAATAATCCCTTAACGATTTGCGATACTGGACATAATGAAGCCGGAATCAAAGAAATTCTAACTCAGATTGCGGATATTAAGTTTGCTAAGTTGCATTGGGTGTTAGGGATGGTAAAGGACAAAGATGTTTCATCCATACTGCAGTTGTTGCCAAAAGATGCTACGTATTACTTTTGCCAGGCTTCCATCCCACGGGCAATGCCGGCCCATGAATTACATGCGAGAGCTCAATCTGTGGGGCTGAATGGTGTTGTTGTTCAGGATGTCAATGCGGCAATCGCTCAGGCCCGCGCCAATAGTTCAAAGGATGATTTAATTATGATAGGAGGTAGTACGTTTGTAGTAGCTGAAATCGAGAATTTGTGAAGAGTAAATTAAAGAGGTTTGAAATTATTGGCACTCGCGAAAACGTGATTGAGCCCGGCAAAGAAATTTTTAAAACCATTAAGGGCAAGTGGAACACAGATTATTTTAAACGAGATCGACCCATTACGTTGGAACTGGCCTGTGGACGAGGAGAATATACAGTGGGTATGGCCCGATTATTTCCCGATCGGAATTTTATTGGTGTGGATAAAAAAGGCGATCGCCTATGGAAGGGTAGTACCTGGGCTGTGGAAGATCAACTTGCCAACGTTGCCTTTTTGCGAACAGAGATTCTTTTTATCGAGAGTTTTTTTGAACCCGGAGAAGTCGATGAAATCTGGTTAACGTTTCCTGACCCGCGACCACGCATAAGAGACATCAAGCGCAGGTTATCAAGCAGTCGTTACATCGATATGTATAAAAAGATGTTGAAGCCATCAGGGTACTTTAGGTTTAAAACAGACAATACCGATTTATTCAATTTTACGCTGGAGGAGTTAGCTTTTCGACATGATTTAACTGACTTTGAATACACCCATGATTTATATGAATCGCCATTACGGCCGGAATGCTATGACATCAAAACCAAATACGAGGAGATGTTTGCTGCGAAAGGAGAAAAAATCAAGTACCTAAGGTTCAAATTCATTCATTAATGCATAATGGCTGGTGTTCGTTCTGAGGAAATGTTTCAAAACTATTCGCTCTCCAACTGTTCCAACACGTCAGCAAGCTCAGTATAATCTTTTAACCCCGGTTTCAATTCACTATTGCCGGCAATGTTTATGCCTGTAATCGGGAAATCCAAAATTTCATGTAATGAGTAAGGGCAAGCTTCAAGGCTTATCAATACATCAGTATGTGCAGCTATTTCGGTCAGGATATTTACGTCCTCCGTTTTATTGCCGGTCAGATTCAACATCAAAATATGCTGTATTCGATCCTTATTTTTTTTAAGTTCTGCTTTTGCCAGATTCCAATCAGTTAATGATAAGGCAACAATCAATTGATGATTAGCAAGGATTTCCCTTTTCTGTAGTTGTTGATAGTTGACTTGAATAATATCAACTGCATATTCAGCTATAGATTCAGGGATGGCACCGGCACTTAGTTCCAGTACGAACTGTGGACCCGTTACCCAGCTGGTTATCTCTGCAAAGGTTTTAGGATCTATGGAGTCGGCAGGGAAACCCAGCCAATCTACGCCCATGCCTGCACAATAGCGGGCATCGCTGAGGTTGGTAATGTTGCCGGCCTTGACTTTGGTTTTCAATGACATGGCTCAAATATCAGTAAGAAAAGATAACTTTGGAATGAAATTGTGATCGAATGAATAGCTGCCGGCTTTTTTTACTTCTCTTACTGATTCTGGCTGCATGCAGTTCCGAAGATCCGATCAGCACAGACATCGGCCTCAACTATTTTCCGCTTCGCACCGGTAGCCAATGGATTTATCGGGTTGAAGAGACCACCATTAACCAAGCAGTGGAGGAAAAGACTACCTATGAGTTACGGGTTACCGTGGTTGACTCCATTAAAAATGATTTGGGTGCTTACTCTTATATTTTTAATCGGGCCACCCGAACAACGAATACCAATCCCTGGCAAAGTATAGGTACATGGTCAGCCTCTGTTAGCAAAAATCAATTGATTCAGAATGAATCAAACATCAATTTTGTTAAAATGATATTTCCACTTTTTTCAGGTTCACGATGGAATGGCAATCAATATAATAACCTGCCCGATAACGGGAATTTGTTTAATGGGCAAGAAAGTGAGATGTATGAACTGACTGAGTTTGATAAGCCCATGGCCTTACCTACCGGTTTGGAATTTCAACTTACCAGTACATTAGTTCAAAATGATTTTGTTGATCCTATCGTAGGTACAGACCAACGCAAAGAAGTGTATGCCCGGGAGGTTGGCTTGATTTTTAAGGAGATTATTCAGCTTGAATATTGCTCTACACCCGCGTGTTTGGGGCAACAAAATGTGAATAAAGGAGTTATTTATGTTCAAACCTTGACCTCCTATGCTTCGCAGTAAGCTTGTATTTATTAGTTTACTTATCTCACTTGTGGCGCATGGGCAAGAGAACCGCTACATGGTTTTTTTTAAAGACAAACTAGGAACTCCCTATTCCATAACTTCGCCCGATCAGTTTCTTAGTGCAAAAAGTATTGAACGCAGACTTAAGCAAGGTATTACGATCAACGAAGAAGATCTTCCGGTAACTCCCGGTTATGTTACGCAGGTGAAAGCCACGGGAGCTAAAACATTTTTTACTTCCCGCTGGTGGAATGGAGTGTTGGTGGAAACAAATTCTGCAACGTTAGCTATCATAAATTCATTGCCTTTTGTCCGGGAGTCCGTTTTGGTTGCTCCGGGTACCAAACTCATGGGTGGTAGAATAACGAAAATAAAAAAGCGAAAAAATTCAACAGCCGAACAGCCCGTCAACCAACTTCAACTAGAGCAAATTGGAATAGATGAAATGCATGCGTCCGGAAACAAAGGCGAAGGTATTTCAATAGCCATTTTTGATAGCGGCTTTCAAGGCGTAAATGTAAGTGCACCCTTTGCAGATTTATTTACTGAGAATCGCGTAAAGCAGACGATCAATTTTGTTACGAATACTTCAGCCGTATATCAAACAGATGATCATGGCACGGAGGTTCTTTCAGTAATGGGTGCCTTTTCGCCTGGTTCGTACACAGGTGGGGCCTATAAAGCCGACTACTTTCTTTATCTGACAGAAGATGTTGCCAGCGAATATCGAATAGAAGAATATAACTGGGCTTTTGCTGCCGAGCGCGCAGATAGTGCCGGAGTGGATGTTATTAATTCTTCCTTAGGTTATTATGAATTTGATGATACTTCAATGGACTATCAAACCTCGGATCTGGATGGACGAACCGCGGTTATTACACAAACTGCCCGTAAAGCAATTGACCGGGGAATCATAGTTGTATGCAGTGCGGGCAATGAAGGCTCAAGTTCCTGGAAGTTAGTAACTCCGCCCTCGGATGCAGAAGGAATACTTGCCATAGGTTCCATTAATAGTGCGGGCATGCTTAGTAACTTCAGTTCAAGAGGGCCTACTGCCGATGGACGAATAAAACCAGATGTTGTGGCCTTGGGTTCAGGCACCAGCGTAATCAAAGCAAGTGGAGCCCTGGGTACAGCCAGTGGCACTTCATTGTCAAGTCCGCTCGTGGCAAGCCTTGCAGCGGGTGTGTGGCAGGCATTTCCATCGCTCAGCGCTGAAGCTGTGGTTGAAGCAATTTTAAATTCGGCCAGTCAGGCTCAAGCTCCCGATAATCTAATAGGTTTTGGCATCCCACATTTCAGGGCAATCAACAACTATCTGGAAAGCTCACTGAGTGCAGAACTGATTTCTGTTTATCCCAACCCCGTTTCTGGCGATAGCTTTCAGATAAGATTAAAAGAGCCTGTCGACACACCGGTTCAGGTAACAATTTTTGATTCGCGCGGTAGCCGGGTAGCAGATTCCACGGTGCAAATCAATTGGTTTTCAAACCCATTTCAATACGACATTTCTAAGTTTATGTCAGGGCTTTATTTTGTTCGCGTGAAGGCAGGTACTACTACCGCAACCATTCGGATCGCGAAGTTGTAATCTGCTCTGGTATAGAAGTAAACACTGCTTATCTTTACGGAGATTCAAATTCTTTTGATTTAATTCAACGTTATCCGTTCATGAACCCCCTCATTGCACCCTCTATTCTTGCCTCTGATTTTGCAAACCTGCAAAGTGAAATAACTATGGTAAATGAAAGTCAGGCGGACTGGATTCACATTGATGTGATGGACGGAGTTTTTGTGCCTAATATTTCATTTGGCATGCCGGTAATCAAAGCCATAAAAAAGCATGCACAAAAGCCACTGGATGTGCATCTGATGATTGTTCAACCCGAGCGATATATTGAAACATTTCGTGAAGTAGGAGCAGACATTTTATCCGTGCATATTGAAGCGAGCACTCATTTGCATCGCACCATTCAGCAGATAAAAGCCAGTGGTATGAAGGCCGGGGTGGCTATCAACCCACATTCCCCGGTTTCCCTTTTACAAGATGTGATTGCAGATATCGATCTTGTCTGTTTGATGTCGGTGAACCCCGGTTTTGGAGGACAAAAATTTATCGAGCATACATACCACAAGGTAGCCGAGTTAAAAAAACTTATTAGCGAACGCAAGTCATCAGCTTTGATTGAAATTGATGGCGGAGTCAATCAGGATAATGCAAAACCGCTGTTGGAAGCAGGTGCCGATGTGTTGGTGGCTGGTAATTTTGTTTTTTCAGCGCCACATCCTAAGGAGGTAATTCAACGTTTAAAGACTATCCGGTAATTTTGTTCTGACTTGAATTTTGGAATATGAACATGAAAGGTTTCACAATCATGAAGGTTCTTCAACTAATTATTCTTGTATTTTTATTTAGTTCTTGCGCCCGCACCGTTTCACGTATCGATCCTAATCAACAAATTGATTTGAGTGGCCGTTGGAATGATTCTGACTCCCGGCAAATTGCTGATAAAATGACCACTGAACTTCTGAATAGTCCGCGATTTCAGGAGTATGCTAAAGAGATCGGTAAAAAGCCTACTATCATTGTTGGCCAAATCAGAAACCGTACCAGCGAGCACATTGATGCGAACAACTTCATAAAGAAATTTGAACTTGCCATTTTCAATTCGGGTCTTGCCGACCTGGTGGAGTCAGATACGTTCCGTGATAAACTTCGTCTGGAGCGGGCTCAACAACAGGATTTTTCTGATCCAGCTACCATGGCGCAATGGGGTAAAGAAGTTGGAGCTAACCTGATGTTGTTCGGAGAGATGACTTCGGAAACCGATACCTATAATAAAAACAGAGTTGTCAATTATGTGACAACACTTTTCCTTACCGACATGGAAACGAATAAAAGAATCTGGTACGGTCAGCAGGAGATCAAGAAGTATATCAAAAACTAATTCAACTCATCTTGAATCGTTTCAACCTATATCGATTTAGGATATTAAAGTTTAAAGTTCTTGCTCTTACCCTTATGGTAAGTTCCTGCGCTACTTATTATCAAACCAATCAAAGTTTTAATAAAGAGTTTGAAAGCGGTAACCTTTCCAATGCACTAACAACCTTACAAAGTAATTCTTCCGATTCAAGGGGGCGGAAGGAGTTTCTGTTTCACGTAAACAATGGTTTGGTTTTGTCGATGATGGGTCGGTATGAGGAAAGTAACGAGTACTTTGAAAAAGCTTTTTTGTTTGGTGAAGATTATAGAATAAACTACCTCAACGAGGCGGCTTCCTACCTTACCAATCCCATGATCACCACCTATAAAGGAGAAGATCATGAACACCTGATGTTGCTGTACTACAAAGCACTCAACTTTATGAAAATGGGAAAGACCCAGGAAGCGCTGGTAGAATGCCGCAGGGTAAACATCCGTTTGCAACAACTCAGCGATAGGTATTCAAATGAGAATAAATATCAGCGCGATGCATTCATCCATACGCTAATGGGGGTTATCTACGAAACTGATAAGGATTTTAACAATGCATTCATTGCCTATCGCAATGCCTACGAAATTTATGAAAATGATTATCAACGATTGTTTCAAATGAGTACTCCGCAACAACTGCGGGATGATATCCTGCGTACAGCATGGCTAAGCGGTCTTACGGAAGACCTGAAGTATTTTAAACAGGAGTTTAATAGGATGGATTACACGTATTCAGCAACAGAAGGGGGAGAGTTAGTTTTCTTCTGGCACAATGGATTGAGTCCAGTAAAAGCAGAATGGGGAATTAATTTTGCGGTCGATCGCAGAGACAACTGGATTTATTTTACGAACCGGGAGTTGGGTTTAAGCTTTCCATTTTCCCTATCCAGTTATGATGAGCAGGAAAGAAACGGGCTTTCGAGATTAGAATTTTTTAGAGTGGCCTTGCCCCGGTATGTTGAGCGCCCAACGTATTACTCTGAAGCCTCGCTTACCTGGAATAATAATACAAGTCATCTATACTTATTAGAAGATGTGAATAAGATTGCATTCAAAAGCTTGCAGCAACGGATGGATCTTGAATTGAGCAAAGCTTTGATTCGGGTGGCGTTAAAAAAGGCAACTGAATATCAGGTAAAACAAGACGATAGAACGTTAGGATCGGTTTTGGGAATGATCAACGCCATAACGGAAAAGGCGGATACCCGTAATTGGCAAACTTTGCCCCATAGCATTTATTATACACGCATTCCCTTACAGGTAGGGCAAAATAAAATTAAGCTTAATCTACAGGGGCCACGGGGCGAAGTGCACGAGCATGAATTTACCTATCAGGTACAGCAAGGCCAGATACTGTTTCACACCTTTAGTTCGTTAGAAAGTGGATATCCCAGCTATGGCTATTGAATCTGTCCATTTTTGCCATCCGGTTCTGCCTGTTATCTTTAGCATTTAATTGAAACCTATTCTGAAAAGCAAGTTTCGCATATTCTTTCTGTGGCTGTTAGTAGTATTAATGCTACCGCTGGAGATGCTGGCTCAGGATGATGAGAAACCTACCTTCCCGCTGGAAACCATTTATGCCAAGAGAAAGAAAAACACAACCCGGGCCATTCTTAGAAATTTTAAATTTACGTTTAGCACAGGCGCAGGAACTACCTACATGAATCATAAGCTTGACAGCTTTGGGATTTTTCAACGAACTGGATTTAGTCCGCGGATTTTTCCAAATGGCTCTTCTGCCACACGTTATTCTAATTGGATTAATGAAGTTACAACCGATTCACTAACGATTATTCCAGATAGTTTTTTAGTTGCCGGTGATACTGCAAAACTAGGTTTCAAGGGAAAGGGATTTAACATTCCCATCAATGTAACGGTACATTATGAATTCCTAAAGAGATTCCGGATAGGAGGTGGATATACCTATGAACCGATGTGGTTGGGAAATTTCAATTCAATCTCTTTTCAGGATAGAGTCAATAGTTTCAAACCCAACAACTCATTTGGTTGGATGCAGAAGTACTATGGTATGGCCGGAGCTTCTTTCTACCGGATTGATAAATTTCTATTCACAGGTGATCTTCATATTGGTGGCTTTAAGCCTGGTAAAAACTTTGCCCGAGATCTTATCGAGAAAGGAATTTATGTTAACCTAGGTGTTAGTATTGAATACGAATTTTCTGAATACCTGCGAGGGTTGATCCGGCCATCGTTCGACTTTAAAAAATATACCCTCACCATTCCCGGAAATGTTAACACGATTGAGCACAAGATGAACGCTGCCTATGTACAGGTAGGACTTACGTATTCCTTACCTGAATTACCTCGTTGTTATCTTCATGATTGTAAGATTCAAATGAATCATGCACATGGCAATAGAGAGTATCGCAGCCGGGTACATCCATTCTTCAAAAAGCAGAATCCCAACTACGGAGAAAACCACCCGACACTGATTAAATACAAAGGTAAAAACAAACGGAAATTAAACCCGTATTGAACTTCGCCTTAACTTTACTGATGTTACGCAAAACGATTAATTGATCTGTCGGCCTGAGGTTCTCGAAGGCTATTTTCACTAGTCAGATATGTTTTCGAGGACCTCAAACTGACAGCATACTAAGTTTTGCGCAACATCAGTTACGTTACAGAAATCTTTGATTTTTTATCTGAAAATCCTGTTTTTAGCTTGCCTTTAGCGACTACTATTGCTCAATTTTCTTTACCTTGCAGCCTTGTTTTTAAAGCCTTTTAAAGAGGTTTTAAATGATACAATTTAACCCCTGGTAAACCGTGGCTGACGAAAGCAGTGAACTTCCCGCAAGACAGAACATAATACCCATAAATATTGAAGATGAAATGCGTGGCGCCTACATCGATTATTCGATGTCTGTCATCGTTTCAAGAGCCCTGCCCGATGTGCGCGATGGCTTAAAACCCGTGCATAGAAGGGTGCTTTACGGAATGCTTGAATTGGGTGTAAATTACAACAAGCCTTATAAAAAGTCGGCCAGGATTGTGGGTGAGGTGCTCGGTAAGTATCACCCACATGGTGACTCTTCGGTTTATGACACGATGGTGCGTATGGCTCAGGACTGGTCCTTACGTTATACATTAGTTGATGGCCAAGGAAACTTTGGTTCGATTGATGGCGACTCACCAGCTGCCATGCGTTACACAGAAGCCCGCCTCCGCAGATTGGCAGAAGAGCTACTGGCCGATATCAACAAAGAAACGGTTGACTTCCAGCCAAACTTCGATGACTCATTGACTGAGCCCACCGTATTGCCGGGTAAAATTCCGAATCTGTTGATGAATGGATCCTCTGGAATCGCGGTAGGGATGGCCACCAACATGGCTCCCCATAACCTTTCTGAAGTAGTGGATGGAATTGTCGCATACATTGATAATAAGGATATTACGATAGCGGAGTTAATGAAATACATTACAGCTCCAGACTTTCCAACGGGGGGTATAATCTATGGCTACCAGGGTGTTCAGGAAGCCTTCCTTACCGGACGTGGAAGAATAGTGGTAAGGGCGAAGGCAGAGATTGTAACGAACAGTAATGGTCGCGATCAGATTATTGTTACCGAAGTTCCCTACATGGTGAACAAGGCTATGATGATAGAAAAAACCGCTGCACTGATTAACGAGAAAAAACTGGAAGGCATCAGTGATATGCGGGATGAATCCGATCGCGATGGGTATCGGGTTGTATATGACTTGAAAAAAGATGCCATTCCGAATATTGTTTTAAATAACCTTTTCAAGTACACGCAGCTACAGTCTTCTTTTGGTGTAAACAATGTTGCGTTGGTTAAAGGCCGGCCACAAACACTGAATCTTAAAGACCTGATTGTCCACTTTGTGGATCACCGGCATGAAGTGGTTGTGCGCAGAACAAAGTATGAACTCAATGAAGCCGAAAAGAGAGCGCATATTCTGGAAGGATATCTGATTGCCCTCGATCACCTCGATGAGGTAATTACCCTGATCAGAAATTCAAGTGACCCGGATGTTGCTAAAGAAGGTTTGATTAGGCAATTCAACCTTTCCGAAATTCAGGCGAAGGCGATTCTTGAAATGCGTCTTCAACGATTAACCGGACTTGAGCGGGATAAGATCCAGAATGAATACAATGAGGTGAAAGCCTTGATTGAGCGCCTTAATGAAATACTGGGAAGCGAGCCTATTCGCATGGGTATCATTAAAGATGAGCTTGCCGAAATTAAGGAACGTTACGGTGACAAGCGCAGAACCGAAGTGGTTCACAGCGATGAAGATATTACGCTTGAGGACATGATTCCCAATGAGGAAATGGTAATCACGATTTCCAATCAGGGGTATGTAAAACGTACTTCCCTTTCGGAATACCGTACCCAGGGAAGAGGCGGAATAGGTTCTAAAGCAGCTACCTCTAAGGAGGATGATTTTACCGAACACTTGTTTATTGCGCAGGCACATAACTACCTATTGATTTTTACTGAATTTGGTAAAGTTTACTGGAAGAAAGTCTATGAAATCCCGGAAGGAACCAAGACTTCCAAAGGCCGTGCGATACAAAACCTGCTCAATATTGAGCCCGGAGATAAGGTGAAGGCTGTTTTAAATGTAAAAGACCTGACAGACGAAGCCTACCTGAACAATACGTTTGTGATTCTCTGCACCGAAAGAGGAACCATCAAGAAAACTTCACTGGAGGCTTATTCACGACCACGGGCAAACGGAATTACCTCTATTACCATCAACGATGGCGACCGCTTATTGAATGCAGCGTTGACGAATGGTAAAAACGATATTATTATTGCTAAAAGTGAAGGAAAGGCAGTTCGATTCAACGAAAGTGATGTAAGACCGATGGGCCGAACAGCTTCGGGGGTGCGTGGGGTTACGCTTGAGTCGGGGGAGGACAAAGTAATTGGAATGGTTTGTATTGGCAGGGAAGATGCTAATTTGTTGGTGGTGTCAGAAAAGGGGTACGGTAAGCGATCTTCTTTGGATGATTACCGGATTACCCGCAGGGGTGGAAAGGGTGTGAAAACCATAAATGTTACCGAAAAAACTGGCAAGCTTGTTGCAATCAAGGAAGTTGTTGATAACGATGACCTAATGATAATTAATAAATCCGGTATTAGTATTCGCATCAGTGTAGCCGAACTACGTGTAATGGGACGGGCAACACAAGGAGTTCGCTTGATTAAACTGAATGAAGAAGATGCGATTTCGTCTGTTGAAAAGATTCAAAAGATAGAAAATGATTTACCTGACACAACAAATCCAATAACTGAATAAACCGAACAACTTGAACTTGAACTTTAACCTTAACTAGAAATGAAAAAGATTGCCATTTTATTAATCGGGTTGATGCCGTTTGCTGCCCTGGCACAGAAGGAAATTAAACCTAGTATCACCAATGCAGAAAAAGCATTGCGTGCAGGAAAATTTGACGAAGCAAAAGCCATCATCGATGCGACAACTGCCAGTCAGGATTTTATGGTCGACAAAAAAGGACAACCCAGCAAGAACGCAGCTAAAGCGTGGTATTTGAAAGGAGTTATTTATGCTGGAATTGATACTACGAAAGTTGAAAAATATAAATCCCTGGTACCAGAAGGTTTTCCAATAGCGAAAGAAGCTTTTGAAAAAGCAAAGGCATTAGACAATGGTAAAACTGCTGCCTTCATGAATGATGCGGTTGGTTTTCCTTTAATGAACGAACAAGTGAGCGCATACCTCGCTCAGAGTTATTTTTCTGATGCTGTAAAATTCTATCAGGATGATAAGGACTTCAAGAAGGCCTTTGAATATACGGAACGCACCCTTTACTTTCTTCCTGCCGATACATCTATCCTTATGAATGCCGGGGTGTTCTTTGGGCCTTCTGCGGAAGAGTGGGATAAGTCAATTGAATATCTCAAAAAGTACCAGGCAGCAGGCGGTACTTCACCCGATGCTACAATCATGTTGTTTAGTATCTATCGCGATAGGAAAAAGGACAACGATATGGCCTTGAAATATGCCCAGGAAATGGTGGCCAAATATCCCAACAACCCAGAGTATCCAAAGTTTGAATTGGATATGTATATCAAAATGAACCGTTTGCCGGAAGCCAAAGCCGTAATGGAAAGACAAGCCGCAGCAGATCCTAACGATAAAGAATCAAGATATTTTCTGGGAGTGATCAGCAACGAATTAAAGGACCCAATAGAAGCTAAGAAGTGGTATGAGGAATCTATTAAATTAGATTCAAAATACTTTGAACCCCAGTTAGGATTAGCAGAAGTTGTTTACCTGGAGGCTAAGGAGATTAAAGATCAGATGAATCAATTGGGCAATTCCAAAGAAGACTTCCAAAAGAAAGTTGCTTTAGATAAGGCCTATCAGGAAAAGTTAAGGGTGGCACTTCCTTATTGGGAGAAATGTGAAAAGCTTAGTCCTGATGAAGGCAAAGTGCTGGATGTGCTTTATATGATTTACTCTGACCTTGAAATGACCGCTCAGGTTGCCCGCGTAGAAAAGCGCATGAAGACATTAGGCTTGCTGGATTAATTTCAGAACTTGAATTAAATTGAAAAGGCCTCAAACTTTGAGGCCTTTTTACTTTCTAACAATTGATACCGATTACGCATAAAGCGCTTCCTTCTGCGCAACTATGGGTTCGCTGGTGATATATTCATCATACGTCATTAGCTTATCGATATAACCATTAGGTGTAATTTCAATGATACGATTGGCAACAGTTTGTGTAAACTCATGATCGTGTGTTGTAAACAATACGGTACCCGGAAAATCCTTTAAAGCATTGTTGAATGCCGTTATAGATTCCAGATCCAGATGGTTCGTGGGTTCATCCAGTATCAACAAATTAGCGCCTGCGAGCATCATCCGCGAAATCATACAGCGCACTTTCTCACCACCTGATAACACATTACATTTTTTAAAAACCTCTTCACCCGAGAAAAGCATTTTTCCCAGAAACCCACGGATGTAAACTTCATCCCGGTTTTCTTCCTCGGCATACTGACGCAACCAATCAACAAGATTGTCATCTGTGTTAAAATAAGCTTCATTGTTAACAGGTAAGTAAGCAGGGGTGATGGTCTGACCAAATTTAAAGCTGCCCGCGTCTGCTTTTAGTTCGCCAATCAGGATTTGGAATAATGTTGTTATGGTTAATCCATCTTTGCTTAGAAAGGCAATCTTGTCGCCTTTGTTCACAAAGAAATCCAGCTTCTTAAATAACGTGACTCCATTCAATGAATGGGTTAACTCCTCCACATGCAGAATCTGATCACCAGCTGTTCTCTTTTGTTGAAAGATGATTGCAGGGTATCTGCGGTTAGAAGGTTGAATATCATCCACATTAATTTTCTCCAGTAATTTTCTGCGGCTGGTGGCTTGTTTTGATTTAGATGCATTGGCACTAAACCGTGCAATGAACTCCTGCAGTTCCTTTTTCTTTTCTTCAGCTTTCTTGTTGGCCGATGACCGTTGCGCTGAAGCCAATTGGCTCGATTGATACCAGAACGAATAGTTACCGGTATAGAGGCGAATGGCTTTAAAATCAATGTCTACAATATGGGTACACACCGTATCCAGAAAGTGGCGGTCGTGTGATACAACTATTACGGTATTCTTAAATTCAAGTAAGAAATCTTCTAACCAACCAATGGTATGCAAGTCAAGATCGTTGGTTGGTTCATCCAGAATAAGAATATCCGGATTACCATAAATCGCCTGCGCCAGCAAGACGCGTACTTTTTCAGAACCACTTAACTCCTTCACCATTTTATAATGACTATCCTCGGCAATACCCAAACCGCTAAGCAAAGACGCAGCATCCGACTGAGCGTTCCAGCCATTCAGTTCAGCAAATTCTGCTTCCAGCTCAGAAGCTTTGATTCCATCGGCTTCAGAAAAATCAGGTTTCTCATAAATGGCATCTTTTTCTTTCATCAGATCCCAAAGCCGGGTAAAGCCCATCATAACCGTATCGAGTACTGCCACCTCATCAAATTCGTAGTGATTTTGGCGCAGCACAGCCATACGTTTTCCCGGATCAATGCTTATTTGCCCACGCGTAGGGTCTATATCCCCGGATAGTATCTTTAAAAAGGTTGATTTACCGGCTCCATTGGCGCCAATGATGCCATAGCAATTGCCGGCAATAAATTTCAGGTTAACTTCATCAAAGAGAACTCTCTTCCCGAATTGGAGAGAGACGTTGTTAGCAGCAATCATGTTTTCATAATAAAATAAGCCGCAAAGGTAAGGAAAACCGCACGAATGGAAGGTATGAACGTAAAACAAACCTGGTTGGGGTGTCGTGATTTACCTGTTTTAGATTACCTTAAAGGCTGACAATTGTCATTTTTTACTTATAAATTGAGGTATAATATCGTGCGTTCATTTAAAAGCAAATCTATATGAAACCAAGCCACTTTAGTTCGGGGCAAAATACCAGCCTCATTTTATTACGCATCCTGATTGGATGGCATTTTTTGTATGAAGGAGTTTTAAAACTTTATAACCCCGCCTGGACATCCAAGGGATACCTGTTAAGTGCTTCCTTTTTAAAACCTTTCTTTACCTGGATTTCCGGTGATTCATTGATTGGCGTGGTCGATACACTCAACATTGTTGGATTGATCGCTGTAGGAATTGGACTGTTACTAGGATTAAAAATTCGTTGGGCCTGCGTAGGTGGTATCTTACTACTTGCCTTGTATTATCTGGCACATCCTCCATTTCCAGGACTTGAGCAAGGCCCTGCGGAAGGAAGTTACTGGATTGTGAATAAGAATCTGATTGAGATGGCTGCGCTGGTAGTACTTTATCAGTTTCCTTCGTATGCCGCTTTTGGTTTGGAAAGATTTTTCAATAGAAAGAAAGTAGAACCTGCGAATGGATAAGGAATTCAACCTCAAAAGAAACACATTATGAAAAACGAAGATAACATTTTCAATTCCTGGACCAGACGCGACATGCTCAA
>LNFM01007716.1_pt1 | contig 16668 bp, 16 predicted proteins | sample 596031 | NCBI WGS metagenome assembly LNFM01 (sample SAMN04254537, study PRJNA301005) | activated carbon metagenome | isolation source: dual media filters at the Ann Arbor, Michigan drinking water treatment plant | place: USA: Ann Arbor
GGTCTTGCGGCGCGAGGTCCGGCTGCGCCTGCGCCGCGGCGTCGGGCTGCGACGGCACAGGCGGAGCGCCGTAGATCGCTGCGACCGCGTTGGGGTCGTTGAGGTTGGGCTGCGGCAGCGGTTGGGCCTGGGGCTGGGGCTGGGGCTGGGGCTGGGGCTGCGCGACGGGCGAAGGGTTGGGAGCGTTCACCGACGGCTGAGGCTTTTCGCAGGCCGAGAGCGCGACCGCGGCGCCGAGAACCATCGCCGCGCGGGACATCCGCGGGCTCGGCGCGGTCTCACCGGACATCGATGGGAGTCCCTCGCCGCAAAACGGGCAGCGAGCTTCGCTGTGTCGAACGTGTCGGTCACAACGGGTGCAGGGATGAAGTGCCATGAGTTTGCGTCGCTCCTTAGGGGTTCGCCCGCGCGAACGGCGGCGAGTGTACCGCGTACAGCGCTCATTAACCGCAACGGCGGCGACGTCCTTGGGTCGGGTTTCACCGCGAGCGCGCTCGTCCGGTCGATCGGTGCTACGATCCGTCCGGCAAATGCAGGGTAATCGTCGGATGCCTCGTTCGAAGCGCGCTGCTGCAGCGGCGCTGGGCCTCGCGCTCGCGCTGGCTGCGCCCTCGGCGCTCGCGGACGTCACCGCGGACGAGATCGCCGCGACGCTCTCGGGCTACGAGCGCGCCGCCGACGAGAGCACGATCCGCGCGTGGAGCGAGCGGAGCATCCCCACGCTCGTCGCGCTCGCTGAGGACGCCGCGCGACCTGAGTTCGTCCGCGCTCGAGCCGCAGCCGCGCTCAGGGTGTTTGCTCCCAACACGGCAGCGCGCGCCGCGCTCCTGCGCCTCGCGAGCGCCCCGCAGGCGCACCCGCTCGTGTTGCGAGCGGCGCTCGACGGCCTTTGCATCGGCTTTCGCGACACCACCCTCGCCGCGCGCTACTTGCTCAGCGCGACCGCTGATCACCGCGAGGCCGCGGTGTGGTCGATCTCTCGGGCGAACACCGCCGAAGCCCGAACGCTGCTCGAGCGCGCGGCGCAGAGCGAGCGCGACCCCGCCGTTCGGGCGACGATCGTCTCAGCGCTTCGCTCGCTCGACGCTGTGCAAACGCCGCGCGTGAGCGCCGTTCCCCGAGCGTTGCCGACCGCTGCCGCCTCGCTCCCCCCGAGCGCAGCCCGCGTCCGCCGAGGACGTTGACCGACCGCGGAGATCAGCCGATGTCCGAATCGTCGTCGCGCACGCTGCGCGGGCCGCCCTCGTCGGGGCGCGCGCGGTGCAGGTTGCCGCTCGCGATGTCGTCTCGGGCGCGGCGCGCGACCTCGCTCCACTCGGCGGTGTGATGCCGCGCGAGCCCGTACACGTGGCCAGGGCGGTGCTCGCTGACCACGGCGGTCAGCGTGCGCAGGATCTTGGCCGCGAGGTCTTGATCCTCGGCGTCGTCGGCGCGCCCTTGAAAGGCGCGCGTCTCGGCGGTGATCGCCTCGATCAGAAGTCGCAGCTTCGCGGGATCCATGTCCGGAGCCTCGTCGGAAACGCGTCGCGCCTCTTCGCGCAGCTTCTCGAGCCCGTCGTGCACCGGCGCTGAGTCGCCGCCAGAAGCGCGGGGAGCGCGCGGGGCGTCCGAGTAGCGACCGGACGTGTAGCCGCGATCGTTGCGGTCCGAGCGCTCGCCGCGATCGCTGCGCTCTGCGTAGCCGCGGGCGCTGCCGCGATCGCTGCCGAGATACTGGTCGATACGCACCGCCACTTCGCGGCACGTGTCCCTCAAGAACCCGAGCAGCTCGCGCAGCTTCGGGTCGATGGTGCCATTTGTCTGCGGTCCGCGGTCGTCACGGGCCCCGCGGTACGGCCTCTGGTCATAGGTCATCGAAATCACCCTCTTGTTTCTGCAGTCAGTCGGCCGAAGGTCATGGGTCAATCCATTTACGGCCCATCATTTCAAGCAAGCGAGGCCCGCTCAAGGGGCCTTCGCGAACACATCCATCACATCGTTGAGCAGCTTGATCGACTCGTCGCGCGGGCGCTGAAAGGCGTTGCGGCCCATGATCGAGCCGAACGCGCCGCCCTCGGCGAGCCCGCGCACCTCGGCGAGCAGGTCCTCGGTGCTCTTGGCCTCGCCGCCCGAGAAGATCACGATGCGCTTTCCGCCGAACGCGCTGCGAATCACCTCGCGAACGCGGTCTGCCATCGTGTCGATCTTGATCCCCGCCTTCTCGAAGGCGGCCTTGGCCTCGGGCACCTCGAGGTGAGCCTTCGGCGGCTTGACCTTGATGATGTGCGAGCCGAGCTGCGCAGAGATCTGCGCGGCGTACGCGCACACGTCCACCGCGGTCTCGCCGTCCTTCGAGATCGTCGCGCCGCGCGGGTACGCCCAGGTCACCACAGCGAGTCCCACGCGCTTGGCCTGAAGCGTCAGCTCGCGGAGGTTCTCGTACTGCTCGTTGCGCGCCCCCGAACCCGGGTAGATCGTGTACCCGATCGCCACGCAGCCGAGCCGCAGCGCGTCCTCGACCGAGCCGGTGATCGCAGAGATCGGCTGCGGCGGCTTGCCGAGCACGTCCGAGTTGTTGAGCTTCAGGATCAGCGGAATCTGCCCCGCGTACTGGTCTGCCACGGCTTCGATGAACCCGAGCGGAGCGGCGTAGGCGTTGCACCCGGAGTCGAGCGCGAGCTTGACGTGGTATTCGGGGTCGTAGCCCGCAGGGTTGGGCGCAAAGGACCTGGCGGGTCCGTGCTCGAATCCCTGGTCCACTGGGAGGATCACCATCTTGCCCGTCCCTGCGAGGCGCCCAGCGTTGAGCAGGCGGGCGATGTTCGCGCGGGTTCCGGGGTTGTCCGATCCGTACCAGGACAGAATCTGCTTCACGCGGTCGGTGTGAGCCATGGTTGATGCTTCTCCGTAAGTTTGCTGCGCCGTCGTTCGACGCGCGGCAGCGACGGCAACGGCGGCAGCGACGAGCGCGGTGGTACACGGCGCTCCCGCCCTTTGCAACCCACGACCGCCCCACGGACGCAAGGACTGTGTCCTCCGCGAACGCCCGAAAATACCCATCATGCCTCCGCACCCCGTTGGGGTACCCTCTCGGTCCTGAGCAATGGTCCCTTCGAGCCTCCGCAAACCCACCGCGCTGCTCGCGCTCGTCTCGCTCGCCTCGATCGCCGCGACCCTCTCGGGTGCTCCCGGCTGCGGACCCGCCAGCGGATCGTGCGTCGTTGTCGGCACGGCCACCCCCGTCCCCGCCCAGCCGCTCAACGTCCGAAATCCGACGCAGTGCACCTCCGGCAGGACGTGGGCTTGCTTGAATACTGGGGCTGACTTCATGAACCCCGGCCAGGCCTGCCTCGACTGCCATCGCACGCGCCCCGGCGCGCCGCGCTGGACCGTCGGAGGGACCGTCTACCCGTCCGTCCACGAGCCAAACGACTGCCTCGGCGGCCCGGCGACCGGCAACGAGCCAGTGGAGATCGTCCTGCGCGACAAGGACGGCACGGAGCACACGACCCGGATGCTCCCTGGCGGCAACTTCTACTTCGCGAACAACCCGCAGGGGCCGTTCACCGGTATTCAAGTTCGCTATCAGGGCCGAACGCAGTTCATGCCCAACATCCCCAACACCTTCGGTGACTGCAACTTCTGCCACACCGAGGCGGGCCAGATGGGCGCCCCCGGCCGCATCGTCCTGCCCTAGAGCACTGCGCGCGAAGACCGCTCACGCGGGGGCGTGAAAGGGACCGGTCACTTCGAAGGTCGTCCCGCCCGCGGGGCTGCGCTGCGAGCTGAAGTACAGCCGCGTTCCGCTCGGATCGAAGGCCGGCCCGGTGACCTCGCTCGCGTCTTGCCCCGCGACCTGAACGAGCTGCTTGAGCACTCCGCTCGGCAGGATCGCCACGATGTCCATCGAGCCCTGATCCTCGGCGACGAGCAGATCTCCACAGCAGCTCACGGTGAGGTTGTCGACGCCAGTGAGGATCCTCGGCTCAGGAAAGCGCTGAAAGTCATAGAAGATCGAGATCTGCGAGGTTCGGCAGTCGTACAGCCAGATGCGATCGTCGCCCTTGGTGCTGAAGTACACCTTGTGGTCGACGTACCAGATGCCTTCGCCGCCATCGAACTCCGTGGACTCGGGCACTTGATAGCGGGTCGGCGTGCCGCGGGTGTACATCGGGTCTGGCAGCGCTCGCCAGGTGACGTTTCCCATGCGATCGACGACCGCGACCTCGAGCGTCCCGCGGCTGAGGTCGGGAAACCCGTTCGCGTTCATCCCCGCAGGAACGAAGCGGTAGAAGCGTCCGTTGTTCACGTCCTCCGTGAGATAAAGGTGGCCCCGATCGTGGTCGACGCACACCGCTTCGTGCACGAACACCCCGAGCGCAGGCCGAGCGACCGCGGGCTGCTCACCCCACGGATCGCACTCCCATACCCGGCCGCGCTCCATCTCTTCGCAAGACAGCCACGTGTGCCACGGAGTGCGTCCGCCCGCGCAGTTGAGCGTCGTGCGTCGCAAGAGCGAATACGCGCGGGTGATGGTCCCGTCGCTCCCGAACCGAATCGCGCCCACCCCGCCCTGCGCCGCGAGCTGCTCGGAGTTGGACACGTAGATCCACCCTCCGTCCTCTGTCGCGAACGTCGCGCCTCCGTCCGGCGCGATATGCCAGGAGTACATCGTGCCCGCGACGGGTCGGTCGTACTCGGCGACGACCCGCGAAGTGAAGCCCGCTGGAAGTCGAAGACCGTTGGCGTCCGGACGATCCGCGAGCGGGCCGATGTCCGCGATGCGCGATCGCAACGCCGGCGGCGGGGGCACCATTCGCCGCCGAAACACTGGAGCGGCAGCGTCGACGCCCGTGTCCGCGGGACGCACGTCGATCCCCGCGTCGACCCCTGTATCGACGCCGCTGTCGACGCCCGAGTCCACGCCGCTGTCCGCGCCGCTGTCGAACGCTCCGCTGTCTGGCTCGCCCACGCCACTGTCGGAGCCCGGAGCTGCGCCGGGGCTACACGCCGCGAACATTCGGCCGCCGACCACTGCCGCGAAACCCGCCAGCCCAGAGCGCAACATCAGCCGCCTGGACACCATCGCCTTCAATTCACTGGAACTCTTGTTTGGCTTCATCTTCTTCTCGCGCGCGCGAGTGTCGCACGCTCGAGGGCTCCTTTCTCTTCGGTGACGCCAACGTTCACCGGGTCGCCGCGAGACCGTCACATGCCTCGCAGCTTGGGTCCGAGCGTCGCCCCGTGAGGTCGCCCGCGGCGCGCGCAGGATCACCCATTGTTCGCGCACGACCGCGCCAGCGCGAAGAGGTCCCGCTTTCCGACAGCGTGCGTCCACCCCTCGGGAAAAGCCTTCGCGCACGCCGCTCGCTCGCGCATGCGTCGCTGGTACGCATCGAGCGCTGGGCGCCCCTCGAGCGACAGGCCGCGGCGAAGCATGTACGCGAGCGTCGGGTAGAACGACACGTCTGCCATCGAGAGCGCATCGCCCGCGATGAACGTCGATTCACTCGCGCGCTTCTCCCACAGATCGAGCTCCCACTCGACCGCGGCGAGGCACCCGGCGATCGAGCGGCGCTCGTCCTCGCTCATCGCGCCGGCGTCGCGCTCGAAGAGCGCCTCGAGCCCTTCGTACGCGCAGGCGAAGGTCTCGGCCTCGTGCGAAAGCGACAGCTCTCTCGCCATCGCGCGCGGCTCCTTCGAGACGAGGGACGGCGCTGGGTACCTGCGCTCGATGAAGTCCAGGATCGCGAAGGACTCGTTGACCACGACGCCGTCGGGCTCCACGAGAACCGGCGCTTTTCCACGCGGATTGATCGCGAGAAACTCGGGCGACCGCGTCTCTCTCGGCTCGCGCATCACTCGCAGCCGCTGCGCTCGACAGTCGAGCCCCTTCTCGTAGAGGCACAAGAGCGCGCGCCAGCTCGAGATCGAGCCGTTGACGACGTACACGACGCGCTCGCTCATCGGTCGCCGCCCTCGAGCGCCGAGAGGTCCAGCACCGTGAAGCCCGGTTGGTACTTCGCCACATCGAACGCTGGGTCTACGTTCTCTTCGCGAAACGCCCGCAGCATCTCGAGCGACTCTGCGTGCAGCTCGTCTCGCAGCCGGGCAGGGGCGAGCGCCCTGCGCCGCTCGACGATCTCGAGCGCCTCGCGCGGGGTCTTCGCCGGCGAGCCCACGCCCCACACCGCGCTGGTGTCGCGATCGAAGAACGTCCCGATCCAACGAAACGTCAGCGAGATCCTGGCCCCGTCATCGACCTGCTGCCCCTCTTGCTTGATCTCGTGAAATCGCTCGCGGTTGGTCCCGAGCCCCATCAGCAACACCGACCCGTCCGGCAGCGGAACCTTCTGCGTCCCAGCCGCGCCCTTCACCTTGGCCTCGAAGAGCATCGTCCGTGTCCTACCGAAGCTCGCGTTGACCACGAACGACGGGCGCTCGAGGTCCAGCGTCTTGTCCGAGTGAGCGCTGATCCAGTCGCGGCCCGAGCGATAGAGCTGCGCCAGACAATGGTTGAGCGGGTGACCCGTGCGGGCCTCCACCACGCGACGAATCGCGTCCACGGTCGCGGTGAACGGGACCATCTTCGGCTGCTCGTCCGCGGGATGTCGATACAGCGGCTCGATCGCGCGCTCGATCGCGCCTTGGATCGCCACGCGCCGCGGAACCTCGCCGCCGCGGTGCATCATGGTGTTCCACTCGATTTCCTGTGCGAGCGCGTCGAAGAGCGAACGAGCGCCGCGCGCCCCTCCCTCGAGCGCGCTGAACACGTTGCAATAGAGCGCGCTGTCGCCGCTCCCGAGGCCGCGCAGCACGAGCTCTGTCGGGCAGTCGCTCGCGAGCTCGGCGATCGACCGCAGCGCGCACCCGAGCGACTCGAGCTCGCGCAGCGCGACCGTTTGCTTTCCGGCGGTGCCCGCCGCGGTGGCGTCCCGAAGGACCCAGACCTCGTAGCCGCGCTCGATGGCCTCTCGCGCCGTGGCGAGCACGCACACGTTCGTCGCGACGCCACACAGAATCAACCGGCGCACGCCCGCCGCGCGCAGCTCGTCGTCGAGCGTCGTCTCGCGAAACGCTGTGTAGAACCGCTTGACCACCGCGAGGTCGCCCTCGGTCGCCCGCTCCTTCGTGAGGGGCTCGATCACCGCCGCGCCCCACGTGTCGGGCACGCAGCAGGGAGCGCCCGTGTGCGTCTGCCCCGCGAGCGCTTTGTCTCCTGCGGCCGTCGAGTAGTCCGACGTGACCCAAGCGACGCGTCGCCCTTGCTGACGCGCGATCGAGACGCTGAACAACAGCGCGTCGGCGATCTGCGACGGCGCGACGTGTCGCTTCGAAAACGCCCCTCCCTCCGAGAGAAAATCGTTCTGGGGGTCGATCACCAAGAGCGCTGTCTGCGACGGGTTCACGGGGACGGTCCTCAATAACTCAACTATTTGTGAAGGCGGTTCAGCGGGTTCACAAATCGTTGAGTTATCGAGGACCGTCCCCGTTGAACCCGGTGGCGTGGTTCAGCCGATGATCATCGACTCGCTGAGCAGCTTGCCCTCGCGAAAGCGTCGGAGGTTCCATCGGGCGAACAGCTCGGTCGTCTCCTCGGTGGCCACGTGCTCGGCCAGCAGCCTCCCCATCACGGGCGCCATCATGAATCCGTGGCCCATGAAGCCGCAAGCCATCACGAGGTTGTCGCAGCCGTCGACGCGGCCCACGATCGGGTTTCCGTCCGGCGTGAGGTCGTAGCAACCGGCCCATTGCCGAAGCACCTTCACCCGCGTCAACGACGGCACCGCCCGCACCAACGAGCGCGCATAGGTCGCCAGAAACTGCGCGCTCGAGCGCTGGTTGATCCCCTCGGGCGTCGGCTCGACCGCGATGCCGCCGACGATCTCTCCCCGCATGCTCTGCGAGAAGTACAGCCCGTCCGTGAGGTCAGCGACCAGCGGCCCCAGCCAGGGCTTGAGCGGCTCGGTCGAGCATATCTCGTGGCGGTGCGGCTTGTTCGGCAGCTCGATCCCCAGCATCTTCGCGATCGACGGGCTCCACGCGCCTGCGCACAAGATCACCGTGTCGCACTCGACCTCGAGCCGCTCGGCGTCGTCCGGAATCACCCGCGTCCGCGCAGGGTCCAGGCGAGGACCCGGCCCCGCCGCGGTCGTCCGCTCGACGCGATCCTCGGCCACGATCGCGTCGTGTCGCGTCCGCACGAGACGCACGCCGGTGATCCTGCCGTTCTTCGTCGCGAAGCCCTCGACCTCGGTGAACGTCGCGATCTCGACGCCGCGGTCCTTGGCAGCCTTCGCGTAGCCCCACACGAATGGCCAGGGAAACACCACGCCGTCGCCAGGGTTGAAGCTCGCCAGCTCGACCCCCGTCGGGTCGATCTCGGGCACGATGTCTCGCAGCTCGGCCGGAGACAACAGCCTCGTCTCCAGGCCGCAGTCTCGCTGGAGCTTCGCGCTCGCCTCGAGCATCCGCGCGCGCTGCTTCGTGCGGGTCAGAAACAGGTATCCGCCCTGCCGAAACCACACGTTGATCTTCATTTCAGCCGCGAAATTGCGGCAGATTTCGATCGACTCGCGCATCAGGCGAATGTTGGTCTCGCTCGAGAACTGCGCGCGAACGCCGCCGCCGTTGCGCCCCGAAGCCCCGCCGCAGAGATACCCGCGGTCGACCACGAGCACGTCGGTGATCCCCGCCTTGGCGAGGTGCCACGCGGTCGAGAGACCCATGATCCCCGCGCCGATGATCACCACGCGGTAGCGCCCGCCGCTCATCGCTCGCCCTCGTCTTCGCTCGCTCGTTCGCTGGCGACCCGATCGACGCTCACCGCGTCGCCGAGGGACGCGAGCATGCCGAGCGGCATCGGGTGCACAGGAGGCCGCGGCGTCACCGGCGCGAGCGGCAGCTCTCCGACCCGCGCGGCCAGCACGCGCGCACACGCAATCAAGCACTGTTTGCCCTGACACCACCCGGTGCCGAAGCCCGTGAAGCGCTTGAGCGACTCGATGTCGTGCTGGCCCGACTCGATCGCGTGCTCGACCTCGGCCAGGGTCACGTCCTCGCAGCGGCAGAGAAGCACCTTCGCGCTCATCGCACTCTTCCCTTCGTGACGTAGTCGCGAACCGACCGGGCGACCGCGCTCTCGCGCACCGGCGAGCGGCCGCCGTGCGCCACGCTCCCGGCGACGAACACGTCGCTTCGCTGCGTTCGACCGAGCTCGTCCGCCCACGACGCGAAGCACTGACGATCGAGGTCCTGCGCGGCCTCGACCCCCGCCTGCCCCGCCAGCTCGAAGGCCGGCGTCCGCGAGGTGGACGCGACGATCGCGTCGCACTTGATTTTGTGAGCGCTCCGCTCGTCTCGGCCCACCAGGGCGCCGCTCACCGAGCTGGACCCCGTCGCCTCCAAGAGCCGCTCGCCTTCGGTCAACCGATGAACCTTCGCGCCCACCGCGGAGAGCGCGTCGGAGAGCGCGTCCAGCGCGGGGTCCTCGTCGCCGCACACGAGCACGCTCTCGCCCACGCGAACGCCGTATCGCAGCGCCCTCGCCGCGGCGCGCGCCGTGTAGACGCCCGGCAGATCGTTGTCGCCAAACGCGCCCACGGACTCGTGGCAGCCGTTGGTGAAGACCCTCGCCTTCGCGCGGACCCAGAGGGCGCGGTCGCTCTGGATCACGATCGTTCCGTCGTCGAAGGTGGCGCAGGCGCTGGCGGACAGTCGCACCGAAACGCCGGCGGCGCGGAGCTTCGCGAGGTCTCGGTCGCTCGCCTCGGCGCCGCACAGTCGCTCGCCGTCGCGCGAGTGCCATTGCAACGAGTCGCGCACGAGGCCGCCGGCGAAGGGCTCTTCTTCGACCGCGCACACAGAGAGCCCCTCGCCCGCGAGCGCGAGCGCGACCGAGAGCCCTACGGGCCCGAGGCCCACGACGAGCGCGTCGCAGTCGATCTCCTCGGGCAGCGGAGCCTCGGCGGGTCGCTCTGGCAACGTCCCCAGACCCGCCATTTTGCGGGCGAAGCTCTGCATCACCTCGTTGATGGTCGTGCCGTAGCGCACCATCAAGTGATGGTGATCGAACTGCTTCGGAAAGAACCAGTCCGTCACCCGCAGCACATCGAGCTGCGCGCTCGGAAAGGAGTTTTGCGACCGCACCTCGCGCCCGTCTCGCGCGGGCGCCGCGCACGCCATGCGATTGGGCTCTCCGTCGACCCGGACGAGGCAGCCCTCGCAGTTTCCGCGGAGGCACATCGGGCCTCGGGGCCGGTGAAACTTCACGCTGCGCGAGAGGGTGTCGACCCCTGCGCCGAGCAGCGAGAGAGCGATCGGCTCACCCTCGCGGGCGGCGATCGAGCGACCGTCGTGCTCGATCGTGCAGGGAGCGCCCGCGTCGGGCGACGCGTACGCGTACAAAGCGCGCAGGACCTGTCCGGTCGGGTCCTTGCTGACGGCGCGCACGTCGATGCGTCTCGATGCCATTGTGTTGAGAGCGCAGCGAGCATCGCACAGTTGCGCTCCATCGTGGGTCGGCGACGCGCGGGCGAGCGCCGAGTTGCGGGCCGTACGCGGTTTCGCGTGGGAATTCACAGACGGGCTCGGCCGACGCCTATGGCCCGTTCGCCCCCTCTACGACAGCGCGCCCGCTCACTGTCGCTCGTTCGCGACCGGGTCTCTCCATCGCAGCTCGATCGACGTAAACCCGAGCGACCCGAGCATCGCGCGCAGCGATCGCTCGGCGTTTTCACGGCCTCTCGTGAGCAATCCCCCCTGCAGGGCCGCGGCGCGCATGGCTCGCTCGGCCTCCTGACGCGCTCGGGTCTCGAGGTCCTCCGAGCGCACCGCCAGCGCGTCGGTGTCTCGTCGGTAGGTGCGCGTCCGCGCGTTGTCGAGCGAGGCGTGAAACAGCTCGACCGAAGGAAGCGTGATCCGCACGCGCTTGTGCTCCCAATCGGTCTCGATGTCGCCCGGGAGGAGCTTCGTCAGATCCACGCCAGCGGTGATGGTCGCCGCCGCGACCAGCAAGATCTTGTCGTTGGCGTCGACCAATCCGAACAAGTGCGTCTGCTCGTCGGTGAGCTCGATCACGCGCTCCATGTGAAAGCTCACGGTCTCCATCCGCGCGAGCGCGCGAATCGCCACGACCACGTCGGGCCCCGAGCGCACCACGGTCCTCGTCGTGCTCGCCTGTGAAACAGCCCCCCGAACGGACCGCACCACCCCCAGGGTCGTCGCGCACACGATCGCCGTACACGCCACGACCGCGATCCAACCCCACGGAACCTTCGCCGCGACCGCCGGCTTCGTCGTCGCGACCGCCGCGCTCGATCGCGGAGCTGCCCGCTCGACCTCGATCGTGTCGCCTGTGCTCTGTGGCTGCGCGTCGCTCACTCTCGTATGGGTGTTAGCAACAAGCGCTCACCCACGCGAGGCGCGATCGATCGCCCGCAGCGCGCCGATCATCGTCGCGACCTCGCCCACGATCTGCCGCGCGCTCTTCCACGGGGGCGCCGCCGCGCCCGTGTGCCCGTAGAGCCCGGTCACGTGCACGCCGCGAAGGTGCTCGCGCGGGAGCTGCCGCTCGAACATCCGCGCGTGCCGGTGCGGGATCACGTCGTCGTCCGCGCCGTGCAAGACGTAGGTCGGCACGCGAACCGACCGCATCTTCTCCGTTGGATCGAGCCACGCGAGCCGGTCTCGTCCCCTCGCCCACGCCGTCTCGAACACGTCCATCATCCCTGGCTCGACGCCGGCCGTGCGAAGAAAGACCGAGCGCCACACGGGGTCCAGCTTGTCCGCAAACTCGCGCGCGATCGCCTCGCCGGCGGCAGGATCGCTCTTGAGCTGGGGCCTTCCCCAGGTGCGATCGATGTACGCGCGCCACGCCTCCATGAGCGGCGATCGATCCTGGGGCAGCGCTTCGCCCAGGTGGTCGACGAGGTTCATGAACACCACCGGCCGGTTGTACGGGTCGTGCAGCCGCCCCGGCTCGCCTTCGAGCGCGAAGCGCATCGTGTCCCCGAGGTCCGCGTAGCCGCCGAAGAGCACCAGCGAAGACAACTTGAAACTGTGCTCTCGATTCGAAGCCAGGTGCAGCGCCGGCAGCGAGCCAAACGAGATGCTCATCACGCCCGGCGCGCGATCCGGCGGTCGCCTGTCGTACGCGAGCAGCGCGTCCAGCGCCCGCTCGCAGTCGCGAAACACCGTCGGCGCCAGCACCAGCCGCTCGAAATCCGGAATGAACGGCGCCCACACGAGCGCCCCCGACGCCGCGAGGATCCTCGAAAACCTGTCCATCCTCGGGTCCGACGGCCCGAGGTAATGCAGCCCGTGCAAGAGCAACAGCGACCCGTGCGGAGCGCCCTTCGCGGGGCGATAGGCCCACACCCGCATGGGGCGCTCTCCCTCGCGCGAGGGCGCGAGCACGCGCTCTTCGCGGATGACCTCGTCGTCGGTCGGAGCCTGCGTTGCGGGCGTCCACGGCCCCAGCCACCTTGCCAACCTCAGCATGACGACCGCGAACGTACCGCGGATCGCGACGGTGAAGACTGCTCTCGAAGCTATCGCCGATCCCGCTGCGCTTGTGGCATCGTTCGGCGCATGACAGGCACCGACAAGAGCATCCGCGGGCAGGTGAGCGACGCCGAGTGGAAGGTCAGGACAGACCTCGCGGCCGCGTATCGTTTGGTCAACCTCTTTGGCTGGGACGACCTGGTGTTTACGCACATCTCGGCGCGCGTGCCCGAGAGCGACCACCATTTTCTCATCAACCCGTACGGGATGCTCTTCGACGAGATCACCGCGTCGAGCCTCGTGAAGATCGACCTCGAGGCCAACGTGATCCTGGACACTGGATGGCCAGTGAATCCTGCGGGATTCACGATTCACTCGGCGGTCCACGAGAAGCGCGAAGACGCCCAGTGCGTCATGCACCTGCACACCCTCGACGGGACAGCGGTCGCCTCTTCCAAAGAGGGACTGCTACCCCTCAACCAGACCGCGCAGCTCGTGCTCGGCGACGTCAGCTACCACGACTACGAGGGCGTCGCGTTCGACCACGACGAGCGACCCAGGCTGCAAAACGACCTCGGCGAGAGCTCGGTGATGATCCTTCGCAACCACGGGACGCTCACCGTCGGAGAGACCGTCGGCGCGGCGTTTACGCGGATGTACTTTCTCGAGAGGGCGTGCTCGATGCAGGTCCGCACGCTCTCGTCGGCCAAAGAGGTCTATCCCTCGGCGCCCGAGGTGCTCATGAAGAACGCGTTCTTGGGCAAGATGGGCCTGGCCGCGACGAGCGAGAGCCTCGTGTGGCCGGCGCTCAAGCGCAAGCTCGACCGCGTCTCGCCCAGCTACAAAGAGTGACCGCTCGAGCCCGAAACACGGTCCATCTTGATTTCATGGGACTGTTACTCCTCGAGCGACCGAATGTTCCCCAGCACGCGGTAGAAGCCGCCTTGCGTGGCCTCGAGCACCTTGTCGACGACGTACTTCGCGCCGGCCTTGCGAATGTCCCTCGGAAACTGCACGAACCAATCGCGCTTGTAGCCCTCGCTCAGCACGCGGACCCTGAGCTTCGAGCCGTCCTTGACGCACTCGAGCAAGACGCCGTCGCCCACCGTGCGGGTGCTCTCGAGGTGCGTCGTGTCCGCGGCGGCAGCGCTGAGCTTGGGCGCCTTCGCGCCGGCCACTTGCGTCACCGCGCCCGCCTGAGCCTCCGCGATCGCCGCGGGTGAGACGTCGAGCGCGGCCAACGTTCCTTCGTCGGTCACGATGTAGAGGACGCCGTCGCGAAACTGCATCGAGAGCGCCGAGCCGCAGCCGGTCGCGAGCGTCCACTGGAGCTCGCCCTTCTCGTCGTAGCAGTGAACCTGTTCGTTCCAGTCGCCGCCGAAGATCCTCGATCCGTCTGGCGACACCGCGCACGAAGGAAAGCCTCTTCCGTCGCAGTGCACCAGCTTTTCACCAGTCTTCGTGAAGCCGGTCACGCCATCGCCCGCCGCGTACACAGCATCTGCCGTCTGCACGCCGAACAGGACGCCTCGGTGCTTCACCTTCCAACGACTCGCGCCGCCCCAGTCGAAGGCGCGCACCGACTTGCTTCCGCCCGCGTATACGCCAGCGCCGTCCGCGCGGACCATCCACATCGAGCTCTCGTCGGTGTCTCGAAAGGTCCAGAGCTGAACCTCGCCCGGGTCGTATACGCTGATGCCGCCAGCGTCGTCAGCGACGCAGAGATTTCCCTGGTAGATGTCCATCCAGAGAATGTCCGAGCCGGGCGCGACCTGGTACACCGCGCGCGCCACGTCGCCCGTGAGGTCGTAGACGAGCCCCTCTTGCGTCCCAGCGTAGATCCAGTGCTCGTCCGCGATGATGCAGCGCGAGCTGCTCGGGACCTTCAGTGATCGCTGCACCTCTCCGCGGAGGTTGCACACGTGAACGTCCCCCGAGTCATTGGACATCCACGCTTGCTCGGCGTTGACGAAGATTCCGAACGCGTCGTTGGACGTCTCGAGCTTCCACGTGACCTTCGCGAGCAGCGGACCTCGCCGAGCCGCGCGCTTCGCCGCCTTCTTCACCGCAGCTTTCTTCACCGCGGCTTTCTTCACGGCAGCTTTCTTCACGGCAGCTGTCTTCACCGCGGCTTTCTTCACCGCGGCTTTCTTCACGGCAGCCTTCTTCACGGCAGCTTTCTTCACTGCGGCTCTCTTCGTCACCATCGTTGAACCCTCCGAGGCTTTGTGGCCGAGCGTAGCTGGATCGTGCGACGCTTCGGCAACTCGTCATGCGATTCCGTCTCTCGATGGCGTGCGCAGCGGTCGCCCTGGGGACTACGCTGAGCGCTCGTGTGACGAGCGCAGACGCTCCCGTCACGGTGGCAGCGGTGGGCGACGTCGCCCTCGCGTGGCGCGTCGACGCTGCGATTCGAACGGCCCAATACGACCCATTTCGTGAGGTGCGCTCGATCCTCGCGGGAGCAGACCTCGCGCTCGCCAACGTCGAGTGCGTCATCACCAACGCGCCCGAGCCTCGATGGGCGGTCGCTCCTGGCCAGCCGCTCATTCGCGCGACGCCCACGGCGGCGACGGTGCTCGCGTCCGCGGGCATCGACATTGGCTCGGTGGCCAACAATCACGCCTTCGACTTCTCGGCGCGAGGCGCCCTCGACACACACCAGGCCCTGCGCTCTGCAGGGCTCGTCGCGCTCGGCGGCGGGGCCAGCAGCGAGGACGCGTGGCAGCCGTTCGTCCGCGAAATCCGCGGGGTTCGCGTGGGCGTGCTCGCGATGGCCGAGCAGCTCAATCACCCGCCGGGACCAGGCGCGCGCGTGGCGATGCTCGACCGCAGAGCGATCGAGGCGGTGCGCGCCCTCGAGAGCCGCGTCGACGTCGTGCTGCTGTCGATTCACTGGGGACACGAGTTCGTCGAGGCGCCCACGGCCGGACAGGTCGCGCTCGCGCATCGGCTCATCGACGCGGGCGCGGACGTGATCATCGGGCACCACCCGCACGTGCTGCAGTCGGTCGAGGTCTATCACGACCGACCGATTGTCTATTCGCTGGGCAATTTCGTGTTCGGTCACCAGCCGTCGCCCAGGGATTTGTCCGCCATCCTCGAGCTGTCGCTCGAGCGCGCGTCGCAGCCGGTCGCGCGCGTCGCCCTCCGCCCCATCGTGCTCCAGGGCCGGTTGGGAACGCCCACGCCCTCCTCCACCCCCGCCCGCGCTGCCCCGGTGTTCGCGCGGCTTCGCTCGGCGAGCGCGCGATTTCGTACGGTGTTCGCCGAGCGGGACGGGGCCCTCGAGGTGGTGCTCGCGAGGACTCCGCCCGCGCGGTCGTGACACAGCCTTCACGAAGCGGCCCTCGGCGTGCGATGGTCCGATGATCGAGTGACTCCGCAGAGAGCAACTTCGACCGGCTCGCCTTGGTGGCTCGGTCTCCGCGACGCGCTCGACATCGCACGCAAGGACGTGCGCACGGAGCTTCGCTCGCGAGAGATCGTCCCCACCATGACGCTGTTCGCCGCGCTGGTCGCGGTGCTCTCGTCGATGGCGCTCTACGTCGACGACGAGACCGGGCGCAAGATCGCGCCGGGCGTGCTCTGGATCGTGCTCGCGTTCGCAGGAACGCTGGGGCTCTCTCGCACCTGGTCGCGCGAGCGCGAGAACGGCGCGATCCGCGGCGTGCTCTTGAGCCCCATCGCGGCGTGGTCTGTCTTTCTCGGAAAAGCGCTCGGATCGCTGGCGTTTACGAGCATCACGCTCTCGGTCGTGGCGCCGCTGGTCGCGCTGTTGCTGCACGCGCCGCTCTTCGACCACTTGTTGGCGAGCGCGCTTCTTCTCGCGCTCGGCACGGTCGGCTTCGTCCTCGCGGGGACGCTGTTCGGCGCGATGACCGTCCGCACTCGCGCGCGCGACCTCTTGCTCGCCGTGGTGCTGTACCCGTTGACCTCGCCCGCGCTGCTCGCAGGCGCGGTCGCCACGCGCGACGTGTACGACGGAAAGACCGCGGATTTCGCGCAGTGGATCAAGCTCCTCGTGGCCTACGACCTCATCGTCCTCGCCGCCGGGATCGGCTTGATGGACTGGCTGCTCTCGGATTGAGCCCCCATAGGCGCCGAAAACTCCACGACACAAACAGCGACTTGGAGTTGCAAATCGAGCGACGAAACGACGGTTGACATCGAGCCGCGCGGCGG
>LNFM01007718.1_pt1 | contig 16663 bp, 12 predicted proteins | sample 596031 | NCBI WGS metagenome assembly LNFM01 (sample SAMN04254537, study PRJNA301005) | activated carbon metagenome | isolation source: dual media filters at the Ann Arbor, Michigan drinking water treatment plant | place: USA: Ann Arbor
GCTTTTTTATCTCCGGAATTAAGCCGCTAGACGCTCTGCCACGTCCAACAGGTCTGCAATATCGGCCAGTTCCCAAACCTTGTCGGTGACGCCGGCAGCCATAGCGGGCGTGCAGCGCAGCGTGGAATGGATGCGGCAGAAGTTGTAGTGCATGAAATGCAGAGCGCAGGCGTGCTCGTGATTCTCGATCTTCTTGGAGTGGCCGTTGGTCAGGCGGGTGAAGCGGCGCATACCCATCCGCATGGAGAGATTAGCCCGTTCAACGTAGCTCGTGCTGACGTGGTTATAGTCAGGCGAGCCGGTCATAAGGGTTTTCTTCGTGCCCATGCATTGCGCAGGACTATAACGGGCCATGTCCGGCGGAACGTCGCCGTAGATTTTCACGAGCTGGGCAAAGTCGATGTCATTGCCAAACGCCCCATAGACCGCGCCAATGTAAGCCTTGAGCCCGTCTGTTGTCAGTTGCACGCGGTTGGACAAGCGAGCGGCCAGATCGTTCATAAAATGGGCGGCGGCTACCGCGCTGCGTTCACCAACCAACCAGCAGGGGATGAGCTTGGTTTCGGTATCAATGGCCGTCCACGTCCACACGTCGCCCCAACGCTTCTCTTTCATCGCGGGACTGACGTTGCGGGCCTTGGCCCCGACAAAACTCCAAATCTCGTCGCATTGCAGGCGCTTGCAGGGGAGATTCACGAAGTGCTTGTCCTGATAGACCGAGCAGACCCGGCCCACATCCACCACGAACTTCATAACGGTGTTCACGGCCACGCCGGTCATGCGGGCAGTAGCGCGGAGGCTGTTACCTTCGACAAGGCAGGATATGAGTTGGGTGCGTTTGGCGATGGAGAGCTTCTTCATGCCCAGAAGCCTGATGCCTGCTAGCAAGCATAGCAAGCACTAAACCAAGAAAGCAGTTGACATTCCTGCTACAATGGCCAGCCTCCTTTCCACCATGAATGAACCTGACTCAAAGGAACCACTCTATCAGTCGCTTGGCGGCTTAGCTCGGGCAGAAAAGCTTTCCCCTGAAGATCGCTCTGCCATTGCTAGGGCAGCAGCAGAGGCGCGGTGGGAGAAGGAGGCGGAACATGACCCTAACCGCCCCGTATATCCCAAGGCGTCCCACGTTGGCGTTTTGAAGATAGGCAAGAACGTGGAAATAGAGTGCGCGGTTCTTGAGGACGGCACCCGGATTCTAAGCCGCGCCGGATTTGTCCGCGCTATTGGACGCACCGGCAAGGTCAAAGGAGGTGCGGATTATGAGCCGGAATCCAAACTGCCCGTTTTCTTGGGTGCCGAGAACCTACAGCCTTACATCAGCAACGATTTAAGCAGTAATTCAAACCCGGTCTATTTTAAGCAAATCAAGGGCGGTGTTTCAATGGGCTATCGCGCCGAGCTTTTGCCGGCGGTCTGCAATGTGTTTCTCGACGCCAAAGATGCGGGCGCACTCCGCGACAATCAAAAGCACATTGCCAAACAGTGTGAGATTTTGGTGCGCGGCTTGGCTGTGGTCGGCATCACGGCAATGGTTGATGAGGCTACGGGGTATCAAGAGGTGCGCGACCGGCTCGCTCTACAGCAGATATTGGAAAAGTATATCTCGGGGGCGTTACTCGAATGGACGAAAACGTTTCCGCTGGAGTTCTACAAAGAAATCTTCCGCCTCAAGGCATGGGAGTGGAAGGCTGGCAAAATGTCTCCGCTAGTCGGCCGCTATACCAACGATCTAGTTTATCAGCGACTTGTCCCAGGAGTCCTAGAGCAATTGCAGGCAAAGAATCCGGTCACAGAGAAGGGCTATCGGTTGCACAAGCATCACCAGTGGCTTACCCGAGATATTGGGCATCCCGCCTTGACTCATCATATTTACCGGCTGCTTGGCATGATGGAGGGCTCTAACTCGTGGGAGGAGTTCAAGCGCAAGGTGGACGTGAAGATTCCCAAGGTAAACGCCACCCTAGCGTTCGACTTGGACGCCTAAAGCTTAGACTCGCCGTCCGTAATACTCCGCAAGATTGAAGCGGCCCGCTGGTTAATATCCATGCGGGCCTTTTTCTTGGCCGGTTTCTTCACCTTCTTCGCGGGCTTCTTCTTTGCCATGCCGCACCGTCGCACGGTCTGGACTTGCCCGCAAGTGAGGATTCGTCAGTTGTAAAGTGTAACTGAGACAGCACCATGCCGATGTAACTGTGCTGGTTCCAATATCGCCCTGCTGCTGCTGCCCGTCCCGGGCCGTTTCCCCTATCTTCCGTCGCCCCATTCCCACCCCGTCATGATCCAGACCCTGCCCCCATCCCCCGCGAAGCCGGCTTCCCCGGGGTCGTCGCTGTCGCTCTATGCCGAGCTGGCCGGCTCCCTTCAATCCCTCATCGATCAAGGCACCCTGCGTCCGGGTCATCGCGTGCCATCGGTCCGCATGATGTCGCGGCAACGCGGCGTCAGCATCGCCACCGTGCTGCAGGCTTACACCGTGCTTGAAAACCGCGGTTATCTCGAGGCCCGGCCGCAATCGGGCTATTACGTCCGGCCGCGCCCGCCGAGCTTCGCGCCCGAGCCGCGCATGGCCCGGCCCATGGCCAAACCCGCCTATGTCGGGGTCAAGGATCTCACCACCGCCATCATGGAGCGCGCGGCGGATGGCGACTTCATTCCCTTCGGCGCGGCGTGTCCCCACCACAGCCTTTTCCCGAACAAGAAACTCGCGCGCCTCCTCGGCTCCGTCGCCCGCCGCGACCCCACGCTGATCAGCCGCCACGGCATGAACTGGGGTTACGAGCCGCTCACCCGCGAAATCTCCCGTCGTTACCTGCAAGGCGGCGTGCCGCTGGCGCACGATGAGCTGGTCGTCACCATCGGCTGCTCCGAGGCGCTCAACCTCTGCCTGCGCGCCGTCACCAAGCCCGGCGACACCGTCGCCATCGAGACGCCGGCCTACTTCGGTTTCCTCGAGATGATCGAGAGCCTCAACCTGCGCGCGCTCGAGATCCCCACCTGCTCCCGCGCCGGGATCTGCCTCGACGAGCTGCGCGAAGCCATCGAGCAGAACGACGTCAAGGCCGTGCTCGTGATGCCCAATTTCCACAATCCGCTCGGCAGCCTCATGCCCGACGAAAAAAAGCAGCGCCTCTTCGACCTGCTCTGTGAATACGACCTGCCCGCCATCGAGGACGACATCTACGCCGACACGCATTGCGGCGACTGCCGCCCGAAGCCGCTCAAGGCCTGGGATCGCGACGGCCGCGTGATGCTCTGCTCCTCCTTCGGCAAGACCCTCGCGCCGAGTTTCCGCATCGGCTGGACCGCGCCCGGCCGCTACCTCGAGCGCGTGCGCCGGCTCAAGTTCACCAACACCATGGGCACGCCGGTGGTGCTGCAAAAGACCATCGCCGAGTTTCTCCGCGACGGGGGCTACGACCACCACCTCCGCACGCTCCGCCGCGCCTACCAACAGCAGCTCCACCAGTTCGCGCAGGCCATGCAGCGTTATTTTCCCGAAGGCACGCGTTACAGCCGGCCGCAGGGCGGCAACGTCATCTGGGTCGAGTTCCCGGCCAAGGTCGACACGCTCAAGCTCCACCACGAGGCGCTCAAGCACCGCATCAACACCGCGCCGGGCGCGTTGTTCTCGGTGAAGGACCGCTACCGCAACTGCCTGCGCATGAGCTGCGGCCTGCCTTGGTCCGACGAGATTGACGCCGCGCTCAAGACGCTCGGCGAGCTGGTCAAGAAGCAGCTCTGAAGGCCGGTGAGACTGTAGCGGCGGTCTATGACCGCCGACGGCGCTCACAGAGCGCCGCTACAGAATCTCTTGCCCGGATTCCGTTCTCCCCACCGCTGTCTCTCCCTTTCACCTTCACTTTCACTTTGACTTTCCCTCCGTGACCGCCGTCGAGAAAAACCCCACGCAAGCCGCCCTCATCGCCGGCTTCGCCGCCATCTACCTTATCTGGGGCTCCACCTACCTCGCCATCCGCATCGCGGTGGAGACGATGCCGCCCTTCCTGATGGCGAGCATGCGTTTCATCGTCGCCGGCGGCCTGCTCACCCTCTGGATCGCCTGCACCGGTGGTTTTCGGGCGACCGCCCGCCAATGGTTCGACAACACCCTCATCGGTGGCCTGCTGCTCCTCGGCGGCAACGGCCTGGTCTGCTGGGCGGAGCAGAAAGTTCCCTCGGGCATCGCCACGCTCATCATCTCCATCAGCCCGCTCTTCATCGTGCTGCTCGACTGGCTGATGCTCGTCGTGGGCAAAGATGTGACGCGCGGCACGCGGCCGACGATCGCCACCTTTGTCGGCCTCGCCCTCGGCTTTCTCGGCCTCGCTTTGCTCGTCGGTCCTGATCTCGGCAGCCACGCCGGCAACCTGGACCCCTGGCGTGTGTTCGGGCTGGTCATCGCCTGCTTCTCGTGGGGCGTCGGCTCCATCTACACCCGCTATGCCCGCAGCCCCGCCCCCCCGTTTACCGGCGCCGCCATCCAACAACTCACCGGCAGTGTCTGGCTGCTCCTCGTCAGTGCCGGCCTGGGCGAGCCGTGGCATTTCGATCTCGCCGCCGTGTCCGGCCGCTCGTGGCTTGCCTGGGCCTACCTTGTGACGGCCGGCTCGCTGGTGGGGTTCACGACGTTTGTGTGGTTGATGAAGCACAGCACGCCGGCCCGCGTGTCCACCTACGCCTACGTCAACCCCGTCGTCGCCGTCTTCCTCGGCTGGCTTCTGCTCCACGAATCGGTGTCGCCGCGCATCTTCGTCGCCGCCGGCATTATCATCGCCGGCGTCGCCATCATCACCGTGGCCAAAAACAAGAAGTCCGTGGCGGCACCGACAAAAGACTGAGCGTGGGGGCGCCGCCTTGCTGCGCCCTTTAGGAAAGCAATGCTCGCAGTTTGGGCCCGATCCGCCGGGCCAGTGACCGATTAGCGTAGCCCACCCACGCCACGGGCGAGGTGGTGTCGAGCGGCGCCCGCAGCGGTTGACCGTCGGGCGCGGTGATCACGCAGCCCAGCTCCTGTGCGATCAAAGCCGTGCAGATGTCGTAGGGATGACACGCCAGCCCCGAACGGATTCGCAGCTTGGCGAACGCCAGCGGCCGCAGATCCGCGATGAACCGGTCGTGCCCCATCAGCAGTTCGTAGATCTGCCCGCCGCTGCTCAGGTATTGGTCGTCAAAGATCTCCACCCCGTCGCCGGCCGCACGCCACAGCTTTTCCTCGCGCTCCGCCAGCCAGGACTTGCCCGGCGGGAAAAACTTGGTGAACGACGCAAACCCATGCGCCAGGGTCGTCGCCCGCGAGGGTCGCGGCTTGAATTTCACCCGCCGTCCCGTGCGCAGATCGATCCGCTCGGCCTGCACGCCTTTGCCTGTCCTGAACGAAGTCGAAGGACCCCGCCCGGCGCTCAACTGGTCGGCAAAACCGGCCTTGCTGGTCGGCAGCTCCGTCATGACCGCGACGATGATGTCACTCAGGTTCGTCCTCGCCCCGCGCTGCGGCGCGAGCGCGGCGAGACTCCACGCGCTGCGCTTTTCATACATCAGCCCGCGCGTGCCATCGATCGGGTCGAGAATACACTTGAACAAGGTCTTCGCCACCGGCGTCCCGCGCGGAAAAGTAACCGTCTCACCTTCGAGCCCTTCCATTACCAGCTCGACCGGCCAGCGTCTCGGCCAGTTTTTGGCAAACCATGCCAGCACCGCGCGTTCGCTGACCCTGTCGATCGTGTAGATCGTGTCCGCCGACGTCACCCCCGCCACCCCGGTCATCCGCTTGGTGCCCATGCGCTGGGCAGTCCGCACCGAAGCGCGGATGGCATCCTGCAACCGGCAAAGCAACCGGCGGGCCTGGTCGAGTGGGGCGGAAGTCACGCGACCGATTCTTCCCCTGCGCCCCGGTGAGGCCAGCCTGAAAAGCCAGGCAACCATTGGTCTCATGAGCCGTGCCCCCTTCTCCTCACGCCACCAGGAGCATGATCGTGGCGACCAACAGCGTAACGCCGACGATATCGAGCCAGAAGCCGTGGCGCACCATTTCGATGAGCCGCACGTGTCCGGTGCCGTAGGCGACCGCGTTCGTGCCCGTGGAGACCGGCAGCATGTTGCCGAAACTGCACGCCAGGCAGGTCGCGATGCCCACGGGCACCGGGTTGACTCCGGCAGCCTGGGCCACGGCCAGCATCATCGGCACCATGACGTTGGCGGAGGCGGTGTTGGACGTGAGCGTGCTCAGCAGCACGCTGAGCCCCACACTCGCCAACACCACGGCGAAGAGACCGGGCTGCCCCAGTGTGGCGATCACGACGCGCCCGCCCGCGTCGGCGAGCCCGGTGTCAAATATTTGCCGCCCCAGCGACATGCCCCCGCCAAAGAGCACGATTGTGGACCAGTCGAGTTTAACCGCGTCGCTCCAGGCCACGGCAAATTCGCGTCTGCCCTTGCCGCCGGGTAGGAAAAAAAGGGCCACCCCCGCGAGCAAACCCACCATCTCCTCCGGGAAATGCGTCTCCAGCCACGCGGCCCCCCACCGTTTGTCCTCGAAGACAAACTCGACCAGGCCCGGATACATCCAGAGCAGGATCGCGCCCAGAAACGACCATTGGGTGCTGAGCTCCCCGAGCGAGCGCTCCCCGAGCGCGGCCTTTTGCCGGAGAAACTCGGTGCGGAGATCGCGGGCGCCCGCTTGGGCTCCGACCGGGCGCAACCGCCAGACGAGAAACGCCACCAGCGCCACCGTCAGCGGCAACGTGTAGCGCATCCACTCGAAAAAATTCACCTTGTCGCCCGTCATCTGCTCCAGGAGGCCGATGCCGATCAGGTTGGGCGGAGTGCCGACCGGGGTGGCCAGTCCGCCCATCGAAGCGGAAAAGGCGATGAGCAGCACGAGCGACCCGCGGTGGCGCGGCTCCTCGCCCCATCCGGGATTGGCGCGCATCGCCCCAAGCCCGATGGGGATCATCACCGCCGCCGCCGCGATATTGCTCATCCACATCGACAGCAGCGCGGTCAGGGTCGCGAGGGCGCCAAAGGTGATCACGGGAGACCGGCTCACCCCCGGCCAACTGAGCACCGTAAGGGCGATACGCCGGTCGAGCCCGTGTTTCTGCATCGCGATCCCGAGGGTGAACATGCCGATGAACAGGAAGGTGGTGGGACTGCCAAACGGTGCGAAAATCGCGCCGGCCTTACCCACCCCCAGCACCACACAGAGGGCCGGAGCCAGCAGGGCCGTGGCCGCCAGCGGCACGGCCTCACTCACCCAAAGCACGGTCGTGAACGCGACCACTGCGAGCAGTTTGTGGGCCGCCGGAGTGAGCCCCGGAATCGGCACCAGCAGGATCACCACCAGCAGCAGCGGAGCCAGCACGAGTCCGAGCGATTTGCCGGTGGTATCGAGCCAGCGCTCCAAGCCGAGCACGGGGCGCACTTCGGGTTCGCCGCTCATGGCCGCGCCACCTTGAACTCGTGCCGGACGAGCACCTCGTCCGCGGCATTGCGGCCCGTCCATTCGACGCGGATTTCGTCACCGCCGTCGTCGGACACGCGCATCAGGCCGAATTGCCCGGACCCGGGGAAAGCGCCGTGACTGTAGGGTCCGCCTTTGCGGGAACCCGACCGGTCAAGCGCCGCCGCCTGGAACACGGGAAAGAGCGGCCGCCCTTCCCCCCCGTAGCGGTTGTGCCTGCCATCATCAATGGCGAGCATATGGGCGTCGCCGCTGAGCATGCAGAGCTGGCGGATGTCGTGCTGCTCGATGAACACCGCGAGTTCGCGCCGTTCCTCGGCAAATCCCCCCCAGTGGTCGGCGCCTTCTTGGGCGGCGGCGATCCATGGCACGGGGTTTACCCAGACAATGAGCGCGGCCTCGCTGCGCGCGGCCAGCAATTCGCCTTTCAGCCATTCTTTTTGCGCCGCGCCCAGCAGCGAGCGCCTGCCGGCGCGCGGCGGCTCGCGCCCGGAGCGGGCGTCGGTGACGATGAACCGGACCCGCCCGATGGTGAAGGCATGGCCGATGGTCTCCGGGGCCAGGGGATAGTGCGGCACGGCCTCCTGGTAGGCGCGGCGGGCCGCTGCGTGGCCGGGAGACAACGCATCGGCCGGCTTGGCCCCGTAGTCGTGGTCGTCCCACACATAATCAATGGCGGTCGAGCCATACAGCGAGGATTGCGCAGCGCTGGCCAGCACCCGGTCGAAGGCGGCGTGAAACGCCCCGGGGTTGTTCGCGGCGATGTCCTCGTAGTGCAGATCGCCCAGGTGGAGAAAGAGCAGCGGCTCCTGTTTCGCAACGGACGCAAACACCGGATGCTCGGAGCCCGTCTCCGCGCAGGAGCCGAAAGCCACGGTGAAGGACTGCGGACCGGCGGGAAAGGCGCGGAAGCGACCGGCCTGGCCGGAGACCTCGTAGTGATACAGGGTGTCAGGCGCCAGGCCGGTGAGCGCATAGGTGACGATCATGCCGCCCGCCACTTTCACCGCCGAGGCGGGCGCCACCAGGCGGGCGGAACCCGCCGGCTTCGCCGCGACGAGCCGCAGGGGCTGAGCCTCTCCGCCGGGGAGCTTCGCCTTGATGATCGCGGTGGTGGGGGTGACGGCGCCGCACCAGACCCAGCCCGCCGGGGCGGCGTGGGCCGCAACCAGCGCCCCGGCCAACAGGAAACTCGCGACAGCCAGCAGAGGCCGGCCACTCTTCAAGCCGAAGCCGCGGCCCCGCGAGAATCCGGGACCAGCCCCGGCTTCCGCGCGCAGGCGCCGAGGCAGGGGCGGCGGGGAGACAGGCATCGGTTCAGAAGCTCAGTTTGACGCCGACGTTGGCCGACCAGGAATAGAATTCGGCCTGGCGCAGGCGCTGCGACACATCGAACGAGGTGTAGAGCGGCTCGTCGGTGAGGTTCTGCGCCTCGGCGAAGAGCGTGACGCGTTCCGAGATGGTGTAGCTGGCGGAGGCATCCAGTTGGAAGTGCTCGCGCACATAGATGTCGCTCGCGCGGGCTCCGCCGAGGAGCAGGAGGTAGTCGCTGCGGTAGTTGGCGGCCAACCGGAGAAAGATGCCGTCTCTCTCATAGGTCAGCGCGACGTTGTAGATCCGATCCGACTGGCCGAGGAAGGGCACGGTCTCGCCGGGGCGCGCGGCGCCCGGCTGCGCCTTGCTCTCGGTGAGCGTGTAATTGGCGCTGAAGCCGAACCCGTCAAACGGCGCGGGCATTCCCGTAAGCTGGTATTGCCAGTCGGCCTCGATGCCGTTGATCACCGCGGACTCGCCGTTGAGCGGGAGCGAGAGATCGTTGAGCCCGTTCGGCGCGCCGCCGGTGAGCGTTTGCGTGAACACAAAGTCGTCAATCTCCTTGCGGAACACGCCGACCGTGAAAACGCCCACCGCCTTGGGATAGAACTCAATCGAGGCGTCCCAGTTGCGCGCGCGGTAGGGTTTGAGGGCCGGGTTGCCCTGTGTGATGTTGCCATCGGTGTCGATGACCCGGCTCAGGTTGGAGTCGGAAAATTTCGGGCGGGCCATCGTGCTCGTCCAGGAGGCCCGCGCGACCAGATTGGGCCGGAGGTTGTAGCGCAGCACGAGGCCGGGCAGGATTTCGGTGTAATCGTTGCTGGCCGACGTGCGGGCGAGCGTGGCGACGTTGGCGCCTTGGATTTCCCAGCCCTTGGTGGAGAAGCGTGTGTTTTCCATGCGGATGCCGCCGATCGCGGTGAGGGGGCCGCGGGTCACGCTCGCCATGCCGTAGGCCGCGAGCACTTCCTCGCGCGAGATGTAGTCGTTGATCGTGGAGTTGAGCGTGGTGGTCGCGCTGTTCAGCGCGAAGTGCCCGGGGTTGGCCGCGAACCAAGCGCGCTCGGCGCCCGGATTGATGCTCGGGAAAGCGGGCGTCACGCCGCGGGCGCTGGTGCGCACGACATTGGCGAGCGTGAAGGCGCCGCCGCTGGCGTTGGCGTAGGTGGCGAGGTTGAAGTCGATGTTCTTTTCCTTGGTCCGGTATTTCGCCCCGAACTTCACGAAGCCCGGTTGGCCGGCAATATCCATCTCGTGCCGGAAGTTGGCCATCGCCGAGGATTCCTCGTCCTGGTTGCGGTTGTTGTCGAAGATGATGTTGTTGAAGGCGAACGCCGAGGCCGGGAGGCTGAGCGCGGCGCCGGTGATGACGGGGCGCAGCTCGTCCGCGAAATCGTAGGTCCACGACGTGTTCGGGCTGCGGAAGGTGGAGTCCGAGCGGTTGCGGGTCGATGTCTCCGAGTAGGAGTGGGCGACCTTGTAATCGAAGGAATTGGCCCCGCGCCGGTGCTCGCCGCCGGCGGAGAGCGACCACAGGTAGGACTCGTCGAACCGGTCCTTGAGATTCACCTCGACGGGGCGGTTCGCCACGGTGCCGACCAGGTCGCTGGCGGGGGTGGTGGTCGCGGGAGTGCCGCGGAAGCGGGTGCGGTAGCGGTTCTCGAAGTCGGAGAAATAATTGTGCATGCCCCGGACAAAGAACTCGTCGTCCCCCGTCGGCCGGTAGTCGAGGGAGAAGCTCGCGCCGCGGCGTTCGCGGCCGATCTCGTATTCGCGATACTGCACGTCGCTGCCGGGCACCAAAAACCCGTTCTTGGGCGCCCACGCGGTGTCGGTCAGCTCGCGGTTGTCGGAGCCGAAATCGCGCTGGGCGTCGCTGTAGGAGAGCAGCAGGCCGAGCTTCCCGTCCATGAAACGGTCGGCGTAGCTGGCGCTGAACTTGCGCCCCCAGTCGCCGGTGAGCTCGCCGTATTGCCCCTCGGCGGAGACGCGCAGCAGCCGGCCTTCCTGGCTGAAGGCGGTCTGGCTGATCAGGTTCACGCTGCCGCCGATCGCATCGCCATCCATGTCGGGCGTGACGGCCTTGGTGACCTCGATGGACTCGATGAGCTCCGAGGCGATCAGGTCGAGGTTCACCTTGCGGGCGCCCTCCTCGATACCGCCGGCGGCGGGCAACGAGATGCCGTTGAGCTGGGTGTTGTTGAGGTCGGGATCGAGACCGCGGACGGTGATGAAACGGCCCTCGCCCTGATCCCGCTCCAAGGCCACGCCGGGGATGCGCTGCAACGACTCCGCCGCGTTCTGGTCGGGAAACCGGCCCAGCGTGTCGGAGGTGACGATGTTCTTCAGGTTGCCGGCGTCGCGTTGCCGGTTGAGGGCCTTGGCTTGGCCCGCGCGCTGGCCCTCAACTTTGTAGGTTTCCAGCTTGACCACATCGTCAGCGCCTTGGGTGGTCCGGGTCGGGCGGTCGCTCGCTTTCTGCGCCACCCTTGGGTCGTTTGGGAGCGGACCCTTTTTCACAGCGAGCGCACCGGTCTTCTCGTCCTGCACCGCCACCAGGCCGGTGCCATCGAGCATTTTATCCAGCGCGGCTCGCGGCGTGAGTTCACCTTTCACGGCGGCGGTCTTCACGTCTTTCACCGTGTCGGCGGGGAACATGATTTCCACCCCGCCCTGCTGCGCGGCTTGCTTCAGCGTCGCGATGGCGTCACCCGCCGGCACGTCGAAGGATTTTACGGCTTCTGCGGCCAAGATGGATTGAACAGCCAGGAAAAATAGCGCACAAAAAAGCAGCGGGACGCTGCGGCGAATCTCGGAACCGAAGGTGGGTGTCATGGGTTGAGTGGTGGGTTCACCTACAAGACGGGCTCACCGCGTGGTTACACTAAGGGGATCGAAAGAAAGTTGAGAGCTGAGTGCTGAGCGTTGAGAGAGCGCCGCGCGGCCAGTCCAAGAGTCAGGATAAAATGCCGTGGTTTCGTCCGGCATCCTGTCTGACTCTCAACTCTCATCCATCAACTCTCAACTGGGCGCGCCCGCGTCAGCGCGTCGCCCTCAGCGTGATCGTGTCGCCGCTGCGCTCGATGCGCACGCCGGAGGTCACTTCCAGCAGGCGGACGAAGCCCTCGACATTGTCCGAGCGGAACGACGCCACGATGGGCAGGTCGGCCAGAGCGGGATCGGCGAGCACGAGCTGCGTGTGGTTGCGGCGGTTGAACTGCGCCACCACCTCGCCCAGCGGCTGGGAATTAAAATCGAACAGCACCGGTTTCCAAGCGAGCAACCGCTCCACCTCGCCGGGCGTAACCGCCGCCGCGGCCACCGGCGCGATGGGAGCCGCCTCGACTGTCACCCGCTGCCCGGCCGAGAGCACGGGTGTTTCGCCGGGCACGCTTGCGGCCAGCAGGGAATCGCCGCGCACCGCGTCGTTCACGCGCACCTTGCCCTCGGTGACGAGAACCTCGACGGACTTGGCGTCGAGCCGGACGTTGAAGGCCGTGCCGACGGCGCGCACCTCCACGCCCCCGGCGCGCACGATGAATGGGCGGTCGTAGTTCTTGGCGACGGTGAAGCTGGCCTCGCCTTGCACGAGGCGCACGCGGCGCTCGTCCGGCAGGTAGTGCACCGCAATTTTTGCACCGCGATTGAGCTCAATCACCGAGTCATCCTCCAGCACGCGGCGTTCGTAGCTTTGGGCGACCGTCTCCACCGGGGTTGTCGCCAGGGGCTGTCGCGACCAAGGTCGCTCCCACAGCAAAGCCAGAGCCAGGCATGCGGCGGCGGCCAATGGAGCACCCCAGACCAGCCAGCGCGGGACGCGGCGGAGGGCCGGCTTGGCGAGCAGATCGGGATTGGGCTCGGCGCTGTGCTCGGGGCGCCACTGGGCGAGTTGGTTGAATTCTTTCCAGGTTTGCTGCTGGCGGGCAAATCTCTCGCCGTGACGCGGGTTGGCCCCCAGCCACTGGAAAAATTCGTCCTGCTCCGCAGCAGTCAGACCGCGATCGCGCTTGATGAGCCACTCGGCCGCCAGCAGGGCAACCGGGTCGGTCTCGGGGGAGTTGGTCGGGAAGTTCATTGCGATGCGGTTAATTTTCGCGGCGGTAGCGGGCCATGAATCCGGTGCATTTGTGGACGCCGATGGTGAGCTGGGCGGAGACCGTGTGCGCGGAGATGCCGAGTTTTTTGGCGATGTCGGGCTGGGACATGCCATAGACCTTCCGCAAGGTGAACACCTGGCGGCAGCGGTCGGGCAGTGATTGGATGGCTTCAGTCAAAAGTTCGAGTTCCTGGTTGCGGGCGACAGTCTCAGCGACGTCGACGTCGTCAAACAGGACGTCCCACTGCTCATCTTGCACTAAAGGCTCGGTGCGGGCGACCTGGCGGTGGCGCAGGCGGTCGAGGGTGAGGTTGCGGGCGATGGCAAAGAGAAAGGCCTTGGGCGACTGCAACTGACCGTCGGCGTGCGCCCGCAACACCCGCAGGTAGGATTCTTGGAGGATGTCGTCGAAATCGGTCTCCGACTGGAAACGGCTTTGCAGCCACGCCCGCAGCATCGGCTCGTGCGGGAGCACGTGCGCGGCGAACCAGCGGGACTGTTCCGAATCGGGGGGCAAAGGGGATATGGCGGCGCAAGGGCTGTTGGTCTGGCGCGGCTATCACCCTAGACGGCCCAGCCCGCCAAGGACACTAAAAGATTTTTGAGAATCCGTCCGCCCCGTGTCAGGTCGTCACAGGACAATAGGTTGGGCGCATCGAATGGCCGCCACGCCACTAATAAATCCGCCCAAGGCAGGCTTGCCTTGGGATTTATGACACAGCACGTTTTCGTCATGCCTAAGTCCCCGACCTCACCCAAGAAGGCCGCCAAGCCCGAGGCGCCCGCCGCCCGCATCCTTTCCCCTCGCCGCAAGACCACCGAGGCCACCTCGCTGCACGGGCTGGCCATCGAGCAACTGGAGCATTTCCACATCGATCCGCGGAGCGAGGCGGGCAAGCCGCTGCTCGCCCTCGCCGAGAAACTCTACGGCGCGCACGGCGACGTGATGGACCTGTGGGAGGCCACGACGCGCGAGCTGGGCCGCCTGCCGCGACAGGACCGCCTCGCGCTGTTCAACGCCAAGAAGTTCCTCTCGTTCCAGTTGGCGAAGCTGCTCGACACCCTGCAAAATCCGTCGCGCAAGACCCACCAGTCGCTCCGCTACTCCAACGCGACGATGCTGGCGAAGGGCCCCTACCCGGTCTTCGACAACGTCACGGCCATCTTCTCGGCCACGCCCGTCATCACCCGCACCGCGACCTACCTCTACGCCTGCTCCGAGTGGATCGACGACGCTTTCCAGGGCCGCGAGTTCCTGCACGAGATCTACTCGCGCCTGATGAACCCGACCTCGATCTCGCTCGCCAACCACATCGTGGACATCGAGGCGGGCCCGATGGCCGGTGAATACATGGCCTGGAACTTCAACTCCGGCATGGGGGCCATCGACGCCGCGCTCTCGCACCTTGTCGGCTACGAGGACGTCGTCCTCTCCTCGCGCAACATCTACGGCGGCGCCCACCAGTTGCTGCACGACTGGTTCGGCAAGCGCTCCAACCTGAACGTCGGCGTGGTGTTCTTCGACGGCTTCACCGCCGGTGATTTCACCAAGGCCCTCGCCGGGGTGAAGAAGCAATACGCCGACCGCCTCAAGGCCGGCCGCCGTGTCTATGTCTACCTGGAAAGCCCCTGCAACCCGCACGGCGTGTTTCTCGACGTGCCCGGCATCTGCGCCGCCGCGCATGCCGCCGGCCTGACCGTCATCTGCGACAGCACCGTCGGCACTCCCTTCCTCGTCCGTCCGTTGCAACAGAAGAATCCCGCCGAACGTCCCGATTACGTCATCCACAGCTACACCAAGGACCTCACCGGCCACGGCACCACGACCGCCGGCGTCGTCATCGGCCGCAATGAGGACATGTTCCTGCCCAAGGGCGACACCTCGCCCTCCGGCAAGAGCTGGCACGACACGCTATTCTGGAACGTCTACTACATCAAGGGCGCGTTCCTCGACTCCGACAAGGCCTTCGAGGTGCTCACCGGCATGAAAACCCTCGAGCTGCGCATGCTCAAGAAATGCATCAACACGCTCGTGTTCGCGCGCTGGCTGGCGAGCAACCCGCTGGTCACCGTCAGCGGCCCGGCCAACGAGGCCGATCCAAACCACGCCATCGCCGCCCGCCTCTCCTACCTCGGCCTGCCTGCCCCGCTCTTCACCATCAACTTCGAGGCGGCGAAGATCACGCGGGTCACCCTGGAGCGTTTCTTCGATTCGCTCGCGCCGATGTTCGGCCACATGGTGTCGCTCGGCCAGAGCAACACCCTCGTGCTCTGCCCCGCGCTCACTTCGCACTCCGAACTCAGCCCCGCGGCCCTCAAGGAGGCCGGCATCACGCCGACCACGATCCGCATCTCGGTCGGCGACGAATCACCGCGCGAACTTATCGGCGATTTCCTGGCCGCCGCCCGGGCCATCAACGACGCAATCCCCGGCTTCACGAAGAAGTTCATGCCGACCGGCGCCATCGACGCGATGGTCGACGAGATCTACGCCGACGTCCACAAGCGCCACGCCGCGGCCCAGCCCCGCCTCGCCGAATGTGTAAGGTAAAGACCTTCGTTGCCGCCTGCGTCTTAGGCGCCACGGTCGCCAGTTTCGGCTCTGTGCCTGCCGCCACCACGGCCGGCACCGTGAGCGAAAATTCGTTTCCTTCTGCCAGCCTGCAGCACGACCTCGCATACATGCTTTACCTTCCGCCCGGCTATGATGTGACGGCGGCAGTGCGATACCCCGTGCTCTACCTGCTGCACGGACGCGGCGACAAGATGGCCGCGTGGACGCACATCAAGGCCGACCTTGATGTGCTGATTGTTTCGGGTCGGATCCCGCCGGTCATTGCCATCATGCCCGACGCACCCGCCAGCCGGCGGGCGGGCTACTACATTGACTCGCAGTTCACCGGCTCGGCCGACCTCACGCTGCCGCCGGGCGAACCAGTGGAGACCGCCTTCACGCAGGATTTGATCGCGCATGTCGACGCCAACTACCCGACCCGGACTGACCGGGCCGGCCGCATCGTTGCCGGCTATTCGATGGGTGGCTACGGCGCGCTGCGCTACTCCCTCGCGCATCCTGAATTGTTCGGCGCCGCCATCGTGCTGAGTCCGGCGGTTTATTTCCCCCTGCCACCGACCGACTCCAGCACCCGCGAATTCGGCGCCTTCGGCAAGGGCGCGAAGCAATTCGATGACGAGGTTTACACGGCCAAAAACTATCCCGCGCTCATCCCGGGATTCGTCGCTGCGGGTCGGCCGTTGGTCATGTTCATCGCCGTGGGCGATGATGAAAAGGCCCTGACCGATCCGGCGGAGGCGGCCCACGACCTCGATTACGAGGCCCACACCCTCTACAACAAAATCCGCCGGATCCCGCTTGTCACCGCCCAGCTGCGGGTGATCGACGGCGGACATGGTTGGGACACGTGGCGCCCGGCCTTTGTCGAAGGCATCGAACACGTTTTCGGCCGGCTCAAGGCTGCTCCGGCGCCAGCCGCCCCGCGGCGTTGATTCAGGGCGCCAAGGCCGGCATCACGCGGCGGTCTTGCTCTTCGGACTGAAGATCGTGAGGCCTTCCAACGACTGGGCGGGCGGCGGGAACAGGAGGCTGCCGAGATAGCCGGTCACAATGCAGATAAAAATCGAGATCGGCATGTAGAAATAGGGATGAACCAGGTTTTGCGACCAGGCGACGACGGTCAGCATGATGCTGATCGTGATGCCGATGACCACCCCTTGCCAGTTGGCGCGCCGGGTGAACATTCCCAGGGTGTAGCCACCGGCAAACCCGCCGC
>LNFM01010973.1_pt1 | contig 16662 bp, 16 predicted proteins | sample 596031 | NCBI WGS metagenome assembly LNFM01 (sample SAMN04254537, study PRJNA301005) | activated carbon metagenome | isolation source: dual media filters at the Ann Arbor, Michigan drinking water treatment plant | place: USA: Ann Arbor
GCAGGAAATAGCCCAGCACCAGCCCCGGCAGCAGCGCCATGAAGAGGCGGCGCTGCGCGGCGTGGCGCGGGTCGTCGTCGTAGAGGTCGCTGAAGACGGCGGCGCGCGGGTTGAAGTCGTAGCAGCTCTTCTGGCAGCCCACGCAAGGGCTGCAGTAGCCGTTTTTCACCACCACCAGCGGCGCCTGGCCGTAGGTGCGCTGGATCGGCGCCAGCGGGCAGAAGGTGCCGCACCAGCCGCTGCGGCCCTTGAACACCAGGCCGCCCGCGAAGGCCAGGCCCAGCACCACGAGCAAGCCGGCGCCGACGACCGCGCCGCTGTGGTTCAGCAGCGGCGCCCGCAGCGACACCGCGGCGATGAACAGCGCCACAGAGATGCCGAAGGCGCCGGCCTTCAGCGCGGGCGGCAGGTCGAGCGCGCGGCTGAAGCCACCCAGGCGCGGCAGCTGGTTCATCGTAGCCATCGGGCAGACCTGGCGCCACAGGCCCGGCGCGATGACCAGCAGCGCCGGCAGCAGCGGCACGGCCAGGCCCCAGAACAGCGGCAGGCCGGTGGCCGGCGCCAGCAGCAGCAGCGCGGCCAGGCCCAGCGCCACGGCCAGCACCAGCACGCGCGCTGCGTACCACACCGCCATCGGCACGCGGGTCTGCAGCTGCGTGTAGTTGCGGAAGAACTGGGTGGCGTCGGCCTTGGCGCCGCCGTCTGCACCGACAGCCACCACGGGCACAGGAACAGCCTTGACCACGCGCTTCAGTCGCCCGGCTGCAGGTGGCGCAGACGCGTGGCCACATGCGCGCCCAGGTCGCGCAGCAAGGCCATCGCGATGCGCGGCTGCCAGGCCGCCAGCTGCTGCAGCGTGTCGGGCGTCAGCATCAGCAGCTCGGCGGGGCCGCCGGGAGCCACGGTGGCGCTGATGTCGCTGGGCGCGGCATCCAGGAAACTCAGCAGGCCGAAGACCTCACCTTCGCCGCGCAGCACGGGCTTGGTCTTCTTCGCAGCACCCCGGGTGAGCACCTCGACCTCGCCGCTGGCGATGAAGTACAGCGCTCGGCCGCTATCGCCGGCTTGCAGCACCACCGCGCCGGCGGGGTAGCGGCGGCGCGCGGCATGGCCGATGAACTTCTCCCAGTCGTCGCCGCTGAGCTCGGCCAGCAGGGCGCGTGGGGCGCTGCGTTCGACTGGCGGCGGGCCGTAGCTGAAAAAGTCGCTCATGGCGGTTCGTCTTCGGCGTTGAGGGCTGGGCGAGGGCAGGCGCTAGGTCTTGCCCGCTTCGTCGTAGGCGGCCGCCAGGTGCATCAGCGCCGCTTCCTGGAAGCCCTGGGCCCAGGGCTGGCCCGGTGCCAGGCCCAGGCTCTGCCAGACCTGGGTGTAGAGCGTCCAGAGTTCAGCCTGCTGCGCCGCCGAGGGCGTGGCCGCGCCCAGGGCCGCCTGCAGCGACGCCGGGGCGACTTCTTCGCCCAGCCGCGTGGCGGCTGCGCGAAACGCCGACAGCAGCCGCGCCTGGTGGGCCGCCAGCTCCTCGGTGGCGCGCTGCAGCGTTGTCGCGGCGTCGCATCCCGGTGCCAGCAAGGCCGCCAGCGCTGCCTCGGGGGTGGGTGCCAGGCGCAGTGCATTCAAGTCGCGCATCGCGCCCAGCGTGGCCGGCGCGCGGCTGCCGATCTGCCGCCGCGCCTGGGCTTGATGTTCCAGCAGCGCGTGCAGCGCCAGCACGCCAGCGCGCGCCAGCGCCGCCACCTGGGTGGCGGCTTGTGCCGGGCTGTGGCCGGCCAGTGCGCCGGCGGGCAGGCCCAGGGCCGTGGCCAGGTGCGAGAGCTGGGCCTGCGCGGCGTCGATAGGCGGTGCCACGGACGGCGCCGCAGCGGCCGCGGGGACAGCCTCCGCCGTGGCTGCCGTGGCCGCAGTCGCCACGGCGGGCATGGGCGTGGCGCCCGGCGGCCGGTCGTTCCTGGCCGCTGGCTTGGGTGCCATGCGGATCTTGGTGACTTCGAGCGACTCGTCCACCACCGGCGCCGACGCGCGCAAGATCTCCGTCAGCCCCTGCCGCGCCGGGGCGCCCGCCGCGCTGCCCAGCATCGCCGCCGGGTCGCCCCCGCGCAGCGGCGTGGTGGCTTCCACCGAGGGTGAACCTGCCAGTGCGGGCGCCGGCGTTTGCGCGGGCCGGGCCGGCGCGGCAGCCGGGCGCGGAAGGCCGCCGTGCACGACGATGGTGTAAGGGCCGAGCTCGATGCGGTCGCCGTCCTGCAGCGCATGCTCGCCGGCCAGGCGCGTCGGGCTGCCGTTGACGAAGGTGCCGTTGGTGGACAGGTCGCGCAGCACCAGGCCTCCGTGGGCCGCCACCATCTCACAGTGCCGCGCCGAGATGGCCAGCGTGCGGTCGGGAATCAGCCAGTGGGCAGAGGGGTCGCGGCCGATGACAAAACGCGGTGTGGTGGCCTGCAACTGCATCTCGGTGCGCACGCCATCGGCGAGTTCGCTGCCCTTCACCAACTTCAGGCTGATCATCGCGGGCGTGTCCTCATCGGGCTGCAGGGTGGGCGGCAGGCGCAATCGCCGCTGCCATTGTTCCCCATGCACCCGGCCCACGCCAGCCGCGGCGGCCCCCTAGACGCGCAGCCTCAGCCCGGGCTCTTGTCGCCCCACAGCTGCTTCAGGCGCGCGTCCCGGCCGCAGCTCTGGCGGTAGTAGCCGTAGCGCACCGGGTTCTTCTTGTAGTAGTCCTGGTGGTAGCCCTCGGCCTCGTAGAAGGGGCCCGCGGGTTCGATCGTGGTGACGATGGGTTCCTTGAAGGGCTTGCTCTTTTCCAGCGCCGCCAGCGAGGCCTGTGCCGCCGCAGCCTGCGCGGCGTCGTGGGTGTAGATGACGGTGCGGTAGGGGCTGCCGCTGTCGCAGAACTGGCGGTCCTTGGTGGTGGGGTCGATGCTGCGCCAGTACCTGGTCAGCAGCGTCTCGTAGCTCACCTGCTTGGGGTCGAAGACGATGCGCACCACCTCGGCGTGGCCGGTGCGTTTGGCCGCCACCTGCTCGTAGCTCGGGTTGGCCACGCTGCCGCCGGTGTAGCCCGAGGTCGTGGAGATGACGCCCGGCAGCTTGTCGAAATCGGCCTCCACACACCAGAAGCAGCCGCCGGCGAAGGTGGCCACGGCGGTGCCTGCCGGGAGGGCCGGGGTGGCCGCGGTGCCCGGGGTGGGCGCGCCGCCACCCCCCTGGGCCGCCACCAGCGTGGCGCCAGCGCCCAGTGCCACCAGCCCGGCCAGGGCCAGCGCGGCGCTCAGGCCTGAAGTCAAGCGGCGGCGCTTCATGCCGCGTCCGCCACAAAACGCAGCGCCACCCCGTTGTTGCAGTAGCGCTTGCCGCTGGGCTGGGGGCCGTCGTTGAAGACGTGGCCCTGGTGGCCGCCGCAGCGCGCGCAGTGGTATTCGGTGCGCGGCAGGATGAGCTTGAAGTCGGTGCTGGTGCCCAGGGCCTCGGGCAGCGGCGTGTGGAAGCTGGGCCAGCCGGTGCCGCTGTCGTACTTGGCGGCGTGGCTGAACAGCGGCAGCGCGCAGCCGGCGCACTGGTAGGTGCCGGCGCGCTTTTCATCGTTCAGCGGGCTGCTGAAGGGGCGCTCGGTGCCTTCGCCGCGCAGCACCTCGAACTGCGCCGGCGTCAGGCGCTTGCGCCACTCGGCCTCGGGCATTTCCACACGGTCGGCACGGGTGGGTCTGGAGGCAGCCAGCGCCGCCGTGGCGCTGGCGCTGGCACCGATGCCGAAGGCGGACAGCAGGTTCATCCATTGGCGGCGGGTCATGGGGTGCGTCCTTGCGTGAATCAGAACCTTGGGGTCGTGGACAGGGCTGGAATCTTTCAATGCATCGCTGGACAGAGCCTGTCGGGCGGCACAAGTTCACCCGCCGCGGCGCCGTGCGTCATTCCGGCGCAGCCAGTACCAGGCTCTGCTTGCGGCTGCGGCCCTCGCGCCAGACGGTCAGCGCCACGGTCTCGCCGGGCTGGCGGCTTTCCAGCAGCGTCAGCATGTCGTCGAAGTCGTTCACCGGCTCGTCGTTGATGGCGGTGATCACGTCACCGGCCAGCACCTCGCCGCGGCTGCCGCGCCTGAAGGGCTGCAGGCCGGCGCGCGCGGCCGGCGTGCCATTGCCCACCTGCACGATGGCCACGCCCTTGGGCAGGTTCAGCGCGCGCTGCAGGTTGGCCGGCCCGGCCGACACGCCGATGGCCGGGCGCACGAAGCGGCCGTCGCGGATGAGGCGCGGCACGATGCGGTTGACCTCGTCCACCGGAATGGCAAAGCCGATGCCGGCGCTGGCGCCGCTGGGGCTGGCGATCTGGGTGTTGACGCCGATCAGCCGGCCGGCTGAATCGAGCAGCGGGCCGCCCGAGTTGCCCGGGTTGATGGCCGCGTCGGTCTGCACCACGCCGCGGATGCTGCGCCCGTTGAAGCTGTCGATTTCGCGGTTCAGCGCGCTGATGATGCCCACGGTGAGCGTCTGGTCCAGGCCGAAGGGGTTGCCGATGGCGTAGACACGCTGGCCCACCAGCAGTTCGCGGCTGCTGCCCACGGCGATCGGCGGCAGCTTGTTCTTCGGCGCCTCGATGCGCAGCACGGCCAGGTCACGGTCGGCGAACTGGCCCACCAGCTTGGCGTCGTAGGTGGTCTGGTCGGCCAGCGTCACGCGGGCCGCATTGGCGCCCTGGATGACGTGGAAATTGGTGACGACGTGGCCCTCGGCGTCCCACACGAAGCCGGTGCCGGTGCCGCGCGGCACCTGCTGCACGTTCATGCTGAAGATGTCGCGCTGCACGCCCAGGCTGGTGATGTGCACCACGCTGGGCGAGGTGCGCTTGAACAGCTCGACGTTGGCCAGTTCGTCGGCGGCGAGCGGCCCGCGCGGCGTCACGGCACGCGGCTGCACATCGGCCTTGCTCTGCACCAGGGCCGGCACGGCGAGCAAGGCCACGGCGGCGCCGGCCAGGGCTGCGGCGGCGGCGGAAAGCAGGCGGGGGGTGGACGGCAGTTTCATGGGCGGGCGGGGCAGTGGGGACGGGCAGCAGGGGCGGGCAGGTCCGCGCCAGCGGCGGGGTGCATCGCTGCCGGCATGCTGACAGATGAGGGCGCCCGCCGTGCTTGCAAGGTCGCGCCTCGGCGCGCTGCAGTCCGCCTCAGCCCGTCTTGGCCGACGGCATTTCGAAGACCAGGCAGGTGGTGGTGGCGTGTGCGTAGACCTTGCCGCTGGCGTCGACGATGCGCCCCTCGGCGGTGGCCAGCTGTTTGCCGCAGTGGATCACCTGCCCGATGGCGCGCAGCGGCTCGCCGTCGGGCACCGCGCCACGCACCAGGTTCACGCTCAGCTCGGCCGTGGTGTAGCCGCGGCCCACCGGCATCATGGTGTGCACGGCACAGCCCACGGCGCTGTCCAGCAGCGTGGCGTACCAGCCGCCATGCACCGTGCCCATGGGGTTGAGGTGCGGGGTCTGCGGTGTGCCCTGGAACACCGCCCGGCCCGGGGCGATGTCGATGATGACGAAGTCCAAAGTCTGGGCGATCAGCGCATAGGGCAGCTCGCCTTGCAGCATGGCCTGCATCAGCTGCAGGCCCGTGAGGCTGGCCACCTGGTCGCGCCGTGCCACGCCCGGGCCCGGGCCCTGGGCCAGGCGCGCACGCACCTCGGCCTCCTGTTCCAGCCAGGCCGCTGCGCTGTCGAGGGGGGAGTGGTAGCTCATGGCACATCGAAGTAGTTGCAGGTGCAATGATTGTAGATACAATGAACGCACGATGCCAAGAAGCTCCCGCAGCCCCGTCGAGCCCAACGCCGCGCTGGCCGACGCCGCGCCGCGTGGTTGCACCAACCTCAAGCTGCGCCGCCTGAGCCGGGCGGTGTCGCGCTGGTACGACGAGGACGTGCGCAGCCTGGGTCTGAAGGGCTCGCAGTACTCGCTGCTCTCGCACGTGGTGAAGCTGGCGCCGGTGCAGCCCGGCGCGCTGGCGCAGGCGATGGGCCTGGACGCGTCGACGCTGACGCGCAACCTGCGCCCGCTGCTCGCGGCCGGCTGGGTGGCCATGCAGCCCGGCTCCGATGCACGCAGCCGCCTGGTGGTGGCCACGCCGGCGGGTGCGGCGTTGCGCGAACAGGCGCAGCGGCGTTGGCGTGCCTCGCAGGAACGCATCAACCACACCCTGGGGCCGGCGCGCGTGGTGGCGCTGCATGCCCTGCTGGACGACTGCACGGCCTTGCTGATGGCCGCCGACAGCCCCGGAACCGGAGACCCCGATGAGCAAGATTGACTCCCGCTGGCAGCCCGGCGTGGCCCTGGTGCTGCTGGCGGCCGCCGGCACCTTTGCGCTGACCATGGGCACGCGCCAGACCATGGGCCTGTTCCTGGGCGACCTGAACACCGCCACCGGCCTGGGCATCGCCAGCATCAGCCTGGCTTTTGCGTTCGGGCAGCTCTGGTGGGGGATGACGCAGCCCTTTGCCGGCGCCCTGGCCGACAAGCACGGCGCCACGCCGGTGCTGCTGGTGGGCTGCTGCCTGGTGGCGCTGGGCACCTTTCTCACGCCGCTGATGACGACCACCGGCGGTCTCATCCTGGCCATCGGTGTCCTCAGCGCCGGCGGCGCCGGCATGGCCGGCCCTTCGGTGCTGATGGCGGCCACCACGCGCCTGGTGCCGGCCGACAAGCGCGGCCTGGCCACGGGCGTGGTCAATGCCGGCGGTTCCTTCGGGCAGTTTGCGCTGGCGCCCATCGCCGCGCTGATGATCGCAGGCATGGGGTGGATGAACGCCATGCAGGTGATGGGCCTGCTGGTGCTGCTGGCGCTGCCGGCGGCGTTCGTGTTGCGCGGCACGGCCTCGCCGGCCGGCTCAGCCCCCGCCGCGCCGCCGCTGCCGGTGCGCCAGGCGCTGCGCCAGGCGCTGGCCCTGCCCAGTTTCCGGCTGCTGGCCGCGGGGTTCTTCGTCTGCGGCTTTCACGTCGCCTTTCTCGCCACGCACCTGCCCGGGCTGGTGGCGCAGTGCGGCCTGTCGGTGCAGGTGGCGGGCTGGGCGCTGGCCCTGCTGGGCCTGTTCAACATCGTCGGCAGCCTGGCCATGGGCTGGGCCGTGGGGCGCTGGCGCATGAAGTCGCTGCTGTCGCTGGTCTACGCCGTGCGCGGCGTCGCCGTGCTGCTGTTCCTGCTGGCGCCGAAGACGGCCACGGTGATGCTGCTCTTCGCCGCGGTGATGGGCATCACCTTCCTCAGCACCGTGCCGCCCACGGCGGGCCTGGTGGCGAAGTTCTTCGGCCCGGCCAACATGGCCATGCTCTTCGGCGTGGTGATGCTCACGCACCAGATCGGCGGCTTCCTCGGTGCCTGGCTGGGCGGGCAGGTGTTTGCCGCCACCCAGGCCTACGACATCGTGCTGTACGTCGACGTGGCGCTGGCCTTTGCGGCGGCGCTGATCCACCTGCCCATACAAGAGGCGCACCCGCGCCGGCCCGCTGTGCAGGCGGCCTGAAGCGCAGAAGGCCGGCTCGGCCGCTCAGTCCTTCAGCGCTTCAGCCCTTCATGCGTTCAGGCCTGCGCGGGCGCCAGACCCAGGCGGGCGCGGGTCTCCGCCGGACTGGCCACCTCACGGCCGGCGCGGCGCGCACACGCGGCCAGCGCCTCGATCATCACGCCGTTGCCGCCGGCCTTCTCGCCGCCGGGCAGGTAGAAGCTGTCTTCCAGGCCGGTGCGCAGCATGCCACCGAGTTCGGCGGTCTTCTGGTGCACCGGCCAGATCTCGCTGCGGCCGATCAAGGTGCTCTGCCACACCGCGCCGGCCGGCGCATACCTGGGCAGCAAGGCCAGCAGGTCGGCGTCACACGGCATGCCGCTGGCCACGCCCATCACGAAGTTGAGTTCAGGCACGCCGGTGAAGAGGCCGGCCTTCAGGTACATGCCCACGCTGCGCACGATGCCGACATCGAAGCACTCGAACTCCGGGTGGATGTGCAGTTCGTTCATCACCGCCAGGAACTGCTCGATCTTGGCCACCGGGTTGTCGAAGACCATCGGCGGCCAGGCCCACTCGCCGTTGTCCTTGATCTTCAGGTAGTTCAGGCTGCCGGCGTTGCAGGCGGCGGCTTCCGGCTTCACGCGGCGCAGGCAGGCCAGCGGCCCGCTGATGTCCTTGCCGATGACGCCGGTGGTGAGGTTGATCACCACCCCCGGGCAGGCGGCGCGGATGGCGCTGCACACGGCCTCGGCCACGTCGGGGTCCCAGCTCGGCATGTGGCCGAAGCCGGGCTCCTGGCTGCGCAGGTGCACGTGCATGATGCTGGCGCCGGCGTTGTAGGCGTCGCGCGCTTCCGCAGCCATCTGCGCGGGCGTGACAGGCACCGGGTGCTGCTGCGGGTTGGTCAGCACGCCGGTCAGCGCGCAGGTGAGGATGGCCTGGTCGTGGTTCATGCTGCGGTCCGTCGGGGTCTTCATGCGCCGGGCTCGATCTCCACCAGCACAGCGCCCGCGGCCACTGCGCTGTGGGCCTGCACATGCAGCGCGCGCACGGTGCCGGCGGCACCGGCGTGCAGCCACATCTCCATCTTCATCGCTTCCACGCACACCAGCGGCTGGCCGGCAGCGACCGCGTCGCCCACGGCCACGCTCAGCTGGGCCACCACGCCGGCCACCGGGGCGCGCACGGCGCGCGGGTCGCCGGGGGTGCCCGTGGCGGGCCAGGGTGATGCCTCGAGGAAGACGAACACCTGGCCGTGCATCGCGATGTGCAGGGTCGTGCCCTGCACGGCCACGCGGTGGCGGCTGAGCACGCCGTCGATGCGGCAGCGTTGCTCGCCGGCCTGGCCACCCAGCAGTTCCACGCCGGCTGGCGGCGCGCGCAGCGTGCGTGTCTCGCCCTGGCAGTGCAGCACCACGTCGCGCTGCGCCACGCTGGGCGGGCGCGTGCCGGCGGCCGGTGCGCACAGCGCGGCGGCCAGGCGCCAGGCGGCCTCGGGCGGGGCCGGGCGCTGCAGCAGCGCGTCGCCGCCCGCCGCCCAGGCGTCCAGCGAGGTGGTGCTCATGCGGGCGGCGGCAAAGTCCGGGTGCTGCAGCAGGCGCGCGAGGAAGTGCGCGTTGTTGGCCACACCCAGCAGCGGCGCGTCCTGCAGGCCGCGCAACAGCCGGCGTATCGCGTCGTCGCGGCTGCTGCCATGCGCGATGAACTTGGCCACCATCGCGTCGTACCAGGGCGAGACTTCGTCGCCTTCGGCCAGGCCGTGGTCAATGCGCAATTGCGGCGTCATCGCGCGTTCGGGCTGCCAGCCCAGCACGCGGCCGGTCTGCGGTTGCCAGGCCTCGTGCGGGTCTTCGGCGCACAGGCGCACTTCGATGGCGTGGCCGCTGAACGTGAGCTGCTCCTGCGTCAGCGGCAGCGCTTCACCACGCGCCACGCGCAGCTGCCATTCCACGAGGTCCAGCCCGGTGACGCATTCGGTGACCGGGTGCTCCACCTGCAGCCGCGTGTTCATCTCCAGGAAGTGGTGCTGCAGGGCGCTGTCGACGATGAACTCCACCGTGCCGGCGCCCACATAGCCCACGGCCTGGGCCGCGGCCACGGCGTCGCGGCCCAGCGCAGCGCGCATCGCCGGGCTGACCACGGGCGAGGGCGATTCTTCGATGAGCTTCTGGCGCCGCCTTTGCGCGGTGCAGTCGCGCTCGCCGAGGTGGATGCAGCGGCCGTGCTGGTCGGCGAAGACCTGCACCTCGATGTGGCGGCCGTGTTCGATCAGGCGCTCGAGCATCAGCCTGCCGTCGCCGAAGGCGCTCAGGGCCTCGCGCCGGGCCCCGGCCAGCGCGGCCGGCAGTTCGCCCAGCGTTTGCACCAGGCGCATGCCGCGCCCGCCGCCGCCGGCCACGGCCTTCACCAGCAAGGGCAGGCCGAGCTTGTGCGCTTCCACCGTCAGGCGCTCGTCGCTCTGGCTGTCGGCGCGGCCGGGGCCATCTTCATCGCCCAGGTAGCCGGGGGCGCAGGGCACGCCGGCCGCCCGCATGCGGCGCTTGGCGGCGGCCTTGTCGCCCATCGCGCGCATGGCTGCGGGCGGCGGGCCGATGAACACCAGCCCGGCGTCGGCGCAGGCCTGCGCAAAGTCGGCGCGTTCGCTGAGGAAGCCGTAGCCCGGGTGCACGGCATCGGCGCCGCTGGCGCGCGCCGCGGCCAGGATGTTGTCGATGTTCAGGTAGCTCGCGGCCGCTGCCGAGGCGCCGATGTGCACGGCCTCGTCGGCCTGCTGCACATGCAGGGCACAGGCATCGGCATCGCTGTGGACGGCCACCGTGCGGTAGCCCATGCGGTGCGCGGTGCGGATGACGCGGCAGGCGATCTCGCCGCGGTTGGCGATGAGGATCTTGCTGAAACTCACTGCGGCACCCAGCCCGCCTTGCGCTTGTGCAGGAAGGCCAGCGTGCCTTCCGTGCCCTCGGGGCCGAGGGCCGCGGCTGAAAACACCTCGGCCGCGTGCTGCACCATCGAAGCCGGTGTGTGGAATCGCGCCGTGGCCATCAGGGCCTTGGTGGCGGCGATGGCGCCGGGTGCACAGCGCTGGATGTCGACCAGCGTTTCCTGCAGCGCGCGGTCCAGCGCACCCGCCGCATGCATGGCGTGCACCAGGCGCAGTTCCAGCGCCGCGCGGGCGTCGAGCTGCCCGCCCGTGACGGCCAGGCGCTTGGCCTCGGCATAACCCAGGCGTTCGACCAGGAAGGACGCAATCTGCGCCGGCACCACGCCGAGGCCGGTTTCGGGCAGACGGAAGACCGCGCTGGTGCCGGCCAGGGCCACGTCCACCACGCAGGCCAGGCCCAGGCCGCCGCCCATCACCGTGCCTTCCAGCACCGCCACGGTGGCCAGGCCGGTGTTGGCAAAGGCCACGCACAGCTCACCGAAGGCGGCGTTCACCTTCACCAGCGCGTCCGGGTCCTGCTCCAGCTGCGCGCGGGCGGTGGCCATGTCTTTCAGATCCGCACCGGCGCAGAAGTGCCCGCCGGCGCCGCGCAGCACGATGACGCGCGTCTGCCCGTCGGCTTCGGCCGCTGCCAGCGCCTCGCGCAGTGCCAGCACCAGGGCCAGCGACATGGCATTGCGCACTTCGGGCCGGTTCAGCGTGAGGTGCAGCACGCCGCCTTCGCGGTGGCTCAGGAGCATGGCGCCGCTGTCCATCAGCGTGCCTTGCCCGGCAAGGTGCCTTCCAGCTTGCAGATGATGCCGAGCATGATCTCGTCGGCACCGCCGCCGATGCTGATGAGGCGCCCGTCGCGGAAGGCCTGGGAGATGGGGTTGTCGGCGGTGTAGCCCATGCCGCCCCAGTACTGCAGGCAGCTGTCGGCCACCTCGCGCGACAGCCGGCCGCATTTCAGCTTGGCCATGCTGGCGAGCTTGGTGACGTCCTTGCCGCTGACGTACATCTCCACCGCGCGGTAGGTCAGCGCGCGCAGCGCTTCCACCTCGGTGCGCAATTCGGCCAGCCGGAAGTGCACCACCTGGTTGTCGAGGATGCTCTTGCCGAAGGCCTGACGCTGGCGCGTGTATTCGATGGTCTGGTCGATGAGGCGGTCCAGCGTGCGCAGGCTGCCGGCGGCGCCCCACAGGCGCTCTTCCTGGAACTGCAGCATCTGGAAGGTGAAGCCCAGTCCTTCCTGGCCGATGAGGTGGCGCCTGGGCACGCGCACGTTGTCGAAGAAGAGCTGCGCCGTGTCGCTGCTGTGCATGCCGATCTTGTGGATCTTCTGCCGCGTGATGCCCGGCGTGTCCATCGGCACGATGATCAGGCTCTTGTTCTTGTGCGGAGCGCCGTCACTGGTGTTGGCCAGCAGGCAGCACCAGTCGGCCTGCATGCCGTTGGTGATCCACATCTTGGTGCCGTTGATGACGTAGTCGCCGCCCTCGCTGCGCGCCGACGTCTTGGCCGCCGCCACGTCGCTGCCGCCGCCGGGCTCGCTCACGCCCAGGCAGCCGACACGGTCACCGGCGATGCTGGGCGCCAGGAACTCGCGGCGCAGCTCATCGCTGCCGAAACGCGCCAGCGCCGGTGTGCACATGTCGGTGTGCACGCCAATGGCCATGGGCACGCCACCGCAGTTGGCCTGGCCCAGCGCTTCGGCCATCACCATGCTGTAGCTGAAGTCCAGGCCCGCGCCGCCGAACTCCTCGGGGTACTTCAGGCCCAGCAGGCCGAGGTTGCCGAGCTTCTTGAAGAGCTGGTGCGCGGGGAACTGGCCGGCGGCTTCCCATTCGGCGACAAAGGGGTTGATCTCCTTGTCGCAGAACTTGATGACCGTGTCTTCGAGCTGGCGGTGTTCGGTGCTGAACTTCAAACGGGTCTCCTAGAACCTGGCGACGCCAAAGGTGTTGGGCCGCAGCGGGCGTTGTTCGGCCTCGCGCGCCAGGCCCAGGCACAGGCCGAGGATGTGGCGCGTCTGGCGCGGGTCGATGATGCCGTCGTCCCACAGGCGCGCGGTGCCGAAGAGCGCCGTGCTCTCGGCGTCCAGGCGCAGCCTCGTCGTTGGCCGGCAGGCCCAGCTTGCCGAGCTTGTTGCGGTTGATGATGTCCATCACCTTGGCCGCCTGCGCGCCCCCCATCACGGCGGTGCGCGCGCTGGGCCAGGCGAAGATGAAGCGCGGGTCGAAACCGCGCCCGCACATGCCGTAGTTGCCGGCGCCGAAACTGCCGCCCAGCACGATGGTGAACTTGGGGCAGCGTGCATTCGCCACGGCCTGGATCATCTTGGCGCCGTGCTTGATGGCGCCGGCCTGCTCGGCGGCCTTGCCCACCATGTAGCCGGTGGTGTTCTGCAGGAAGACCAGCGGCGTGCCGCTCTGGTCACAGGCTTGGATGAACTGCGCGGCCTTGGTGCTGCCGGCCGGCTGGATGGGGCCGTTGTTGCCGATCAGACCCACCGCGTGGCCGTGCAGGCGCGCGTGGCCGCAGACGGTGTCGGCCGCCAGGCTGGCCTTGAATTCGAGGAAGTCGCTGCCGTCCACCAGCCGCGCGATGACCTCGCGCACGTCGTAGGGCTCACGCTCGTCGGCGGGCACCACGCCCAGCAGTTCTTCGGGCGGGTGCAGGGGCTCAAGCGCTGCGCTGGGCGATGGCACCAGGTCCCAGGGCAGCTTGTCGAAGAGGTCGCGCACCAGGGCTATCGCATGGGCGTCGTTGTCGGCCAGGTACTCACCCAGACCGGTGACCTCTGCATGCATCTGTGCGCCGCCCAGTTCTTCGTCGCTGGCGTCTTCACCGATGGCGGCCTTCACCAGCGGCGGGCCGGCCAGGTAGATGCTGCTGCGTCCCTTCACCAGCACCACGTAGTCGCTCAGGCCCGGCAGGTAGGCGCCGCCGGCGGTGGACGAGCCGTGCACCACCGCGATCTGCGGGATGCCGGCGGCCGACAGGCGCGCCTGGTTCGCGAAGCTGCGCCCGCCGTCGACAAAGATCTCGGCCTGGTACATCAGGTTGGCGCCGCCGCTTTCCACCAGGGCGATCAGCGGCAGCTTGTTCTCGCGTGCCAGTTCCTGCGCGCGCAAGGCCTTCTTCAGGCCCATGGGCGCGACGGTGCCGCCCTTCACCGCGCTGTCGCTGGCGCTCACCATAACGCGTTTGCCGGCGACCACGCCGATGCCGACGATGCTGCCGCCGCCTTGCACGCCTTTTTTGCCGTCGTCGTCGTGCATGCCCAGCCCGGCCAGCGGGCTGAGCTCGAGGAAGTCGCTGCCGGGGTCGATGAGGCGCGCCACGCGTTCACGCGGCAAGAGCTGGCCGCGGGCTTCGAACCTGCCGCGTTTGCTTTCGCTCTCCGACACCACTCTGGCCTGCAGCGCCAGCACTTCGGCCAGGCGCTGCTGCATGCGCTCGACATTGGCCGCGAAGCCGGGCGAGCGGGGGTCGAGGCGTGAGGTGAGCCTGGGCATCCGGTCACCTCGTCACTTCAGGACGTCGGGCGTGACGGCGCGGTGGAAGCCGTCGAAGGCCCGGGACGCGGATGCGCTGCCCAGCGGAAAGATCTCGCTGCCCAGCGAAGCCGCGCCGTCGATCTGCAGCGTCACCCCGGTGATGAAAGCCGCCGCCGGCGAGAGCAGGAAGACGATGGCCGCCGACACCTCGGCCTCCACGCCCATGCGCCGCAGCGGCACGTGCTGCTTCAGCTGGGGGATCAGTGTCTTCATCGCGCCGCCGTAGGTGTCCATGCCCGAGCTGGCAATCCAGCCCGGCGCCACGGCATTCACGCGCACACCCGCGTGGGCCCACTCGAAGGCCGCCGTGGCCGTGAGGTTGGCCATGCCGGCGCGGGCCGCGCCGCTGTGGCCCATGCCGGGCATGCCGTTGCGGAAATCGGCCGTCATGTTGACCACGGCGCCGCCGTGCTGCTGCAGGCATTGGTTGAACAGCTCGCGCATCATCAGGAAGCCGCCGGTCAGGTTGTTGGCCACGACGGCGTCGAAGCCCTTCTTGCTGATGGCCAGCAGCGGTGCCGGAAACTGGCCGCCGGCGTTGTTCACCAGCCCGGCCACGGGCCCGTGTTTCTGCAGGGCGGCCGCCACGCCGGCCTTCACCGCGTCTTCATCGCGGATGTCGAAGGCCAGGGTGTCGCAGCGGCCGCCGTCTTCCACGATCTCGGCGGCCACACGGTCGAGCTTGTCCTGCGTGCGGCCGCTGATCAGCACGCTGGCGCCCAGCGCCGCGAGCTCGTGCGCCACGCAGCGCCCGATGCCGCTGCCACCGCCCGTGACCCACATCACCTGGCCCTGAAAGAGGTCGGGGCGGAAGACGCTGCGGTAGTGGCGGGCTGCGGTCATGGAGGGCGGCGTGGCGTGATGGCACTTCGTGGGCGGGCTTGCAGGCCGGCGGGTCTGCCTGCAGATCTGCATTAGGCGCGTGGGTAACGTTAACGTCAACCAGCTGCCTAATAGGTGATTACGCGGATGTCTGCGGCAGCGCTGCCGCCTAGCATCGGGCGCATCGTCACCACACCCCCGCCTGCCCCATGGACATGAACGCCTGCACCGAAGCCCTGCGCGCCAAAGTGGGGGCCGCCAGCGGCCTGAACGCCACGCTGAAGTTCGATTGCGGCGCCGACGGCGTGGCCTACATCGACGGCAGGAGCGTGCCCAACACCGTGAGCAACGAAAACAAGGACGCCGACTGCACGGTGGCGATTTCGCTGGAAAACCTGGCGGCGCTGATGAGCGGTGAGCTGGAGCCCGCCACCGGCTTCATGATGGGCAAGTTCAAGGTCAGCGGCGACATGAGCGTGGCCATGAAGCTGCAGCGGGTGGTGTGACATGGCGCCCCCAGGCGCGACGGCGCTCGCTACCCCCAGGGCCCTGAAAGGGGCCCTTGCGTGCCCCTGGGGCCGTGCACCAACGGCCCGGCAGAGCCGGTTCCGTGGCGGGAAGCTTGGCCGGCCCCGCTGAAGTGCTGCAGCCCGTGCCGCGCAAGAAGTCCGGATCGGCGGCCCAGGAGGCCGTCGACGCCCACCGCGAAGACGCCGGCAGCGAACTCTTCGGCATCGCCGAGATGTGCCGCGAGTTCGGCATCACGCTGCGCAGCATCCGCTTCTACGAAGACAAGGGCCTGCTGGCGCCGCGGCGTGTGGGCGGCACCCGCGTCTACACGCGGCGCGACCGCGCACGCCTGGCGCTCATCCTGCGCAGCAAGGCCATCGGTGCCAGCCTGGCCGAGATCAAGCATTACCTCGACCTGTACGGCACCCATGGTGAAGGCCGCGCGCAGCAGCTGAAGTTCGTGCTGGAGCGCACCGACCAGGCCATCACCGAGCTTGAAACCAAACGCGCGCACATCGAGGCCACGCTGGCCGAACTGCGTGTCATCAACGCCACCGTGCGCCGCCAGCTGCAAGGCTGAAGCGCCGCCAGGAGCCCTGCCCATGGCCCACGCCTACCTCTACGACCACGTGCGCACGCCGCGCGGCAAAGGCAAGAAGGACGGCCGCCTGCACCAGGCCACGCCGGTGTGGCTGCTGAGCACGCTGCTGCGCGCGCTGCAGCAGCGCCTGCAACTGGACACCGCGCTCGTGGATGACGTGGTGCTGGGCTGCGTGACGCCGGTGGGCGAGCAGGGTGCCGACATCGCGCGCACCGCGGTGCTGGACGCCGACTGGGCGCAGACGGTGGCCGGCGTGACGCAAAGCCGCTTCTGCGCCAGCGGCCTGGAAAGCGTGAACCTGGCCGCGGCCAAGGTGGCCAGCGGCTATGAAGACCTGGTGGTGGCCGGCGGCGTGGAGAGCATGAGCCGCTGGGCCATGGGCAGCGACGGCGGCGCCTGGTTCATGGACCCGCGCATCAACCACAAGCTGGGCTTCGTGCCGCAGGGCGTGGGCGCCGACCTCATCGCCACGCTGGAAGGCTGGGGCCGCGCCGACGTGGATGCGTTCGCGCTGAACTCGCACCGCAAGGCCGCGGCCGCGCGCGCCGCCGGGCACTTCGGCCAGAGCCTGGTGCCGGTGCATGACATCGCCGGGCTGCTGATGCTGGACCACGATGAAACGATCCGCGAAAACGCCACGGCGGAAGCGATGGCCGGGCTCGATGCCAGCTTCGCGATGATGGGCGGCATGGGCTTCGACGCCACCGCGCTGCGCAAGTACACGACGGTGGAGCGCATCACGCACATGCACCACGCGGGCAACAGCAGCGG
>LNFM01007719.1_pt1 | contig 16656 bp, 14 predicted proteins | sample 596031 | NCBI WGS metagenome assembly LNFM01 (sample SAMN04254537, study PRJNA301005) | activated carbon metagenome | isolation source: dual media filters at the Ann Arbor, Michigan drinking water treatment plant | place: USA: Ann Arbor
GGGCGTTCGTGGGCCTCCCACTTTATAGTCTGGTCTGGCGGGCGGGGCGGGTCGGCGGGAACGCGGCGGCCGGCGCGGTGCCGCGCTGGTCGGTCGAAGGGCTCGCGGGGACACTCCGGTTCGCCTGGGATGAGTCGCGCGGGCCGCTGGGAGAAAGCCTCTTCTGGTCGTCGGTGTCCGCGAGTCTGGCGGTCGTCCTGGCCTGGTCGATGGCCTGGCTGAGCCGGGAGCCCGGACCCTGGCGGTTGGTCACGGCCGTCACACTCGCGCTATCGCTGGCCACACCCGGGCCGGTGGCCGGCTTCGCGCTGGTCTACGGATACCGGGGTGTTCCGGCGGTCTATGACTCCGCCGCGATGGTCGTCCTGGCCGCCCTGGCCCGGACGTTCCCCTACGCTTTGCTGGTCCTTTGGCCGGCGGTCCGGTCGATTCCGCAGGAGTTCCTCGACGCCGGAGCGCTCGACGGGCTCGGGCCGTCGCGACTCGTCTGGCGGGTCGCGGTTCCGTTAACACGCCCCTCGGTGATTGCGGCCTGGGGGGTGGCGTTCACGCTTTCTCTGGGCGAACTCCCCGCGACGAACCTTGTAACCCCCCCCGGCGTGACCCCACTCTCGGTGGTGATCTGGGGGCTGCTCCACACCGGGGTGGAGAGCCACCTGGCCGGGGTGGTGCTGATCATGCTGGGGGCGGTCTTCGCTGCGGGGCTCGCCACGGTATTCGCGCTGGGCCGGCTCGCGTCGGTCGGCGACCGAGGCGCATGACAGAACCCGGTTCCCGTGAAGGACCGGGTCGCCGTCAACGTGCTCGTGCGGTCCCGACCGACCCTGGCGGGGCGGGGAGGGTCAGATCGGGTAAAGGCTCTTCAGTTCGGCGCGCTTCTTGGCGCTGCCGGCGGAGGCCTTGATGAGCGGGAAGGTTTGCTTCTTGCCGTCGACTTCGAGGGTCAACATGCCGCTGCGGATGACCGAGGTGGCGACCCGGACGCGGCGGGTTTCGCCGTTGGGGAGCCAGACCTTGATCGTCTGAAGGTTCGGCTTGAACATCCGGCGGCTGCAACCCGTGACCTTGGTCCCGACGCCGCCCAAGTACTTGGCTTTACCGCGGGTGGTGATCTGGTTGCCGAAGGTGGTCTTCTTGCCGCTAACCTCACACTGGCGTCCCATCGGACGGCTCCTTGCTCAATCAGACTCGACTGGTTCGGTGAACGACGGCCGGATTCGAAGGCTCAGGCCTTCTCCTTGGCCATCGGGTTGTGCGGCTTGCTGCGCTGGATGTTGCCGCACTCTTCGACCAGGTGACAGACCTTGTGCGGGGGGACGGCCAGCTTGCACTGCGGGCAGATGTTCAGGGCGGGAGCGACCAGGAAATCGTGGCTCCTACGCATACCCTTCGCTGACTTTGATTTACGCCTCTTTGGTACGGCCACGACTGCTCTCCCGGTTGGCGCGCTCGCCTGAGTGATAGTGGAAAGGACCACAATTATCCGAAACACCCACCCCGACGCAAGAGCAGGTTGACGAACCGTGGACGCGCGGTCGGGCATTCGGGTAGATAAAGGTGCTGTGGTTGTGAGCGGTTGAACGCAGACGGGGGTCGGCTGGGACGGGAGACCGGAATGACCGAGAACGCGACGTCGCGTCCGCGCTGGGGCTTTATCGGGTCGGGCAAGATGGCGACGGCCCTGATCCAGGGGATGCTCGGCTCAGGGGTCGCGCGGCCCGGTGAGGTCTCCGCGAGCGACCCGCTACCGGCCGCGAGGGAAGCGATCGGGCGCCTCGCGGGCGTGTCGGTTTGCGCCACAAACCGTGAGGTCGCGGAACGGAGCGACGTCCTGGTCCTCGCGGTAAAGCCGCAGAGCATGGCCGGACTGCTCGAGGAGATCCGGCCGGACGTGACGGCCGAGCACCTGATCGTATCGGTCGCGGCGGGGGTCCCGGTCGCGGCGATCCAGGGGGGGCTGGGGGGGGGACGCCGGGTGGTCCGGGTCATGCCGAACACCCCCGCGCTCCTGGGCGAGGGGGCCTCGGCCTACTGCCTGGGTGACCCGTCGCTCCCGGGAGACGAGGGGGTCGTCCGTTCCTGCCTCCTGGCTGTCGGCCGGGCGTACCGCGTCCCCGAGTCACAACTCGATGCCGTGACGGGTCTTTCGGGGAGTGGCCCCGCCTTCGTCTACACGATCATCGAGGCGCTCTCCGACGGCGGCGTGCGGGTCGGCCTGCCGCGCGACGTGGCGACGGCCCTCGCCGCACAGACGGTCCTGGGCGCGGCGAAGATGGTCCTGGAGACGGGCCTCCACACCGGGGCGCTCAAGGACCAGGTCACCAGCCCCGGCGGCACCACGATCGCCGGCATCCACGCCCTGGAACGGGGCGGCGTCCGGGCGGCGTTGATCGACGCCGTCGTGGCCGCGACGGACCGGTCCGCCGAACTCGCCGCGAAGGCGACGGAGCCACCAACGCGATGAAAATCGGCCTGATCTCCGACCTGCACGGCGACCCCGTCGCGCTCGAACTGGCCTGGGCGCACCTGACCGTCCTCGGGGCCGACCTGATCCTGTGCGCGGGCGACCTCGTCGGCTACGGCCCGTTCCCGGACCGGGTCGTCGAGTTCGTGCAGACTCACCAGATCCCCTGCGTCCGGGGGAACCACGACCGCTGGGCGCTCGAACGCGGCCCCGGGGTACCCGACGAGTTCCGCGGGGGGCTTCCGTCGGGGGATACGCTCGAATTCCTCTCTACCCTGCCGTTTGACCGGATCGTCGACGCCGGCGGCAAGGTCATCGTGGTCGTTCACGGCTCGATCAGCGACGACATGGAGTTCGTGACGCGACGGAAGCACCCCCCGCGTCTCATCGAGGGCTGGCTGAACGACACGAGGGCCGACATTCTCGTCGTCGGGCACAGTCACGAGCCGGGCGTCTGCGAGACAACCGCCGGCCTGCTGGTGAACCCCGGTTCGGTCGTCTCATCGCCTTACGTCAAGTCGTCGCACACGTTCGGGCTGATCGACCTGTGCGGCCGCCCCTCGGTGACGTTTCATGACGTCGAGACCGGGGGGAGGGTGGAGCCCGCCCCCTGGTCGGTTGACGAGCCGGGCGTCTGAATGATCGACCCGGGGCCCGTCAGAAGGTGGGCCGCGTCATCAGGGTCAGGACGAGGGAGACGAGGGCGACGAGGCAGACCCAGTACTGGAAGGTGTAGAGCTTCCGGAGCTCGTTGAGCGCCGCCATCAGGTGCGGGATGTCGCTCCCCTGGGTCGAGACGACGCTGCCGAACTGGCCGCCGGCCCTGCCGGTCCAGAGTCCGACGAAGAGGCCGGCGAGTCCGTAAACGACCACCAGGGGGCTCTTTCGGCTGATCCCCCAGAGGCCCGCGATGACGCCGAGGCCCAGGAGAAACATCCCGACGAAGCGCATCTGCCGGGCCAGCAGCGAAAGCAGTGCGTTCTGGTCCGTCGTGAATTCGTAACGCACTGACTGAGTCGGGGGTTCCGCGCCGACGGGTTCGGGCGTGTCGGCGGTTTCTTCGTGAGTCATGGCGGCAGTTCCTCCGGGTTCCGGGCCGACCCTGGCCTGAAGGGCCTGCGAATGGCCCATGCTCGCCCGGCCTGCCGGGCCTGTCAAGCAGCGCGAACTTGAACGAGACGTTCCGCAGCGGGCGGCGTTCCGGTCCGTGGGGTTTGTGTTACACTTACGTTTTGGTCCGCCGCGATCGGCATTCAATCACGGTCGTTGAAAGGCACTATCCCCGATATGGAACGCCCAGCGCCCTCCGAGCGCCCGGTCCTGGTCCTCGATTTCGGCTCGCAGTACGTCCAGCTCATCGCGCGACGGGTCCGCGAGCGGCACGCCTTCGCCCGGATCGTCCGGCACGACGTGACCCTCGACCGGGTCCGCGAGCTGGACCCGCTGGCGGTCATCCTCTCGGGCGGACCCTCCAGCGTCTACGAGCCGGGCGCGCCGCGGTGCGACCCCGGGATCTTCGACCTGGGCGTCCCGGTCATGGGAATCTGCTACGGGATGCAGCTCGCCTGCGACGCGATGGGGGGCCGGGTGCGCTCGGCCTCGTCGCGCGAGTACGGCCGGGCCGACTGTAACGTCGTCGACCACGAGGCCGAACTCTTTCGGGACGTCCCGCAGGTCACCACCGTCTGGATGAGCCACGGCGACCAGGTCCAGGACGCCGGGCCCGACTTCCTCCCGCTTGCCGTCACGCCCACCTGTCCGGTGGCCGCGGTGAAGCACAGGTCCCGGCCGATCTACGGCCTCCAGTTCCACCCCGAGGTCGGCCACACCCCCTACGGCACGCTCATCCTCGGCAACTTCCTCGACCGGGTCTGCAAGAACCCCCGGCTCTGGACCATGGAGGCGTTCATCGGGAACGCTGTCGAGGAAATCCGCAGGCAGGTCGGGCCGACCGACCGGGTCGTCTGCGGGCTCTCGGGGGGGGTCGACTCGGCCGTCTGCGCGGCGCTTCTGGCGAAGGCGCTCGGGCCGAGAGTGGTCTGCGTCTTCGTCGACAACGGCCTTTTGCGGTCGGGCGAGCGGGCCAAGGTGGCCGAGGCGTTCGGCGCCCACAGCAGCGCGGAACTCCGGGTCGTCGACGCCTCAGACCGGTTCCTCGACGCGCTCCACGGCGTGACCGACCCCCAGGAGAAGCGGGTGAGGATCGGCCACACCTTCATTGACGTCTTCAAGGACGAGGCGGGGTCGATCGAGGGCGCCCGATTCCTGGCGCAGGGGACGCTCTACCCCGACGTGATCGAGAGCGGGGGCGACCCAGACGGCCCGGCCGCCACGATCAAGCACCACCATAATGTCGGCGGCCTCCCGGCCGAGCTGGGGTTCGAATTGATCGAGCCGCTCCGCGACCTGTTCAAGGACGAGGTCCGCCGGCTCGGCCTGGAACTGGGGCTCCCCGACAGCCTGGTCTGGCGGCACCCGTTCCCCGGCCCCGGCCTGGCGGTCCGTTGCCTCGGGGCGATCACCCCGGAACGCCTGGAAGTCCTCCGTCAGGCCGACGCGATCTTCCTCGACGAACTCGAAAAGGCGGGTCTCTACCGCCAGACGGGCCAGGCGTTCGCCGTCCTGCTGCCTGTGCAGTCGGTCGGCGTGATGGGCGACGGGCGTACCTATGAGAACGCGATCGCCCTGCGGGCCGTCGAGACCGACGACTTCATGACGGCCGACTGGTCCCGACTGCCTCACGACCTGCTGGCGAGGGCGTCCACCCGGATCATCAACGCGGTGAAGGGGGTCAACCGGGTCGTCTACGACGTGACGAGCAAGCCCCCCGGCACGATCGAGTGGGAGTGAACCCGGGGCACCGGCGTGCGCCGCGTTGCGTTTCGCGGGCAGGTCTATAGACTGGTCACCGGGTCGACGAACGCCCCTACCCCTTCCCCGACCGGAGGCCACGATGCCCAGGCTCACGTCCCGCGCGGCCGTTTGGAAATGGACACTCGCGATCGCAGTCGCCGCGACCCTGGCCGCCCCGGCCGGCGCGTTCGCCGGCTCGAAGACAATTGCCCGCTGCGGCCAGGGCTACCTCGAAGAGGTGAACGGCTACCGGGTCCTTCACGTCAAGGGTTCCCCTTACGAGATGGGCTACCAGCAAGGCGCGCTGCTCAAGGACGACATCCGCGAACTGGTCCGGTTCCTCTTCGACGTGAAGGCGAAGGAACTCAAGGTCGAGGTCGCGGGGGTCAACCTGCTGAACCCGAAGCGGGTCATTCAGGGGATTTCGGCGACCCAGAAGAAGTACGTCCCGCCGCGGTTCTACGAGGAGATGCAAGGGGTCGCCGACGGCGCAGGGATGAGCGTCCAGGACATCATCACGGCGAACTTCATCCCCGAGATGTTCCACTGTAGCGGCTTCGCCCTGAGCGGCTCGGCCACGAAGGACGGCACCCTCTACCACGGCCGGATTCTCGACTACGGGTGCGACTGGCGTCTCCAGGAGCACGCCGTCCTGACCGTCGCGGAACCCGACGGGAAGGTCCCGTTCGTGAACGTGACCTACGCCGGGTTCGTCGGCAGCGTGACCGGGATGAACGCCGAGCGGGTCTCGGTCGGCGAGATGGGGGGGCGCGGGCTCGGCCACTGGGAAGGGATACCGATGGCCCTTCTGGTACGCATGGCGCTCGAAGAGGCGAAGAGCCTGGACGAGGCCGTCGCCGTCTTCCGGGACAACCCGAGGACCTGCGAATACTATTACGTCATCGCCGACGGTGAGACCGGCCAGGGGGTCGGGATGGAGGCGTCCTGGAACGTCTTCCGGACCGTCAAGATGGGGGAGTCGCACGAACTTTTGCCGCACGCGGTCAAGGACGCCGTCTTGCTCTCGGCCGGCGACCGCTACGAGGCATTGGTGGAACGCGTGAAGGCGAAGCACGGGGCGATCGACGCCGACTCGGCCCGCGCCCTGATGGACCGGCCCGTCGCGATGCAGTCGAACCTCCACAGCGTCCTCTTCGAGACCGGGACGACCCGGTTCTGGGTGGCCAACGCCTCGAAGGAAGGGGAGCCCGCCGCGACGCAGCCCTACCACGAGTTCCGGCTGACCGAACTGCTCTCGAACAGGGCCGACACGACGGCCCCAGCACTCCCCGCGCCGCCGGCCCGCCCGGACGCCGAGGTTTCCGCGGCCGGCGCGCGCTGACCGACTCCGGGGTGGTGGGATCGCCGCCGGGGGGGTGGGTTGAGCGGGGCGCGACGCCCCCTTAGGATGGGCGAGGTTCCGAGACCCACCCGGACGGCCGGCGCGGGCACGACCGCGACGGCCGCTCGACTTCACTCCCTCCACCACTCCGGAGTCCCACCCATGAGACGCTCCCTTCTGACAGCGCTCGCCGCGCTCGCCCTGACCGGCCCCGCACACGCCGCGACGAAAATCGACCTTCGGACCAGGGAAGGGGCCGAGGCCGTCAAGGGGACCTGGCGGTACACCGACGTCAAGATCGTCGAGGTCACCGGCAAGGCGGCCGACGGCTCGCCGAACACGACCTACAACATCCAGCCCAAGGCGTTCGGCCCCGACTTCGATGACTCTAAGTGGGAAGTCGCCGACCCGACCTCGCTACGGAGCCCGCGCGGCGGCGGCCAGGTCTGCTTCGCCTGGTACCGGATCAAGCTCACCATCCCCGACTCGGCCGCCGGCAAGCGAGTCTTCTTCCAGACGACCGTGGACGACTACGGCGAGGTCTGGGTGGACGGGAAGCTCCCCCGCAAGGGGGGCGACACCGGCGGCCCGGTCGTCGCCGGATTCAACGCCCCGAACCGCCTGGAACTCAACGACGCCACCCCGGGCAAGGTTATCCAGATCGCTATCTTCGGCATCAACGGCCCGATCTCCGCCGAGCCGGGCAACCGGATCTTCCTCGGCCAGACGTTCCTGGAACTCATCGACCCCTGATCGCCCCCCGTCCTCCGGTCGTCCCCCACCGCCACGCCCGGCCGACCGTCGAAACGCGGTCATGTAAGGATCAATCCGGCCGGCGCCGGCGCTCGCCGGCCGGAGCCGTCGCACGCCCGTCCCCTCGCGTCAACTCCCTTCGGTCAGTCGATTCCACGACTTGACGGATTTCCCGCCTCACTCGAAGGCCCGGGCCGAAAGACCGGTAAATCGGGCCTAACCTTTCCGGCGGTGACGGACACGGCGGCGACATTGTCCTAAAGTCGAGATGGGTACGCCGGGAACCCGACCCCGATTCGGCCGCGGCCAGTCGGTCGGGGTCGTGGCAGCGGGTCCGCGGATGATCGCCCCTCCGTGAACCCCGGCCGGTCCCACGCGCCGGCCTCCCCTGATGGGGGGGCGTCGCGCCCGAGGTCCCGCGCAAGGTCGCGCGGAATGGTCCGCGGCCCGTCCACCGGGGCCGCCGACCCCTACGTCCGAGAACCTGCATCACGGCCTGACCCGAGCGGTCCCGGCCGGGCGGACTCCGTCCGCGCCGGGGGCGGGCGCGGCACCCTCACCTTGAGTGACACCATGCGCAACCGGCCGCGGCCGCAACGACTGAAGACCCGCCACCGTCCCCTTTTCGAGGCGCTCGAAAACCGCTCCCTGCTGGCCGCCAATAGTCTCGCCGCGGTCTGGGTCGGACAGGACGGGCAGGACTTCGCAGGCGGCGCCGCCGCGGACGTCGGAAACGCGATCCAAGATATACGAATTTCATTGACAGGAGTCAAGGCCGACCGCGCCGTCTCCTCGCTCGAACTCCAGGGCTACGGCGGCGGCCGCTGGGTCGTGAACATCGGCGGATACAACCCTTACAACGGCAAAATCGTCCGGACCCCGGGCGCGGCCTCCGCCGACCTTTATGTCGACCCGTACCAGTCGGAATCCGGCCGGCAGTTCTACGTCAAGCTGACGTACGACGACGGCACCACGGCCGAGAGCTACTTCCAGGGGGGCGTCGCCGACAAAAACTTGCGGATGCCTCAATGGAAGGCCGTCGCCGGGTGGGTCGGCCAGGAAACCCGGGACACCGTCGGCAACGGCGCGGGGGTCGGCCCCGACGGGATCGTCGACGCCCGGTTCACGCTCGAACGGCTCTACCCGCTGACCGCCATCTCGGGAGTTAAGGTCACCCGTCAGGGCGCGACCGGCTGGGCGTCGGGCATCAACCCCGAGGGCCTGAACAACGCCGAGTTCCTCCGCGACGCGGGCGACCCGACGCGCGGCAGCCTGCTCATCAACCCAGACGTCAACCTGGTCGGCGTCCCCTTGAACGTCACGATTTATTACGACAACGGCCGGGTCGACGAGACGACCCTGTACGCGGGGGCGACGAACCCGGCCCTCGCCTCGGCTCAGCCGGCCCCGGTCGAGGTGACCTGGAACGCGGTGACCGCCCGATGGGTGGGCCAGGACGGGCTGAACCTGACCGGGCCAGGGGACGTCCGGCTCGCGCTCGAAGGCATCCCCGCGGGGCGTTCCGTCGTCTCGGCGACCCTGAGCAATCAGTACGGCGCGGCCTGGTCTTATGTGAGGCCGAACTCGGGGGCGACCTCGGCCGACCCCTCCGCCCGGGCGTTGGGATTCCGGTTGACGGGCGACCCCACCCGCGCGGACCTTGGGTTCGCGCCGGTCCGGAACGAAGCCGGCGCGACGTTGACCCTCCAGGTGCTTCTCGACGACGGGAGCCGACTGGCGACCCGCTTCGCCGGCGGTTCGAGCGACCCCGGCCTCCGGGTCGCGGGGCCCGCCGCGACGTCCGTCGTGGCCTACCCGGGCGACGACCTCAACGACCTCGCCTCCCGGTTCGGGACCGTCCGGCTGGTGTCCGGGGTCTTTCCGATGACTCAGCCGCTCGTCCTGAACAAGCCGGTGAATCTCATCGCCGCCCCCGGGGCGACGTTGCTCTTCAGCCAGTCGGCCGACTCGACCCCCTGGACGGCCGCGATCAAGGTGAACGCTAGCCACACGACGCTCGACGGCTTCTCGGTCAGGTTCGCCGGCCCCGTCCGCTGGAGGCAGGGGATCAGCTACGGGCCGGCCGTCATCGGGACGACCGACAACTACGACCCCTGGACGGGTGACCCGAAGCTCAACCTGGTCTTCACCCGGCTCGACCTCCAGAGCCCCCCCGCCTCCTCATCCTGGGAGGAAGCGACGAGCCTGTTCCGCCTGGTCTCCGCGGCGAGCGGACGGGTCACCAACAATCAGCTCAAGGGGGGCGTGACCGAGTTGAGGGGGGGCCCCTGGCTCGTCTCCGGGAACACGTACCTCGGCACCCCGCCGAACACGTTCGCCTACACCGCGTTCGCCGCCCACGACTCGCGCGAGGTGACCGTCGCCGACAACCGGGCCGAGCCGGTCGGGCCGTCGGGGAAGACCTGGCGGTTCCTCGTGATGACCCAGACGGGGATCGGCGACGCCGTGCTCAACAACACGGTCCGGGGGATCGGGCCGATGGACACCGACACGGTCGCCCACCCCAACGCCCCCGAGCTGGTCCTGACAGAGTCGTACCGCCTGCACTACGAAGGGATGACCTCTAGGGTCTCCGCCGACGGCTGGGTCGTCCAGATCCCGGGACTGCAGTGGGGGGTCGCCCGGACGGGCTCGGTCCTGGCGATCCTCTCGGGACCGCAGGCCGGCCAGTGGCGGTCCGTCGCCCAGGTCCTGAGCCCGACCACCTACCTGCTCGACTCGCCCGTCGCGGGGGGGAGCCGGATGGCAGTTTCACTGGCGACCGGGTTCGTGAACCAGACGTTCCTCGGGAACACGCTGGACGCCCGGGGGAGTTCGGTGGCCGACCCGCTCGTCCTCGCGGGGAACCAGTTCGGGACGAAGGTGATCGGGAACCGGATCTACGGCGGCGACCAGGCGTTCCGGATCACGGCCTATCCGAGCGAGGCGCCCAACGTCTGGGGGTGGACTCACGCCCCGTTCCTGGGTGCCACCGTCTCGGGGAACACCTTCGAGGACAGCCTCGTCGGCGGAAACCTGGGCGTCGAGAGTAACGCCTACAGCAAGATGAATTCCGGCCGGGTCTATTTCTCGGGGGGCTTCACCGACAATACCGGGATCTGGACCGACGCATTCATGGTGGCGCGGGCGGCCAGGAACCTCGCGAGCCCGCCCCGGCTGGTCACGGTCGGAACGGGCCTCGCCGTGGACCCGGGTGAGGCGCTCTTGACCGTCTCGGGGAACCGGGTCTCGGGGCCGGCCTCCGTCACGTCGGCACCGACCTTCTTCGTCCCCTCGGGGACGATCAACGGCGTCCCGCAACGGAACCAATCGACGGTTTTGGCTTCGCTGACGAACCCGCAAGGGGATCCTGGCACAGGGTCCGGGGGTTCCACAAGCGCCCCTGTGACGACTCAGCCGCAACGGGTCGTCCCGGCCCCGCGACCGGAGCCCCCGCAGACCACACCGTCGGTCGCCCCGACTCCGCCGATCGTGGTCGCTCTTCCGGTGGCCCCGTCGACGAATCCAGGCGAGAAACCGCCGACGCCGACGCCCGCTCGGCCGCGGCCCGTCCCCCAACCGATCCTCCGGCGAACCTTACCGGAAACGATGCGGCAGTGGGATCGGTTTCGGCCGAAGGCCCCGTCGATATGGGTCCCGGTCCGGCCCCTCGCGGGGCGGCTGGCGACTGTGATCCGTTGGTGGTCGTCTTGAGGTCCGTGGAGGGGAGCGGCCCGGGGTTTATCAGCGTTCGTTGATAATTTTCTGGGTCACTTCGCGTTCGCAGAGCTTGCACCACTTCCAGCGGCTATCGCCGACGGCCTCGTCGAGGTGCGACTTGGCGATCCCGACGGTCCGGAACCAGATTTTGACTTCCTGGTCCGCCACCTTGTCGAGCTTGGCGCAGCGCGCGAAGTGAAGGAGATTGGTACCGGCCTTGATGGCGGGCAGTCGCTTCCCGTTGCCGTTGGCCGGCGGGAGGGCGCCATGAAAGACGAATCCGATCGCCTCAAGACGGGTTTCCGCGAAGTCGTCGGCCGACTCCAGGGGGCGAACCCCCACCTGTTCCTCGATGGGCATGAACGTGGTTCCCGTTCCAACGCCTTACGGCATCTGGCATTACAGTCCTGAGCATAACACAATCGGCGTCCGCCCGCAAGCACCGGCCGGGCGGGACGGTCGGACTGGGGCTCCGGGGGCGTCGGTCGTCGCGTTGTAGGGTGGGGATCCGTGCGGGTAATCTGGCCCGACAGTGGCGCGCCTCGGCCCGGCCCGGGCGGAGGAACCTGCCCGGGTTCGACACTCCCGAAGAAGGGGCTCCGACTTGCTCCGCGAGACCGTGAACCACCTCAAGGACCTGCCCCGTTACCGGCAGATCCTCACCACGCTCGTGAAGTACGGCTATCAGGACGTCGTCGCCGCACTCCACCTGGAGGGCCTGATCCGGCCGATCGAGCGGGTCGCCCTCGGTGAGGAGGTACCCCCTCACGACAGAGCCCGGCGGCTCAGGATGGTCTGCGAGGACCTCGGCCCGACGTTCGTGAAGCTCGGCCAGGTCCTCAGCACGCGCCCCGACCTCCTCCCCGAAGCTTACACCCAGGAGCTCTCGGCACTCCGCGACGACGTCCGGCCGTTCCCTTATCAGGAGGCCGAGGCGATCCTGGCGGCCGAGTTCGGCCGCCCCCCTTCCGAGATCTTCGCCTCGATCGATCCCGTCCCCGTGGCCTCGGCCTCGATCTCGCAGGTCCACCGGGCGGTCCTCCCCGACGGCCGAGTCCTCGCCCTGAAGATCCGGCGGCCGGGGATCGAGAAGACGGTCCAGGCCGACCTCGACATCCTCAAGAACCTCGCCCAGCTCGCCGAGCGACGGCTCCCGGCGCTCGTCGCCTACGGCCCGGTCAGCATCGCGAGGGAGTTCGAGCGGACGATCAAGCGGGAGCTCGACTTCAACGTCGAGCGACGGACGATGGAGCGCTGCCGGGCCCAGTTCTCCCACGACAAGACGGCGCACATCCCGTTCGTGCTCCGGGAGTATTCGAGCCTCCGCGTGATCGCGATGGAGTTCATCGGCGGGGTCGGGATCAACGACCTCGCGGGGCTCAAGAGGCTGGGGCTCGCCCCCCCCCAGGTGGCGACTCGGGGTGCCAGGATCTTGCTCTGCCAGATCTTCCGGCACGGCTTCTTCCACGCCGACCCCCACCCCGGCAACCTCCGGGTCGTCGAGAAGGGGGTGATCGTCCCGCTCGACTATGGGATGTTCGGACACCTCGACGCGAGGACCCGTGAACGGATCGCCGACCTGCTCTCAGGCCTCCTCTCGGAGGAGACCGACCGGGTCCTCCGGGCGCTCGACGCGCTCGACATCCGTGGCGACCACGTCGACCCCCGGGCACTCCGACGCGACGCCGCCGAGCTGATCGCCGCCTACTCGGACCTGACACTCGACACGATCGACCTCAGCCTGCTGTTGAAGGAACTGATCGCCTTCCTCCGGGCACATCACCTCCACATTCCCCCCGACCTCGTCCTGCTGATCCGGTCGCTCGTGACGATCGAAGGGGTCGGCCGGGCGCTCGACCCCCACTTCGACATCGCGGGGGAGCTCCACCCCTTCCTCCGAGACCTAACGCTCCGGAGGCTCAACCCCGCCCGGCTCCTCGGCCAGGGCCTCCGGACGGCCGAGGACCTCCAGCGCGTCTCCATGCTCCTCCCCGACGTGATGCTCCAGGCGCTCGAATCGATCAAGCGGGGCGAGCTGAACGTCCGGTTCGACCTCCAGCACTTCGAGAACCTCGTCCGTCAGCTCACGCGGGCGAGCAACACCCTCGCCTTCGGCATCCTGATCTCGGGCCTCGTGGTGGCGTCGGCCCTCGTCCTTCGGGTCGGCCCCAACACGCTGGCCTATTCGGGCTTCGGGCTGGCGGCGGTGCTGCTCGCCTGGCTCTTCTGGAACATGTCGAGGGATTGATCCCCCGCCGCCCCGGCCCTGGGAGGGTCGGGCCTCTGCACCTCCCTGACCGACGGGCCGCGCCCCGGAAACTTGACCTAGAGTTCAGTTGATCCGTGTCGTCTCGGATCAACATGACCCGGTCGGGGTGGGGGGCGTCAACGGTGCCGGCCATCGAAAAAGACCAGGCGGAGAGTTCGCTCCTGGCGGCGATCAGGGACCTCCGGGACGAGATCGAACGGCAGGTCGACGACCAGAAAGCGTTGTTGTTCAGTCTCGCCGCCGACTGGGAGGCCGAGCCCCCCTCGCGCCGGGCCGCGGCGCCCCCGCCGCCCGCCCCCTCCCCTCAGGGCCACTCCCCGGGCCCGAGCCGTCCGGAAGGGCCCTCCGGGGCGTCGCCAACGGCGAAACGGTCCGCCGCGGCCCCTCGGCCTTCGCCCAGCACGGGCGAGGGAAGCGGTGGCGGCCCGACCGAGGCCACCGGGGGCGACGATATCGGCAGGCGACTCAAGGATCTGAACAGCCGACTCGAACGGCTGAAGACGACGTCACCCGAGACCGGGGACACCCCGTCGCGACCGGGGCGGTGACGGCCGAAGTCGGCCCGGGGCCGGCCGCCCATGGGGCGCCGGGGGCCGCCGAACACGCGCGAGGGTAGGCAGGGCGTCTCGCCCAGGGAGATTGCGGAGTGAACACAACCGAGGTGCCCGACGACACGTCGCGGCCGACCCGCCCCTGGTGCCTGTTCCATTGCGGCGGCACGACCTACGCGCTGGGACTCGAATCGGTCTGCGAGGTGATCGAGGTGGAGCGACTGGTGCCGCTCCCCTTGAGCCCGCCGAGGGTTCTGGGGCTCTGCAACTTCCGACGCGAGGCGGTCCCCGTCGTGGCGTTAGGGGGCGCCGGCGACGAACCGGAGGAGGAGTCGGGGAGGAATCTCGTCGTGATCTTGCGGACGAGCCAGGGGCACTGGGCGTTGCGGATCGCCCCGGGGGGGACGGTGGTCGGTCAGGGGGTGCTGGAGGGCCCGGCCTCGAAAGGGGCCGACGGACCGACGGTGCCGGTCCGCCTGGGCACGGTGCGGCACGGCGAGACCGCCTACGTGGCGATCGACCCCGAGGCGACCTGGAAGAGTGTCAGGGAACAGGTCGAGGGTTGGTACGCGGACGATTGGTGTCGCGGGGCCTCCTGGCGCGGCGGAACGCCGGCGCCCCCGGCCGATCCGCGGAAATCCCCTCTGAGGAACAGGCCATGACGTTGCGACAGAGTTGTTTGGCGATCGGCGCGGCCGCGGGGGGGCTGTCCGTCGTGATCGCGGTCGGACTGACGGCGGGGCTCGGCGCGGGCCCGGGCGCGTTCATCGGCTTCCCCCTGGGTGTGGCGGCCGGGGCGGCAGGGGCGCTTGCCGCTTCCCTCCGTCTGACGGGCCGGGTCAAGGACAACCTGCTCTACCTTGAAGACGGGGGGGGCGGGGTCCTCGACCGACCCCCGGGCCCCCTCGACGGCGGCGAGCTGGACGAACTCCTCGGCGGGGCCCGAGACTCGCTCCGAAGGGCACGCAGGGTCGTCGCCGAGTCGGAAGAGGTCGAACGCACGGCCCGGGCATTCTGGGAGGCGATCCACGGCCAGAACGGACAGCCGGCGCACCGGACCGACACCAGGGGTTGCGTCGCCGGGTTCGTCGAACTCTTCCGGCAGACCGCCGAGACGCTCCGGCGGTACGCCACGTCGCTCGAAGAGGCCAACGAGCGCGTGGCCTCCGGGGCGCTCGACCAGACCGAGACCGTCAACAGCACGGCCACCACCGTCGAAGCACTCTCCGAGAAGATCGACCGGATCTCCCAGAACGCCGAGAACGCCACCGAGGCTTGCGAGCGGACCCGCAAGGAAGCGAGGCGCGGCCTGGAACAGGTCCATCAAGTGGTCGAAGGGATGGAACGGCTCCGCGCCCAGATCGAGATCAACGGCCGGAAGGCCCGGCGGCTCGGAGACCGTTCGGTCGAGATCGGCACGATCGTCGAGCTGATCCGAGGGATCTCGGGGAGGACCGACATGCTCGCGCTGAACGCCACGATCGAGTCGGTCCGCGCGGGGGAGCACGGCCGCGGCTTCGCGGTCGTCGCCGAGGAGATCCGTAAACTGGCCGAGCGGACCGCCGCCGCCACGCGCGACATCAGCACCATCGTCGAGGCGATCCAGGCCGACACCCACGAGAGCATCCGGGCACTGGGCGAGGAGCAGACCGAAGTGGAGCAGGAGGCCCAACGGGTCCGCGACGCCGGCTCCTCGCTCCAGCGGATCAGCGAGGTGGCGGAACACTCGGCGCAGCTCGTGGACGGAATCTCGCGGTCGACGAACGACCAGGTGGTGGCGGCACAGGCACTCGTCCTGGCGATGCAACGGATCTCGGACGTCTCGAACCTGACGCTGGAGCGTGCGACGCGGTCGCGGGCGTCGATCCTCGAAATGGCGCAGTGGTGCGAACGCCTCGCCCCGCTCTCGCCCCCCGACGGGCGTGCCGCGGGCACCGACGACCGGGACGCCGACACGGCGCTGCCGCACGGCGGGTCGCGGAGGCGCCGGCCGTCGCAGAGTGTGGGGGCCCAATGACCACTCGTACCGACGGCGCCCGCCACGGCCCCACCCCCCCGATGCGCCCCCCCTCCGCGGGCGTCGAGTTGACCGCGGCACGCGCCGGGTACGCCGGCCGGCTCGCCGAGGCCGAGGCCGAGGGGCGGGCCGAGGTCGCCGCCGCTTACCGCCGCCTCGGGATGCTGACGGAGGTCTGGGAGTGCCTCCGCGACAGCTCGCCGGTGGCCGCCACGGAGGTCGCGTCCTTCTGCGAGGAGACCGCGAGGCGCCTCGCCGCCGCCGAAGGGCCCGAGGCCCTGGAGGTCTCGGCCTGGGCGATCCGCGAGTCGGCCTCACACTGGGGGGACTACCTCGGGCTGATCGAGCCCGCCGGCCCCCCGGCGGTGCCGAGGGTCTCCCCCCCGGGGCCCGCGCAATCGGCCGACGCCGGCGGGTCCGACGACCCGTCTTCGATCGACGCCGCGACACTTTTTCGGATGCTCACAAACTCCAACGGGCCGTCGACCGCCCCCGGCCAGGCATCCGAGCGCCGGTCGAAGCAGGGCAAGCCGGCGGTGAACCTCACGCCGGGCCCGTCCCACCCCCGGGCCGCGACCCCGAAGCCTGGGCCGCCGAGGGCGACCCCCAAGCTCCCGCCGCCGCCGCCCGCACCGGCGCCCCCCCGCGTCGCCCCTATCGGCGGCGCCTCCGGCCCCCGTGCCGGCC
>LNFM01007720.1_pt1 | contig 16656 bp, 10 predicted proteins | sample 596031 | NCBI WGS metagenome assembly LNFM01 (sample SAMN04254537, study PRJNA301005) | activated carbon metagenome | isolation source: dual media filters at the Ann Arbor, Michigan drinking water treatment plant | place: USA: Ann Arbor
CGAGGCGGCGGCGGTCATCACCGTGCTCGTGCTCGTCGGACAGATCCTCGAACTCCGCGCTCGCGAGCAAACCTCCGGCGCGATCCGGGCCTTGTTGGACCTCACGCCCAAGACTGCGCGACGGGTCCGGCCGGACGGCGTTGATGAGGACGTCTCGCTAGACCAAATCACGGTCGGCGACTCCTTGCGGGTCCGTCCCGGTGAGAAGATCCCGGTAGACGGTGAAATCTTGGATGGCCGCGTTTCGGTCGATGAGTCGATGGTGACCGGCGAGTCCATGCCGGTGACCAAGGAGGTTGGCGACCGTGTCGTCGCCGGGGCTCTGAACAAGACCGGATCGTTCATCATGCGCGCCGACAAGGTTGGAGCCGATACGCTGCTGGCGCAGATCGTCCAGATGGTGGCCCAGGCGCAGCGCAGCCGCGCACCGATCCAGAGGCTGGCCGATACGGTTTCCGGCTGGTTCGTCCCGGCGGTGATCGCGATAGCCCTGCTCGCCGCCCTCGTCTGGGGTCTCGTCGGTCCGGAGCCCCGGCTGTCCTACGCGCTCGTCGCCGCTGTTTCGGTCCTGATCATCGCCTGTCCCTGTGCCCTGGGCCTGGCGACCCCGATCTCGATCATGGTGGGGGTGGGGCGAGGCGCCCAGGCCGGCGTCCTGATCAAGAACGCCGAAGCGCTTGAGCGCTTCGAAAAGGTCGACACCCTGATCCTCGACAAGACCGGCACCCTGACAGAGGGACGTCCGTCCGTGACCGCGATCCTGCCCACCCAGGGCTTCGACGAAGCGGACATCTTGCGTCTTGCTGCCAGTCTTGAGCGCGGAAGCGAGCACCCCTTGGCGGATGCGATCCTACGGGCCGCCAAGGACCGCGACCTAACACTGTCAGAGGCCGCGGATTTCGACAGCCCCGTGGGTCGCGGCGTTCGCGGGACAGTCGAGGGCCGTCCTGTGGCCTTGGGCAACACTCGGTATCTCGGCGAGCTTTCCATCGACGTCTCCGCACTGGAGCCACAGGCCGACGGGCTCCGCCAGGACGGTGCCACTGCCATTTTCGTGGCGGTCGACGGCAAGGCAGCCGGGGTCATCGGCATCGCCGATCCCATCAAGGCCACCACGCCGGATGCAATCCGCGCACTGAAGGCGGCGGGCCTGCGGCTGGTCATGATGACGGGCGACAACCGGACCACGGCCGAAGCGGTGGCGCGACGGCTCGGCATCGACGAGGTGCAGGCCGAGGTCCTGCCGCAGGACAAGGCATCGGTGGTCCAGCAGCTTCGGTCACAGGGCCGGGTCGTGGCCATGGCGGGGGATGGGGTCAATGACGCGCCGGCCCTCGCCGCCGCCGATGTGGGCGTCGCCATGGGGGCTGGCTCGGACGTCGCGATCGAGAGCGCCGGCGTGACCCTGCTCGGCGGCGACCTGCAAGGCATCGTCCGCGCGCGGCATCTGTCCCGGGCCGTCATGAGGAACATCCGGCAAAACCTGGTCTTCGCCTTCGGCTACAACGCCCTCGGCATCCCGGTAGCAGCGGGACTGCTGTATCCCGTGTTCGGCTGGCTGCTCTCACCGGCTCTTGCGGCGCTCGCCATGGCGCTCTCATCGGTCAGCGTCATTGGCAATGCGCTGAGGCTGCGTGCGGTGAAGCTCTGACACCGACCGCCATCTTGCATGACCGTTCTGAAGCGCTGCGGTGCCGCGTCGCAGGAACCGTGCTCTACAATGGGTTTCAAGCAGTGCTGGAGACTCAACTCGTCGCATTCCTCAGTCGCCGTCGCTCAGACGTCGAAATCAGACTCAGCGAGCTTCTCTGGGCGATGTCCGGAGGTTCGGGCGACGCCAGTTGCGTCCCCTTTGCGTTAGCGCGCCTATCCACTTCTGGCTTGGTCGGTCGAACAGGTAACGGAAGCCAGCGGCGCCGATCAGCGCCGCGACCAGACCAAAGGACCAGACGACCCACCTCAGACCGGATGACCAAGCTGTCTGACCCGCGACGTCAAAAAAGCCGAACCAGACGATGCGCACCACCTCGTTGGTCAAAAATATCGAGAACGACATGAGGGCCAGGTGTTCGATCAGTTTGGACGGCTGCCGGACCGGGGTCGCGCCGGCGGCTATGATGATCACCGTCATCAGTCCCAGTGAGAGAAGGGCGAAGTGTCCGAGGGTTTGGGCCACGACGAGAAGAAGCAGCGCGCCGACGCCCAGCCAACCGGCGAAACGGGGTCGGACGTAGACCCGACTTGCAAAAATCGCGACGCCGACACCCAGCACGAACAACGGCAACGCCCTCAGAAAGCCGAAGCGGAGCGGCATTTCGTAGACAGGCAAACCCAGCCACGCCTGTGTCGCCAGATTGGCCGCCAGAAGGATTGCGATGCTTCCGATGAGGGCCGACCACGGCGAAAGTCGGTGACCGATGCGCGACAGCACGGGAAGGCAGAGGTAGCAGCCCAGCAGCGCCGAGAGGGTCCAGGTCGGGGCGTTCCAGCCCTCGCCGCCCGGCACACCGTAGGACTGGACCAGGAACAACTGCGCCGGAAACTCGGACCACGAAAACCATTCTGGATGGCTTGGCGAAATGCCGATCGCTGCGGCGCCGATGACCAGTGCGGCCAACGCAAGACTGACAACCAGATGCGCAGGGACGACGCGGAGAAACCTCTGTCTGTAGAAATCCCCCAGCGGCAGGGCCTGCGCAGCCAGCTTCTCGCTGTATATCCGGGCGAGAACGTATCCCGAGTCGATGATGAAGAAGTTGGTGAGCAGATACCCCCGCTCAAACACGGGATGCAGCTCCGGCAACGGCAACGGGGCGGCCAGACGAAAGTGATAGAGGACGATCATTGAGGCGACGACGAAGCGGAGCACGTCCAGCCAGCCGCCGCGAGAGATGCGCGGCGGTGATCGGGTCATCGGCTCGTCAGCAACGCGAAGCATGCCCGGACCTTAACCCCGGACCGCGCAAGGAATGGTTATCACCAAGGCCCGCCCGGATAGAGGGCGACCGTCCCGGTCACAAGAGAGATAGCCAGCCCGATGGCTGTGGCGAGCCGAGGCACGCCTCGCGGGGCGACCCGGATGCATGCCGCGCCCAGGAGGATCAATGTCCCGCCGAAGCCAAGGTAGAGCGGCAAGTTGAACGCGGTGAGCATCCTCAGACTGAAATAGAGCGCTCCGCCGCTGACGATGATCAGGCTGACCAACGCCACGATGACGTCCAGCGCCGGGCGGGGTTGTTCAGGTGCCTTTCGGACTCTCGCCCGACGTTTGCTGGAGAGCCTTTCCGTCCAGTTCGGACTCCGGCCACGAATAGTCTTTCTGGGGCCGTCAGCCACGTCATCAACTCCCGGTCAGACGCCACATTTCGGCCCAGACCGCTGTCATGCTGCCGAAGGCTCTGTCGTCCGGTCCTTGTAAGCAAGCAGCCGCAGCGCGTTGAACACCACCACTAGCGTGGACCCTTCATGCGCGAGCACCGCAGGACCGATGCCCAGCCCGAATATCGTCGCCGGCAGAAGCAGGCCGACCACGCCCAGGCTGAGGTAGAGGTTTTGCTTGATGATGCCGCTGGTCGCGCGGCTGAGGCCGACAGCAAATGGGAGGTGCGAGAGATCGTCGGCCATCAACGCCACGTCCGCCGTCTCCAGCGCCACATCCGAACCGGCGGCGCCCATTGCAACGCCGACCGTGGCGCTGGCCATGGCGGGCGCATCGTTCACGCCGTCACCGACCATGGCGACCTTGGCCTCCGCCTTCAGCTTCTTGATCGCCGCGACCTTGTCTTCCGGCATGAGGTCGCCCCATGCCTCGTCCAGGCCCACCTCCTTGGCGATGGCGTCCGCGACACGCTGGTTGTCACCCGAGATCATGATCATGCGGGTGATGCCGAGGGCGCGAAGACGTTTGAGTGTTTCGACAGCCGACCGGCGAGGCGTGTCCATCAAGCCGATGATGCCGAGATACCGGTCACCCTTCCTCACGACCATCGTGGTTCGGCCTTCCCCCTCCAGGCGTTCGACCTCGGCGCGCAGGGCGTCGGGGAGTGGTTGGCCTTCGACTTCAGAGAACAGCTTCGAACTGCCGATATGCACCGTCTCCGTCGCGACGAGCGCGGTGACCCCTCGCCCCGTGATACTGCGCAGAGCGGAAGCCTCAGGCGGCGCCACCTCTCCGAGCCGCTCTCGCCCTCCTGACGCGACGGCCGCCGCCAACGGATGATCGCTCAGGCTTTCCACCGCGACAGCCACGCTGAGCAGTTCGGTTTCAAGGACACCGGTGCTCGCGACGACGTCGGTGATTTTCGGACGGCCCTCGGTCAACGTCCCGGTCTTGTCGAACGCAATGGCCCGCAGGCTTCCGAGGTTTTCAAGGGGACCACCGCCCTTGATCAGGACGCCGCCTCTCGCGGCGCGGGCGACACCCGACAGCACCGCGCTCGGCGTGGCGATCGCCAGGGCGCAGGGACTTGCAGCCACCAGCACCGCCATGGCCCGGTAAAAGCTATCCCGGAAGGGCTCATCGACGACGACCCAGGCGAACATCAGGACGACGACCAAGCCTATGACCGAGGGCACGAAGATCCGTTCGAACCGGTCGGTGAAATGCTGCGTCGGTGACTTCTGGGCCTGGGCCTCTCCGACCAACTGGACGACCTTGGCCAGGGTCGTGTCGCTTGATCGGCGCGTCACCTCGATCTCTATGGCGCCCGCGCCGTTTATGGTTCCGGCGAATACCCTGTGTTCAGGCGCGACGGCATCCGGCCGGGCTGATGACCCGTCCCGATCGGCAACGGGTTGCTTGTCGACCGGAACGCTTTCTCCGGTTACCGGCGCCTGATTGATGCTGGTGTGTCCGACGATCACGAAACCATCGGCAGCCAGCCGTTCGTTCGGCTTGACCAGCACGACGTCGCCGACGGCCAACTCCGCCACCGGAAGGTCCAATATCTTGCCGTCTCGTCTCACGGAGGCGGTCTGTGGCGCCAGTTCAGCCAAGGCTTCGATCGCGCGCTTGGCCCGGCCCATCGCGTAGTGTTCGAGCGCGTGGCCGATGCTGAACAGAAACAGCAGCAGCGCGCCTTCTGCCCAGGCCCCGAGAGCAGCTGCGCCGGCGGCGGCAATCAGCATCAGGCTGTCGATCTCGAAGCGCCGCTTCCTCAGGGACTCGATCGCTTCCCGCACGGTGAAGAAACCGCCGGTCACATAGGCCGCGAGATAACAGGCCAGGGAGACCGACGCGGGCGCAGAGGTTGCGATCGCAATGAGGAAGCCGACCGCGAGAAAAGCCCCTGACAGCAGCGAAAAGATCAGTTCGGTGTTCGCGCCGAACAAGCCGCCCGGTGCGTGCTGATGATCCGGGTCGCTCTGTTCTGAACCCGCATCGTGAACGTGATCGTTTCCCACTGCTTCAATCCTCAGCTTGGTCGGGCTTGGGCCAGCGCAGCAACTCAATGGTCTCAAGGGTGACGGGCCCCAGGTGCTCCAAGTCTGACAGGGAGTTGACGAAGGCCCTCAGCTTGCTCTCCTCGTCCAATATCTCGATGACAATCGACTGGTCGTCGTCGAGCACATGACGGCGATGCTCATGGGTCGTGTGCCCGAAGCCAAAGAGCGCCCGGAACACCGTGGTTCCAGCGACATGGGCGGCGCGCGCGCGCAAGGCGACAACCTCGAAGACCTTCTGGTCGCCGAAATAAGCCGCCTCGTCCGTGTAAATCCGTAGGCGTTTGATCGTGTCGGTCATGAACGGTCTCCCACAAATGAAAGACCCGCGTCGCCGGGGTCAGCGACGCGGGTTCAGGCTACTCCGCCGGGATCGGCGCGGGCATCAGGTCATCGCTGGTCTCGGGACGACGCTTCTCTGTTCTTTCGAGGATCAGCCTGCTGATCGCCGGCAGCACCAGAAGGGTGAGCGCCGTGGCGGTGATTAGACCGCCGATCACGACCATGGCGAGGGGCTTCTGCACCTCCGCGCCGGTGCCGTGAGCCAAGGCCATGGGCACGAAGCCGATGGCGGGCACCAGCCCGGTCATGATCACCGGACGCACGCGCTCCATAGTGCCCTCGATGATGGCCTTGGTCAGCTCCATCCCAGCCTCCAGTCGTTGCCGGATGCTGGACATGACCACGAGCCCGTTCAGCACCGCCACGCCGGACAGGCAGATGAAGCCCACCGCCGCAGACACCGAGAAGGCGATACCGGTGAGCGCGAGGGCGAAGACCCCGCCCGCCAGTCCCAGGGGCACCGCTGTGAAGACCGCGATGGCCCGACCGAAGGTGCCCACGGCGAGGAACAGGATGGCGAAGATCGCGGCGAAACAGATGGGAACAACCAGTGCCAGACGGTCTGACGCCGCCTTCAGGTTCTGGAACTGCCCGCCCCATTCGATCCACGACCCGGCCGGCAGGGCTATGGCCTCGACCTTGGGCGTGGCCTCGCGAACGAATGAGCCCACGTCACGGCCACGAACATTGGCCTGCACCACGACGCGGCGCTTGCCGTTCTCGCGGCTGATCTGGTTCAGACCCTCGGCGAACCGGAACTGGGCGACCTGACGCAACGGCACCGAACCCCGTGCTTCCCCATCATGCTCAGGGAGCATCACAGGCAAGGCCCCGAGCGCGTCGAGGTCGTTTCGGCTGGCTCCGGGGACGCGGACCACGACGTCGAAGCGCCGATCCCCTTCGAACAGTTGTCCGGCTTCACGTCCGCCCATCGCGGCGGCGACAGTGTCGGCCACCTCCTCGACGGTCAGGCCGTATCTCGCGATGGCGGCCCGATCGAACGTCACGTCCAGAGACGGGGCGCCGCTGGTCTGTTCGACCTTGACGTCAGCCGACCCCGGCGTTGCCGTGAGCGCCGCCGCGATCTGGTTGGCGGTCGCGGTCAACTTATCGAGGTCGTCACCATACAGTTTGATGGCGACGTCCCCACGAACCCCGGCGATCAGCTCGTTGAAGCGGAGTTCGATGGGCTGGCTGAGTTCATAGCCCTGGCCGACGAGGGCATTGGATGCCGCTTCGACCCGTTCGATGACGTCTTCCTTGGTATCGACGCCTTCGGGCCATTCATCCTGCGGTCTGAGGATGATGAAGCCGTCCGAGATGTTGGGCGGCATGGGGTCGGTAGCGACCTCAGCCGTGCCCGTCTTGGAGAACATCAGTTCGACTTCGGGCAGTTCCGAAATCGCCGCCTCCACCCCGCGCTGCATCCGCACCGACTGTTCAAGGGCTGTCGAAGGGATACGCTGGGACGCCATGGCGAGGTTGCGCTCGTCCAGGGTCGGGATGAACTCCTGCCCCAGCATCGTGAAGATGACGCCGGCAACCGCGAAGATGCCGACCCCGACGCCGATGAAGGGCCAGGGACGGGCCACGGCCTTGTGAAGGACCGGCTCATAGCGCGCCTTGATCCAGCGGATGGCGAAGACCTCCTTCTCCGAGACCTTGTTGCGCATCAGGACCGCCACCATCGCCGGAACGAAGGTGATCGACAGGATGAAGGCGGCGATCAGGGCCAGCATCAGGGTGATGGCCATGGGCGAGAAGGTCTTGCCCTCGACCCCCTGGAAGGTCAGGAGCGGCACGAAGACCAGCAGGATGATGGCTTGGCCATAGACGGTCGGCTTGATCATCTCCTGGGTGGCGACAGTCGTCTCCTCCAGCCGTTCTCGCAAAGTGAGCAACCGGCCCTCGTGGTGTTGTCGTTCGGCCAGCCGTCTCAGGCAGTTCTCGATGATGATGACGGCGCCATCGACGATCAGACCGAAGTCGAGCGCCCCGAGGCTCATTAGATTGCCCGACACACCCATGAAGTTCATGCCGATGGCGGTCATGAAGAAGGAGATCGGGATGATCAGGACCGCGATCAGCGCGGCCCGGACGTTGCCGAGCAGCAGGAAGAGGGCGATAGCGACCAGGACGGCACCCTCGATCAGGTTGCGTTGAACCGTCGAGATCGTCGCATTGACCAGCTTGGAACGGTCGAGGACCGGCGTGACCTTGATCCCCGGCGGCAGTGATCGCTCGGTGATCGCCAACTGCTCGCCGACCGCTCGCGCCACGGTTCGGCTGTTCTCGCCGATCAGCATCAGCGTGGTGCCGATGACAACCTCGTGGCCGTTCATTGTGGCCGCGCCCGTTCGGAGTTCACCGCCCAATCGCACGGTCGCCAGATCACGGACCGCAACGGGGACACCACCGCGTGTGGCGACGATGGCCTCCTCGATCTGCGAGAGACTGCGGATGCGGGCGTCAGCGCGGACCAGATAGGCCTCGCCACCCCGTTCGACGAAGTTGGCGCCGACCGACAGGTTGGCGGCCTCCAGCCCTTCGGCCAGTTCGGCGAACGAGACGCCGTATTGCGCCAGCCGGGTCGAGTCAGGCTCGACTACATACTGCTTCTCATAGCCGCCGATGGTGTCCACCCCGGCGACGCCGTTCACGGAGCGCAGTTGGGGGCTGATGATCCAGTCCTGCACTGTGCGCAGATAGGCGGCGCGGGATACGTCGTCGGTCAGACGGTCGCCTTCTGGCGTCAGGAACGAGCCGTCGCTCTGCCAGCCCGGCTGGCCGTTGCGCACTGTCGCGCCCCGCCCGCCCGGATTGGCGTAGTCGATCGCATACATGAAGACCTCGCCCAGGCCGGTGGTGACCGGGCCGATCTGAGGCTGGACCCCTTCGGGCAGGCTGTCCTGCGCCTGAACCAGACGCTCGCTGACCTGCTGGCGGGCGAAATACAGATCCACGTTCTCCTCGAAGATCACGGTGACCTGCGAGAAGCCGTTGCGAGAGAGCGATCGGGTCGACTGGAGTCCGGGGATGCCGGCCATCGCCGTTTCGACCGGGAAGGTGACCCGCTTTTCGATTTCAATGGGTGAAAGCGAGGCGTCGGAGGTGTTGATCTGCACCTGGTTGTTGGTGATGTCAGGCACGGCGTCGATCGGCAGCCGGGTGAGCTGCCATGCGCCGTAGGTGGAGACGAGCAGCACGAGCGCGATGATCATCCATCGCGCCCGCACCGACAGGGCCATGAGGTTGGCGATCATGGCCTAGTGCTCCACTTCGCCGGCGCCCAACTGGGCCTTGAGCAGGAAGGCATTGCGGGTGGCGATCGTCTGGCCGGCGCGAAGACCGGAGGTGATCTCTGCCCGCCCGCCGCTGCGTTGTCCGATGAGGACAGGAACGGCTTCGAACCCGGTCGCGGTCCTGACGAAGACGACGTCACGACCCTCGACGGTCTGGATGGCTTCTTCCGGCACCGAGACGCCCCCGGTCGTTTGGGCATCGCGGGTGAAGATGCGAACCGAAATGGCCTGACCAGGACGCAGGCCCCCGACGCCTGAAATGCTCAGCAGCACGGTGGCGGCCCGGCTCTCGACGTCCACGCCCGGCGTGATCGACCGCACCGTCGCCTGCACCTCGCCCTCGGGCAGCATGATGGTCGCCCGATCGCCCGGCACGATGCGCGCGGCGTCCTGTGCGGAGACGGACGCTTCGATCTCGATCTGGCTCGCGTTGGCGACGCGGAACAGTTCGGTTCCCGCGGTGACGTAGGATCCGAGAGTCGCGTTCGCGGCAGTGACCCGACCGCTGATGGGACTGACAACGCCGGTGCTTCGCCCGTCGCCGGACACGCGGGCAGCCGCAGCCGCAGACGCTGTCCGTCGCGACTCCGCCTCGGCTTCGGCCAGCACGGTCTGCGCCGCTTCCAAGTCCTGTCGGGCAGTGATCTGCGAGTCGAAGAGCCGCTGTTCGCGCGCCAGCGCCTGCCGTGCAGCTGTCAGACGCGCTTGGGCCGTAGAGCGTTCAGCCGCAATGGTCGAAGCCTCGCGGCTCTCGATCTGCGCGACGGTCTGGCCGGCGCGCACGCTGTCGCCCAGCCGCAGCGAAACTCGGCTGATCACGCCATCGGCCCGGGCCGCCAGCACGGCTTCGCCCTGAGGCGTCCCCACGACGGTGCCCTGGGCGACGATCTCGGAACTCAATGATCCGCTCGTGACCTGGGCCAGGATGATGCCGGCGGCTTGGATGCGCGGCGCGTCCATCTCCAGACCTTCGCCCTCATGGTGTTCCTCGGCCTCTGCGGCCACGGGCGCCGCATCAGAGCGCGTCATGGTCCAGAGGGCCGCACCGCCTCCGACGAGGACGATGGTCGCCGCCGCCCCGATCATGAGCCTTTGCTGATTGGTCAGGTTTCTCATTGGGCTTGTCCTTCGGTTTCGTTGGCCCGCGTCAGCGCGGCGATGGCGCGCGAGCGGTCGAGTTGGGCTGCGATCATTTCGGACTGGACGGAGTTGAGCGCCTCCTCGGCGTCCAGCACATCCAGCAGGGTGAAGCGTCCGGCTGAGAAGCCTTCGCGGGCGATCCGCACCGCCTCGATGGCTTCGGGTTCGGCGCGGGTTTCGAGGAAGGTCAGTCGGGCTTCCGCCGTCTGGAGCGCCGCCCGCGCGTCGCGAGTGCGACGAACAGAAGCCGCGAGCGCAGCATTGCGCCGGGCCTCGGCGCCGGTGCGCTCGGCGTTGGCGGCGGCGATATTGCCCTGGTTCCGATCAAACAGGCCGATCGGCATCGAAGCGCCGACCACCAGGGCGGTATCGTCCGACCCCGCGAACTGTCGTGCGCCGACGCTGACCGTCACATCGGGCCGGGATACGGTGCGTTCGCGATCGACAACGGCGACCGAGGTTGCGACCTCCGCCTCGGCCAGTCGGACATCAAGCGTATCCGTTGGATCGACCGTCAGCGCCGGAACTGGCTCATCACCGGCTACTGGCTCGGGCAGATCATCCGCGCCACCCCAGATGGCGGCCAGGGCGCGCTGTGCCTGGGCATATTCCGCCTCGGCTGCACGCACCCGTCCGACGGCCTCGAACGCGGCGGTGCGCGCCCGAATAGCTCGCAGGGGCGGCTCCCGGCCAGCATCCACCAACTCCGTAGCGATCGTTGAAAGGTTCTCGGCGCGTTCGAACTGATCGCGCGCCAGTTCGACCCGGCGACCGGCGGCGAAAGCCTCGGCGTAGGCTTCCCGCACGTCCCGTTCCAGATCGGCGCGGGCCACTTCGAGTCTCAGCCGCACGGCCTCGACTTCGGCCTCGCCCGCTCGGCGGCGGGCGGACCGCTTGCCGCCCAACTCGAACCGCTGACCAATGGCCAAGGTGGTCTCGGCGTCGTCGAGTCCGCTGAACCCCCCGGTGCCGGCGAAGTTCTCGACCTCCAGGTCCAGTTCGGGGTTCGGGCGGAACCCGGCCTGCTGGGCTCTGCCTTGGGCAGCAGCGACGTCGGCTTCAGCGGCGATGATGATGGGGGATGTGGACGATGCGCGCGCCAGCGCCTCGGCCAAGGTGACGGGTTCCGCCAAGGCGCGCGACGGCGCCAGCAGCGAAAGCGCAGCGGTCAGGGCGACCACAGCGCAGCCGACCGCGAAACGCGGCAGGCGATAGATTGTGGAGGGCATGGATCATGTTCCAGAGGTTCCAGACGAGGGTGACGCGCACGATGGCGCGAGACTCGTCAGGCTCTGGGAGGGCGTTCCAGACCGCTGGGCGACCGAGACGCCAAGGGTTCCGAAGTCGGGTGCAGCGGGCTTGGCGAGATCGCCGCATTCATCGCTGTCGGTTGGGGCGACGAGGGCACTGTGGTGCCGCCGTGGTGGCAGTGCCCGTGGGAGCAGATGGCATGATCGCCCGGACCGGCTGGACCGTCGCCGTTGTCGTCGTCGATCAAGGCCGCTGCATGAGCGGGATCTAGTTCGACCGCGCAAGCCGCCGCATCGGCGGTGGGGACGAAGACGAACACAGCGATGAACAACGCGATGAGCGCCGCCACGATGCTATGCCTGTTCGCCGATCGAACCATGCCGCCCTCTACCACGGTTCTGTCCCGGAGCAATGAGCGTCTGGTCGCAGGAAGACGGGGTCGGGTAAGCGCAATAATCCCAGGGGCCGAAACACACTCGGCGCTGACCGGTCCATTTCGCGAAACCGGGGTCGTCATAGGTTAACTTACACCGTCACCTTTGGCTGGCCCCGTGAGGGTTTGCGGCTTGCTGATAACGGCCAATCCCGCGACAGAAGCTCCCGAAAGGCTTTTTCGGCGCCGTAGGTTGCCTTGTAATGCACATGGGATGGGGACCGCGCTCTTCGCCTAGACGTAAGGGGACCCCGAAAACGAGGTGGCAGATTTCCCCGACCCTGGTCCCATACCCGGTGCCAGCTCTACGACATCGCTATCCGACGGCGGGTTCGAACAGGTGCGGATCTTGGCGCTCAAGGAGTGCTGTCGCTCTGGCGTTAGTCCACGCCGGCGGGGCGATATGATAACGGCGGCGGTCAGTCGCCAAGGTTAGGTGGATCAGACCCCACGGCCCGTCCTTCTGGAACAAGCGCATCAGGTCGGCCTTGATCGAGGCTCTGGTCACCGGTGCGAAGATCTCGTCAGCTCTTGCCCGCCGAACCCCTTCATCGACGATCACCTGGACCGCCCGGGCGACGAGGCTCCTGGCCCGCATCGTTTCGTCAATGCTGCCCCTGTGCGACCTCGCGTGGTCGAACTTGTAGTCCGGGTTAAGGACCATTTCCGCCCCGGTGCCCGACAACCACCAATGGGTTCTGCCGAAGATCCACTTCTGGGCCTTTCGGCCTGCATCGACGGATACCAGCGTATCGAGGCCGGCGTAGCCATAGAACTTCACCCGGTCATGAGGGTCTTCATCCCCATAGGCGAAGGCGAGCGCATCCTCCTCCCACTGAGACAGCGACTTGTCGAAATGCCGGGAAATCTCAATCCGGAGATCATCCTTCAGGCGTCGCTGGAGCCCGGTCAGGAAAGCCTCTATCGCCGGCTCATCCTCCGGTCGTGGGATCTGGAGGCAGAGGCGTCGAACTGTTGTCTTGTTGATCGCCGCAGCCAGTTCCAGGACTCGGTTCGCGACCCAGCCCTTCGCCTTTTCGCTCGGTTCCCATGCGTCGGAACCGGAGAGGCACGCGCCGAATGCAGCGTCATGTTCGACGGTGAGGCTGATCGGGTCGAACGCCGCGATCTGGAGCCGGAAGTTCGTCTTGGAGAACACTGTGTCGAAGGCGTCCCAAGCCATGTGATAGGACACAGACGCAGGCATCGGGGTGCCGGCAGGGGTCAGGGTCATTGGATTTTCTTGGGCTTCAGTCGGACGCAAGGAGCCTAAAATACTAGGTTGAGGCCGGAGAGGTGAACTCGCCGGGAAGCCTCACGTCATGCAGTATTGTAGCACATCCTCGGCCACTTCGCTCAGCCCGAACGCGGCGCGCTCCCCGATTGTGCCGTTAGAACGTAATGATCCCCGTATCCTGATATTGAGAACCAGCTCGCAGAACATGACCGTCGGCGCGGGCGGACTGATACCAATCGCGCCCCATAGCTCTGACGCCCTGCGAGGCAGCGAAGGTCTTGCCCTGGATCTTTACAGCTGAACCGAGCCGCCACTTGTTGATGTAGGAAATCCACCTGACGGGGGTATCCAGCAGCTGGGTGTCCAGCTGGCGTGCAGAGCCTCCTCCGCGCCACTTTCCACCGGCTGCGTTCAGAGCAGCCCGAAAGGCTTTGTAGGCACGTTTGTTGTCAGGCAGCAGGATACCCCCATGGATATGCGCGTCCCCGAGGTCCGAGTCCTCGATCATGAAGAAGAACTCTGGAACCGGGAGGCCAAGGCGAGCTGAGGCGAGCTTGAGGTGTCGCGTCATTCTTCGGCGCATGTAAATCGCGAGGCCCAGACCATCACGGCGTCCGGCCGCGATTACCTCCGGTCCGAGGTTCAGGCTGAGAGCCCGTCCCCCTCGTTCGTGCATGGCGATCGCCCAGGCCATACCCTTCAACTGGTCTCCGGTGTGATCCCAATGCGGGACCCACATGGTCTTGATCCAGGTCGCTTGATCGAGGTGGAGCTTCTTCTCTTTCCGGTCCTCGGCCTTGATCTTCTTCCAGTCGGGGGCGTGAAGGGGGACTCTCCTCTTTATGCTAACTCCACGACCAGCCTTGGCGGCGAGTTTGATTGAAGCCCCTGCCCCCAGGGAGTCCCGTATCTCCTGGAAAATATCGCGGTCACGAAGCTCGTCATTGCGGCTATCGAGGTGCACTTTTCCCGACGCAGCAGCTCGTAGTTTTTCTTTGATGCGGTCGGCATTCTGACTCACCTCCAAGGCGCGATCACGCTCCTTGGCGATGGCCATATCCATGTCGGACAGCCTGCCTTTCGCCTTGCGTCGAGCGGCAATCATCTTGGCCTTGGACACAAACACACACGCAACAGCTATCGGGATAGGCGCAGTAGCTGGTGTCGGATTTGCGCGCCACCCTCGCCGTCGATCGTGGGCATTCTAGCTGTCTAATCCTCGCCCACCTGTCTATGCCGTCGACCGAACGACGAGGTGGTCGATCTCAAGGTGCGCATACTTCACCGAGGCGATCTGCGAATACAAATCCTCTGGTGCCAGGCCGTCATGATAGTGCGCATCCATACCGACGTTCGCGTGCCCCATCACCTGGTTCTGAACTGCACGATCCACTCGAGCTGCCGACATCGCGACCTTGAATGTGTGCCGGAAGGAGTAGAACGTCGGCCGAGGCTTGCGTAGCGTCACCCTTGGAATGTGGGTCTCGTTAAACGCTCGTATCCACCGCGCGCCAGAATAGAGCTTCCTCCGGTCGTTGGAGGCAGGCCAATCCGGAAACAGTCTTTCGCTTCCGATGGCTCGCATGCTGGCGACCCATTGGCCGAAGCCGAGCGCGATCAGCTTCGGGTGTATCGGTATCTCGCGACGCGCGTTCGACGTTTTGGCCGAGAGGACATACGGTCGATCTTCCGGATCGTTCGCGTCGTATTCCGTCAGGAAGCTGATGTATGGGAAGGCCGCATCGAGCTTCACATCACTGACCGCCAGTTGACCGATTTCACTGGGTCGTGCCCCGCTGAACAACATCAACAGCGGCGTCCAGAAGCGGTGGTCGCGTATCAGAACAGCCCCCGGGGTGTTGATCCGATCTGGACGCGCACAGCCCGTGAAAAGCGGCAGTTTGAACAGGTCGTTCAGTTCCTCGACGCGGAACGAGGGTCTTTTCCCGCCCCGTTTGTCAGAGCCGCGAACCTTGATTTTATCGGCCGGCGAAGTGCTGATCCACTCGCGGCTTGCAGCATAGCCGAGCAGTGAGCGCAGAACGGCCAGGTGCGTATCCCGAACGGTATTGGGCTGGATCGTCGCGAACGGAACAGGTCGGGCGGCATTCAAAGCGATAGCCGACCGCAGCGTTGCGCCAGGGTAGCGCATCTGGGCGCGATTGGGGCACCGCAGCATCAGGTCAATAAAGTCGCTGACGTCGGACCGCTTGATCTCGGAGATCGCCTTTGGAAACCCCATGAAACCGTCGAAAATGTCCACCACTTGACTGACCTTGACGCTCCATGAACTTCCCAGCTGGGCAGAGTTGAGGACCTCCTCAGCCAGTTTGCCCAGGGTCCAGGATCCTTGAGGCTTTCCGCGTCGGGCAAGACCACGTTGGATCGCAGCCGAGGGCTGCTCCACGTCGAGACCACCCCAACCGGCCCGTCGGGATCGCATCGCGGCCAGCTCTCCCGCAACAAACGCGGCTTCTATTCGGGAATAGTCAGCTGATCCCACCTCGACGCCACGAATGCGGGCCTGCCTCTCGATAAACTCCGCGTAATCGTCGGCCACACCGCTCTTGTATGCCCGGAGGTAGTCAGGCCCTATCAATGGGTCTTCAATCTGCGTCAGTATTACCTGCTCATCTTCGTCCCGACCGGCTAGGTGGTGTGCCCATTCTCCCTCAGGATCGAGATCAGCCTGTCGGCGGTTCTCGCGGTCTATCTCATCGCTGGTTGCCCAATGAGCCGCAGTGATCGCTTCGGTGTCAGCCTGTGTCAGGACATAGTCGACACCAGGAGAGAGCACGCCGACCGCCGAAATGGGGCTTGGTCGCATATTCGCAACCTCCGCCTCGAACCTCAGGTCGACCACTATAGCTCGACGTTTCGCCTCCTTCAGGTCGCTGGTTCGGAGGCTCTCTCGGTAATCAGCACGCCCCTTGAAAAACAGTCCGAACTGGACGTCTGCGGGGACTCTACGGCGATAGTGATACTTCGCTCCCCTGCGGGTGATATAGGATGCGGCGTGCGCCATTTTTTACCATTGTGCTACAGAATGCGTCGCACAGCTGGTCGCTTTCTCCAGTGTGGTCAATGAGTTAAATCATAACATGCACTTGGGTGTGACACAGCAAAGAGTCCCACCCTCTCCGCCACGCCGATCCGGGTCAGACCCGGACCGGCTCACCTCAGCCCGCGGAATAGCTCGTCTTGGTCTGGGTGAAGAACTCCACCGCCGCGAATCCCTGCTCCCGCGCGCCGTAGCTCGAGGATTTCGAGCCGCCGAACGGGACATGATAGTCGACGCCGGCGGTCGGCAGATTGACCATGGTCATCCCCGCCTTTGCCCGCCGCTGGAAGTCGCGGGCATGTTTCAGCGAGCTGGTGACGATGCCGGCCGAGAGGCCGAATTCGACGCCGTTGGCGATCTCCAGCGCCTGCTCATAGTCCTTGACGCGGATGGTCGAGGCGACCGGGCCGAAGACCTCCTCGTTGTTGATCCGCATGCCGGCCTCGGT
>LNFM01007721.1_pt1 | contig 16656 bp, 19 predicted proteins | sample 596031 | NCBI WGS metagenome assembly LNFM01 (sample SAMN04254537, study PRJNA301005) | activated carbon metagenome | isolation source: dual media filters at the Ann Arbor, Michigan drinking water treatment plant | place: USA: Ann Arbor
CCCGACGACGAGGTCGCTGCGACCATTCCCGTGGTGCAGCACACCATGCAGGACGCGCCGTTCCCGGCGGTGCTGCTGTCGGTGCCGCTGCATGTCGATGCGCGGGCTGAATTCGCTCTGGAGCAACGGCGGCATCCAGTACGCGCCGCCGATCCGGTAGGCTCTGTCAGCGCCCAGAACTGTCATCGCCCGCGAAGGCGGGCGATCCAGTATTCCAGAGACGCAAGCTATTGACCGAGAAGCCGCGGCGTACTGGATCACCCGCCTTCGCGGGTGACGACATGGGTGTATGGGGCGCGCATCGCGCCCCGGAATGACGATCAATAACTCTTCATCCGCGCCAGCTGATCGGCGTGGTAGTTGCTGTCGCCGAACAATTCCTGGCAGACCCGGGCGCGCTTCATGAAGAAGCCGATGTCGAACTGGTCGGTCATGCCCATTCCGCCATGCATCTGCACGCCTTCCTGCACAGCGAGCGTCGCGGTGGTGCCGGCGCGGGCTTTTGCCACCGCAACCGCAGCGCCTGCGTTCTCGAAATCGCCATCGAGGGCCTGCAGCGCCTTCAGCACCGCGGCGCGGGTGATCTCGATGTCGACATAGAGCTGGGCGGCGCGGTGCTGCAGCGCCTGGAATTCGCCGATCAGCTTGCCGAACTGCTTGCGCTCCTTCAGGTACGTGACGGTGCGGCCAAACACCTCTTCGCTCAGGCCGACCATTTCGGAAGCCACTGCGCCGCGGCCGATGTTGAGCACGCCTTCCAGCAGCGCCCCGCCCTGATCGACCTCGCCGAGCACGCCGTCGGCGTTGACCTCGACATTGCTGAATTCAATGCGCGCCGCGTTGTGCGCGTCGACCATCACGGTGCGTTCGACGGCGGTGCCCTTGGCCTTGGGATCGACCAGGAACAGCGTCAGCCCGTTGCGCTCGCCGGCCGCGCCGCCCGTCCGCGCCGCGACGATCAGGAGATCGGCGGTGTGGCCGTCGACCACGAACGCCTTGGCCCCGCTCAGCTTGAAGCCGTTGCCCGCGCGCACCGCCTGCAGGCTGGTGTGCAGCGGGCGGTGTTTTGCCCCTTCATCGACGGCGAGCGCCGCGAGCAGCGAGCCGTTCGCTATTTTCGGCAAGTAAGCCGATTTCTGCACCTCGCTGCCGCCGCGTGCGATCGCGGACGCGGCCAGCACCGCGGTCGAAAGGAACGGCGACGGCATCAGCGTGCGGCCGATTTCCTCCATCACCACGCCGGCCTCGACGCAGCCGAGCCCGCTGCCGCCGAAATTCTCCGGCACGAGCAGGCCGCAAAAGCCCATCTCGGCAAACGCCTTCCAGAGGTCGCGGGAGAATCCCGTGGCGTCCTTGCTGTCGCGCAACTGACGCAGATGCGCCACCGGCGCCTTGTCGCTGATGAGGCCGCGTGCGCTGTCGCGCAGCATGGATTGTTCTTCGGTGAGGACGAGGGCCATTGGAGGATTCCGTGTGAGAAGAGAATTAAGCTATTTCGTCGTCCCTGCGAACGCAGGGACCCATACCGCGTGATCTCTCGATAAGGCAGAATCGCAGACGTTCTTCGCAAAATCCCGGCCTGTGGTTATGGGTCCCTGCCTTCGCAGGGACGACGAGAGAGTTGGGTGCTTACGCCCCCGGCAGATCGAGGATGCGCTTGGCGACGATGCCGAGCATCACCTCCGTGGTGCCGCCTTCGATCGAATTGGCCTTGGTGCGCAGCCACGCGCGCGGGCGGGCGCCGCCCTTCGAGCGCTCGCTTTCCCACTCCAGCGCATCGGCGCCACCGGCCGACATCAGTATTTCGTGGCGGCGCTTGTTGAGCTCGGTGCCGTAATATTTCATCGCCGAGGAAAAAGCCGGATGCGACTGGCCGGCTTTTGCCAGATCGACCGCACGCTCGGCCGCCGCCGACAGCGCGGCTTCGTCGATCTCGAAGGTCGATATCTGGCTGCGCAGCATCGCATCGTCCAGCCGCCCCTGCCCGTCAGTGCCAACGGAGTCGGCTGCGACCTGGCCGAGCGGTCGGCCGACGCCGCGCTCGCCCATGCCCGAAATCATCGCGCGCTCGTGCTGCAACAGATATTTCGCCACGTCCCAGCCGCGGTTGACGGTGCCGACCACATGCGACTTCGGCACCCGCACATTGTCGAAGAAGGTTTCGCAGAACGGCGAATAGCCCGAGATCAGCAGGATCGGCTTCGTCGTCACGCCCTTTGAAGCCATGTCGAACAGGATGAAGCTGATGCCGTCATGCTTCTTCGCCGTGGGATCGGTGCGCACCAGGCAGAAGATCCAGTCGGCGTAGTTCGCGTACGAGGTCCAGATCTTCTGGCCGTTGATGATGTAATCGTCACCGTCGCTCTCGGCGCGGGTCTGCAGCGAGGCGAGGTCCGATCCGGCGTTCGGCTCGGAATAGCCCTGGCACCAGCGGATCAGGCCGGCGGCAATCTTCGGCAGGTGCTCCTTCTTCTGCGCCTCGTTGCCGTACTTCAGGAGCGCCGGGCCAAGCATCCAGATGCCGAAGCTCGACAGCGGGGAGCGCGCGCCCATCGCCGCCATCTCCTCGCGCAGCACCTTGTGCTCGGCCGCATCCAGGCCACCGCCGCCGTATTCCTTCGGCCAGTCCGGCACGGTCCAGCCCTTGTCGCGCATCCGCTCGAACCAGAGTCGCTGCGGCTCGGACGAGAATTTGGTGTTGCGGCCGCCCCAGAAGGTATCGCCTTCCGAGGTCATCGGCCGCCGCATCTCCGGAGGACAATTGGTCTCCAGCCAGGCGCGGGTCTCACGGCGGAGTGTTTCCAGATCGGACATGATGGCGTTTCCATGTGGGAATGTTTGGATCGACCTTAGCCGCCGCATCGCGGAATTCAACACATGTCTGGCATCAGCCCATGCGGCACCGACGGTGGTCACAATGCCGGATCGGGTGTATGCGCAAAGGGGAACGATTGAAAAACAAGAGGAAACGGGCATGCGGCTGAAGTTGCTTTCGCCTGGCGAAATGAGCGCCGAGCAAAAAGAAACCTATGATGAGGCGATATCAGGCAAGCGCGGCGCCCCGCCGGCGCCGATGATGGCCTGGCTCAACAGCCCCGATATGGCGCGGCACGCCACGCGCCTGGGCGAACAGCTTCGTTTCAACACGATCTTTCCAGCAAAACTTTCGGAGATCGCGATCCTCGTCACGGCGCGGCACTGGACTTCGCACTACGAATGGTATGCGCACAAGCGGCTGGCGCTGAAGGGCGGCATGGATCCCAGGATCATCGAGGACATCCGCGACCGCCGTACGCCGACCTTCGACGATCCCAAGGGCCAGATGATCTACGACGTCGCCAAGTCGCTGCATGAGGGCAAGGGCGTCTCGCAGTCGCTCTATGATGAAGCCGTGAAGGTGCTCACCGAACGTGGGATCGTCGAGGTGATCGGACTGTGCGGCTACTACACGATGGTGTCGATGACGCTGAACACGTTCGAGTTCGGACTGCCGGACGGCGAAGTGTCGGATCTTGCATAACGAACATCTCCACTTACGTGTCCCGGACGCGGTGCAGCGCCTCTTCAGCGCTGCTCCGCAGAGCCGGGACCCATGCCGGCGAGCAATGCAGGCCCCGGCCTAGCAGCGCACCGCTAACGCGCTGCGCCGCATCCGGGGCACGGATACCTTCCACAGCGGAGAGCCCATGCCCGAAAATCCCCCTGTCATTGCCGGCACCCGCATCGGGCATGTCCATCTCAAGGTCGCCGATCTCGATCGTGCGCTCGGCTTCTATTGCGGCGTGCTCGGCTTCGAGGTGATGCAGCGGCTGGGCTCCGGTGCGGCGTTCATTTCGGCCGGCGGCTATCACCATCACATCGGGCTCAACACCTGGGAAAGCAAAGGCGGCCATCCGCCGCCGCCGGGCACGACCGGGCTGTTTCACACCGCCATCGTCTACCCGACGCGCGCGGCGCTGGCGGATGCGCTCCATCGCGTGATCCAGGCCGGCATTCAACTCGACGGCGCCAGCGACCATGGCGTCAGCGAGGCGCTCTATCTGCGCGATCCCGACGAGAACGGCGTGGAGCTCTATCGCGACCGCCCGCAGGAGGAATGGCCGCGCGCGCCGGACGGGTCGCTCGCAATGTTCACGAAGCGGCTGGATCTCGACGATTTGCTGCGGCAGCGGGAGAGCTGACTCTTATCGTCATTGCGAGGAGCCAACGGGTCGCGCGAATGCGCGCCCGATGACAGGCTCCGCGACGAAGCAATCCATGCCTGCTCCGACGCGAGATGGATTGCTTCTCTACGCTCGCAATGACGGATGGCGCCCGCGAATCATGATCAGCACGGCGGCTATCAATTCCAGTGCGATGCAGCCGTAGAACGGCAGCGCGTAACCGTCTGAGAGATCGCGCAGCAGCCCGATCACGCCGGGGCCGAACGCATAGGTGACCTGGTTGATCGCGGTGATCAGGCTGACCAGCACGCCGAACGAACGCGGATCGAACTCGCGCTGCACGATCAGCGCCGGCAGGGTAATCAGATTGCCGACCGAAAACCCGAATAGCGCGCAGGCCGCCATCAACGCGTAGTCATTGTGCACGTTGATGACAACGAGGAGCGCCACCGCCTGGCTGACGAACGACAGCGACGAGGCCAGCCGTTGGTTCATGCGGTCGATCACGAACGAGAACAGCACCCGGCCGACCACCGCCATCGCCGTCAGCAACGCCACGGCAATGGCCGCGCGCTCGCGCCCGATCACCGTATCCAGGAACGAGATCAGGTGAACGATGAAGCCGACCTGCGCGAACAGCACCAGCGCGAACGCCGTCGACACCGAGAGGAAGCCGATGTCGCGAAAGGCCCGCGCGCGAATTTGCGTCGGCGACGGCGCGTCGGCGGCAGCGACGGCACCTGCGCCAAAATGGATCGGCGGTTTCCCGACGAAGATCAGGATCACCGGAACCATCAGCGCAACCATCACGACGGCCGACGCCATCATCGCGCCGGGGAAGCCGAAATAGCCGATCGCGGCCACCATCAAGGGTACGCCGACGATGCCGCCAAAACTCGCGCCGTTCAGCGCCAGGCTGATCGCCATGCCGCGCTTCCGGTCGAACCACAGGCCGAGCGTGTTGGTGATCATGCCGAGGCTGGTGCCGGCCCAGCCGAAAGCGAGGACGGCGTTGGCGAGGTAGAGCTGCCAGGGCTCCGTCACCTGGCCGAGCGAGATCGCGGCGACGGCCATCGTAAGAATGCCAGCGATCATGCAGTTCCGCGGACCGAACGCCTTGATGGCCTCGCTGACAAAGGCGACCAGCGCCGCGCCGGACAAATAGAAGAACGTCGTGCCCAACGAGATCAGCGAGGTCGGCCAGCCGTGCAGCCGATGCAACTCGGCGACATAGACGCTCTGGCCGTAGAAGCCGAGCCCCCAGCCGAAGGTCGCCAGCAGGAAACAGACGACGACGATGCGCCAGCCGTCGTAGCGGATCGAGGTTTCGTCGATGGAGGTGTGAGTGGAGGCGTCCAAAGCGGTTCTTCTTGTATTTACTCTCACCGTCATGGCCGGGCTTGTCCCGGCCATCCACGTCTGTCGTGGGCGATGAGAGAAGACGTGGATGCCCGGGTCAAGCCCGGGCATGACGACAAGGGTTAGCAGATCGAAATGTCAATCGCTTCGACCCACGCCGAAATGTCATCAGATGTCAGCTATGCCGGCTTCGACGAATCGTAGAAGAACCGCTCGCGAAAGATCCTGTCGCCGCGCCATTCCTGCAGCGCGACTTCGTCGAAGCGCCCGGTCTTGCCGGAATGATAGATGAACTCGAACACCCAATTGATCGCGACACGGTCGCCTTCGACCACCGAGGCCACGCAGGTCGAGGTCACGCTCTTGACCCGTTCCAGCACCGCGCGCTCGTGCGCCACGAGAACGTCGCGGCCGACCCGCGGCGGCGCGGCATTCTCCTGCATGCTGGCGTCTTCCGTGTAGTAGCGCTCGATCGCGCCGGCATGATCGCCGGAGACGACGGCCGCAATGAACTCATCGAGACGGGCGCGCGATGGCATGGGCCCTCCAGCAACTAAATGCCCGGATCGGGAATCTGTTCTACTGCCCGCGATCTTGCGCGCCGTTTGGCGAACGATGCAAGCGACAAGACAACAAGGCCGAGCAGCACCGGAGGGAACACCACCATGTTGACCATCGACCAGCCGTAATGGGCCAGCAACTGGCCGGACGAAAACGACCCGAGCGCCATCATTCCGAACACCAGGAAATCGTTGAAGGCCTGCACCTTGTTGCGTTCCTGCGGCCGGTGCGTTTCCAGCACAAGCGCGGAAGCGCCGATGAAGGCGAAATTCCACCCCACCCCGAGCACGATCAGCGTGGCCCAGAAATGCAATGCGGTAATACCCGAGAGCCCGATCGCGGCAGCGGCGCCTTCCAGCACCAGGCCGAGCGCCACGATGGCGGGCGCGCCGAACCGCGCGATCAGCGACCCGGTGAAGAAGCTCGGCCCATACATCGCCACGATGTGCCACTGGATGCCGAAATTGGAATCGCTGACGGTGAGCCCGCACATCTTCATGGCGAGCGGCGCCGAAGTCATCACCAGATTCATCATGGGATAGGCGATCACGCCGCACAGCGCCGCCGCAATGAAGCGCGGCTGCCGCGCGATCTCGAACAAAGGCCGGCCACCATGCAGGTCGGACGGCGCGGGCTTCGGCGCATCGACGCCCGACAGCACCGCCATCGCCACCAGCGCGACGAGGGCCTGCATCACGAACGAGAAGGCAAACAGGTAGGGCGGCCAGATATCCATGGTCCACTGCACGAGCTGCGGACCGAGCACGCCGGCGAACACGCCGCCCGCCATCACCCACGACAGGGCCTTGGGACGAAAAGCGACGCTGGCGCCGTCTGCCGCGGCGAAGCGATAGGATTGCGCCACCGCGCCATAGAGCCCGCCGAGGAAGGTCGCACAACAGAACAGCCAGAACTGCGAATGCAGAATCGCAAACCCGGCCAGCAGGCCAGTGAGAACGCCGCAGAAGGTGCCGATGATGAAGGCGACACGGCGGCCATAGGCCCGCGAGATCGCGCCGGTCGGCAGCGTGCCGGCGGCAAGGCCCAGCACGTACATCGACAGCGGCACGGTGGCGAGCGAGATATCAGGCGCCAGCGTCGCGCCGACGATCGAGCCGGTCGCGAAAATCACCGCTGAATTGGCCCCGGTCAGCGCCTGCGCCGCCGCCAGCCGCACCACATTGGCGCGCGCGCGTGCGTCGTCGGCAATCTCCCTGGTGGCAGTCGCATCCATCGGCATTCCCGCCCGCCGGCCCCGGGCAGGGAGCCTCATCGATTGATTCCCGGCACTATGGAGACGGGAAGGGACGCGATCAACCGACGCAAACGGGCGCGCGCTATGCGCGCGTGTCGCTCTTGGTGGATCGCGCGAAGGCCAGAATCATGTTGTTGGCCGGCATTTCCGTGCTTTCGATCAAGGCGAAACCCGCGGCCTGCGCCAGCTTTTCGAGATCGGCGATATCGCGCACGCCCCATTCGGGGTCCTGCTCGCGCAGGCTGGTGTCGAACACAGCGTTGCTCAGCGCGGTGTGCCTGCCGTCGCGCTTGAAGGGCCCATAGAGAAAAAGCCTGCCATCGCTGCGCAGATTGCGCGCCGCGCCGGCGAACAAGCCCTCGGCGACCCGCCATGGCGCGATGTGAATCACGTTGGCGCAAAACACCGCGAGTAGTTCAGTCGGCACGCTGCCGTCGCGCATTTCCGGACACCAGGCGGGATCGGTGAGATCGATGCGCAGCGGCGGACGAATGTTCGGCAGGCCGGCATGCGCGCGCCATGCCTCGATGCTCTTCAGGTGGCGCTCGTTGAGATCGCTCGGCCACCAGGTGATGGCTGGGGTATGCGATGCGAAATGAACGACATGCTGGCCGGTGCCGCTGCCGGCCTCCACCACATCGCCGGATTGGCCGGCGAGGAATTTTTCCAGCACGGTCCAGATCGGCTTGTGGTTGCGATGAAACGCCGCTGCATCGAGACGGCCGTCCGCTTCGACCGGCCGGCCATCCTTACCGAACTCTACAACAAACTCAGCCACCTCAGCCTCGCCAAAACCGTTTGAGCCGGACCGTTACGCGCGGAGCATCACTTCAGATCGCCACAATAGATATCTTTCAGCACCTGCAGCAGACGCAGCGCGCGCTGGTCGGCCACACGATAATGCAGGGTCTGCGAGGCCCGCCGGAATTCCACCAGGCCATCGGCGCGCAGCTTCGCCAGATGCTGCGACAACGCCGACTGGCTCAGCTTCACGACGTCAACTAATTCCCCCACCGTCATCTCGCCGCGCACGGCCAGGAAGCAGAGGATCAGCAGGCGCTTCTCGTTGGCGAGCATTTTGAGGAGTTGCGCCGCGTCGCCCGCCTGCTTCGCAAGCTTCTTCAGCGCCGCCGCATCGCTGGCGCTGGGGGCGAATGTAGTCTGTTCGGCTACCGTCACGCCTGCTGTCATAACCTCGTTTCCATAATGGTTTTCTGCACCTGCGAAGCGCGGCTATCATAGCATTGCTTCGCAGTAATTTAGAATTGACTAAATTAGCAAATATGGATACTGGTTCAAAAAAGCAAGAAATAATGCGGCTGACCGGCCGCGAGGGGAAGAAACCATGCGGCGCAACCCTTTCCGCGACAGAGATATTCTCTCCGGCTCGCTTCAGCCGATAGGCCGGCGCGGCTTTCTCGGCCTGGGTGCGGCGCTGACCGGCAGCCTCGCCATTGGCGCCCGCGCGGCCAATGCCGACCCGATGCCGGCATCTCCTCCCGCCGACGCGCCCTGGTCGCAATCGATCGGCGCCGGCGTGGTGGATCGGCCCTACGGCAGGCCCGCCGATACCGAAGCCTCCGTCATCCGGCGCAACGTTCCCTGGCTGACTGCCGGCACGGAATCCTCCGTGAGCTTTTCGCCGCTGCAGGATCTGCACGGCATCATCACGCCGAACGGGCTGTTCTTCGAACGCCATCATGCCGGGCGGCCCGATATCGATCCGGCGCAACACAAGTTGATGGTCCACGGCCTCGTCGAGCGTCCGCTGATCCTGACCATGAAGGACATCCAGCGCTTCCCGCAGGTCACGCGCGTTCATTTCATCGAATGCCCGGCCAATGGCGGCATGGAGTGGCGCGCCGCGCAGATGAACTCGCTGCAGTTCAGGCACGGCATGATCAGCTGCGCCGAATGGACCGGCGTCAGGCTGTCGACGCTGCTGGAAGAAGTCGGCGTCAAGAAAGAGGCGAAGTGGGCGATGGTCGAAGGCGCCGATGGCGCGCACATGAACCGCAGCCTGCCGCTCGACAAATGCCTCGACGATTGCCTCGTGGTCTACGCGCAGAACGGCGAGGCGCTGCGGCCCGAACAGGGCTATCCGCTGCGGCTGGTGGTGCCGGGCTGGGAGGGTAACGTCAACATCAAATGGCTGCGCCGGATCAAGCTCGGCGACAAACCCTGGCATTCCCGCGAGGAAACCTCGAAATACACCGACCTGATGCCGGACGGCACGTCGCGCGGGTTCACCTGGCTGATAGACGCCAAATCCGTCATCACCTTCCCATGCCCGGAAAAGCCGCTCGATCGTCCCGGTCTCTACGAGATCAGGGGACTGGCGTGGACCGGCAACGGCAGGGTCAAACGCGTCGACGTCTCGATGGATGGCGGCGTCAACTGGGAGACCGCGCGGCTGCACGAGCCGGTGCTGTCGAAGGCGCTCACAAGATTTAGCTTGCCCTGGCGCTGGGATGGCCGGCCGGCGCTGCTCGAATCCCGCGTCATCGACGAGACGGGCTATGTGCAGCCGACGATTGCACAGTTGCGAAAGCAGCGCGGCACCAACTCGGTCTATCACAACAATGCGATCCAGACCTGGCAGATCAAGCCCGACGGGAGCGTCTTCAATGTGCAGCTCGCGTAAGCGCGGCCCGTTGCTCGCCGCAGCGCTGCTGGCGATGGCGACCGCTGATTTCGCGGGCGCGGCCGAGCCCGGTCATTTCGGTTACGGCAGCGTGGCAACGGCTGAACAGATCGCCGGGTGGGATATCGACGTGCGCGGCGAAGACGGCGCGGGCCTGCCGCCGGGCAAGGGCACGGCCGACAGGGGAGCGGAGGTTTACGCCGAGCAATGCGCCGCCTGCCATGGAACCTTCGGCGAAGGCGAAGGCCGCTTTCCCAAGCTCGCAGGCGGCGCCGGGTCGCTCCGGGATGAGCGCCCTGAGCCGACGGTCGGCAGCTACTGGCCGTTTGCCCCGACCCTATGGGACTATATTAACCGCGCCATGCCGATGGCCACGCCGCACACGTTGTCAGCGGATGACGTTTATGCTTTGACCGCCTATATTCTGAGCCTGAACGACCTCGTTCCCAATGAATTCGTTGCCGATCGCACCAGCTTGCCGAAAGTCAAAATGCGCAATCGCGACAGTTTCACATGGACCGATCCGCGACCTGACACGAAGTCCAAGCCGTGCATGAACGATTGCGCCGATGCGGCCGGCGTGAAGATATCGTCGACGGCCGAAGGCAAGAACCTGACGCCGCGCACGACCGGGCCGCTCGACGCGATGCAACCGAAATAGAATGACGGAAACGCCTGTGACCGACCATCCCCTGACCAGACCCGCAAGGCTGCCGGCGTTCGCACTGGCGCTTGCGATCGGCGCATTTGCAGGCGCGAGCACGGCGCAGGCACAGTCCGCCGCGGCCGAGGGCCAAAAGCTCGCGTTCGACCGCAGCAAGGGCAATTGTCTGACCTGCCATGCCATCAAGGGCGGTAACCTGCCCGGCTCGATCGGGCCGGAGTTGATCGACATCAAGAGCAAATATCCCAATCGCGAGGATCTCGTCGCCATCATCACTGACGAAACCCTGCGCAATCCGCTGACCGTAATGCCGCCATTCGGGCGCAACCGGATCTTGACCCCCAGGGAAATCGACGCGGTGGTGGATTTCCTGCAGACGCTGTGACGCCCAGGCGACAACGCGCGCACGATTTAGGAGAACGGATATGAGTGACATCGGATTTTCGGCCACACGGCGGCTGATCCTGCAAGGCGCCGGCGCGGTCGCGCTTGTCGGCCTCGGCAATCTTCCCTTTGGAATGGCACCGGCGCTCGCCGCGGCCAACGACAAATATCCGGAAGACGCGTTCAAGGCAAAGAGCGAAGCCGACGCGATCAAGGCGCTCTACGGCAAGAGCCCGGAGCCATCGGACAAGGTCAAGATGGATGCGCCTGAAATCGCGGAGAATGGTTCTGTCGTGCCGATATCGGTCTCGACGACGCTCGCGGACGTGACCTCGATCGCGTTCCTGGTCAGCGAGAATCCCGTCGCGCTGGTCGCGACCTACAGGATCCCGGCAGGCACCGCCCCCAGCGTGGCTAACCGCATCAAGATGGCGCGGACCAGCAACGTGACCGTGGTCGTGGAAGCTGGCGGCAAGCTCTACAGCGCCACCAAGGAAGTCAAAGTCACCGTCGGCGGCTGCGGCGGCTAACGCGCATGTTTCGGAAGGACGGCATCCGGTTTTCCGACATGATCGCGTGCAAACACTAGGCCAGGGAGTATTCATATGGCATCGAGCATTCGCGTGCGCGCTACCGCAAGCGGCGAGAACACGGAAGTTCAGGCGCTGATCCAGCATCCGATGGACTCCGGCTTCATCAAGGACGCCAAGGGCGAGCTCATTCCAGCGCACTTCATCACGCAACTGAAGTTCGAACATGACGGCAAGACGGTGTTCGCGGCCGATTGGGGCGGCGGCGTTTCCAAGGACCCGTACGTCAAGTTCTCCTTCAAGGGCGCCAAGAAGGGCGGCGAGCTGAAGGTCAGCTGGATCGACAACAAGGGCGCGACCGACACCACCACGGCGAAGATCCAATGAAGCTGCGATCCGCAGTCTGCCTGGCGTCCGCCGCGCTTGCGCTCGCGACAGTGACGTTTGCCGGTACCCTGCCCTCCCGCGCGAGCGACAAGATCGATCCCGTCGCCGACGCCAAGGCGTTCCAGAAATTCTTCACCGACAAGTTTCCCAAGGTGAAGTACGAGGATTTCGTCAACGGCCCCTATTCGATGAACGAGGACCTGCACCGGCAGTGGCAGGAGAAGGAGCAATTCCCGCCTTACGAATTCTCGCTCGAAATGGGCAAGGAAATGTTTTCCAAGCCGTTCAAGAACGGCAAGAGCTACGAGGATTGCTTCCCCAACAAGGGCATCGGCATCCGCCAGAACTATCCTTACTTCGACGAGAAGGAAGGCAAGGTCATCACGCTCGAATTGGCGCTGAACCGCTGCCGCGAGGCCAATGGCGAACCGCCGTTCTCCTACGTCAGGGACGAAATGGCGGCGCTGACGGCCTATATGGCGTTCACCTCGCGCGGCAAGCCGATGGACATCAAGATCCCGAACGATCCGCGCGCGCTGGAAGCCTACCAGGCCGGCAAGGAATATTTCTATACGCGGCGCGGCCAGCTCAATTTCTCCTGCGCCACCTGCCATGTGCAGAGCCCGGGCGAACGCATCCGCGCGGAAATCCTCGCGCCCGCGCTCGGCATCGTCAATGCGATGCCGATCTATCGCTCGGAATGGAGCGGCATGGGCACCACCAGCCGGCGCTTCACCACTTGCAACAGCCAGATCCGCGGCGTGCCGCTCAGCCCGCAGGACGATGAATATCGCAACGTCGAATATTACCTGTCCTATGTCAGCAACGGTCTGCCGATTTCGGGTCCGGGAGCGCGGCCATGAGGAACAGGATGGTCATATCGACATTGGTTGTCGTACTGCTTGCCGCGGGCGTGACATCCGCCCTCGCTGCAGGTTCCGAGGACGAGTTCAAGGCCGCCTACGCCGCGGCTGATGCCGCCAACAAGGAAGCCGGCAAGCTGCGCAACCAGTGGACCACCACGGCTTCGACGCTGGCGGCCGCGAAGAAGGCGGCCGATGCTGGCGAATTCGACAAGGCCACCGCGTCAGCAAGGGAAGCCGAAGCGCTGGCCAGAGCCTCGATCTTCCAGGCCACCAGCGAGAAGACCCGCTGGAAGGAAATGGAAATTCGTTGAAGCAGGATCCGGAAAAGTGGAAACCGGTTTTCCGCCATGATCGTGCTCAAGAATAGAAGCCACCACGACGCGCGGAGACCCTCATGACCATCCGCCGCCGGGATTTCCTGACGCTGGCAGGCGCCGCCACCCTGACAGGCGGCCTGCCGCGGCTAGCGCGTAGCGCCGACAATGCGGGCGTGTACGATCTGGAGAGATTCGGCAATGCCCGCATCCTGCACATCACGGATGTGCATGCGCAGCTCAGACCGGTGTTCTTCCGCGAGCCAAGCGTCAATCTCGGCGTCGGCACCATGCGCGGCAACCCGCCCCATCTCGTCGGAAAGGCCTTCCTCGATCGCTTCGGCATCCGCCCCGACAGCGCCGACGCCTACGCCTTCACCTATATCGAATTTGAAAAAGCCGCCGGACGATTCGGCAAGCTCGGCGGCTTCGCCCACCTGAAGACGCTGGTCGACCGGCTGCGCAGCGATGTCGGGAACGGCCGGTCGCTGCTGCTCGATGGCGGCGACCTCTGGCAGGGAACGGGCCTCGCCAACACGCTGCAGGGCGCCGACATGGTAGATGCCGCCAACCTGCTCGGCATCGCGGCGATGACCGGTCACTGGGAATTCACCTACGGCGAAAAGGTGCTGCGCGCCAACCTCGAACGCTTCAAAGGCGAATTCCTGGCGCAGAACGTCTTCCTCACCGAAGAGGCCGCCTTCAACGATGCCAGGGCGTTCGACCCGGCATCCGGCCGCGTCTTCAAGCCGTCCGTCATCAAGGAAGTCGGCGGCTATCGCATCGCCGTGATCGGGCAGGCGTTTCCATATGTGCCGATCGCCCATCCAAAGCGCTTCACACCGGACTGGACATTCGGCATCCGCGACGAGGAATTGCAGAAGCTCGTCGATGCGCATCGCAACAGCGACAAGGTCGATGCCGTGGTGCTGCTCTCGCATAACGGCATGGATGTCGACCTGAAGCTCGCAAGCCGCGTCACCGGCATCGACGTCATTCTCGGCGGCCATACGCACGACGCCGTGCCACAGCCGATAGCGATCACCAATGCAGGCGGTGTCACGCTCGTCACCAATGCCGGTTCGAACGGCAAATTCCTGGGCGTGCTCGACCTCGAACTCGCCAAAGGCAAGGTCGCCAATGTGCGCTACCGGCTGCTGCCGGTGTTCTCGGAACTGCTGAAGCCCGATCCCGCGATGCAGACGCTGATCGACAAGATCCGCGCGCCGCATGCGGCTGCGCTGGACGAGAAGATCGCGACCGCCGATCGCCTGCTCTATCGCCGCGGCAATTTCTCGGGCAGCATGGACCGGTTGATCTGCGACGCCCTGCGCGGCGAACTGGATGCCGAGATCGCGCTGTCGCCCGGCTTCCGCTGGGGCACGACGGCGCTATCGGGCCAGCCGCTGACGATGGAGGATGTGCTGGCGCAAACCGCCGTCACCTATCCCCAGACCTATGTGCAGAACATGACCGGCGGCCAGATCAAGGACGTGCTGGAAGACGTCTGCGACAATCTCTTCAACACCGATCCCTACTACCAGCAGGGCGGCGACATGGTTCGTGTCGGCGGCCTGTCCTACACCTGCACGCCGGACGAAACCGTCGGCAAGCGGATTTCCGACGTGAAGCTCGACAACGGCCACGCGCTGCAGGCCGGCAAGAGCTACAAGGTGGCGGGGTGGGCGTCGGTCAACGAGCAGACCGGCGCGCCGGTCTGGGACGTGATCACCAGCCATCTGAAATCGGGCAAGCCGCCCAACAGGTCGGCGCCGGGGGTTACGCTGAAAGGCGTTGACGACAACCCGGGCATTGCGGGACCGGGATGACAGGCTTTTCGACCATCATTCGTATCATGGCCGCCACGGTGCTGATCGCAACTGCCCTGCCCGGCGCACGTGCCCAGCAGGCGCCGCTGCAGGACAAGCCGTTCGCCGAGCACAGAATCGTGCTGCAGCTCTCCGACAACGACCCGCGCAAGCAGGGGCTGGTGATCAGCGTCGCCAACAACCTGATGAAATTCTACGATCCCGACAAGGTCGCGGTCGAGATCGTGACGTTCGGTCCGGGCATCGATCTGCTGCGGCCGGAAAATCCCAATCGCAAGGCGGTCGAGAGCCTGGTGGCGCAGGGCGCGCGGGTCGATATCTGCCTCAACACCGTCGATACGCTCGAGCGCGAGGCCGGCAAACGGCCGGAATTCATCGCCGCGGCGACGCCGGTGCAGGTCGGCGTCGCGCAGATTCTGTTTCTGACCGAGAACGGATACACGCTGGTGAGACCGTGACCGTTCCGCCGCCGGCATATCCGGTCATAATGTGGTATTGTCAGGCATAAAGATGCGGCAGGCATATTGACCATGATCTTTCGTCAGCTCTTCGACAGTGTTTCCGGTACCTACAGCTATCTGCTGGCGAGCCGCACCGGCGGCGAGGCATTGATCCTCGATCCCGTGCTGGAAAAGGCCGACCGCTATTGCCAGTTGCTGCGCGAACTCGACCTGAGGCTGGTGAAGGCGGTCGACACCCATCTGCATGCCGATCACGTCACCGGCCTTGGCGAACTGCGCGACCGCACCCAGTGCATCACCATCATGGGCGAGCAGAGCAAGGCCGACGTGGTGTCGATGCGGGTCTCCGACGGCGACAAGGTGATGATCGAAGGCCTGAGCCTCGACGTCATGTACACGCCCGGCCACACCGACGACTCCTACAGCTATTTGATGGGCGACCGCGTCTTCACCGGCGACACACTGCTGATCCGCGGCACCGGCCGTACCGATTTTCAGAACGGAAGTTCGCGCGCGCAATACGATTCGATCTTCAACCGGCTGCTGAAACTGCCCGACGAAACCATGGTCTACCCTGCCCACGACTACAAGGGCGACACGGTTTCCACCATCGGCGAGGAGCGGCGCTACAATCCGCGGCTGCAGGTGCGTTCGGTGGATGAATATATCGAGCTGATGGCCAATCTGAAGCTGCCGAACCCGAAGATGATGGATGTGGCCGTGCCCGCCAACATGCATGTCGGCCTGCACCAGGAAGATCTCGCCAAGCAGGGCCTTGCGCTCAGCGCCCGCGATGCGATCGAAAGCCTCGGCCGGCCCGACATCCTGCTGGTCGATCTGCGCGAGAACAGCGAACGCTTAAAGCACGGCACGATCTCGGGCGCGCTGCATGCGCCCTATCCTACGATCGGCGAAACCCTGCAGCCCGGCGGCATGCTGCGCGAAGTCGCCGCCGCCACCCGCCGCCGCGTGGTGTTCTTCTGCGCCTTCGGCGAGCGCTCCGCGATGGCGGTTGCCGCCGCCAAGAGCGCGGGCCTTGGCAACACAGCGCATATCGAAGGCGGTATTGATGCGTGGAAGAAGTTGGGCGGGCCCGTGGTTCGCGGGTGAAATCGTCGTCCCTGCGAACGCAGGGACCCATACGCCGCGGCGCCAATAATTGAAGGCGGTGGCTGACGCCTTACTCCAATTACAACATCCTGTGGTTATGGGTCCCTGCGTTCGCAGGGACGACGAAAT
>LNFM01006782.1_pt1 | contig 16655 bp, 16 predicted proteins | sample 596031 | NCBI WGS metagenome assembly LNFM01 (sample SAMN04254537, study PRJNA301005) | activated carbon metagenome | isolation source: dual media filters at the Ann Arbor, Michigan drinking water treatment plant | place: USA: Ann Arbor
AGCACGGCAAGGGCTTCGCGGTGGTGGCCGCCGAGGTGCGCAAGCTGGCCGAACGCAGCCAGGTCGCCGCGCAGGAGATCGGCAACCTGGCCACACACTCCGTGGGCCTGGCCGAGAAGGCCGGCTCGCTGCTCACCGCCATGGTGCCTTCGATCAACCGCACCAGCGAGCTGGTGCAGGAGATTGCCGCGGCCTCCGGCGAGCAGAGCGACGGCGTGACGCAGATCACCGGCGCCATGAACCACCTCAGCAGCAGCACGCAGCAGACCGCCGCAGCGTCGCGGGAAATGTCGGCCACCGCCGAGGAACTGTCCTCCCAGGCGGCCCAGCTGCAGGAGCTGATGGCCTTCTTCCGCCTGGCCGAGGTGCGCCCCGCAGTCACGGTGCACGCCGGCCAGGCCCCCGCGGCGGCCAGCCCGTCCGCCGCTCGGTTCACGGCGCCGGCACGCCGTGTGATGCCCCTGCCCGCCTGAGCGTCGACCATGAGCGCACTCGCACACGCCCCGAACCCCGGGGCCGACCATGCCAACGGTGCGCCGCAGGACGGCGTGCTGTCCCTGCTGCGCATGGCAGTGGGCAGCGACGTCCTGTCGGTGCCCATCTCGAACGTCCGCGAGATCCTGCAGGTCTCGCGCCTGACGCCGCTGCCGCGCACGCCGGCCTTCGTGCGCGGCGTCATGAACCTGCGCGGATCGGTGGTGCCCGTCATCGACCTGGCGGTGCGGCTGAACGGGCCGACGACGCAGATCGGGCGGCGCTCCTGCATCGTCGTCGTCGAGTCACACGGATCGACCAGCGAGGAGGACGATGCCGATGGCACGGGCTCCGAGGCCCTGATCGTCGTCGGCCTGCTCGTCGATGCGGTGTTCGAGGTCTTCGACACCACCCCGGGCGAAGTCGAACCCGTGCCGCCCCTCGGCACGCACGTGGACGGCAGCTACCTGCAGGGCATGACCCGGGCCCGTGACGAGGTCATCGGCATCCTGGCCCTCGAGCGCGTGCTGGCGCACCGCGAACTGAGCAGCCTGATTTCCAGCCACCAACCGCATTGAACGCCATGAACAACCTGTCGAGCAAGGCTTTCGAATCGGTCACGCGGCTGTTCCACAGCGTCTCCGGCATCCGCCTGGGCGACAACAAGCAGGCGCTGGTGGCCGGCCGGCTGCAGCGGCTGGCCGCCGAGGCGGGCGAAACCGACCTGGACGCGTACGTCGACCGCCTGGTGCGCGGCAACGCGCCGGCCGAGGAGATGACGCGCGTCATCGACCGCCTGACCACCAACGAGACCTACTTCTTCCGCGAACCGCAGCACTACAACGACCTGGCCAACCGGCTGGAGTCGCATCCCAAGGGCCAGGAGTTCCTGGTCTGGAGCGCTGCCAGTTCGTCCGGGGAAGAGGCCTACAGCGCGGCCATGGTGCTGGCCGACGTGCTCGGCGCCGCCGCCTGGCGCGTCATCGGCACCGATCTGTCGACGGCCGTCGTCGACTCGGCCCAGCGCGGGCTGTACACGCTGGAGCGGGCGCGCATGGTGCCGCCCGAATACCTGAAGCGCTTCTGCCTGAAGGGCCAGGGCGAACACGACGGCTCGCTGCTGATCACCCGCGAACTGCGCGAGCGGGTGCGCTTCCAGACGGCCAACCTGATGCTGCCGCTGCCGGGCGACCTGCCGAAGTTCGACGTCATCTTCCTGCGCAACGTGCTGATCTACTTCGACAACGAGGCCAAGTCACAGATCGTCCGCAGGGTCATGCAGCAGCTCAAGCCGCAGGGGGTGCTGTACACCGGCCACGCCGAGTCGCTGGCGCCGCTGGGCCTGCCGCTGCGTTCGCTGGCCACGGCGATCCATGGCCTTGCCTGACCGCAAACCGCTGGCCGAGCGCATGGCGGACGCCGCCGCCCGCACGGCGGCCGCGCGCGATTCGCGAAGCAGCGGGGCCCAGGCGATCCCGCCCTCGGTCACCCAGGCGGCCAGCGCCCCGCTGGGGCTGAGGGCGCTGCCGCCGACCGGCCACCGCATCGGCGTCTCTGCACCCGCCAGCGGCACGCCGCAGTCACCTCGCGTGGCGCGCTCCTCGGACTGGCAACCGCCCGCCCGGCCCGGCGAGCAGCTGATGCTGATGCCCGGGCAGATGCACTTCGGCGAGAAGGCGGCCAGCCTGCGCACGCTGCTGGGGTCCTGCGTGGCGATCACGCTGTGGCACCCGCTGCGGCGCATCGGCGGCATGTGCCACTTCCTGCTGCCCACGCGCTCGCGCAGCGCGGCCGACGCCCTGGACGGCCGCTACGGAGACGAAGCCATGGCGGCCATGCTGAACGCCGTGCAACGCGCCGGCACGCGGCCCGACGAGTACCACGCCCACCTGTATGGCGGCGCAGACACCATGCCCGAGGGCAGCGGCCTGAAGTTCAACGTGGGCGAGCGCAACATCGAACAGGGCTGGAGCCTGATCGACCGCCACGGTTTCCAGTTGCAGGGCGTGGACGTCGGCGAGGACGTGCCGCGCACCGTCACGCTGGTGCTGGCCACCGGCGAAGTCGACATGCGCCGCGGCATCGGCCGCGCCGCCGTGCCCCTGCCCGAAACCGCACCGGTCCCGCTCGACGAGGCGCCCGTCGCACAGCCGCGCCGCGTGCGGCGCCTTTTCTGAGTACACGGACCTGGAGAATCCCATGCCCGACAAGAAGATCACCGCCGTCGTCGTCGACGACTCCGCCGTGGTGCGCAAGCACCTCACCGAACTGCTCATGGCCGGCGGCATCGACGTCATCGCCACCGCCGGCGACCCGCTGTTCGCCTGGCCCAAGATGGAGGCGCGCTGGCCTGACGTCATCGTGCTCGACGTCGAAATGCCGCGCATGGACGGCATCACCTTCCTGCGCAAGGTGATGACCGAGCGGCCGACGCCGGTGGTGATGTGCTCCACGCTGACCGCGGCCGGCGCCACGACCACGATGCAGGCGCTGGCCGAGGGCGCGGTGAGCTTCGTCACCAAGCCCAAGATGGGCCTGCGCGACTTCCTGGCAGACCCCTCGAACGGCCTCGTCGCCGCCGTGCGCGCCGCGGCCCAGGCCAACGTCCGACAGCTGGCCCCGCGGCCGCGCCCGGAGGCAGCCGCCGCCGCCGCCACGCTGCAGCGTGCCGCGCTGCCGCGCGCAGCGTCCGAGACGCTGGGCGTGTCGGGTGCCGCCGGCGCGATGGACGAGACGACAGACCGCGTGATCGCCATCGGCAGCTCCACCGGTGGCGTGCAGTCGATCGAGATGGTGCTGACGGCCCTGCCGCGCACCACGCCGGGCATCGTCATCGTGCAGCACATGCCCGAAACCTTCACCGGCGCCTTCGCCCAGCGGCTGAACACCCTCTGCGAGATGGAAGTGCGCGAAGCGCGCGACGGCGACCGCGTGATCGACGGTCGCGTGCTCATCGCCCCGGGCGGCCGCCACATGCAGCTGCACCGCAGCGGCGCACAGTACCTGGTGACCGTTCGCGACGGCCCGCTCTTCAACCGCCACAAGCCGTCGGTGGACGTGCTGTTCAAGTCGGTGGCGCACTGCGCCGGCCGCAATGCCATCGGCGTGATCCTGACCGGCATGGGCGACGACGGCGCCCGAGGCCTGCTGGAGATGCGGCAGGCCGGGGCACGCACCGCCGCGCAGGACGAAGCCAGCTGCGTCGTGTTCGGCATGCCGCGCGAGGCCATCAAGCTGGGCGCCGCCGACGAGGTGCTGCCCCTGACGTCGATGGCCGGCTGGATCCACCGCACCAGCCAGCAGGCGGTTGCGCCGGCGTGACGTCCGTCACCCCGGACGCACCCCACACCGGCATGCTGGCCGAAGTGCACGCCAATCGCCCGCTTGCTCGGCCCGCCATCCCGGACGGCGCCGGTGCAGCATCGTGCTGATCTCACCGCCTCGTCTTCGACGGCCCGCTCCATGACCCAGGATTCCGTTCACCGCCTGCCGGCCCTGCGCCGATTCCTCGGCCCCGGCCTGCAGCTCATGCAGCGCCTGCGCATGCACGTGAAGCTGGCCTTGGTGACCGCCGCACTCGGCATTCCGATGGCCTTGCTGGTGGCCGCCATGGTCGCCCAGCTGCTGCGCGAACACGCCGTGCTGGCCGTGCAACGCGAGGGCGTGACCGTCAATTCGACCCTGCTGCCGCTGGTGCTGGAAACCCAGAAGCTGCGCGGCACCACGTACCGCACGATGGCCGGCGAACAAGGCGCCTTCTCGGCGCGCGACCAGGCCCGCCTGGAACTGAAGGACCACGTGAAGGCACTGGACGCCCGCCTGGCGACCCTGCAGGGCTATGACTTGGCCGACGCTTGGCAACCTCTGCGCACCCAGCTGCTCGACCTGACCGAAGGCAAGCATGCCGACCATCCTGCGAAGATGTTCGAGCAGCACTCGCGCGCCGTCGAGTCGCTGCGCCAGCTGTCACTGCTGAACGGCGAGCGCTCCGGGCTCCTGCTGAGCAGCGACCCGAAGGCCTACTACCAGGCCGACGTCGTGAGCAGGGCGGTGCTGCCGGTGCTCGAAGCCGCCGCCACGGCACGCGGGCTCGGCGCCGGACTGATGGCGCGTGGCGAGGCGTCATCGGCCGAGCGTGCCGAGGTGCTGGGCCAATCGGGCCAGCTGGTACGCGGCATGAACGATCTCGACGGGATGTTCAACGCCATCGAACACGCGGGCGGCGCGGCCCCCGGGAGCTGGCCGCAGGCCCGCGAGAAGCTGAGCCGGTTGCAGGAGACCCTGCGCACCCGCTTCGCAACGGACGTGATCGCCGGAGACCCGGCCGAGTTCTTCAGCATGGGCAGCGTGGCGGTGGCGCAACTGGCCACCATGCACCGCGACGTGTCGGTTCGCCTGGGCGAACGCCTGGTGGCCGCCCAGCAGGCCGTGCAGCATCAGATGGTGCTGTTCGCCGGCACCGCGCTGTTGGGTGCCCTGGCCCTGGCCTACCTGCTGGTGGCCTTCGCCATCAGCTTCAAGGAGGGCCTGGCGGCCCTCAAGGCCGGCACCACCGCAATCGCTTCGGGTGACCTGGCGCACCGCGTCGCCGTGCCCGGACGCGACGAGCTGGCCGACATCGGCCGCATCGTCGACGGCATGAGCGACCGCCTGTCCAGCCTGGTGGCCGAGATCCGCAACAGCGCCTCGCTGGTCAACCAGACCGGCCAGCAGGTGTCCGACGGCAGCGCGCGCCTGGCGCAGCGCACCGACGAGCAGGCGGGCAGCCTGCGCGACTCGATCGGCACCATCGGCCAGCTCAGCGAAGCGGTGGCCCAGAACGCCCAGGCCGCACGCCACCTGGACAGCCTGACCGAGCGGCTGGCGCGCCAGGCCGAGGAGGGCAACACGGCGATGCAGGAGACGGTCACGGCCATGCAGCAGATGCAGGACGCCTCGCAGCGCGTGGCCGAAGTCGTCTCCGTCATCGACGACGTCGCGTTCCAGACCAACATGCTGTCGCTGAATGCGGCCATCGAAGCGGCCCGCGCGGGCGAAGCCGGCAAGGGCTTCGCGGTGGTCGCCGGCGAAGTGCGGCAGCTGGCCCAGCGCTGCGCGGAGTCGGCCGAGGAGATCCGTGCGCTGATCGTCGAGGCGGGCGACCAGGTGCAGGTCTCCAGCGGCAAGATCCAGCACGTCAGCCAGGCCCTGACGACGATCGTCGAAGGGGTGCGCGAGGTGTCGGCGCAGTTGCGCGGCATCTCGTCGTCCAGCACCGAGCAGAGTGCAGGCCTGCAGGACGTGACCCAGCGCGTGGGCAACCTCGACGAGATCACGCGCGAGAACGCCGCCCTGGTCGAAGACTCCAGCAGTGCATCGCACGCGCTGGTCACGCGGGCCTCCGCGCTGCGCGAGGCGGTTGCCTCCATGCGCCTGCGCAAGGGCTCGGCCGACGAGGCGCTGGCCCTGGTGGAGCGCGCCGTCGCCCACGTCGCCGCGGTGGGCCGCCAGCAGGCCATCGAGGACTTCCACAACCCGCAAAAGGGCTTCCTGGACCGCGACCTCTACATCTTCATGGTCAATCGCCACGGCATCTTCTCGGCCTTCGGTGCACGCCAGGAGGTGGTCGGCCAGCCGGTCAGCGCCGTGCCCGGGCTGGACCAGACCTTCATCGAGAAGATCTGGTCGGCCGCCGAGGGTGGTGGCGGCTGGGTGCAGTACGAAGTGGCCAATCCCATGACGGGTCGCATCACGCCGAAGGAAAGCTACGCCGTCGACCTGGGCGACGGCGACGTGCTGGGCTGCGGCATCTACCGCAGCGACACGGCCAGCGCCGGCTCCGGCAAGCCGCGCGCGGCGGCCTGGTCGACCAAGGACGAGCAGGCCGCCGCCCACGTCACGGCCTGAGGCTGCGCACGACGCGCCGCCGCTCAGTCGCGGTCGGCGGGCATGCCCTCCGGCAGGATCGGACCCGCCGGTCCGCGATCGGCCGCTGCCGAGGCACGGGGCCTGCGCTCCCGCACCAGGTAGCTGTACAGCACCGGCACCACCACCAGGGTGAGCAGGGTCGAGGTGAGCACGCCGCCGATGATGGCGCGGCCCATCGGCGCCTGGATCTCGCCGCCGTCGTTCAGCGCCAGGGCCAGCGGCAGCATGCCGAAGACCATGGCCGCCGTCGTCATCACGATCGGTCGCATGCGCACCAGGCCGGCCTGCAGCAGCGCGTCGGCCACGGTGGCCCCGGCGCGGCGCGCGTGGTTGGCGAAGTCCACCAGCAGGATGGCGTTCTTCGTCACCAGGCCCATCAGCATCACCAGCCCGATCATGCTGAAGACGTTCAGCGTGCTGCGCCACAGCAGCAGCGCCAGCATCACGCCGATCAGCGCCAGCGGCAGGCTGGCCATGATGGCGATGGGCTGCAGGAAGCTGCCGAACTGGCTGGCCAGCACGATGTAGATGAAGATCACCGCCAGCGCCATTGAAGGCTTCGGCCTGCTGTTCCATCTGGCCGCCGATGTCGAAGCTGATGCCCGGCGGCAGCGTGGTCTCCTTCATCAGCTTCTGCACCGCGTCGCCCACCTCGCCGGCCGACCGCCCCTGCACGCCGGCGAACACCGCCTCGCGGCGCTGCAGGTTCTGGCGGCGGATGATCTCGGGGTTGAACACCGACTCGATGTGGGCCACGCTGTCCAGCGCGATGGGGGTGCCGTCCTTGGCGAACGCCACCGGCAGCTGGCGCAGCTGGTCGATGCGCTCGCGCTGCGCCTCGTTCAGTCGCAGCACCACGTCGACCTGGTCGCCGGTCGGCGTGGTCCAGGTGGTGGCGGCCTCGCCGTTGACGTAGGCGCGCAGCGACGACGCCAGCTGCGGCGCGGTGAGGCCCAGTTCGCGCACGGCCTCGGGCTTCAGGCGCACGGCGTAGGCCGGCAGGCCGGGCTTGACCGACGACTCGACGTCCACCGCGCCGGGGATCAGGCGCACCTGGGCCGCGAACTCGTCGGCGACGCGGGCCAGGGCCTCGGGGTCGCTGCCCAGGATGGCGACGTAGATCGGCCGGTCGAAGCCGACCGACGCATCGGTGCCCGGGATGCGCGCGATGCTGGCGCGGATGGCCTCTTCCACCTGCTTCTGGCTGCGCTGGCGCTCGGCGCGCGGCTTCAAGGCGATGTTCAGCGTGGCGACGTTGCGCTGCCCCGGCCCGCCGATCTGGGCCGACAGCGTGGCGACCTCGGGCAGCGCCGCGACGATCTCCTCGACCTGCCGCACCTTGGCGTCGGTACGCTCCAGGCTGGAGCCCACCGGCATGCGCAGCACCAGCTGGGTGAAGCCCTGGTCGGTCTGCGGCACGAACTCGCTGCCCACCAGCGGCGCCAGCCCGAGGGCCGCGACGAAGCTGGCCACGCCCACCGACATCACCGCGCCGCGCGGCGTGAGGGTGGCACGGCGCCAGCGACGCGGCGAAGCCCGGTCGCGCCGACCGTCGGCGTCGAAGCCACGGCCCCAGGCCGGCAGCGGCAGCCGCCAGCGGCGCGCCGAGAAGGCCCAGCGGATCAGCCGTTCATACACGCCGTGCAGCAGGTCCATGCCGCGGTCGGTGGCGCGCAGCAGGTGGCCGACCACCGGCACCTTCTGCAGGTGCGCGGCGGGCGGGTCCTTCCACAGGCTGGACAGCATGGGGTCGAGCGTGAAGCTGACGAACAGGCTGACCAGCACCGCCACCACCACGGTGATGCCGAAGGGGTAGAAGAACTTGCCGATGACGCCGCCCATGAAGGCCACCGGCACGAACACCGCGCACAGCGCGAAGGTGGTGGCCATCACCGCCAGCCCGATCTCCTGCGTGCCCTGGTGCGCGGCGGTGACGTGGTCCTTGCCCATGTGCACGTGGCGCACGATGTTCTCGCGCACCACGATGGCGTCGTCGATGAGCAGCCCGATGCACAGCGACAGCGCCATCATGGTCATGAAGTTCAGCGTGAAGCCGAAGGCGTAGACGGCGATGAAGCTGCTGATCACCGCGATGGGCAGCGTGAGGCCCGTGATGACGGTGCTGCGCCAGCTGTGCAGGAACAGGAAGACGATGGCCACGGTGAGCAGCGCGCCTTCGATCAGCGTGTGGCGCAGGCCGTCGAGCGAGCCCTTGACCCAGTCGCTGCTGGCGTAGATGAGGCGCAGCTCGACGTCGGGCGGCAGCGTCTTGCGCACTTCGTCCATGGCCTTCTTCACGGCGTCGCCGGTGGCCACGATGTTGGCGTCCTGCTGCTTGAAGACGTTGAAGTTGATGGCGCGCTGGCCGTTGATGCGCGCCGTGCTGTCGGCCTCGCGTTCGCGCTCCACCAGCTGGCCCAGATCGCCCAGCGTCAGCGCCAGGCCGTTGCGCCGGGCCACCACGATCTGCGCGAACTGGCGCGGGTCGCGCACGCGGCCTTCCACGCGCAGCAGCGCGTCCTGCGTGCCGTCGCTGAGCAGGCCCACGGGCTGGTCGGCATTCGCCTCGCGCAGCGCGGTGGCGATCTCCGCCGGCGTCACGCCGTAGGCGCGCAACCGCAGCGGGTCGAGGTCGATGCGCACCTCGCGCACCGACAGGCCGCTGATGTCGACACGCGCCACGCCGTCAACGCGCTGCAGCCGCTTGGCCACGGTCTGCTCGCCCAGCAGGGACAGCTCGCGCGCCGAGCGGGTGGGCGACAGCAGCGCCAGGTTCACCACCGGCTGCGCGTTGTCGTTGTTCCAGCGTGCGATGGTGGGCGCCCGCGCCTCGCGCGGCATCGCGGCCTGCACGCCGGCGATGCGGTCGCGCACCTCCTGCAGGGCGCGGCCCATGTCGACGTCGAGGCCGAACTCCATGCTCATCTGGCCGCGCCCTTCCAGGCTGCGCGAGGTGATGCGCCTGACGCCGGCCACGCTGTTGACGGCCTCTTCGATGGGCTTGATGACCTCGCGCTCCACCGCCTCGGGCGACGCGCCGGGGTATTCCACCTCCATCCACACGCCGGGCAGGTTGATGTCCGGCATCTGCTCCACGCCCAGCTTGGCATACGAGAACAGGCCCAGCACGCACAGCGCCACCATCACCATGGCGGCGAACACGGGGTTCTGGATCGAGACGCGGGTGATCCACATGGCGGGCTCCTAGCGCAGCACCGGGGCCGAGGCCGCCGCGGACGTGAGCGCCGCCGACGCTGTAGCGGCCGCCCCGGGCCCGGACTTCGCCGCCACCACCAGGGCCTTGGCGCCTTCGCGCAGGTTGTCGAAGCGCGCTGCCAGCACCTGGCTGTCGCGCTGCACGCCCTGCAGCAGCTCGACGCGGCCCTGTCGCTCGTCGCGCCGGCCCACCAGCACGGCGCGGCGCGCCAGCACGCCGGATTCGATGACCCAGACATGGTCCTGCCCCGCCGTGCTGCCCAGCGCCGAGGCGGGCACGGTCAGCCGGTCGACCGTGTCTTCCAGCACCGCCACCGCCACCGCGTACTGACCCGCCCGCAGCGCCTCGCGCGGGTTGGCCAGCTCGATGGTGACGCCGATGGAGCGCGTGCCCGGCTCGGCCATCGGCGCGATGCGGGCGATGCGGCCGGTGACGTCGCCGTCCATGCCTTCCACGCGCACCTGCACGGGCAGGCCCGGCGACAGGCGCGACACCTCGTGCGTGCCCACCGTGGCGGCCAGCTCCAGGCGCGCCAGGTCGACCAGCGTCAGCAGCGGCTGCTCGGCCTGCAGCCTCTCGCCTTCGACGGCATGGCGCTTGGCGACGATGCCGCTGATGGGGGCGACCAGCGCCGCGTCGCGCACGCTGACGCGCACGGTGTCGAGCACGGCCTGGGCGGCGGCCAGCTGCGCGCGTGCGGCTTCCACCGCGTTGCGCGAGCTGTCCAGGGCCACCGGCGAGATGAACTGCTGCGCGGCCAGGCGTTCATTGCTGGCGTGCGTGCGCTCGGCCTGGGCCAGCGCGCTGCGCGCCGACTCGACGTTCGCGTTGCGCTCGGCCACGCGCGTGCCCAGCTCGGCCAGATCGATGCGGCCCAGTGCCTGCCCGGCCTTCACCCGGCTGCCTTCGGCGACGTTCAGCGCCAGCAGCGTGCCGCCGGCCTTGGCACGCACCACCGCGGTGGACGGCGCCACCAAGGGACCGGAAAACTCGATGCGCGTGGGCAGCCGCGCCAGGCTGGGCTGCACCACTTCGCGGGGCAGGAATTCGAGCGGCGGCGCGGGCTTCTTGTCTTTACCGTCCTTGCCCGTCTTGTCCGGGGTCGACGGCACCGCGGCATTGGCCGCCATCGTCGAGCTTCCGTCGACGACCGACGGCCCGCGCAGCACCCACGCGACGGCCCCGGCAGCCCCTGCCACCACGACCACCAGCCCACCGATCAGCCACTTCTTCTTCATGCCACGCCCCCTGCCGGATACACCCCTTTCCTGGGGCCGCGGCAGTGTAGGCAGGGCTCAGTGGGCGGCGCAGGGGCCGTGCGACGAAGCGCGCGCCAGGGCGACGGGCTGCGTCAACGGGGGACGGACGAGGCGCCCCGGGTCGCGTTCAGGCATGTGCCCAGCGCGCGAACACATCGGCCGGCATGGGCGCGCCCAGCAGTGCGCCCTGCCCTTGCTGGCAGCCCAGCTCCAGCATCAGGTCACGCTGCTCCGGGGTCTCGATGCCGCCGGCGATGACGGTCAGTCCCAGCGTGCCGGCCAGGCTGGTGATGGCCGTGACGAGCAGGCGGTGGTTTTCCACCGTGGCAGCTTGGGCGACGAAGCTGCGGTGGATGGTCACGGCGTCGAGAGGCAGTTCCCGCAGCGACGCCAGCGTGCCGTAGCCGACGCCGAAGTCGTCCAGGGCCAGCGCCACGCCCAGGGCCTTCAGCAGCGGCAGGCTCTGCAGGACGGGGCCCCCGGCCACGCCCGCAGGAATGACGCCTTCGCCCAGTTCGAGCATCAGTTCGCCCGGCTCGAGGCCGCAGGCGTCCATCAGGGCAGGCAGTTCCTGCACCAGCCCGGGCTGGTCGAGCGCACCGCGCAGCAGGGGCACGGCCAGCCGGCGCGGCGCCTGGCCGTTGAGGCTCTGGCGCCAGGCGGAAAACGCCTCGGCCGCTTCCCGCACCGTGTAGAGCGCCAGTTCGTCGGCCAGCCCGGCTTCCTTGACCGCATCGGCGAACTGGTCGGGCAACAGCAGGCCGCGCACGGGGTGCGTCCAGCGCAGGGTCGCCTTCACCCCTTCGAGGCTGCCGGTGGCCAGACCGACCACCGGCTGGTAGGCCACGCTGAACTCGTGCTGTGCGATGGCGCGGCGCAGCTGGTCGCCCATGGCCATCTCCTGGGCCACGCGCTCGCGCATGCTGTCGTCGAACAGCACGAGGCGCGCACCGTGGTGCCGCGCTTCCTGCATGGCCGTGTCGGCATCGCGCAGCACCTCGGCGGCCGACTCGGCCGCCAGGCGGGCCGGATCGCTCACGCTCACCACCCCCAGGTGGACCTCGGCCTGCAGCGGGTGGTCGAGCACGTTGTAGGGCTCGGCCACTTCGGCCGCCAGGCGGCTGGCCACGGCCACCAGGTGTTCCTCGTCGCGCACGCCTTCGAGCACGACGACGTAGCCCTGCGCACCGTCGGCGCCGTCCCCCGGGCCGAGGGCCGCGGTCTCGTCGATCTGCGCCACGGCGTCACCCGGCCGCAGCGTCTCCAGCAGCCGGCGCGAGATCTCGGCCTTCAGTTCGCGCTCGGCGCCCGGCGGCGCTGAGCGCAGGCCGTCGAAGGCCCCGAACTGCAGGCGCAGGACGGCGAACCCGTAGCCGCGGTGTCGCGTCGCATGCTCCATGGCCCGGCGCACGCGCTCTTCGACCGCCGCGCGCCGCGCCAGCGCCAGCGGCGGCTCCCCCACGGCCAGCTGCGCCGACGGTGCGCGGGCATCGCCGGCCAGTGCAGCGCCCGCCCGCGCAGCGCCGTCGGCGTCAGCGCGGACCGGATCCCCGTCGGCCAGGGCCGGGCGGGAACGGTCCGGCAGACGCCAGCCCAGCAGCAGCAGGCCCAGGCCCGCCAGCACCCACAGCACCACCGGCTGCGTCGGAGAGACCAGGCCGCCGCGGGCACCTGCCTCGTGCTCCAGCTGGCCGAGCAGCGACTGTGCGGCAGCTGCCGCAGCCAGGCTGTCGTTCAGGGCCCGGGCCTGGGCCTCGGTGCCGGCGGCGCCACTGGCCATGGCCTCGACCGAGCTCAGCAGGCGCGCGTGCGCCTGCCGCCAGACCTCGCGCGGGGCACGGCCGATCGCCTGCAGGTCGGGCTCGGCGCCACCTTGCCGCCGCCACGCCGCCTTCAGGGCCAGCTGGCCCTGCTGCGTCACGGTCAGCAGTTCGCGCCACTCGCGCAGGCGCTCGCCGGCGTTGGCGCCGTCGGCCGGCGCCGCGGCCATGCGGGCAGCCCGTTCGGCCATCGCCCACTGCTGGCCGATGAGCGTGGCGACCAGCAGGTCGTTGGCGCGCGTCTGCTCGTCCTGGCTGTCCGTCCAGGCCGACCGCCCGGCCAGCGCCACCAGCACCGCGAACAGGGCGATGACCGCCCAGCGCCAGCGCACCGGCGTCCACCAGGTGGTGCCGGCCGTTTCGCGGCGCGGCGCGAGCAACAGCTTGAAGTCTTGTGAGTTCATGGGCCCGTGAAGGGCCGAGCAAGCGCCACGGCGGCGCCCCGGGATCAGCCCTCTCAGGCTATATCGGCAGCGCGGGCTTCTTCATTGAGCGCCGCATGCCGCGTCGCCGCACGGGCGCAGGCCCAGCCCAGCAGGCCCGCCACCGAACCGGCCCAGAACACCGCCTCGAAGCCGAGCCGGCTGCTCAACCAGCCCCCGCCGACGCCGCCGATGACGCCCGAGGCGCCGTAGCCCAGCACCGTGTACAGCGCCTGCCCGCGGCCGCGCAGCTTGCCGGGGAAGTGGCGGTTGATGAGCACGATGCAAGCGGCGTGCTGGCTGGCGAAAGTCACGGCGTGCAGCGCCTGCGCGACCACCAGCGCCAGCGGCGAAGTGGCCAGCGATGCCGTCATCGCGAAGCGCACGACGGAGAAGGCCGCTGCCCACTGCAGCCAGCGGTGCGCGTCCATGCGGCCGAAGATGCGGCCCTGGGCCCAGAAGAAGGCGATCTCGACCAGCACCGAGACGGCCCACAGCAGGCCGACCACGCTCTTGTCGTAGCCCAGGTGATCCAGGTAGAGCGAGAAGAAGGCGTAGACGCTGGTGTGGCCCAGCACGGTGAAGAACACCGCGGCGAAGAACCAGGCCACCTCGGGCTGCCGCAGCACGCTCAGCACCGGCGGCGACTCTTCCTGGGTCACGGGCTCGGCGCGGCCCACCGGCAGCCGCAGCGCCGCGACCATCAACAGCACGTAGATGAGCACCACCAGCGCCGGGAACCAGCCGATGCCCGCGCCCTGCAGCAGGGCCCCGCAGGCCACCACGGCGGTGATGAAGCCCACCGAGCCCCACATGCGGACGCGGCCGTACTTGGCGGTGTCCATGCCGTCGGCCGTCTTCAGGTGCTGGGCCAGCATGGCTTCCGACAAGGGCACGACGCCGCCGTTGGCCAGGAAGATCACCACGGTGAAGACCGCCACGGCAGCGTAGTCGCGCACGCCCAGCAGGCCGGCGGCGCCGACCAGCGAAATCATGGCCGCCAGCCGCACCAGCCGCACCCGGCTGACGCCGTGGTCGCCCAGCCAGCCCCAGCCGTAGGGCGCGATGACGCGCGTCCAGCTCTGCAACGATGCGATGGCGCCGATGGCCAGCGTCGAGAAGCCAAGGTCCTTGAACCACAGCGGCGCGTAGGGGTTGAAGACCCCGATGCAGGCGAAGTAGAAGAACCAGACCGTCCCGAACGCGAAGAACGGGGCGGGCGGCGTCATGCGTTACTTCGCCCCGGACCGGCCGCGCGTGCGCCGGCCAGCGCCGGCACCGGCAGTTGCACATCACCGTTCTGCGCGCGGTGGCGCAGCGCATGGTCCATCACCACCAGCGCCAGCATGGCCTCGGCGATGGGCGTGGCGCGGATGCCCACGCAGGGGTCGTGGCGGCCGAAGGTCTCGACGGTGGTCGGCTGCAGTGCCCGGTCGACCGAGGCCTTGGGGCTGCGGATCGAGCTGGTGGGCTTGATGGCGATGTTCACAAGCAGGTCCTGCCCGGTGCTGATGCCGCCCAGCACCCCGCCGGCGTGGTTGCTGGCGAAGCCCTCGGGCGTGAGTTCGTCACCATGGTGGCTGCCACGCTGCGCCACGACGCCGAAGCCGTCACCGATCTCCACGCCCTTGACGGCGTTGATGCCCATCATCGCGTAGGCGACATCGGCGTCGAGCTTGTCGAACAGCGGCTCGCCCAGGCCGACGGGCATGCCGCGCGCCGCCACGGTGATGCGCGCGCCGCAGGAGTCCCCGGCCTTGCGCAGTGCGTCCATGTGCGCTTCCAGCCTGTCGATGACGCTGGCATTGGCCGCGAAGAAGGGGTTGTTCGGAATGTGCTCTTCGCTCTCGAATGGGATGTCGATCTCGCCCAGCGCGCTCATCCAGCCGACGAAGCGCGTGCCGTGCTGCGCCGCCAGCCACTTCTTGGCCACCGCGCCGGCGGCCACCATCGGCGCCGTGAGCCGGGCCGACGACCGCCCGCCGCCACGCGGATCGCGCAGGCCGTACTTGCGCCAGTAGGTGTAGTCGGCGTGGCCCGGGCGGAAGGTGTCGAGGATGTTGCCGTAGTCCTTGCTGCGCTGGTCGGTGTTGCGGATCAGCAGGCAGATCGGCGTGCCGGTGGTCAGGCCCTATCTCCACCGCATCGGGCTCGTTGCGCTGCGTCACGTGCCGGCTGGTGCCAGGGCGGCGGCGGTCGAGGTCGGGCTGGATGTCGGCCTCGCTCAGCGCCATGCCGGGCGGGCAGCCGTCGATGACGCAGCCGATGGCCGGGCCATGGCTCTCGCCGAAATTGGTGACGCGAAAGAGTTCGCCGAAGGTGGAACCGGACATCCGGCGATTGTAGGCAGGGGCCGCGCGGGCCTGGACCAGCGAATCAGCCGGTCTTGTCGGCGTCTTTGTCGGCGGGCCAGTCGCGGATGTAGGCCTTGAGCATGCGGTTCTCGAAGTCCTGGCTGTCGACCACGGCCTTGGCCACGTCGTAGAACGAGATCACGCCCATCAGCGTGCGGCGCTCCAGCACCGGCATGTAGCGCGCGTGGCGCATGAGCATCATGCGGCGCACCTCGTCCATGTCGGTCTCGGGCGTGCAGGTGAGCGGCGCGTCGTCCATCACCGTGCGCACGATGGTGCTGCCGACGCTGCCGCCGTTCTTCACCACCGCCTGGATCACCTCGCGGAAGGTGAGCATGCCCACCAGGTCGCCGTGCTCCATGACGACCAGCGAGCCGATGTCCATCTCGGCCATCAGCTTCAGCGCCTCGGCCAGCGGGCGGTCGGGGCTGGTGGTGTAGAGCGTCGTGCCCTTGACACGCAGGATGTCGCTGACTTTCATGGCGTTGGCTCGGGAAGCTGCGGGGTCCGGCGGAATGCCGGCGCCAGGGCAATATAGCCCACAATGACCGCCACACGACTGACAGGAGGCGGGCAGATGGCCGGCTCTTCCGACCCTGGTTTCGACACGCTGGCGCTGCACGCCGGCGCCGCGCCCGACCCCACCACCGGCGCGCGGGCGGTGCCCATCCACCTGACGACGAGCTTCGTCTTCGAGAGCAGCGAACACGCCGCGAGCCTGTTCAACATGGAGCGCTCGGGGCACGTCTACAGCCGCATCAGCAACCCGACCACCGCCGTGCTAGAGGAGCGCGTGGCGGCCCTCGAAGGCGGCAGCGGCGCCATCGCCACGGCCAGTGGCCAGGCCGCGCTGCACCTGGCCATCGCGACGCTGGCCGGTGCGGGCTCGCACATCGTGGCCAGCTCGGCCCTGTACGGCGGCAGCCACAACCTGCTGCACTACACGCTGTCGCGCTTCGGCATCGCCACCACCTTTGTCAAGCCCGGCGATATCGACGGCTGGCGCGCCGCCATCCGTCCCGAGACCAAGCTGCTCTTCGGCGAGACGCTGGGCAACCCCGGGCTGGACGTGCTGGACATCCCGACGGTGAGCGCCATCGCGCACGACGCCGGCGTGCCGCTGCTGGTCGACTCGACCTTCACCACGCCCTGGCTGATGAAGCCCTTCGATCACGGCGCCGACCTGCTGTTCCATTCGGCCA
>LNFM01014669.1_pt1 | contig 16654 bp, 12 predicted proteins | sample 596031 | NCBI WGS metagenome assembly LNFM01 (sample SAMN04254537, study PRJNA301005) | activated carbon metagenome | isolation source: dual media filters at the Ann Arbor, Michigan drinking water treatment plant | place: USA: Ann Arbor
CCCCAAGGTCGATACCGCCGCGGGCCCGCACGGCCACCGTTCCCGCCTGCATTTCCTTGTCGCCCACCACGAGGATGTACGGCAGCTTCTGCATGGCAAGGGCGCGGATTTTATAAGTGATCTTTTCATTGCGCAAATCGGCTTCCACCCTAAAGCCTTGTTTTTTCAATGTTTGCGCAACCTGAGCGGCATAGGCCGTCTGACCGTCGGAAATGTTGGCAACCCCCGCCTGAACTGGGGCAAGCCACGGCGGCAGCGCGCCTGCGTGGTTCTCGATCAGGATGCCGATGAAACGCTCGAGCGACCCGACGACGGCCCGATGCAGCATGACCGGCACCTTGCGGGTGTTGTCTTCCGCGACGTACTCAGCTCCCAGGCGAACCGGCATCGAGAAGTCGACCTGCATCGTGCCGCATTGCCACGTCCGGCCGATCGCGTCTTTGAGGTGATACTCGATCTTCGGACCGTAAAAGGCGCCATCTCCGGGCGAAATCGCAAACTCGACGCCGGAGCGGCGCAGTGCCTCCATCAGCGCATGCTCCGCCTTGTCCCAAATCTCATCTGAGCCGATGCGCTTTTCCGGCCGGGTGGCCACCTTGTAGAGCACTTCGGTGAAGCCAAAGTCGGCATAGACCTTCTGCAGTTGCTCAGTGAATGCGACGCACTCGTCCAGGATCTGGTCTTCGGTGCAGAACACATGCCCATCGTCCTGCGTGAAGCCGCGCACCCGCATCAGGCCGTGCAGCGATCCCGACGGTTCGTTGCGATGGCACTGACCGAACTCACCGTAGCGCAAGGGCAGGTCGCGATAGCTGCGCAGATCGGACTTGTAGATCTGCACGTGGCCCGGGCAGTTCATCGGCTTGAGGGCGTAGTACCGGTTCTCCGACTCCGTCGTGAACATGTTCTCGCGATACTTCTCCCAGTGGCCCGACGCCTCCCACAAGGATCGATCGAGAATCTGCGGCGCCTTGACCTCCCGGTAGCCGCAGTCGCGATACACCTGCCGCATGTACTGCTCGACCGCTTGCCACAGCGCCCAGCCGCGCGGGTGCCAGAAGACGAGCCCGGGGGCCTCGTCTTGCCAATGGAACAGGTCGAGTTCCTTGCCCAGCCGCCGGTGGTCGCGTTTTTCGGCTTCCTCCAGCATCGTCAGGTAGGCGTCCTGCTCTTCCTTCTTCGCCCATGCCGTGCCGTAGATGCGCTGAAGCATCTCGTTCCTGCTGTCGCCCCGCCAATACGCGCCGGCGAGCTTCATCAGCTTGAAGACCTTGAGCTTGCCGGTGTTCGGCACATGCGGACCGCGACACAGGTCGATGAAGCTGCCCTCCCGGTACAGTGAAATGTGCTCGCCCGCCGGGATCGCACCGATGATCTCCGCCTTGTACTTCTCGCCAATCGACTTGAAGAACTCGACGGCGTCATCGCGACTCCAGACTTCGCGCCGAACGGGCTCGTCCTTCTTCGCCAGCTCGGCCATCTTCTTCTCGATGGCCTGCAGATCCTCCGGCGTGAAGGGGCGCTTGTAGGAGAAGTCGTAGTAGAAACCATTGTCGACCACCGGGCCGATCGTCACCTGGGCATCAGGAAACAGTTCCTTGACCGCGTACGCGAGCAGGTGGGCCGTCGAGTGACGGATGATCTCCAGGCCGTCGGCGTCTTTGTCCGTGACGATTGCCAGCGTCGCGTCGCGGTCGATCAGATGACTCGTGTCGACCAGTTGACCATCGACCCGTCCGGCGATGGCCGCCTTGGCTAAACCGGGTCCGATGGATGCCGCCACGTCGGCGACGCTGACCGGCTGATCGAACGATCGTTTGGAGCCGTCCGGAAGTTGCACTGAAACCATGATTGTCTCCAGCAATAAAAAAGTGCGGTCGAGCCGCACTTTTTCACGCTTCAAGCGAAGGGGGCGAACTCGTGCGGGCTGGTCAGCTGCCGGTCAACGTAGTTCGGAACATCGCCTGCCCTTTCGTCATCACCGTGATTGCCAATCAAGTCTTGGTAGGCGCGATTGGACTCGAACCAACGACCCCCACCATGTCAAGGTGGTGCTCTAACCAGCTGAGCTACGCGCCTGCGTGCAATGCAGGGTCTTGGTCATCACTGCCTTTGCCGACGCTAGCGACGGCGTGCCGCGATCACGCCCTTCACCTCGGCAACCTGGGCAAGCGCGCGCCGCACGCCTGCCGCGTCATTGACCTCCAGGGTGAACTGCATTTGTGCCTCGCCGCGCAGGCTCAACGTGTTCACGCCAACGACGTTGAGCTTCTCGCGCGCGAACACTTCGGAGATGTCGCGCAGCAGACCTTGGCGGTCCTGCGCCAGCACCACCACGTCCACCGGGTACTGCACTTCCTTGCCGGCGCCGGGTGCGCCCCAGGCCACATCGATGACCCGCTCGCCTTGCCGCTGCATCAACGCCATCGCGTTCGCGCAACTGGCTCGATGGATCGACACGCCCTTGCCGCGCGTGACGAAACCCACGATGTCGTCCGGCGGCACCGGCCGACAGCATCGTGCCAGGCTGGTGAGCAGCGAGTCGACTCCCACCACCAACACCTGTCCCTTGCCGGCGGGCGACACCTTCGGCTTGCCGACGAGAATCGGCGGCGCTTCCTCGACTACCACCGGGGCCACCGTCAGCGCCTGCTCGATGCTGCGCAGGCTGAATTCCTCCTTGGTCGCCGCCACGCACAGGTCGTCGACCGACGCGTAACCAAGTCGGCGCGCCAGGTCCTCCAGCTTCGCCGTGCTACGGCCAAGACGAGCAAGCTCCTTGTCGACGAACTCGCGCCCGGCGACGATGGCCTGCTCGGTTTCCTGCGCGTTGAACCAGGCGCGCACCTTGGCGCGCGACCGCTGACTCGCGAGATAGCCCAGGTCCGGGTTGAGCCAGTCGCGGCTTGGCCCACCGGCCTTGGCCGCAATCACCTCCACCGTTTGGCCCGTGGACAGCGCTGTGCTCAGGGGCACCATGGCGCCGTCGACCTTCGCGCCGCGGCAGCGATGACCCAGTTCAGTGTGCAGGTGGTAGGCAAAGTCGATCGCGGTGGCGCCGCGCGGCAACTCGACCACGCGCGCCTGCGGCGTCAGCACGTAGATGCGGTCGTCCTGCGGACCCGCGGGCACGCTGGCATCGGCGGTCGACTCGACCTCCTGTCGCCATGCGAGCAGTTGCCGCAGCCAGGCGATGCGCTCGTCCTCGCCTGCCTGGCCAGCGCCACGCACGCCAGGCGTGACGGCCTCCTTGTAGCGCCAGTGCGCGGCGACGCCGAGTTCCGCCAGCGCGTGCATCTGCCGGGTGCGGATCTGGATCTCAAGCGGGCGGCCACCGGGATCGAGCACCACCGTGTGCAGTGACTTGTAGCCGTTGGCCTTGGGCCGTGCGATGTAGTCGTCGTACTCGGCGGTGATCGGCGTGAACCTCTCATGCACCAGGGACAGCACCTGGTAACACTGCGCCACCTCGTCGACGATGACGCGCAATGCGCGCACGTCGAACAGGTCGTCGAACGCCAGTTGCTTGGCCTGCATCTTCGACCAGATGCTGTAGATGTGCTTGGGTCGGCCGTTGACTTCGGCGCGCAGGCCAGCACTGGCGAGCATGTCGCGCAGCACCGTCTGCGCCTCTTGAATGAAGCCCTCGCGCTCCACGCGTTTTTCATCGAGCAAACGCGCGATCCGCTTGTAGGTGTCGGGCTCGATGAAACGAAACGCCAGGTCTTCCAGTTCCCACTTGAGCTGCCAGACACCCAATCGGTTCGCCAGGGGCGCATAAAGATCCAGCGTTTCACGGGCCAAGCGCTCACGCACGCCCGGCTCGCCGCCCTCGTCCTTGTGCGCGGCATACCAGCGCAGTGTCTGCAGTCTTGACGCCAGCCGCAGAAGCACCACGCGCAGGTCATTGCACATCGCCAGCAACATGCGGCGCAGCGCCTCGGCCTGACCTTCAGCGTGCGACTCATTGCGCGCGCGGGTGCGCTCTGACAGCCGCATCAGCTGGCGCAGGTCGCCCACCAGCGCCGTCACCGATGCGCCGAAGCGAGCGCGCATCCAATCGTCGGCGTCGCGCAGCACATCGTGCACACCGAACAGGTACCCCGCTGCCAGCAGGTCCGCGTCGTCGCGCAGCGGCCGCGCGATCTCGACCATGCCGTCTGCATGCTCGAGGTAAGGCTCGCCGGTGCGCAATTTGCGATCAACGTACAGGGACGACACCAGGGCGCGCGCGGCAGCCGGGTCGACCAGCGGCACCACCTGCGCACTTGGCGGCGCGGCGCGATTCCGTGGAGAGGAAGGATGGTGTTTGACCGACATGGGAGGCGTCCTGTGGCGGCATTCTAGGAGCCGGATTCCGGCGCTGCGGCACAATTCCTCATATGTTCAAGTCGCTTCTCGCCCGATTGGGCGCCGCCAGCCGAGTCGCCATCCCGGACGACCTGTGGCTGACCACGGTGACGAACCTGCCCTATGTCGCTGCGCTGGACGACATCGATCAATCGCGCTTGCGCACCTTGAGTGAGAAACTGCTGGCCGAGAAGGAAATGTCGGCGGCTGGCGGGCTCGAGCTCGACTCGCCGATGCAGGTCCTGATCGCCGTGCAGGCCTGCCTGCCTATCCTCAACCTGGGGATCGACTGGTATCGCGGCTGGTCCAGCATCGTCGTCTACCCGAGCGAGTTCCTGGTGCCGCGCGAGATCACTGACGACAGCGGCGTGGTCCATGAGTACACCGAGCCAATCAGCGGTGAAGCCTGGGACGGTGGGCCGCTGATCGTCTCGTGGGAGGACATCCAGGGCACCACGCCTGATGCCGCCTGGAGCTACAACGTCGTCATCCACGAGTTCACCCACAAGCTGGACATGCTCAACGGCGCACCCGATGGCGTGCCGCCCTTCGACCGCGAGCTTCATCCGACGATCGACCCCAACGAATGGCGCACCGCGCTGCACGACGCATTCGAGCGCCTGAACGCGGAGATCGACTTGATCATCGAGGAGATGCCGACCGACATCGATCCGGACTCCACCGCAGCCGACGCGCACTATGCGCACCTGCCGCTGGATCCCTACGCAGGGCAGGACGAGGGCGAGTTCTTCGCGGTGTCGAGCGAGCAGTTCTTTGTCAATCCGGTCCGGCTGCAGCAGGCGTTCCCTGACTGGTACGCACAGCTGTCTCTGTTCTTTCAGCAGGATCCGCTGGCGCACGGGCGGGGATGACCGGCCCGTGAAAGAACTGTTGATCGTCTGGCATTCGATGACGGGCGGCTCTGCCCTCATGGCACGCGCGGCGGCGGACGCAGCGCGTTGCGAAGAAGCGGTCCGCGTGCGCATGCGGCGCGCGAACGAGGCCGGCGGCGATGACCTCCTCGCAGCCGACGGCTACCTGTTCGTCTGCCCGGAGAACCTCGCCACCATGGCGGGCGTGATGAAGGACTTCTTCGACCGCAGCTACTACGCCGCGCTCGATCGAATCAACGGCCGGCCGTATGCGCTGCTCGTGTGTGCAGGCAGCGACGGCCAGGGCGCGGTGCGGCAGGTGCAGCGCATCTGTACCGGGCTGCGCCTGCGCGAGGTGGCCCCGGCGACCATCGTCATCACCCACGCCCAAAGCCCAGAGCGAATCCTCGCGCCGAAAGACATTGCGGGCGATGACCTGGAACGCTGCCGCGAGGTCGGCAGCGCGCTCGCCGCCGGACTGGCAGCCGGCGTTTTCTAGCTCAGCCGCCGCCGCCGTCGGTGTCGGCCAGCGCGGCCGTGACCATGATCTCGACCTTCCAGCCAGGCTTGGCCAGGGCAGCCTCCACGGTGGCCCGCGCCGGCTTGCCGGCCGTGGCGATCCAACTGTCCCAGACCGCGTTCATTGCGGCGAAGTCCGCCATGTCCGCCAGGAAGATCTGCGCCGCCAGCAGGTTCTGCTTGCTGGTGCCGGCCCGCGCCAGCAGCTGATCCACCGCGCTCAGTACCTGACGGGTCTGGCCGGTGATGTCGGCCGACGCGTCCGCGGCGACCTGGCCGGCGAGCCAGACAATGCCGTTGCAGATCACGGCTTCGGACATGCGTACACCTGCATCCAGGCGGGTAATGCTTGCCATTGCGTTCACTCCTGAGTCAGAAAATCGCGCACGACGCCGATCTGGTCATCGTGCATGAACATCGGCGCGTGGCCCACGCCCGCAAACTCCACCAGCCGCGCGCGCGGCCCGGTTTCAACCATGCGCTGCGCGGTGGCTCGCGACAGCAGATCCGACTGGGCGCCGCGTGTCAGAAGCACCTGCGCCTGGATGTTCTGGTACAGGCTCCACAGTGCCGCCTCGCCTGCGGCGGCCGCCTCCGGCGTGATCGCGCGAAACGGCTCGCCGATGCGCGGGTCATAGTGCATCACCCAGCCTTCGCCATCGGCGCGGATCACCGGCAGCGTGATCTCGCGCCACTCCTCGCGCGACCGCAGCGCAAACGGTGCGCTGACGAGCGCAACGAAGTCGATGGCCTGATCGAGGCTCGCGAAGCGCACCGGCTTGCCCAGATACTCGCCGATGCGAGCCAGCGCGGCCGCATCGAGCGTCGGACCCACGTCGTTGATCACCATGCGGCGGATGGTTGCGCCGGGCTGGCCGGCGAGCGTCATGCCGATCAGACCGCCCATCGACGTACCCACCCAGTCCACCGAGTCGGCATCCAGACGTGCCAGCAGCGTCACCATGTCGGCCACGTACTGGCCCACCCCATAGAAGCGCGCGTCGCGCAGCCACTCGCTGGCGCCGCGGCCGACCACGTCGGGGCAAATGACCCGATACGCGCTGCACAGCGCCCGCGCCAGTCGGTCGAAGTCATTGCCCACGCGCGTCAGGCCGTGCACGCAGACGAGTACGCGCGGGTTGTCGGCGCGGCCCCACTCGCGATACGCCATCCGGTGCAGCCCAGCGGGCGACAGGCACGAAACGAAGCGCTGGCAAGGAGAGGCGGCAGTCATGGCGGCGGTAGCGTTGAGGCGCGGGGTCAAGCGAACCAGATCATTGTAGAGAGCGCCGCTGGCATACTGCCTTCAAACAGACTCATTGCACGGGAGGCGTCATGTTGAAAGGCAAGACCGCACTGGTCACCGGTTCCACCAGCGGCATCGGGCTCGGCATCGCGCGCGCGCTGGCGCAGCAGGGCGCGGTTTCGGCGATGCTGCGGCGATCGCCAAGCTGCAGCAGGAGGTGGTAGCCACCTACGGCGTGCGCACCACCTATCACGGCGCCGACATGAGCAAGCCCGCCGAGATCCGCGAGCTGGTGGCGCACGCCGCCGGCACCCTAGGCGGCGTCGACATCCTGGTCAACAACGCCGGCATCCAGCACGTCGCCGCGGTCGAGGACTTTCCGGAAGAACGCTGGGACGCGATCATCGCAATCAACCTCAGCTCGAACTTCCACACGATCAAGGCAGCCCTGCCCGGCATGAAGGCGAAAAACTGGGGCCGCATCGTCAACATCGCCTCGGTGCACGGCCTGGTCGCCTCGGCCCAGAAGAGTGCCTACGTGGCCGCCAAGCACGGCGTGGTCGGCCTGACCAAGTCAGTCGCGCTCGAGACCGCCACCACCGGGATCACCTGCAACGCGATCTGCCCCGGCTGGGTACTCACGCCCCTGGTGCAGAAGCAGATCGACGACCGCGCCGCCCAGCAGAAAGTGAGCGGCGACGATGCGCGCAAGTCCCTGTTGGGTGAAAAGCAGCCATCGCAGGATTTCGTGACCACCGACCAGCTGGGTCAGCTTGCGGTGTTCCTGTGTTCACCGGCTGGCGCGCAGATCCGCGGCGCCGCCTGGAACGTGGACGGCGGCTGGTACGCGCAGTAGGCCACCGGGTTCGGCGCGATAATCGCGCCGAACCTTGGAGTTGTCACATGCCGATCTTCGAGTACGCCTGTCAGGACTGCCGTCACCAGTTCGAGACGCTCGTGCGCTCAGGTGCAACGCCCACCTGCCCGAAGTGCCATTCAACGCAGTTGGACAAGCAGCTGTCGGTGTTCGCCACCGCCAGCGCCACGGCGGGCGCAGCGCAGGCCCAGCCAGGCCCGTGCGGCACCTGCGGCCATCCCGATGGTCCCGGCAGCTGCGGCCTGAACTGATTTGCCGAGCGAGCCGAAGTGGCTCTGACCGCGGCGCCGGCGCAGACCGCGCCGATCGCACTGTTCCTCAGACCGACACGACGCTGACCGCAACCGTCAGCTCGTGTTCGCCGCCTCCACGGATCACGCCGCGCAGCGGCATCACATCACCGTAGTCGCGACCGCAGGCGAGCGTGACGTGAGTCTGCTCATCGCCCGGCAGCACGGCGTTGGTCGGGTCAAAGTCCACCCAACCGACCGGCGGGCACCACACGCTGACCCAGGCATGCGAAGCATCGGCGCCCAGCAGGCGCGGCTGGCCAGCGGGGGGTTGGGTCAGCAGATAGCCACTGACGTAGCGTGCCGGCAGGTCGAACGCGCGCAGTGCACCGATCATCAGATGCGCGAAGTCCTGGCACACGCCGCGCCGTTCCTTGAACACCTGCGCCAGCGGGGTGTGGATCTCGGTCGCCTCGCCGTCGTAGGTGAAGTCGTCGTGGATCCGCTGCATCAGTTCCGCCGCCGCAGCCAGCAGCGGGCGACCGGGCGACAGCAAGTCCGCGGCGTAGTCGCGCAGCGCCGCCAACCGCGGCACGAAGGGTGAAGGGAACAGGAACTCGCTGGCTGCAATGAAGCTGCTGCCCGCGCGGTACTGGCATGCATGGGCAACGCGGTCCCACGGCTGCGTGGCCACGTCGTCGATCGGAGCGCGTGCCGGGGAGCGCACACGGTCGAGCACCACCCGGCTGCGCGCCACCACCCGCAGTTCTTCGTGCGGTGCATACAGCGCAAACGCATCGCGCGCGTTGCCGAACACGTCGGTGCTGCGCGTCCAGTGTTGCGGAACGGGCTCGATGTCGATCTGCGCCTCGATCACGCGCTGACCCGGCATCTCGCGCGGCCGCAGATGGGCCAGGTGCTGCGCCTGGTCCACGCGAGCGCCGTACGCGTAACTGGTTTCATGCGTGACGTCGAGCGTGACCATGGTCGCGTCAGCCCAGCACCTGATAGCCGGCCGCATGGCTGAAGTAGCGCGCGCCGGTCGCGTCCGACAGCGCGTACGCGGTTGCCCGCAGCCGCCGCGCCAGCCCGGCCAGCGCCGGCATCTGCAGTGCGTCGTCGTTCTCGCACAGCTCGGCGAGGGTGGGCCAGGCTTCCGGTTGCGGCAGCAAGGCGAGCAGTTCGCCGCGCGGCGATGGCAGCCGCACCAGCTCGGTCCGCAGCAGTTCCACCACGCACGCGAGCGAGCGCGGGTTGGCCGCGTCCTGTACCAGCAGGTGCAGCAGCGGCGGCAGTTCCTGTCGTCCTTGGTACAGCGCGCGGTAGGTGACCGTGCTGTCGGCCAAGGCGAGCACGAGATCGAAACCCGCTTCGTCGTGCAGTGCCCCGCTCGCCTCGAACGCCGCCAACGTGCCGGCCACGCAGGCGAGCCGCTCGATCTGCCGACCCATTGTCATCAGCCGCCAGCCATCGTCGCGCGTCATGCGATCGGCCTGCGCACCGGTCACCGCCGCCAGGTCAACGCTCAGGCGACGCAGCGCATCGAGCGCACGGCCGGGCGTGCGCGCTGCAGCGGCGGTCTCGCCGGCACGTGGCGGCACCGTATCGGCAAACCGCTCGAGCGCCAGCCGCAACAGCCGCCAGTGCTCAGCCGACAAGCGCTCGCGGATCTGTGAACCGGCACGCTGCAAAGAGTCGAGGTTGAACGCAACGCTGGTGCTGGTCACGTCCTGCAGCCCGGTCAGCAGGGTGCGCTCAAACACGGCTGCGCCCTGCGCCGGTGACGGCACGTTGGCCGGGACCAGTCCCTGCTCCACGCACAACTGTCCCAGCACGGTGGCCACGGCGGGCGGCGGTGCGGTATCGCCGGCCAGCAAGGACAGCGCGGCGTAGGCCAGGCGCGCACTGTGATCGGCACGCTCGGCATAGCGGCCCATCCAGAACAGGTTCTCGGCGGCGCGGCTGGTCACCGGGCGGCGCGGTTGCACCAGGTCCTCGGGACGCAGCGGTTCCGGCAGCATCGAGTAGCGGTCGACGTGGCCGTCGGTCTGCACCCAGGTATCGAGGCTGCTTCCCCCCCGCTGCATCGACACCACGCGCTGCGCGCGACCGGCGATGCGCGTGAGGCCGCCGGGCATCGCGTGCCAGCGACCGTCGCCATCGGCCATCGCAAACACCCGGACCATCGCCGCGCGCGGCAGCAGCAGGCCGTCGTGCCACACCCGCGCCTGCGACAGCGGCAGATAGTCCTGCACGGTGTAGGCGGCTGGATCGACCTCCATCTGGGCGCGCAGCTCGGCCAGCCGCGGTGGTGTCAGCTCGGCACCGATGACCGCGTCGAACCCCGGCCGCGACGGCCGCCCGGGATAGGTGGGCTTGATCACCTTCTCCCCCAGCCGATCCGCCACCGCCTCGAACGCGGCACGTTCGCCGCACCACCAACTCGCCAGTGACGGCAGCACCAGGGGCTCACCGAGCAGCTTGTGCGCGATCGCCGGCAAGAAGCCCTGCAGCGCCGGTGACTCGAGGAAGCTCGAACCGAGCGCGTTGGCCAGCAGCACCTGGCCGGCGCGGATCGCCTGCAGCAGACCTGGGACGCCGAGCGCGGAGTCGGGCCGCAGTTCGAGCGGGTCGCACCAGTCGTCGTCGAGTCGGCGCAGGATGGCATGCACGCGCTCCAGGCCGTGCACCGTCTTCAGGAACACGCGGTCTTCGCGCACCGTGAGGTCGCCGCCTTCGACCAGCGGCACACCCAGGTAACGCGCGAGGTAGGCGTGCTCGAAGTACGTCTCGTTGTACGGCCCCGGCGTCAGCAGGACGATACGCGGCGCGGCGCCGAGTTCGGCGGCGCGATCCGGCTTGGGCGCCGCGCGCGTGACGGTGTCGAGCAAGCGGCGGAAGCTCGACGCCATGCGCTGCACGTGCAAGGCGCGGAACGCTTCGGGAAACTGGCGGCCGACGATCAGCCGGTTCTGCAGTGCGTAGCCCAGGCCCGACGGTGCCTGCGTGCGTTGCGACACCACCCACCAGCGGCCATCGGGCGCGCGCGCCAGGTCGAATGCAGCGATCTGCAGGTAGGTGCCGCCGACCGGCTTGACGCCGACCAGCGGGCGCAGGTAGCCGGGGTGGCCGAACAGCAGCGCCGGCGGCAGCAGGCCTTCTGCCATCAGCTGCTGCGGACCGTACAGGTCGTGCAGCATCTGCGACAGCATGGTGGCGCGCTGGGTGACGCCGCGTTCGATCTGCGCCCAGTCGGTCGCGCTGATGACGAACGGCAGCAGGTCGAGCGACCACGGACGCGCCGGGCTGTCCGGGCCGGCGTCGGAGTAGACGTTGTAGGTGATGCCGTCGTCGCGGATCTGCCGGCGCAGCGCCTGCACGTGCCGATCGAGGTCGGCCAGACCCTCGCTGCCCTGCGCATCGAAGAACGCCTGCCAGGCCGACCGCAGATGGCCGGCATCGCTGCGCAGTTCGTCGTACTGGCCCGCGCGCACCGGCGCGGCGCGCGACAGCGCGGCCGCCGCCGGGCTGCTGTCGTCGAAGGAGAAGCTCGCCTGCCCCACGTTCAGTGCCCGGTCCGCGCGCGGCTCGCCCGCCCGCCTGCCGCGCGGTTTATGCGGTCATCGACGCGGTCAGCGATGCGGTCATCGGCGCAAGTCGAGCGTGAACGGAAACTCGCGACTGGGTTGGGCACGGGAGACATCGAGCATGCCGCCGCTGTGGCCCATGGCAAAGAACCGAGCGAGGCGCCGGCTTTCGGCTTCGTAGGCGTTGACGGGAAAGACATCGTAGTTGCGGCCACCGGGATGCGCGACATGGTACTGGCAGCCGCCCAGCGAGCGCTGATTCCATGTGTCGACGAGGTCGAAGGTCAACGGCACGTGCACGCCGATGGTCGGATGCAGTGCCGAGGCCGGCTGCCAGGCGCGGTAGCGCACGCCCGCCACGTACTCGCCGACACGACCGGTGGGCTGCAATGGCAGCGGCCGACCGTTGCAGGTGACGACGTAGCGACTGTCGTTCAGGCCGGTGGCGCGCACTTCGACCCGCTCAAGCGATGAATCGACATAGCGCACGGTGCCGCCTGGCGCGCCCTCCTCGCCCATCACGTGCCAGGGCTCCAGCGCGCTGCGCAGCTCGAGCAATATGCCGCGCGCAGCCACGCTGCCGATGCGCGGGAAGCGGAACTCGTGATGCGGCGCGAACCACTCGACCTCGAACGGATAACCGGCGCGCGTGAGTTCAGCCAGCACGTCCTCGAAGTCCATCGCCACGAAGGTGGGCAGCAGGAAGCGATCATGCAACTCGGTCCCCCAGCGCGTCAGCGGCGCCGAGTACGGCGCGCGCCAGAAGCGCGCGACCAGCGCACGCAGCAGCAGCTGCTGGGTCAGGCTCATGCGTGCATGCGGTGGCATTTCAAACGCGCGCAATTCGAGCAGGCCGAGACGGCCGGTGGCGGTGTCGGGCGAATACAGCTTGTCGATGCAGAACTCGGCGCGGTGCGTGTTGCCGGCGACGTCGATCAGCAGGTTGCGCAGCGCGCGGTCGACCAGCCACGGCGGACAGGCGCCGGCCCAGGTCACCTGCGAGCGGATCTCCTCGAAGGCGATCTCAAGCTCGTAGAGCTGGTCGTTGCGTGCCTCGTCGACCCGCGGCGCCTGCGAGGTCGGGCCGATGAACAGGCCCGAGAACAGATACGACAGCGACGGATGGTTGTGCCAGTAGGCGATCAGGCTTGCCAGCAGATCCGGGCGACGCAGGAAAGGCGAGTCGGCCGGCGTGGCGCCGCCGAGGACGAGATGATTGCCACCGCCGGTACCGGTGTGGCGGCCGTCGAGCATGAACTTCTCGGTCGACAGGCGGCTCTGGCGCGCCGCCTCGTAGAGAAACTCGGTGTGGTCGACCAGTTCGTCCCAGTCGTGCGCGGGATGGATGTTGACCTCGATGACGCCCGGATCCGGCGTCACGGCCAAGCCCTTCAGGCGCGGGTCGCGCGGCGGCGGATAGCCTTCGAGGATGATCTGCACGCCCAGGTCGGCGGCGGTGGCTTCGACTGCCGCAATCAGCTCAAGGTAGTCCTCAAGATGCGACAGCGGCGGCATGAAGACGTACAGCGCGCCCTGCGCGGTGCCAACCCGCTCGGTCACGGGCCCGCTGGCGCGGCGCGGGTCGCGCGCCTCGACGCACAGCGCAGTGCGCGTGACCCAGCTGGCGGACTCCTGCGGTTGTGGCGCGCGCAGCGCATCGGTCAGCTGCAACGCCCGGCCCGGCCCGCCCTTGCCGGGCGCCGGCGTACCCCCGGTCCCGGGACCGCTGCCAACGGGCCGCAGCGCTTCCGCCGCATCGGTCTGGAAGCCGGACTGCATTGCCACCGCGCCGCCTTCAGCAAAACCACCGCCCTTGGTGTGCGGCATGAACTGGCGGCGGATGTCGGCGTGCGGCGCCAGCGCTGATCGCTCGGCGAACGGATCGTGGTCATGCAGGTGCGGGTAGTCGCCCTTGGTCACCCACGGCAGCGAGTCAAGCGGCAGGCGATAGCCCATCGCCGAGTCGCCGGGGAACAGGTACATCCGCTCGTCGCGGAAGAACCACGGCCCGGAGATCCACGTTCCCTGCGCTGGCGTGCTGCCGTGCTCGCGGCGGATCGGCAGCGCGTAGCCGACCACGCTTTCGAGCTTCTGCTCGAACACGCGGCGCAGGCGGGCTCGCTCGAGCGCATCGTCCAGGCGCGATTCAAACGGATCGACATTGACCGGCAGGCGGCGCTCGCGCCACAGGTAGTAGAAGACATCTTCATAGCCGGGCAGCACGAACTTCGGGTCCAGCATGAGCCGACGCGCCAGTGCGCCGATGAAGCGCTGTGCATCGGCAGGGCTGTACTTCTGCGGCTCGCGCTCATCAGCGAACAGCGAAGCGTCGTGCCAGCACGGCTGGCCGTCGGCGCGCCAGAAGATCGACAGTGCCCAGCGCGGCAACTGCTCGCCGGGGTACCACTTGCCTTGACCGAAATGCTGGAAGCCGCCGGCACCGTAGCGATCGCGCAGGCGCTGCACGAGCTCAGTGCCGAAGCCGCGCTTGGTGGGTCCAAGGGCGTCGGTATTCCACTCGGCGCCGTCGCGGTCGTCGACGGAGACGAAGGTGGGCTCGCCGCCCATCGTCAGGCGCACGTCCTGGGCGACGAGTTCGCCGTCGACCTGGCGGCCGAGCGCGTCGATCGTCGTCCACTGCGCCTCGGTGTAGGGCATGGTGACGCGCGGCGCTTCGTAGATGCGCGTCACCTCCATCGTGTGGGTGAACTCGACCTCGCTGTCGTCGACCGCACCGGTCACCGGCGCCGCCGTCGACGGGTCGGGCGTGCAAGCAACGGGGATATGGCCTTCGCCGGCGAGCAGGCCGGAGGTCGGGTCCAGGCCGATCCAGCCCGCCCCGGGCAGGTACACCTCGCACCACGCATGCAGATCGGTGAAATCGCGCTCTGCGCCGCTGGGACCGTCGAGCGACTTCACATCCGGCTTGAGCTGGATCAGGTAACCGGAGACGAAGCGCGCTGCCAGGCCCAGGTGTCGCAGCGACTGCACCAGCAGCCAGCCGGTATCGCGGCAGGAGCCGGCCGCCCGCGTCAGCGTCTGCTCCGGCGTCTGCACGCCGGGCTCCATGCGGATCAGATAGCGGATGTCGTGCTGCAGGCGCTGGTTGATCGCCACCAGGAAATCGATCGTGCGCTGCGACTTGCGGTCGATGCTCTCGACGAACGAGCGCCACCTGGGCGTCAGCGGTTCCTTGACCAGGTAAGGCAGCAGGTCGTGATGCAGCGCGCTGTCATAGGCGAACGGGAACTGCTCGGCCGCCGGCTCGAGGAAGAAGTCGAACGGGTTGTAGACCGCCATCTCGGCCACGACATTCACCGTGACCTTGAACTCGGTGGTCTTCTCCGGAAACACCAGCCGCGCCAGATAGTTGGAAAACGGATCCTGCTGCCAGTTGATGAAGTGGCCGTCAGGCTCGACCTTGAGTGCATACGACAGGATGGGCGTGCGGCAATGCGGCGCCGGCCGCAGCCGGACCACCTGCGGCGACAGCGTCACGCGACGGTCGTAGCGATAGTGGGTGACGTGATTCAGTGCAACGTGGATCGACACGACGGATGCCTCAAAAGGACCAAGCCGCTGCGCACGCGCGCACCGGTAAGAAATGGACGTCGCCGGCGGCTCGCGGCGGTTGGATCATGGCCGGTCGCCGACGGCCGGCCATGATCTGTGACGACGGTGGTCGCGCAGGGCGTTGCCGCCGCGGCACGCGCCGGGGCTGGCGATCGGTCAGCGGTCCGATCTCGTCGGCGCGCATCTAGCGCGGCGCGCTGGTGCCGGCGCTGCCGCCATCGGCCACCAGTTGCACCTGCGCCGCGCCGCGCATCGAGGTCTGCAAGCTTGCCGGCAACGGCGCTCGCACCGGAAACGTCGGGTCGGTCTCCAGCAGCGGCGTGTCGGGGGCGGCCGGCGCGCTGCGCCAGGTCGGATCCGGGATCTCCTGAAACACCTGCTTCAGGCGCGTGCCCCAGGTGTTGCGGATCATCCGCATGTACTGGTTCTCATGGTCGATCTGCACGAACTTGGTGACACACAGCGCGCTGTCCTCGTACACCAGCAGATCCAGCGGCAGGCCGCAGGAGATGTTCGATCGCAACGTCGAGTCCATCGAGATCAGCGCGCACTTGCTCGCCTCATCCAGCGGCGTATGCGGGGTGAGAACGCGGTCGATGATCGGCTTGCCGTACTTGGCCTCACCGATCTGGAAGTACGGATTCTCCGGCGTGGCTTCAATGAAATTGCCGGCGGCATAGACCTGGAACAGGCGAGTGGTCTCACCACGGATCTGGCCGCCGAACAGGAAGCTGCAGTTGAACTCGATGCCGGAGTGCTGCAGGGCGGCGGCGTCGCGATCGTGCACTTCGCGCACTGCCTCGCCAAGCACCCGCACGGCCTCGAACATCGTCTTGGTCGACCAGACGCTGCGATCGTTAGGCCCGGTACGCTCGCACACGATCTGCCGCACCGCCTGCGTGATCGCCAGGTTGCCGGCGCTCATCAGCACCAGCAGGCGATCGCCCGGATTCTCGAACACCGTCATCTTGCGGAACGTGGAGATCTGGTCCACGCCGGCATTGGTGCGTGAGTCGCTCAGGAACACCAGCCCCGCGTTCAGTCGCATCGCCACGCAATAAGTCATGCCACAGCCTTCGTCAGCCCCGGAAAGCGCAGGATTCTACGGAGGTCGACCACGTCAGGTCGCAATCGGCACCAGGAAGTCCTGGCTGATGCGCGAGCCGAGGTCGTTGACGCGTTCGAGGAAGCTCGTCAGGTACGCATGCAGACCGCGCGCTTCGATGTCCTCGATGCGGCCGTACTTGAGCTCGGCCCGCAGCAGGCCGGCGCGCCTTTCGGTCTCGTGCGAGCGCGCATTGCGCACGTGCTCGAGATTGGCGCAGGCCTCGTTCATGCAGCTGACCAGCGAGCGCGGCATGTCGTCGCGCAGGATCAGCAACTCGGCCACGCGCGACGGC
>LNFM01012360.1_pt1 | contig 16653 bp, 17 predicted proteins | sample 596031 | NCBI WGS metagenome assembly LNFM01 (sample SAMN04254537, study PRJNA301005) | activated carbon metagenome | isolation source: dual media filters at the Ann Arbor, Michigan drinking water treatment plant | place: USA: Ann Arbor
CTGCGTCACGGCGCGCGCCGTCTTCTCTTGATCTTGCGGTGTCATGTTCGGGTTTCTTGCCATGGTACTCTCCAGCTTCATCAGGAGCCGGTCGATGATCCGATGCAGCCGCTCCAATCGCTGCTCATGCGTCTCCACCGGGCGCTCGAAGTCGAGGTCCACGGCGGCCGTTTCTGCTGCTGCACATGATTCAAGCGTCATCGGCGCCGGCGGCGGCACGTCGGCCACCGGCCGGCCGCTGCGCTGCGAGCGCCGTGTCCAGTTCTCACGCCGCATCTGCGTGTAGATGCGGTCTCTGCTAACCCCGTACCGCAGCCCGATGGCCTGGACGGCTTCATCCGACCTCTCATACGCCAGACGGATGGCTACCCACGCCTCGACGCCGAGGTTCACACGCACCACCATGCGAAGCCACCTCGTGCGTCTACGATGCCGGAGCGAATGCGAACTGGTGCGAGATCCCGCTGCCAACGGCCCTGAAAACGAAAACGGCCCGGAAGCATCACTGCCTCCGCGCCGCCCGCAACTCTCGCACCATACCCAAAACCTACATCAGCAGCGTCCCGCTGTCAAATAGGAATTACGACTTTTCTGTTTATTTTCAATCTATTGCAGCGGAGATCGAAGACAAACACTCCAGTCTACCCCACCCCCACCAGCCGGGGATAACCCGAAAACTCCCGCCCCTGTCACATCGGAAACAGCGCGCGCAGCGCTCCGCGTCCAAAGTGATCCCAACGCGCAACCCTCTCCCCCGCGCCATCGGGCCGGCTCCGCGAAGCGGAACCAGATGGCGCAAACAAAAAAGGATCACCGCCATGACCCTCGCAACAAAGTCACTCAAGTCCCTCGCCGCCACGGCCACCGCCGCCCTCCTCGCCACGCTCGTCCTCACTGCTGCGGCACATGCCGGTTGCGGTGGCGGACACGGCGGCGGCTACAGCGCTCGCGCCAACTACAGCACGCCGTCGCCGGCCTACGCTGCAAAACTCCGCGCCAAGAAGGCCGCCGAAAGCCGCGCCATCGCGTCAGCAAAGCGCCAGAAGACGATCGAGATCGCCAAGGCCCGCGCAGCTACCAAGGCTCGCACGCTCGCTGCAGCAAAGTCGGAACCCAAGCAGGAAACAGTGGCCGCCGTTATCGAAACCGCAAAGCCCGAAACGACTGAAACCGCAACTGTCGAAGTCGCAGCCACGCCCACGACATGCCGCAAGTTCATCGCCGCAACCGGCACCACCGTCGAGGTCCCTTGCTCGATCGAGTAACGTCCCCCGCTCAACCGATCGAGCAGCAGCCGGAGAAGCCCCCCGCGTCTCCGGCTGCTCTTTTCGCCGTCAAACCTAAAATCGGGTGAGTGATCTCAAACCTCACCCTATCAATACAGCGTGTGCTCCATCCGCTTTTCAGATGCGGTCGATCGCTACGTGTCAGCCATCATGTCTTATTCGCCCGCAATCGGCAGCCCACCGGCCAAGCAAACGCCCGGCCGCCTGCAATCCTCCGCGCAAAAGCCCGCGACGATCACTTCGTAAGGACCCGCCCCGTTTTCAGCAGCCGGAATCCAAGCCAGGACGACAGCGGCGTAGCATTATCCGTCAGAACTGGCATCCCCGTCGCCGAGGAGAACGGGGTGGCATTATCTGACAAGCGCGCGCTGCCAAAAATATGCTTTCTTTTGAGCAGCGATGGAACACCAACGACCGCCTCAAACGGCAATGCGGTCTTCGTCAACAGCGGCAATCGCAGCGCGCTCGACAGTGGCACGCTTTCGTCCCACTGTTCGATCGAGAAGTCCGGCTCCGGTACGCCTTTGTCGATGGGCCCATAGGAATTCAGAACGCGGGTCGCCTTGGCCCCACCTGAGAACGGTGCGTGGACGACAACAAGGCTCGATCCATTGGCCACGCGCCCGGCATAAATCTCTGCCTCGCTGCGCAGGACATAGGCCTTCACCATATCTTTGACGATCGTGTCCCGAGATGCAGATGCCGCACCCTCACCCTGACGCCCTGCAAAAACATGGACATCCCGGTAACCCCGGCGCGTAAGATCGTCCGAAGCTTTGCGGGCAGTATCTTCGGTCGAGTAAAGGCGGCTGATTGTCTGCATGGCTGATCCAACTGACTAGAGAGCACGCCCGTTCGACGTGGTCCGTTCCAAAACATGCGATGTAAGGTCCGGCCGCCCGCTCAGGCCGCCACGAACCAAAGGATACATCGCCGCGAGTGTAACCAGAAGCATCAGAATTTCGATGCCATAGACGAGATGATAGGCAGCAATAGACCCGAATTCCGGCCACCACTGGGCTCCAGCGTCTCTCAACACGGCACCCAAAGCAACCGCAAGTCCGGCAGCAGTCGCTTGTACGGCCCCCCACGTACCCAGTGACAGTCCCACTTGCTCCCGCGGTGCCATATTCATGGTCGCGGTCAACGTTCCATGTCCGAACAACCCACCACCGGCACCAATCAAGAAGACCCCAACACCGAACACCGACGTCGAGAAAAGAGTGGCCGAGCCGATCACCGTGCCGAACGCGACCACACCAACGAGCGCGCCATACCCAGCCATGCGAAACGGATCGGCGCCACGGCTCAACACATATGAGGCGACGGCAAAACCAAGCAGCCCCCCGCCTGCCAGCGCAGCCGACAGCCGCGTCGTCTCGCTGACGGTCATCGCGAGCACTTGGCCGCCGTAAGGTTCAAGCAGCACGTCCTGCATGCTGAACGCCATCGTCCCTAGTCCGACAATCACCAGCAGCCTGACCGCATCATGGCCCTGAATGTACCGGCTCCACGCCTCCGCGAAACCTGGCTCCGGCGGCTCGTTTTCGTCATCGGCGAAGCGCCGCCGCGCCTCCTGCTTCCACAGCGCAATGCCATTCAAAACAATCGTGACAACCGCCGCCCCTTGAATCACCTGCACCAGCCGGCCCGGTTGAAAATCGACCAACAACGCCCCAAAAACCAGTGAACTCACAATCGATCCGGCCAGCAGCATCACATACATGAGACCGACCACGTTCGGCCGGTCCTCAGGCCGCGCCAAATCCGTCGCCAGCGCTAGACCCACCGTCTGCGTCGTATGAATACCGGCGCCAACGAGAAGAAATGCGAGCGCTGCGGCCGCCTGACCGATCCAAGCCGGAACATCGGCAGAATGGCCCTTACCGGCCAAAACCAGCAGCGCGAACGGCATAATCGCCAGTCCGCCGAATTGCAGCATCGTGCCGCGGTAGATATAGGGGATGCGCTTCCATCCCAGCACACATTTGTAAGTATCCGAGCGATACCCGATGAGCGCCCGGAACGGCGCGAACAAAACGGGAAGCGCGATCATTACCCCAACGATGGAGGCCGGCACGCCAAGCTCAACAATCATCACGCGATTGAGTGTGCCGACAAGCAACACCAGCGACATCCCGACCGAAACTTGGATCAGCGACAGCCGCAACAAGCGCGACAGCGGCAAGTCATCGCTCGCCACATCTGCGAACGGCAGAAAGCGCGGCCCGAGCTCAGCCCACGTTCTCATGATCTTTTGGCTGACGCGGTTCATAATGGAAACCGATCCAGAATTGCCCGAAAGCGGCAAAGCGCGGCCGGGGGAGCGCCTGGGACCCGGGCTTCGAGCCCCCGGGCCTCAGGTTCGCACCATGGCTGCAGTGCACTTACTTCACAGTCGTCGTCGAACTCGCTAAGGCGAGATCACCCGCCGGCCGCGTGAAGCTGACGGCAGAGGCGGCCTTACCGTCCTGCATCTTCAACGCCACCGGCGATGTACCCTTCGTGTCGATTTGAGCTGTGGCTCCCATCGTCCTGCCGGCCAAGAAGTCGGCAAACCACGTCGTGTTGGTCAAAATCGCCGTGTGTACCGACAGCGAGGCCACGACCACACCGCCGAGAAACAGTGGAATCCCAACGGTCGGGTTCACCACACACCACATACGTCCATTGTTCATGATCGTTCTCCTTTAACCCATCCAAGGCGTGTAGAGATAGGCGAGAAAGTGTGCCACCAGCGCGATAGCGCCGAAGACGCGCGTCCCGTCGATCATATACCGGTGCAGGGCTTCTGATTCCCTGGCGGTCAGGCCCGTAGGCCAGACCTTGTTTGGATCGTTCAAGCTATCCATAGCCGACTTCTCCTGAGTGACCGCCACGACCGATTTCGGGGCGGAGCCCACGAATTCGTGGGTTGGTATGTCGCCGGCCTTCCAGAGGGAGACCGTCGGCGAAGCACGTGAGCGATCGGATTCGGGAGCCCGTTCAACCCAGACCGAAAGCAAGACCAAAGTGTAAGCTGAAATTGACACATTGACATGTCAAGTTCCCATGACAATGGTTTTCACATTGGCAGGGTTCTGTCAATTCGGTTGTGGTCCAAGATCAACTTGCCCGTAAGGCCCGCGCGGATTTCCCATCCCAACTGGGGCTTCGGCGCTTCAAACGGCTAGGACTTGATCACCTGGATCGCGTGGGGCGGGGCGAATACCGAGTTCGACGACAACCCGACCGTTGGCTTGGCGGTCCCGTTGCCGGCCCGAGCGTTCGCAAACGGCACAGCTGCGACTGCCCGTGCGACCGCATCATTTCCGCCAAAAAACGGCGGGATCACTCATCTGCAAATCCGGCGGCACTGGCACTGACGCCGCCCATCACGGCGCCGCCCTCGTTCACCTGGGCGTTTCGCGAACGCTAACTGCCGCAAATGCCAGAAAAGCATGCAACGACACATCAATCGGCGTCAAAGTCCGAGATGATGTACCGGACAAAATTGGCCTCCCGAACCCCCGTCTCCGAACGCGCAAAACTGCGCACGGAAATGCCAGCCTGATGCACCGTCTCCGCATCGCCCGACACCAAGGGATGCCACCATGCCAACCCCCGCCCTTCCTTCACCCGCCGGTATCCACATGTTGCTGGCAGCCACGCGAGCGACCGCACCTTCTCCGGAGTGAGATTGATGCAATCCGGCATCTTTGCGAAGCGATTCGGATAGTCCGAACACCGGCACTTCCCGATGTCGAGCAGCGCACAGGCCAGACGGGTGAGCACAATCTCACCCGTATCTTCATCCTCGAGTTTGTTGAGGCAGCAGCGCCCGCATCCATCGCACAGCGCTTCCCACTCCGCCGCAGTCATCGCCTCTAACGTCTTCGTTTCCCAGAAGGGTTTGCTCTCCGCCCGGTCCTCGGTCTTGGCGCGCGCTGCGCGCCCACGTCCCCCTCGCGCCGGCTGGGCAAGAGGTGCTAGATTTGCATCCTTGGTTGACGGCCGATTCCGCCGGTCCTGCCCCATCTTAGCCATTTACCCTGCCCCTTATCGGGCGCGCGCGGAGCTAGCTGGTGGGACCCTGATGGTCAGGATCGTCCAAGCACGGCCCGCGCGGCCCTAGAATAAGGAGGATCGTCGATCCCCCGGATGTGACTGTCATAAGCGAGGCGGACAGGTTTGAGCGACTGGTTTTTCAAGCAAGGCGGACGCGACAAGCTGTCGAACCTCATGGGGCTCGACGCCAATCGCGCCTCCGCGACTTTTGGAATGCCGGCCAGACATTCTTCGCCCGCTTTCAGCTCACCGGCTGGAAGCGCCTCGTCAATGAACTTGCCTCCGAAGGCTTCACCCTGGGTGCCGGCGGTTTTGTGGTCCTCTTCGCCCTCGCCATCCCCGCCTTCAACGAGTTCGACGAAGGCCGCTTCCTCACCGGTCAGTACAGCGTCAAGATCCTCGACAAAGACGGCAACGAAATCGGCAAACGCGGCATCCTCCACAACGATGCCGTGCCCCTTGAGGAAATTCCCGAAAGCGTCATCAAGGCGACGCTCGCCACCGAAGATCGCCGCTTCTTCGAACACTACGGCATCGACGTCCTCGGCACAGTCCGCGCGCTGGCCGAAAACCTGCGCGCCAACGACGTTGTCCAGGGCGGCTCCTCCCTCACACAGCAGTTGGCCAAAAACCTGTTCCTGTCCTCCGAGCGCTCACTCCACCGCAAGATCAAGGAACTCTTCCTCTCGTTCCTTCTCGAAAGCCGCTTTACCAAGCGCGAAATCCTAAAGATGTATCTCGATCGCGCCTACATGGGTGGCGGCGCTTTTGGCGTCGAAGCCGCCGCCCAATTCTATTTCAACAAATCCGTCCGCGACGTCACGCTTGCCGAAGCAGCCCTCCTCGGCGGCCTCTATAAGGCGCCGACAAAGTACGCCCCGCATATCAATTTGCCGGCCGCCCGCGCGCGCACCAACGAAGTCCTGCAAAACCTCGTCGAAGCCGGTTTCTACAGCGCGGCCGAAGTCCACGAAGCCCGGCTTAACCCCGCCAAGATTATCGACACGCGCGTCACTGACAGCCCCGACTGGTTCCTCGACTACGCCTTCGAGGAAGTCCAAAAGCTGGGCGAAGGCAGGGGCCAATACGTGCTCACCGCCCGCACCACCATCGACCTCTCGCTGCAAAAAGCCGCCGACGACGCAATCGTCCCCTTCATCCGCCAGCGCGGCCGCAGCCTAAGGCTCAACTCTGGCGCTCTCGTCGCGATGGAAACGGACGGCGCCGTCCGCGCCATGGTCGGCGGCCCCGACTACGGCGAAAGCCAATTCAACCGGGCCACATCGGCCCGCCGCCAACCCGGATCGTCCTTCAAGGTCTATGTCTATGCCGCAGCCCTTGAGCGGGGCTACACGCCAACCACAAGCGTCCGCGACGCCTCCCGCTCCTGCGGCCGCTGGAGCCCATCCAACTACGGCGGCGGCGGTGGCTCGGGCGCGCGCATGCCGCTGTGGATGGCGCTCGCCAAATCGCTCAACACCGTGGCTGCCGAATTGTCATTCGCAGTCGGCCGCGAGAATGTCATCGAACTCACGCAGCGCCTCGGCATCAAAGGCATCCGCAAGTCCTGCTCCATGGCCCTCGGCGATTACGGCATCACGCCGCTCGAACACACCGGCGGCTTCGCTACCTTCGCCAACGGCGGCAAGCGCGCGTTGCCGTACGCGGTTACGGAGCTCTACAATTCCAAGGGCGAACTGATCTACAGCCGCGAGCGCGACGAGCCCGCCGCCCCCCAAATCATCAAGCCCGAAGTCGCCGCCGGCATGAATTGGATGATGAATAAAGTCGTCACCGACGGCACCGCCCAGCGCGCCGGTCTCGAATTCACACACTCTGCCGGCAAGACCGGCACGTCATCCGGCCCTAACGACATCTGGTTCGTCGGCCACACCGGGCGGTATGTTGCGTCTGTTTGGCTTGGCAACGACGACAACCGTCCCATGTCGCACGGCAACACGGGCGGCCAAATCGCGGCGCCGATCTGGCACGATTTCATGGCCGTTGCGCACAAGGATATGAACATCCCCACACTGCCCGGTCTCGATCCACACCCCGTCCAACTCGCTGAACAGCAACGGATCGCCGAACTGCGCCGGACCGATCCCGCCCTCGCCGCGCAATTGACCGGCGAAGCCGACGCAGCCGCCAAGGCGTCGCGCAAATTGCCCGATGCCGCCCGCTCCATTCTGCGTAACATGGCAACGGACCTTCGCAAGGCGGCCGGCCTCGAAGCCAAGCCTGCCAGCGATGGCCCACCACAGCCCGCCACACGCCCCGGCAATCGCGCCGCGATCCCCAGTCTCACGCCGGGACGCACAGCCGATACGGCAACACCCGCCAGCGGGTCTGTCCAATGATCCGCGCCATCATCGACGGCACCCGCGCCGCCACCGCACGGATCGCGCTACCGCAGCGCGTTTTCGCATCCTCCTCAACAAACGGCCGCTCCTGGCTGACCACGCTGCGCGGCACACGGTTCTGGCGGCATCAGGTCAAGAAACGCATCGCGGCACTGATGCGGCTCGCCACGGATTGGGCGCTCTTCATTCTCGTCGTTCTGACTGGCGGCTTCTCCAGCGCGTACATGATGATGGATCACGGCTCCACCCTCACGACCCTTACGTCCGGCCCCTGGAGCATGTGGACTGCGACCGCGCGTCCCGACGCCGATCCCTACACCCGCGCCCATCACGCGCGCATCGGCGCCCTTCCTCTGCCAGCCGACATTGCCGAAACGTGGATCGCGCGCGCGGACGGCGCCGGCGACGCGCTGCATTCCTCCTGCGACTATGAGATCTCTGTCACAGCGCCCGCCGCGTCCTGGTGGAGCCTCGCCGTGTTCGACGCGGACGGCCGCCTGATCCAGAATGCCGCCGCCCGCTACGCCTTTACCAGCGACACGGCCGCCATTTCGCCAGACGGCCGCGCTATCGCACTCCTCTCGCGCTCGGCCGGCGGCGGCAACTGGTTGCCGACGAGCGGCGCGGGCAACCTGAGCGTTGTTTTCACACTCATAGACATGTCCGTCGCCCTCGGAACCGGCGCCGAAACGGTCGATCTCGCGACCCGTGTTCCCCAAATCACAGCCAAGAGCTGCCGATGAAAACGATTCTCGCCCAACTCCGTCGCATCGACGTGCGGTTGGTCATCGCCGCGCTCTTCGCGATCACCGTATTGCATATTGCAACGGTCTTCACCGCGCCCAGCCTCGCCATGTCCTCAGCCTGGGATCGCCTCGCCCCGGCGTTGAAGGCGAACACCATGATTGTCTTTCCACCCGTGACGCCGGAGGCGCAGCCGCTGCCGTATCTGGCGCCCGACGCGCGCATCGCCATGTGCCTGTTCGATACGCGGCAAGCCCCCGTCGCACTGACGGCATCCCTGCCCGCTCCCGGTTGGTCACTGACGCTCTACGATAAGAATGGATTGGCGATCTACACCGCAGCCGGCCGGCCGGACCGCCCCACCGCGGTGTCTCTTCTGCTCGTTCCCGATGATGATCGCTTCATGGGCCTCACGCCCGAGGCGCAGGGCCTGCGCTCCCCGCGGCAAAACCAACTTCGCGTGCAAGCCCTTCGCGGTTTGGCCGTCTTGCGCGCGCCCGATGCAGGTTTCGCCTATCGTGCCCGCACCGATGCAGAACTCAACGCAGCAGCCTGCCAGATCCAGCAGCCCAAGCCGTGAACGAACCGCTCAGCGGCGCTTCGACCGCCGCCGCGTCTCTTGCCCGCCGCCACGCTGCGGCTCGGGTCCAGTATCGGCCGCATCAACTCTGCGCTCATACCGGACGCCAGGAAAAATTACGATCTCCCCCGTAGCAGACGCGGGTCGGATGGACGCCGGAACTCCGGCAGACGCGGGACGAAACGCGAGCACGTTGCTCATGGTAAGTCTCCCGATTGAGATGCGTTCGCGCCGCCAACGTCGCAAACAGCATTCGTCCGTAACCGTACGAATCGCCGAAATCATTATCTCGATTGCAGGCATTAACGAAGTGTTAATGGCGCAACACGCGGGGTCCTTCGTCAATCCAGCGGTGGCATCAGCCATTCGTCAAGAAAGTGTCGCCCGTCGCGCGATTCGACATCCACGATCCACAAATCGGAATCGAACTCCCGCTGCCGCTCCAGATAGAGATCGGCGTGCTCATCTGCGACCGGCCGGCCGTCAAAGAGCGCCATCATCGGCCTGTCCGCCTGCGCTTCATCGAGCCCCGCGGGTGCCGGGCCGAACAGCAGCGATGTGCCATCAAGACGGCTCACACGCACAAAAATCGCACCCGCATCGTCATCGCCATGGCGCGCGATGACGGCCATGATCCCCTCAACGGCCAACCGGCGGATATAGGCTTTGATCCAGATCCCGGCTTTGAGCCGCATGGCTGACCTTTTCGATGCGCAAGCGCGGGATGAAGCTTCCCGCACACTCGCTCGCGCAGTCGAGCGCCGGGGTCAAACGCGACGAGAGACGTGAGAGCCTAACGCCTGTCGGCCGTGCGCGCCTGGCTGCTGAGCCGTGTCAGCCGTGAGACCAAATCTCCGGAGATGCGGCCGGTATCGGGCATCACCTGCTGCTTCTCAAAGGCGCGGATGGCCGCGATCGTCGCTTCACCGAGGCGTCCGTCGGCGCGACCGACCTTGTAGCCGAGTTTGGACAGCGATCCTTGCACCGAGCGTATCAAGGCATCCGCTTTGGGTCCAGGAGCGGTTGAGGCGTTCGTCGCAGGACCGCGGCGCCCATCTCTGATCATCTGTAAAAGGGCGTCGCTGGGCTCGGCCGTCAACGGCAACCCGTTGTCGATCTCATATGCAAGAATAGCCGCCTGAGTCACCGGACCGGCAATGCCGTCTTGTCCGCCGGTTTCATAGCTTTTCGCAGCCAGCGCTGTCTGGATATCTCGCGTCACATCGCGGAGGTCGGCACCCGGTGGCGAGACAACGACCCTCTGGCCGATGCCGGGCGTCACCGGCTCCAAACCGCCAGGCACAGGACCGGCCGCCGGCTCATTCGACGGCGCAGTCTGCCCACCGCGACTCGTATCGATTTCGGGCGCCGCCAGCGCCGCCGTTTCCTTCACCGCCCCCCACACGCTCTCGCGTGCCGCCACATCGTGACGCGACCCGGGCTGCATGACAGTCATGTTGAGCGCCACGCCGCCCGACAGCAGGGCAAACGACGTCATGGCCAATCTGGAAATGCGTGCGGACATGAGGCCGGGAGTTCCTCTACTCATCTGAGTTGGTTTCGGAGTATGGCCAGCCCGCGTTAACACCTCGTTAACCGCCGCCCGGAAGCGTAAACGATCCATGACCACCGCACCGAAAATGCCAATCAAATTCAATCGCCTTCTCTTGCTGTTCCTTGATTGAAGTGCGCTAGTTTGGATATTGAGGCTCATCAAAGCCGGCGAATTTTTATTGGGTAGAAGTCGACTATGGCGTTGGTACGCACAGTCATCATTGTTGGCGCGGTCATCGCGCTCCTGCCGTCCGACCGGGCGCAGCAGGAGCGGTTGCAGCAGGCCGCCGTCGATGCCGCCCAGTGGACCATCACCTACTGCGACCGCAACGCCAAATCCTGCGAAACCGCTGCCGACGCCTGGGAGGTTTTCAAGGTCAAGGCTGAATTCGCCGCCGGTGTCGCCTACGATGTCGCCATGACCCATGTTTTCAAAGACAGCATCGATCTGGCATCCAACGCGGCGCCAGCCGAAACGTCATCTCTCTCAGATCGCGGAACGTTGACCTCACGCGATCTTGAACCGCGCTGGCGCGCCGGCGATCCGCAGCGCCCACGCTGATCAGCGCGCTCGATAAGCTGCCATCCGATTCCCCGCGATAGCTTGCCCCCTGCGAACAGAGCGATTAAGTCCAGATGGGACGGCGCCCGACGCGCCCGTCTGTCAGGAGACAAATGTCCTTCGCCGAACTAAAAGACAACTTCGCCCTCGTCGACGACTGGGAGGATCGCTACCGCTATGTCATCGAACTGGGCCGCGCGCTGCCGGGTCTGCCCGACGCTGCCAAGACGGATGCCAACAAAGTGCGCGGCTGTGCCAGCCAAGTCTGGCTTGTCACCAAGCTGATGCCGCAACCGGGCGGCGAGGCCCCGCTCATGCATATCGATGGCGACAGCGACGCGCATATCGTTCGCGGCCTCGTGGCCATCCTGCTCGAAATCTATCAGGATCGCCCCGCTGACTGGATCGCCGGCCACGACGCACTCCAAGATTTCGCCGAACTGGGCCTCAAAGATCACCTGACGCCACAGCGGTCGAACGGTCTAGCTTCCATGGTTGCTCGCATTCGGGCCGAAGCGAAAGACGCCGCCGCTCAATCCGCCACCGGCTGATCCATCGCCTCACCGACTTCGTTGCTGATCGACGGCCGGTAATCCGCCGCCCCCCAGTGCAACGATCGCGGCCGCGACAAACAGGTGCGGCCCGTTTCAACAATCCCATAGTGCCGCGCTAAACTCGACAATGCGAGCTGCAGCACCACTTTGCCAGATCGTTGCGGCCAGCCGACACTGCGCTCCGCATCCTCAATGCCCTTCAAAAAACAGCACACATCGAGAAGAATGCCGGCGAGTTCCGGCCCCACTGCCTTCAACGCATGGGCCACCCGCTCCCGCGCAGCAAGCACATGGCCGGAGATCTCCGCCCCGCCGCCTGGCCCATTGCGCCGCCCGCCTGAGGCCCCCAACGCCGCGTCCCAATTCGCCGTCACACGCGGCGCCATTTGCGCGAATGTAAAATCGGCACGCAGCCGTTCGCCCGCCATAAACTGCGTCTCGCTGATCAACGCTGCACCGTCCTTGCCGCGCCGCCGGTGCAGCCACGCCAACGGACTCTCGTCGAGATTCTGGCCAGGCCCTGACGCGACGGGCACCGCGGCCTCGCGATCCTCCCCGGCGCTTGTCAACCGCCGCACCGCATCCCGTCCCTTCGCCGAAAGCCGCCACCCGTCCCCGCCCTGATTGACTTCGATGAGACCCAACCGCCGCGCGCGATCGAAATCGGCCCGAATGACCGTGCCATGCGCCTCACCGGACCGCAGCAGCGCGAACGAAACGCGCGGCATCGCGCTCCCAGGCGCCACCAGCACACTTCGGCGCTGCGCGAGTTTACGCAGCATCGCTCCGAAACTGAGATGCGGCGTCGGTCCAGCTTCCCCACGCCCGGACTGATCACTCATTCCACACCCCGCAGCTCTATCGTCTGCAACCGGAAGCGCACGATCGTCTCCACCAGATCCAACACCCGGTCGAAGGTCGCATCGTCCCGCAGATCTTCCACGACGCCGCACGCATGCCCCACCGTTGTGCGATCGCGTACATACAAACGGCCAACCTCGGTCAGCGTGAGTCCACACACCACATGGCTGAGATACATGGCCACCTGCCGCGCCAATGCCACCCGCGCCCGCCCCCCGGCTGACCGACCAGAGGTCCTCCGGCAAAATGCTGAACACCTGCCCGACCGTCACCTCGATGATCCCGCGCACAGCGCCAAATTCCCCCGCGGCGCCATAGGAGCCACGACATAAGACGACCGATGAAGTCGTCGATCCCGGTTCGCAAACGGGTTGCTGCATCATCTGACGTTACTCCCAGCGGTGCCGATGCGAAGAGCCTACGCGCAAGCGGCATCCCTGCCCCCTCCTTGATAGGCTCGCGGTGAACGGCGGGGATAAATAGAAATCTTTGCCGGTCGCGCGCGGTTATCCCCGTGCCTCCCGATGCAGCCAAACTCGCCCCATCAACAAGATGAGAGCGAGCCGTGGCCAAGCCGCAGCAAAAAAAAGAGCCCTTCGGCCACGCCGGCCCGGCACGCGCGCACGACCTTTTGCGCCTGCTCCCGCTCTGGCCCCACGAAGTCGCCGATCAAAGCCCCGCCGGCCGCCAGCGAATATTAACGCTCCTGCGGCGCGCGCTCAGAGCCGAACGCCGGCGTGGTCTCGCGGGACACTGGACGTATGACCTATCCCGCCACGCCCAACTGCTGGCCCTCTATCACCGCGAATGCGGAAAGAGCCGCGGCGCACGGCCACTCAACGCAGCGGACTAATCCCGCTCCTTGCGCGTCCCCAACCCCATCTTCTTGGCCAGATCCGAGCGCGCCCGCGCATAATTCGGCGCCACCATCGGATAGTCCGGCGGCAAACCCCACTTCTCCCTGTAGTCGTCCGGCGACAGGTTGTAGTGGGTCCGCAGATGCCGCTTCAGCGACTTGAACTTCTTGCCGTCTTCCAGACAAACGATGTGATCGGGCATCACCGACCGTTTGACCGGCACTTTCGGCTTGATCTCTTCCCGCTCCGGCAGCGGCGCGCCGCCCGTCACTCGGCTGAGCGCGGCATGCGTATCGCTGATCAACTGCGGTAAGTCACTGGCGCTCAGCGTATTTTTGCTGACGAACGCCGAGACGATCCGGGCCGTCAACTCGACCAGCCCCGGTTGGTTTTGATCGTCCATGGTCTGCCCCCGTTTCGATCATGTATTGAAAAGCACTGGCCCCGCCAAGTATTCGAGTCAAGATAAGGAGTTCTCGCGGCCTGGAACAACAGTTCTTTCCGGGCGCTAGTCTTCCCCAACCATAATAATATTTCGTTGCCGCCCGGCCCGGCGTCTCAATCGCCGTCTCGGGTCATCTGGCCATGTCCGCCCCGAGCGGCTACGACACCCTCTCTGGGCGTTGCCCGTCGCGCAGCCCCTTTCCCACCCAATCGCGAGGTCCCCGTGACGCGACTACCCCCGCCGCTCGCCGCCGAAAAATCCCACCTCACCTCCTGTCACGGCCAAACTCTCCACGACCCCTTCCACTGGCTCCGTGCCGAGAATTGGCAAGAGGTCATGCGCGATCCAGCTACCCTTGACCCGGACATCCGCGCCTACCTCGAAGCTGAAAACGCCTATGCGGCCGACGCCCTTGCCGACACCGAGGTCCTGCAGCAAACACTCTTTCAAGAGATGAAAGCCCGCCTCAAGCCTGACGACCGCACCGTGCCGACTCCCGACGGCGACTGGGAATATTTCTCGAGTTTTGCAACCGGCGGCCAATATCCGCGCCTGTGCCGCCGTCCGCGCGCCGGCGGAGATGAGTCGATCCTGATCGACGGCAACGCCGAGGCCACCGGCAAAACCTATTGGGACCTCGGCGCCGCCAGCCACAGCCCCGATCATGCCCTCATCGCTTTCTCCACCGACGACAAAGGCTCCGAACTCTACACCATCCGCATTCGCGATGCCGCGACCGGGCAAAACCTCCCCGACGAAATTCCCGACACGCGCGGTGACGTCGCCTGGGCCAACGACAGCCGCACGCTCTACTACATCCGCGTCGACGCCAATCACCGCCCGCGCGCCGTTTGGCGCCACACCATCGGCACGCCGATGAGCAGCGATGAATGCGTTTACGAAGAAGCCGACGAAAGCTTTTTTCTGGCCCTAGGCCGCGCCCAATCGCGCGCCTTCGTTCTGATCAACGCCCACGACCACCAGACGAGCGAATTCCACACCCTTGATGCCAACGATCCCAAGGCCATGCCCCGTGTGATCGCACCCCGCTCCACGGGCCACGAATATGACGTCGAACACCACAGCGACCGCTTCATCATCACGACAAACTCGAACGACGCGGAAGACTTCCGCATCGTCGAAACGCCCGTCGCCACCCCCGGCATCGAGAATTGGATTGAGATCGTACCTCACCGCACAGGGCGCCTGATCATCGAAGTCTCCGTCACCCAGCATCACATCGCGCGCCTGGAACGCGAAGATGGTTTGCCCCGCATCGTCGTCCGCCGCATCGCCGACGGCGCCGAACATCCAATCGCCTTCGCCGAGGAGGCCTATTCCCTCGGCATGGCGGGCGGCTATGAATTCAATACGGCAAACCTGCGCTTCACCTATTCGTCCATGACGACACCAGCGGAGACTTACGACTACGACATGGCCACACGCACCCGCGTGCTGAAGAAGCGCCAGGAAATTCCTTCCGGCCACAATCCCGACGACTACATCACGCGCCGCCTCTTTGCCCTCGCCCCCGACGGCGAGCGCGTCCCCGTCTCGCTGCTCTATCGCAAGTCGACCCCGCTCGACGGCTCAGCTCCAGCCTTCCTCTATGGCTATGGCGCGTATGGCATCTCCATGCCGGCATCCTTCTCCACCGGCCGCCTGTCCCTCGTCGATCGCGGGTTCATCTTCGCCATCGCGCATATTCGTGGCGGCAAAGATAAGGGCTACCGCTGGTACAAGGACGGCAAGGCCAAGAAGAAACCAAACACCTTCACCGATTTCATCGCCGCCGGTGACCTGCTCGTCAGCGAGGGCCTCACCACCCGCGGCCGCATCGTCGCTAACGGTGGATCGGCAGGCGGCATGCTGATGGGTGCGGTCGCCAACCTCGCTCCCGATCTCTTTCTCGGCATCATCGCCGACGTACCCTTCGTCGATGTCTTGAACACCATGCTCGACAAGGATCTCCCCCTCACGCCGCCCGAATGGCCCGAGTGGGGCAATCCGATCGAAAGCGCCGAAGACTTCGCCACCATCCGCGCCTACTCGCCCTACGACAATGTCACCGCGAAAGCCTACCCCCACATCCTCGCCACCGGCGGCCTCACCGATCCCCGCGTCACATATTGGGAGCCGGCCAAGTGGGTCGCCAAGCTGCGCCGTCTCAACACCGGCGACAACCTGCTTCTGCTGAAAATCAATATGGGCGCCGGCCACGGCGGCGCATCGGGCCGCTACGAGCGCCTAAAGGAAACCGCCCGCGATTTCGCCTTTGCCTTGAAAATCGCCGGCCTCACCGGCAGCACACCCGCCAGCTGACGCGACCAACAAGAAAGCGGCGGCGTTTCGAAAGAAACGCCGCCGCCACAGTCGCAAGAGACAGAGTAGATCGTTATTCCGAGATCAGCACTGTTTCGTCGTCGCTCGAGTGGGTCACGATGGTCACGAGCGAGTTGCCGATTTCTTCGAAGGCTTCGCGCAGAGCATCGCCATCGTAGGGGAAGTAGTATTTGTTCGGCGAGGCGCACTGCTGGAGAGTTTGACGGGCAGGATCATTCACGTTCGTGCTCATATCGAAACCGATCGTGTAGACGATGATGCCTTTAGCCTTCATCGCGGTGCAGGTTGCGATGGCTTGCGCCGAAGCCGACTGCCCACCGAAGTTGGAGTTATACTCGCCGTCCGACATCAGCACTGCAGCCTTGATCACCTGGTTGTTGTTATATTCGGCAACGTCCATGTGGCCTTCGCTCCAGAACCGGTTCCACTCCGGCGACAGCATGTAGTAGCTCCAGGC
>LNFM01007722.1_pt1 | contig 16650 bp, 10 predicted proteins | sample 596031 | NCBI WGS metagenome assembly LNFM01 (sample SAMN04254537, study PRJNA301005) | activated carbon metagenome | isolation source: dual media filters at the Ann Arbor, Michigan drinking water treatment plant | place: USA: Ann Arbor
GCCAGGGCCAGGTGCAGATCCTGGTGGCCACCGACGTGGCCGCGCGCGGCATCGACGTGCCCACCATCACCCACGTCTTCAACTTCGGCCTGCCCATGAAGGCCGAGGACTACACGCACCGCATCGGCCGCACCGGCCGTGCCGGCCGCGACGGCCTGGCCGTGACCTTTGCCGAGTTCCGCGACCGCCGCAAGATCTTCGACATCGAGTCCTACAGCAAGCAGCCCTTCAAGGCCGAGACCATTCCCGGCATGGAGCCCAAGCAGCGCATGCCCGACGGTCGTTCGGAGCGTTCCAACTTCGGCGGTCGCAACAGCCGTGGTGGCAATGACAGCTTCTCGCGCGATCGCAAGTTCGGCGGCGGCGGCGCCCCCCGTGGCGGCTTTGGCGGTGGCAACAGCCGCGGTGGCGACTTCGCGGCCCCGCGCGGCGGTTTCGGCGATCGCGACGCCCGCGGCCCTTATCAGGCCCGCGGCCATGAAGGCGCACCCGAAGGCCGCAGCTACGAGCGCAAGGGCGGTTTCAATGACCGTTACGCCGGCGACGGTCGCCGTGAAGGCGCGGCACCGCGCGGTGATTTCGCGCCGCGCAAGCCGGCTGCCGGCAAGCCCGCGTATGGCAAACCCGGCGCCGGGACCGGTAAAGTCTTCGTGCCGCGTGACGCTGCCAAGCGCTCCCCGCGTCCGGCCCGCTGAGATTCAGGCGTCCTGATTCAAGCCCGCCCGCAGCGATGCCGGCGGGTTTTTTCATGCGTGCGGCGCGTCCCGGGTGCACCAGGACCCAGCGCGGACGAGCATCGGAACCGGGGCGCGTCGCCGCGCTCCGTGACAGGGCTGGCGCCGCGCAGCAGGCGCGCTAGACTTGCCACCATCAGAGCTAGTCCAGAGGCGGCTTGCACATGAAGCTGGCGATGCGTGGCGCGGTGTCTGTCGGCTTGGCCGCACGGCGCGCGCCCATGGCCGGCCGGGCTGAACCGGACCGGGGGCGGCGCCTTGCGGGCCGGGGTGTGATGTCATGAGGCGCTGGGGTGTGCGTGCGCGAAGCTGGCTTGCAGCTCCCCTGGCAGCGCTGGCGCTGCTGGCCGGCATCGCCGCGCCCGATCTGGACCGGTTGCAGCAGCTCGCGCTGAGCCGTTACGGCGATGACGTTGCGCGGCAGGTGGCGCAGTGGCGCGCCATGCTGCCTGCTGCGCAGGGGCCGGACGATCTGGAGAAGCTGGCGCGCGTCAACGCCTTCTTCAACAGCCGCATCCGCTGGGTGGAGGACGCGGTGCTCTGGCAGCAGGATGACTACTGGGCTTCGCTGCTCGAAACCCTCGCCAAAGAGGCGGGTGATTGCGAAGATTTCGCCATTGCGAAATACGTCAGCCTGCTGCTGGCCGGTGTGCAGGAAAAGAAGCTGCGCCTGACCTATGTCCGGATGCAGCGATGGCCGCATGCCGCGCCCGAAGCGCACATGATCCTGGCCTACTATGCCGACCCGGCCGGCGAGCCGCTGATCCTGGACAACTTCGACACCGAAATCAAGCCGGCTTCGCGCCGGACCGACCTTACCCCCGTGTACGCCTTCAATGGCAGCCAGCTCTGGTTTCGTGGGCCCCACCCGTCCAGCTCGGATCCCACGGCGCGCATCTCGCGCTGGCGCGATGTGCTGGCACGCCTGCAGGCCGAGCACACGTTGTAGAGCACGCAACAAGGAAGCAGCATCATGTCACTGGTCAAACGTCTATGGATCGTCGTCGGCCTCATCATCGTGGCCGCCCTGCTGACCGCGGGCATCATCAACATCCGCTCGGCCCAGCACTATCTGGAAAACGAGCTCAAGGTGAAGAACCTCGACAACGCCACCTCGCTGGCCTTGACGGTCTCCCAAAGCGCCACCGATGCGGTCATGGTCGAGCTGCTGCTGAGCTCGCAGTTCGACCTCGGGCACTACCAGCGCATCGACTACCTGGCGCCTGACGGACGCCTGCTCGCACATCGCGAGCGTGCGACGCGTCCGCCGGCGGTGCCGGCCTGGTTCATGCGGCTGTTCCCGATCAACGCCGAACCTGGCGTGGCCATGGTTCAGAGCGGCTGGAAACAGCTGGGCAGCATCCGGCTGCAAAGCGATCCGTCGTTTGCCTACGACTCGTTGTGGAAGGCAACGCTGACGCTGGTCGAGCTGTTCTCGCTGGGCGGTTTGATCGTCGGCCTGCTCGGCATGGCCTACATCCGGCGGGTGCTGCGGCCGCTCACGCGCGTGGTGGCGCAGGCGCAGGCGCTGGCCGAGCGGCGCTACCTGGAGGTCAGTCCGCCGCGCACATTGGAATTGCGCCTCATCATCGAGGCCATGAACCGGCTGACGCAAAAGACCAAGTCCATGCTGGACGACGAGTCGGCGCGCCTGAGCCGATTGAAGGCGGAACACGAGGTCGATGTGCAGACCGGCTTCATGGTGCGCGAGGTCTTTTGCCGCAACGTCGCCGCCGAGATCGAGCGTGAAGAAGCGCACCCGCAAGGCCTGCTGCTGCTCGTGCATCTGGACAATCTGGAGGAGCTCAACCACGAGATCGGACGCCAGCAGGCCGACCAGTTGATCGGTCGGATCGCGCAGCAAATCCGCCTGGCGTTCCCGGCCCATGCGGGCGCACGCCACGGCCGGCTCGGGGCATCCGACTTCGGCGTCCTGCTGCCGGGGCAGGGCGAACTCGCGCCCCTGCAGCAGTTGCATGCCGGCCTGCGGCAAACCGACCACGGACATCTGCTGCAGCTCCGTTTTGGCGCCGCCCATTACGGCTTGCACAGTGAGCTGTCCGAATTGCTTTCGACCTGCGACCAGAGTCTGGCGCCGGCCGGCGCCGATGGCCCCATCGTCCGGCTGCCCGAGAGCGCGGCCCCGGCCCGCTCGGCACGTCAATGGGGACAAATCCTGGAGGTGGCGCTGCGTCTGCACGAATTCCAGCTGGCCCTCTATCCGGTGCGCGGCCGCGACCAAGGGCTCCTCCATACCGAGGCGCCCGCACGTCTCCATTCCAGCGTGTGCGGCGAGACGCTGGTGGCTGGCGCCTTCCTGCCATGGGCGCGACGCGCCGGCCTGGTCGCTCAGGTCGACCTGGAGATCCTGGCGCAGACCCTGGCTGCGGTCGACCGCCATGGCCATGCCATCTGCATCAACCTGGGCTACGAATCGGTATGCGACGAAGCGCAGCTGCAGCGCATCGTCGAAGCGCTGCAGCGGCACCAGGCACAGGCACCCCGGCTCTGCCTGGACGTCGCCGAAGACGTCGCTTTCGAGCACCCCCAGGCCTTTGCCCGCTTCTGCGAGCGCATCCGGCCGCTGGGCTGCCAGATCGGTATCGAGCACCTCGACCAACATGTTGGCCACCTGGCGCGCCTGCATGGTCTTGGCCTGCACTACGTCAAGCTCAGCCGGGCGCTGGTGAAGGATGTGCGGCGGGAGCTGGCTGTTCAGGCACTGCTGCGCGGTCTGTGTACCGTGTCCCACACCATGGGTCTGCTGGTCATCGCCGAGGGCGTGTCAGACAGCAACGATGTCCCCTTGTTGTTCGAACTGGGTTTTGATGGTGTGACCGGCAGCGCAGTTGCCTGAATTCCCAAGGCTGAGTAACATTCAGTTACACAGGGGAAGGGGTATGCAAAAAAGATGAATGCGCCTACCGCCGCCATTCGCGTCATGCTGGTCGACGATCAGCCCATCGTGCTCTGGGCCTTGGAGCGGCTCATCGACGCCGAGAAACCTCGCATGCAGGTCGTTGGCAAGGCCGACAACGGCAGCGACGCGCGGCGTCTGGTGCGCGAGTTCCAGCCTGACATCCTGCTGCTGGACCTCAGCCTGGGCGGCGGCAAGGGCGCCGAACTGGTTCCGGTGATCGTCAAGGACGGTCGCACCCGCGTGGTGATCTACACCAGCCGTCGCGACCTGAGCACCATCGACCGCGCCGTGTTCAGCGGCGCGCGCGGTCTGGTGCACAAAGAGGCGACGCCGCAAGTCCTGCTCCATGCGATCCGCAAGGTGCACGAGGGAGAGCTGTGGCTGGACCGTCGCACCACCAGCCGCATCTTCTATGAGTTCGCGCGCGCTGGCGGCAGGGCACCGGTTGACCTGGCGGCGCAGAAGCTGGAGAGCCTGACGCGCAAGGAGCATCGCATCGTCGCCGTCTTCGCCACCATGCCGGGAGCGCAGAACAAGCAGATCGCCGAGGTACTCTGCATGAGCGAGCACACCCTGCGCAACCACCTCACGTCCATTTTCGGCAAGTTGCAGATCAAGCACCGCTTTGATCTCTTCACCTTTGCCAACGCCCACCGCAGCCGCCTCGATGTGAGCAGCCTCCAGCCCGCGTCCACCGCGCTGGAATAGCCCGGCCGGGCCTACCTGGCCGGGTTCAGGCCAGTCTCTTGTCCTGATTTGGATGACTCATGGATGGGTCATATGTCCTGTTTTTCATCTCAATAAACAGGACATATGCGTTAGCCATAAAGGGCGCTTCCTACCGTGCGCTCAGGGTCGCTGATACCTACAGTTACATGCGTAACGAAATCACCTTGGGATGACGTGAAACCCCATACGGTATGAGAGGAAATCCTGCGGTCAACACACCAGACCCCAGGCGTGAGAACGGACGAAAGACTGGCGATCAGCAGACATTGATTGAGGCAGAGCGAGATGACTAACGATCATCATCCTCAAGGGAGGAAGGACACCGTACTGAGCCGGTTCAGAGCCGTGCTTGGGCCGGGCCACGCACCCAGTGGTCTGGGGATGCTCTTTCTTGTCTCCATGGTGCATGAGCTGGCACGCGCCGACCGGGGCGAACTCAGTGCCCAGCAACTGGCGGAACTCTCCACGCGCTTGGACGGCCAGCGGGACGAGTGGCTGGCCCTGGTGGAGGTCATCCGTAGCAGCTATCCTGAAATCTCAGACCAGCTCTTCGGCGAGCAAGCCGTCGAAGTGACGGAGGGGCATGGCGAGCCGATCGACCTGCAGGTCTTGGCCGAGGAAATCGCTGCCCTTGAAGAATCCGGTTACCTCGACAGCGAAGAGATCCTGCGCCTGCGCAAGGCCCTCGAGGCGCTTCAGGCCGGCGACGGGGAAGGCGATGGGGAAGGCGATGACATCGTCGTCGCCCAGGCCGGGCCTGCCGACATGGCAGACCAGCCCGCAGCCAAGGCGGGGGCAAGCGAGGGCGGGGCTGTCGGCACGGAGGAAGCGGCCGTCGACATCGAGGCCCTGCCGCCGACCGGTGCCGGCCCCCTGGTGGCCTTGGGGCCCGTATTGGCTGGTGCGGCCGTCATCGTGGGCGCAAACATCGTCGAATCTCCAGGGGCGGGCCTTCTGGCGGCGGACACGACCGCGCCGGCCTACGTCGGCACCTCAACCTCGATCGCCGCCCAGACGATCACGCTCACCTACAGCGAGGCGCTGAGCACGACGGGCCAGCCGCTGGCCGGCAGCTTCCAGGTGCAGACGCGGGCCACAGTGAATGACCCGTGGACGACCGCGACCATCTCCGGCGTGCAGGTGAGCGGCTCGACGGTGGTCATCAGCCTGGACACAAGCTTGGGCAATCCGCTGGTGGCCGGCCGTCTGCTGCAGATCACCTACACCGATCCCACCACGGGCAATGACGCCAACGCCATCCAGGACGTGGCCGGCAACGATGCCACCACCGTGGTCATTTCCACCGGCATCGTCGCCGACGGCTATGTACGCGGCGCCCAGATCTACATCGACAGCAACGGCAACGGCGTGGCCGATGCCGACGAGCGGCTCGAAGGCGTGGTCACCGACGCCAACGGCAACTTCTTCCTGCCCGACTCGGCCAACGGCCCCATCCTCGCGGTGGGCGGGGTCGACATCGACACCGGCGTGCCCAACACCATGGTGATGAAGGCCCCCGCCGGCTCGGTGATGATCTCGCCGCTGACCACGCTGGTGCAGACCTATCTTGAGCAGAACGGCGGCACGGTGGCCAATGCCAACGCTGCCGTGGTGTCCGCCTTGGGCCTGACCCTGCCGCCCGGGCAGACCCTGGCGACCTACGATCCCCTGGCGGCCCTGGCTGCCAATAGTAGCGACGTCCACGCACTGAACGTGCAAAAGGCCGCGGCAGAAGTCGCCACGGTGGTACAGGCGGCTGCTGCCAATCCGGCAGCGGGCATCAGCGCGACGACCGTGGCCAGCAACGTCATCGCCAATCTGGTCAACCAGATCGAGGCGGCGAACACAGGCAGCACGACGGTGGACCTGACGAACACCGCCACGCTCGCCAGCGTCTACGGCACCGCAGGCACCACCGTCACCGCGAGCACCGTCAGCACCGCGACCACCGATATTGCGAATGCTCTCGATCTTGGTGGGATTTCCCAGGCGCAGGCCAGCTTGCTGGATACCATCACCCCCGCCGCGCCAACCGCAGTGTCATTGACACCGGCCTCCGACAGCGGAACCCAGGGCGACGACGTCACCAACGCCACCACGCCCAGCGTCCGTGTGATGCTGAACGTCACGGCCACCGACGGCACCGCCGCCGTGACGGGCAACACCGTGAGCGTGTTTGTCGGCAGCAGCGGCACGGCCGCGGCCCAAGCCACGCTGAGCGCCACGAATATTGCCAATGGCTGCGTGGACATAGCCGTGAGCGGCCTGCCAGCCAACGCCACCAGCAACCTGACAGCCAAGATCTCCGACGCCGCGAGCCACACCTCGGCCGCGTCCGCAGTGTTCGCGCTCACCATCGACACCCATGCGCCCGCCGCACCCGCTTTCGCCCTGGTGGCGGATACCGGCGTGTCGGCCAGCGATGGCATCACCAACAACGGTGCGGTCCACGTCACCGGCCTGGAGACGGGGGCGACCTGGCAGTACAGCACGGACGGCGGCAGCAACTGGACCACCGGCACGGGCAGCGACTTCACGCTGCCGGGCAGCGCCCTTTACCTGGCCGGAACGGTGCAGGTGCGGCAGATCGACACGGCGGGCAACACCGGCACCGCAGCGGTCAGTAGCGGCAACATCACGGTCGGACTTGGCACGCCGCTCACCATTGCGAGCGGTGGCGCCGAGAGCACCACGATCCAGACGCTGATCGCACAAGGCAATGCGGATGGCTACCTGACGGTGCTCGATCTGGCGGACAACGCCACGACACTGAACAGCACCGAGGCGGCGCTTCTGATTCAGGCCGGCCTGGAGTTCGCCGCGGATGATCTCGTCACGGTGCAGCAGGCGACAGGCACGCTCCTGACCACCAGCCTGAGCGGCCTGCAGCACCTGGGCGTGGATGCCATCAACGTGACCGGCACCGGCGGCGAATTCTTGATCCCGGCCGGCACCGGTACGCTGGACTACGCCCATTTGCCGACGATCACGGCCGATGCGAGTGTTTCCGTCGGCCTGGAGCTGGCCGACAACCTGCTGAACGCGCCGACGACGGCCACGCAGGCCGCCGCGCTCAAGACAGCCGGCATCGACGTGCTGACGGCGGCCGACGACAGCCTGAGCGTGGGTTCCACGCAGGTGAGGGCCATCCACATCGGCGGCCTGACCTTCGACACGGCCAGCACCATCACCATGGAGATCGCGTCGGCGAACGAGACGACGGCGGTCACCAATCTGGTCGACGCCATCAATGGTTCGTCCTACGCCGGCGACCTCGACATCCTGGATGCGCTGGACAACGCCATCGCCATCACCGATGCCCAGGCCAGCGCACTCGTGGGCGAGAGCCTGGTCTTTGCCGCCGACGATGCGGTCACCGTCAATGCCACGGTGGGCACGGCCGTCGGCACCCATCTGCAGACCAGCCTGCATGGCCTGCAGCAGCTGGGGGTGGACATGGTCGGCATCATCGGTGCCACCAGCGGTGTGGTCGATATCCAGGCCGGCGGTACGGTGGACTTCGGCAGCCTGCCGCAGGTCAACACGCCGTCGGGCGTGCTGGCGGGGCTGGAACTTTCCGATTCGGCATTGAGCGCCCTGTCCGGCAGCGACATGGCCGCGCTGGTGAGCAAGGGCTTCGACGTGCTGTCGGCCGGCGACACCAGCCTGAGCTTGACGTCGGCCCAGGTCGAGGCCATCCATGCCGCAGGCCTGCAGCTCAACCCGGCCGACAGCGTCGCGATGGAGATCGCTTCGGCCAACGAAGCCACGGTGGTGAACGACCTGGTGACGGCCATCGGCACGGCGAGCGGCGCGCCGGGGGCCTACCGCGGTGACATCGACGTGCTCGACCTGGTCGACAACAGCATCAGCATCAGCGATGCCCAGGCCAGCGCGCTGGTCGGTGCCGGCCTGCAGTTTGCCGCTGACGATACGGGCGTCGCGATCCAGGCCACCGGCACACACCTGAGCACCAGCCTGACCGATCTGCAGCGCCTGGGCGTGGACTTTGTCCATACCGATGGCAGCGTCAACACCGTGGTGCTCGACTTGGGCACCATCGCTGGCGGGAGCAGCATCCTGCCGGTGTTCGACAGCGAAGACGACGTGAAGGTGTCGGTGCGCGACACCGACCTGGACGACGTCGCCAGCTTCCTGAGCGCCGGTGGGCACAACACGCCGAACATCGACGCGCTGTCCGTCGCGTTGCGCGACGCCTTTGGTGCCGAGCTTGCGGGCTCGGGCGTCGGGGACCCGGTGTTCCAGATCAACAACCTGGGCATCGAGCTCGATGCGTCCGTCAATCAGCTGGTCACCCTGGGCATGATTCTCGAAGCGGCCGACGGTGCCAACGATTCCCTGGCCGCCCTGTATGGGCTGTCGGGCCAAACCCTGGCAACAGGCCTGACTGCAGCTGGCATCACCAACATCCATGTCGATGCCCTGACGCAATTCCAAGTGACCGATGGCGATCTCAACGCCCTGTTGAACGCCGGTCTCGTCTCCGCCAACGCAGCGGCAGATGTCATTGTTACCAACACTGACGGCACCCTCGATGTCACGCTGGCCCAACTGGCCAACATCGGTGCCGATCAGGTGCAGACTTCCGGCGCAACACTGCAGGTGCATGCCGGTGTCAGCTTCTCGAACGGGGCCGAACTCACGGCGGCCCTCAATCAGCTGGTCGCAACGTTCGAAGCCCAGGGTGGCGGAACGGTGCAGCAGCTGTTCGAGACAGCCGACACGGTCGACCTGCATGTGGCCGGCTCGCTGCCCAGCTTCGAGCTGGATGCCGGGCTGGCGACGAAGCTGCAGCTGTTGGGTATCGATGACATCAAGGACGCTGATGGCCACTCAATCAAGCCCAACCCCTGAGACAACACTGAGCGCATGCGTTCACACCGGCTGCCGCGTGCAGACCGGCGGGGTGGGGGAGGGCGCGCATGCTCGATAAAGCCCTGGGCCTGCTGTCGCCCAGCGCACCGGGCCAGAACAATCCGCTGCGCGAGGTGCTGGGCCAGTGCCGCCAGGCCTTCTGGCTCACGGCGGTGCTCACCTTCGTGATCGAGCTGCTGTCGATCAGTCCCATCCTGTACATGATGAACATGTTCGACCGGGTGCTGAGCAGCCGCAGCCACGTCACGCTGGTGTCGCTCACCGTGCTCATCCTCGGCCTGTACGTGTTCTGGTCGGCGCTGGAGTGGCTGCGCGCCCGGCTGATGGTGCGCATCTCCATGCGGGTGGACTGGGACTTGGCCGCCGCCACCTTCGACGCCGCGTTCCGCCGCTATGTGGGGCGCAAGAAGGTGGACGTGCACCAGGTGCTGGGCGACCTGCTGCAGGTTCGGCAGTTCCTCACCGGTCAGCCCATCCTGGCGCTGATGAGCGCGCCGTTTGCCGTGCTCTTCATCATCGTCGGCGCCTTCTTCCACCCCTACCTGGCGGTGTTCATCCTGGTGGCCTCGGCCATCCTGCTGGTGGTGAGCTACATGACGCAACGCGTCACCACGCCGGTGCTGCGCGAGGCCAACGAGGCCAAGGCCGATTCCAACCGGATTGCGGCACAAAGCCTGCAGCATGCCGAGACCGCGCTGGCGCTGGGCATGCAGGCACCGATCCGGCGGCGCTGGTACCAGCGCCACCAGGGTTACCTGGGCATGCAGGCCCACGCCAGCGAGGCGGCGGGCGTGATGGGCGGCGCCAGCGGCTTCCTGCAGCATGCCTTTCCCTCGCTGCAGATGGCGCTGGCCGTCTACCTGGCCATCGAGGGGCAGATCACCGGCGGCATGGTGATCGCCGCCACCTTTCTCATTACCAAGGCCGTGGCGCCGATCCAGAAGCTGCTGGGCAACTGGAGCGAGATCGTCGGCGCGCGCCAGTCCTTCGAGCGGCTGGAGCTGCTGCTGCTCGAAGACGACATCCACCAAGACCGTCTTTCCCTGCCGCCGCCCAAGGGGCGCTTGCTGGTGGAGCACGTGGTGGCGCTGCCGGCCGGCACGAAGAAGCCGGTGATCGACAACGTCAGCTTCACCATGATGCCGGGCGAGGTGACCGCCATCGTGGGGCCCAGTGCCGCCGGCAAGACTTCGCTGGTGCGCCTGCTGGTGGGCATCTGGCGTCCCGTCAGCGGCTCGGTGCGGCTCGACGGCGCCAATGTGGCCGACTGGGTGCGCGACGACCTGGGCCAGCACATCGGCTACGTGCCGCAGGACATCGGCTTCTTCGAGGGCACGGTGGCGGAAAACATCGCCCGCCTGGGCCCGGTGGATGACGCCCAGGTGGTGACGGCCGCCAAGCTGGCCGGCATGCACGAGACCATCCTGTCCTTCCCCAACGGCTATGAAACGCAGCTGGGCGAAACCGGCCACGTGCTCACCGGCGGCCAGCGCCAGCGCCTGGCGATTGCGCGTGCCCTCTACGGCACACCGCGCTACATCGTGATGGACGAACCCAACGCCGCGCTGGACGACGCCAGCGAGCGCAGCCTGATCGTGCTGATCCGTGCGCTCAAGAACGACGGCTGTACCGTGCTTTTCACCACCCACCGTCCCCAGCTGATTGCCGCGGCCGACCAGCTGTTGGTGCTGGCCCACGGGCGGCAGGTCGGCTTCGGCCCCGTGGCCGAACTGCTGGCCGCCGCCCGGCAGGCCAGCGCACCGGCCGCCGCCGGCTGACAGCCCGGCATGCAAGACAAGACCCTGACATGAGCAAGGCCCTGAGCATCGCCAAAGACCGGTTCACCGCCTGGCTGGACCAGCTCAACCCCTACGACCCCGACAAGCTGGAGCGCGATGGCGTCAAGCCCATCCGGGTGGAGGAGTCGGAGAGCAAGCGCATCCTTGCGCGCATCGCCTTGGTCAGCTTTGTGCTGTTCATGGGCTGGGCGCTGTTCGCGCCGCTGGACGCCGGGGTGAGCGTGAGCGGGACCGTGGTCGTGATGGGCAACCGCAAGGCGGTGCAGCACCCGGCCGGCGGCGTCGTGACCGAACTTCGCGTGCGCGAGGGCGATGCCGTCCGGCAGGGCGACGTGCTGCTCAAGGTCAACCCGCTGACGACCGAGGCCAACCTCTCCGGCGTGGAGATGGACTACATCAACGCCCTGGCCACCGAGTCGCGCCTGCAGGCCGAGCGCGAGGGTGCCGGCGGCATCACCTGGCTGCCGGAACTCAAGGCCTATGGCAGCGACCCGCGCGTCGATGAGGCCCAGGCCTTGCAGACCAAGCTGTTCGAGTCGCGTCGCAGCGAATACGGTGACCAGCAGCGCATCTACCTGGAGCAGCTGGTGGGTCTGCAGGCGCAACTGCGCGAGCTGCAGAACGTGCTGAGCTTTCGCAAGGAACAGCTCGGCTTGCTCAACGAGGAGGCCAGCAGCAACCGTGAGCTGGCCAACCAGGGGTTCATCCCGCGCAGCAAGGCCAACGAGGTCGAACGCACACGCTCCGAGATGCTCTCCAATCTGTCCAACGTGACGGCCGAGATTGCCAAGGTGCAGTCCAGCATAGCCGCGACGCGGCTGCAACTCACCCAGCACCAGGCCAGCTACCGCAAGGAAGCCGACACCCAGCTCGCTGAGGTGCAGAAGAACCGCAAGGCCGGCAAGGGCAAGGTGGAGGCGCTGCAGTTCGATCTCAGTCTGGCCGAGATCAAGGCACCGGTGGACGGCACCGTGGTGGGGCTGAAAGTCAACACCGTCGGCGGCGTCATCCAGAGCGGGCAGGTGCTGATGGAGATCGTGCCGCGCGAGGGGCGACTCATCGTGGAGGCGCAGGTGCCGCCCCAGTCCATCGACAAGGTGCACATCGGGCTGGAGGCCGACATGCGCTTTTCCGCCTTCAACCTCAACACCACGCCCGTCATCCCCGGCCGCGTGACGTTGGTGGGCGCCGACAAGATTCCCGGCGCCAGTCCGCAGCAGGGCGACTACTACCTGGCCCAGGTGGAGACCACCGCCGAGGGCCTGAAGCTGCTGGGCGACAAGGTGGTGCAGCCGGGCATGCCGGTCGAGGTGATCGTCAAGACCGGCGAGCGCAGCTTCTTCAGCTACCTGATCAAGCCCCTGTCCGACCGTTTCGCCCGCTCTTTCAAGGACTGAATCGCATGCAGGTCGCCGCTCCATGGATCCTTGCTGCCACTGTGTGGATGGCATTCGGGCCGACCGCCCAGGCGGCCGACGCCTTGACCGATGCCTTCGAGCAGGCCCGCAAGTTCGACCCGCTGTTCCAGGCGGCGCGCTCCGAGCGTGACGCCAACGTGGTGGCCTCGCAGGTGGCGGGTTCAGCCTACTACCCGCAACTCCAGGGGACCTACACCCGGCTGGAGACCGAGGCGAACACGCGCCAGACCTACACGCTGACCCAGCCGATCATCAGCGCCGATCGGTATGCGACGCTGAAGGAGAGCGAGCCACGCGAGCAACTGGCCAGCGCGACCTTCCAGTTGCGTGAGCAGGACCTGGGTCAACGCCTGTTCAAGGCCGTGGCCGAACTGCTGCGTGCCAATGAAGGCCTGCGCCTGAACAGGGCCAAGTTCGATGCGCTGGAAAAGCAGTCTCAATCTGCCCAGCGGGCCTTCGAGCTGGGGCAGGGCACGGTGACCGACGTGCGCGACGCTCGGGTTCGGCTCGACCAGGCCCGTGCCGATACGCTGACGCTGGAAGCGCAGATCGGGGCCGCGCAGCGCCAGCTCACGGCCATCACCGGTGGGCCGCTTGCGTCGCTGCCACTCAGCGTGCCGCGCCTGGAACGAACCCTCGCGCTCAAAGCCCTCGACGACTACATCACCAGCGGCGTGCGGGCCAATCCCCAGTTGCTGGTGGCGCAGCAGAACCAGCGCATCGGCGAGTTGGCGGTGATACGTGCCGACAGCGCATGGCTGCCCACGCTGTCCGCCGTGTGGATGAACACCACCTCCAACAATGTGACGAGCAACTTCTCGGGCATCTCGGTCAGCCTGCCGCTGCAGGCCGGCAGCTTCTACCAGATGAAGGCGGCCGCGGCCAATGCCGTGAAGATGCAGGAGCAGGCGCGCGACGCCGAACTGCGCACGCGGCTGGAAGTGCAGCGCCTGTGGGCCTTGGTCAACGCCGGGAGCGGCGAGGTGGCGATCCGGCTGGAGGCTATCCATTCGGCCGAACTCAGCGTGGATGCCAATGAAAAAAGCTTCCGTGGCGGCGTGCGTTCGCAGATCGACGTGCTCAACAGCATCCAGACCCTGTACCAGGTGCAGCAGGACTACGTGAACGCCGTGCTCACGCTGGCCGAGAACTACCTCAACCTGCTGCTGCAGGCCGCCACCCCGGCCGACCAGGCGATCGCCAGCACGCAGGCCGTCCTTTTCCCCGCACGGTGACACCCATGGACGTCCTGGACCTGCAGACCGCCCTGCGTCTGGCCGACCAGAAGCGCAATGCCCAGCAGTGGCGCGAGGCGGTGGCGCTGTACCGCCGCTTGCAGGAGTGGCTGGCCGGGCAGGCCGCCTATCACCACAACCTGGCGTTGTGCCTGCTGGGCGCCGGCGAGCCGGCCGAGGCGCTGGCGCAGGCCGAGCAGGCCCTGGCCGCACAGGCCGCACAGGCCGGTCTGTGGCAGGCCGAGGTGGTGAAGGTGCGCGCCCTCGCCGCACTGGGGCGCGGGCTGGAAGCGGCGCAAGGGCTGGAGGCCTTGTGCGCCGCCCATCCCGAGCGCGGCGAGTTTGCGCTGGAACTCGCCGGGCTGGTGTTGCATGAAGAGTGCAATGCGCGACGGGCGCGCGAACTGGTGCAGCCCTGGCTGAGCCACCCGGCGCACACGGTGGACGCGCAGCTCACCGACCTGATGGCCAGCCTGTACGACCGCGACGAAGCAGCGGACCCCGCACCGGCAGTCAACGACCGTGCCATCGCGTTTGCCGACGCCCATCTCAAGCGTGGCATGGCCAGCCGCATCTTCGGCAGCACGCCACCGGCTGCGCGCACGCGCCGCATCCGTCCGCGCGTGGGGCTGCTCTCGCCCATGTTCAACTGCTCGCCGGTGTACTTCTTCTGCAGCGGCGCGCTCGGGCTGCTGGCCGGGGAGATCGACTTCTTCTTCTTCAACCGCAGCCGCCGCAGCGACTGGGCCACGCAGCAATTGCGCGGGCTGGCCACACAGTGGTTCGAAGTGGCCGACCTCAGCCCCGAGCCGCTGGACGACTTTCTGCGCCAGCACGGGCTGGACGTGCTGGTGGACCTGGGCGGCTGGATGGACCCGCTGGGCCTCAAGGCCCTCTCCACCAAGCCGGCCAAGCGCATGTACAAGTGGGTGGGCGGCCAGAGCATCACCACCGGTCTGCGTGTGTTCGACGGCTTCATCAGCGACGTGGAGCAGACGCCGGCCGGCGATGAGCGCTGGTTCACCGAGCCGCTGGTTCGCCTGCCGCAGGGCTACATCAGCTACGCACCGCCGCCTTACCTGCCTGCCGTGCAAGCCATGCCGGCGCACGCGCATGTGCTGGGCATCATCGCCAACCCGGTGAAGGTGTCGCAGCCTTTCCTGGCCGGGCTGCATCACACGCTGCAGGAGCGCGCCAAGGCTGGCCTGCCGCTGCAGTTGCAGTTCATCGACAAGCGCTACCACCACCCCCAGCTGCAGGCACGCGTGCGCGCCGCGCTCCAGCCCGCACAGGCGCAGCTGGGCGAGCAGTTGCAGCTGCAGTTCATCGTGCCTGGCAGTCACCAGGAATACCTGGGCGCCGTGGCAGCCTTGAGTGAGATGGTGGACACCCATCCCTACACCGGCGGCCTGACCACCATGGAGGCGCTGAGCCTGGGCGTGCCGTGCAGCAGCATGGCAGGCACGCTGTTTTGCGAGCGGCACACCCATGCGCATGTGGCCTTCCTCAAGTCGCCGGGCGAGCGGCGCCGGTGCGCGCGCGCGGTCAAGCCGGGGGCGGCGCGCAAGTCCCTGGTGCCCGCGGATTGCCCGCGCGCCAACCACGCCGCGCTGGCCGAGGCCTTGGCACAGCTGTTCAAACACGGTTCACTGAAGGCGGTGGTCGCATGATGCACTTCCAGGTGGTCACCACCAACGAGCTGGACGCTTGCCACGGACTGCAGGCCGACGTGCTGCTGGTCATGCCCTGCACCGATGTGCCCATGGCGCGCCGCGCGGCCACCCTGATGGCGCAGCGCGCCGGTGCAGCGGGCCATGCGCTGCTGGTGGAGGACCTCGCAGGCTGGGGTTTCATCCGCATCGTCAACCAGGTGTTCAGGCACACCCGGGGGCGTTACTTCGGCTATGTGGCGCAGGACGCCTTTGCCGGCCGCCAGTGGCTGGCGCTGGCGCTCGAGGCGCTGCAACGCCCCGGCAAGCATCTCTTCGGCTTCAACGACGGCAAGTGGCATGGCGCCTTTGCCGGCTTCGGCCTGGCCGAGCGCGGCTGGGCGGCGCACAACTACGCCGGGGGCGAGTTCTTCCATCCCGATTACCAACGCCACTACGCCGACGTGGAGCTGTCGCTGCTGGCCATGAACCAGGGCGCCTACATCCACGATCCGCGCAGCCTGTTGGTGGAGGTGGACTGGGCCAAGGACAGTGCCAGCGTCGACGCCCAGGACCGCGCGCTTTACCAGGCGCGGGCGGCAGCGGGCTTTGAGGGGCGGGTGCAGTCACCCGAGTTGCTGCAGATGGTGGCCTGAGGAACAGATGGCCACAGGGAAACGCGACACAAGAGAGCGGTGAAGAACGTATGAACACCAGAAAGACAGGAAGCGCGGCCGTCAAGACGGTGGCCAGGCCTACCGGCAGAACCGCCGGCAAGGCTACGGCGAACGGTCAGCCACGCAACGCCGCCAAAAGCGCGCCACCAGCCGGCAAGGCAGGCAGCGCGGCCTCGCTTGTGAAGACGACCGCCAAACCGGTGACGCGCAAGGCGCCGCCCGCCGCGAAGAAGACCAAGGTGGAGGAGCCCCTGCTCAAGCTGGTGACGGCACCGCCCGCAGCCAAGACGCCGGTCAAGAGCGTGAAACCGGTTCCGGGCCCGGAGCCGGCGCAAGACAAGGTGCGCATCTTCCAGATCTATTACCGGCCGGAACAGCGGCAGCTGCTGGATCCCGCCTTCGAGCCCTACAACAACGAGGGAGACAACAGCCCGCTGCTGGAATTCAACGTGTTCCGCAAGCTCATGGGCTCCGAGCTGCTGAAAGGAGCGGGGCTATGGGGGGCACTGTCCTGGAAGTTCAAGGAGAAAACGGGGCTGAGCGGCGAGCAGCTGCTGCAGATCATCGCCGCCCATCCGGGTCATGACGTGTAC
>LNFM01009476.1_pt1 | contig 16648 bp, 13 predicted proteins | sample 596031 | NCBI WGS metagenome assembly LNFM01 (sample SAMN04254537, study PRJNA301005) | activated carbon metagenome | isolation source: dual media filters at the Ann Arbor, Michigan drinking water treatment plant | place: USA: Ann Arbor
CGCCGGGCCGCCGTGAAGGTTTGCGTCGGAGTCGAGCAGTAGGCCCATCCAGCCCAGTTGCGCGGCGATCCGGGCACGCACGCTTGCCGCGCCCGCCCCAACGCCCCCCGAGAACACGACCCCGTCGAGTCCGCCCAAGCTGGTGGCCATTGCGGCGATCCCCTGGGCGACCCGCATCGCGTAGTGCTCTCGGGCCAGGGCTGCGGGCTCGCCGGTGTCGGCCAACAGCTCACGCATGTCGCCACTGCCGCCAGAGAGGCCGCGCAAGCCGGAGTCACGCCACAGCAAGTGCTCGATCTCGGGCAGCGGCATGGCCAGGGTCTGGGCCAGATACAGCACCACGCCTGGATCGAGCGTGCCCGACCGCGTGGCCATCGGGACGCCATCGAGCGGGGTCAGGCCCATGGTGGTGTCGACGCTGCGACCGTCGGCCACCGCGCACAGGCTCGAGCCGCCGCCCAGGTGCACCAGCACCAGCCGGGCCGTCGCCAGCGCGGGGTCGAAGGCGATGAGTTGACGCATCACCGACGCAAACGCCAGCCCGTGGAAGCCGTAGCGTTGGACGCCGGCGGCATGCAGGGACGCCGGCAGCGGCAGGCGCCGGGCCCACGGGGCCAAGTTCGCATGCCAGCTGGTGTCGAAGGCAGCCACCTGCGGTACCCCTGGCCAGCGATGCCCGGCAGCCTCGATCAAGCGCAGGGCCGGAGCTTGATGCAGGGGCGCCAACGGTGTCAGCGCCGTCAGCTCGGTCATCAGTGCCTCGGTGACGAGGGCTGGACCCGGCCGGGTCGCCCCGTGCACGACCCGGTGCGCCACCCGCGTGGGCTGCCCGGCCCCGGCCGGCAACTGCACCAGCAACTGCGACAACCAGCGGTCTGCGCTGCGGGCAGCGTGGGCATCCTCGGGCAGGACGGCGATCTTGGCGCGGATCACCGGCGCGATCAGGAAGCCCTGCGCGTCTATGGTGTAGTACGCCGCCTTGACGGTCGCGGAACCGACATTAATCGTCAGGACGTCGCGCGGCGCGCTCATAGGTGCCCCGAGCGCGAGATGGCGCGCACCAGCCGCCAGGACAGGACCAGCGCGGCTGCGAACGCCAGCGCCGAGAGCACCGGCAGATGGCCCCACAGGCGCGGCCCGGCGCCGTGCAGCATCATCACTGACCCCGCCAGATACAGTCCCAACGTCACCAAGGCCAGGGCCAGGCGATTGCCGGTGCGCGCCAGCGTCGATTCCAGCGGTTCCAGGCCCCGATGGTGCAGCGACAGCGCAGGCCGTCCCTCGTCCAGTTGCAGCTGTCGCAAGATCTGCATCGCCACGACCGGCAGCTGCTCGGCGCTTTTGAGCAGTTGCTCGTGCATCGGCCGGCCCCCCGCCTGTTGTCGCAGGGTCTGGACCATGTGCTGGGCGCGGGCCCCCAAGGCTTGCATCAGGTCCAGGTCCGGGTCCAGGGCCCGCAGCGTGTTCTCGGCTAGGAACAGGGTGCGCATCAGGACCAACAGGTGGCGCGGCAGGCGAAAGTTTTCGCCCGCGCCGATCCGCGCCACGCGCCAGATCGCGTCCGCCATCGACCACTCGTTCAGCGGCAGCGTGGCCAGGCTGCTGAGGATTTCGCTGATGGCACGCACGTAGGCCCGCCGGTCAATCGGACCGGTGACAAAGCCCATCGCCACCACGGCATCGAGCACGGCCGAGGCGTCATCCACCACCAGCCCTTCGATCAGTTGCGCAAAGGCCGTACGCGATGCCGGGTCCAGGAAACCGATGGAACCAAAGTCGTGGAAGCACAGGCGACCGTCGGGCAGTTCGAACAGGTTGCCCGGATGGGGATCGGCGTGGAAGACCCCGGCGCCCATGAGTTGGTGCACGTAGGCATCGAGCAGCAGGCCGGCCAGCTCGCGCCCACGCGGCGTGCGATTACGGGTCGCGAGCGCCGCGCCGTGGCTGAACTCCTGCACGATCACGGCCGGCGCGACCCAGGGCTCCACCACATGGGGCAGGGTCAGGTAGGGCAGGGGATCGAAGGTGCTGGCCAGACGCCGCATGTTGCGCGCTTCCTGGACCATGTCGACTTCCTGATGCAGGAACTGACCCAGCTCGTCGATCAGATCCAGCGGCTGGTAGCGCCGCAAGCCCGGCACCAGCCACTGGCTGACACGCACACAGCGCCGCAGCAATCGCAGATCGGCATGCACCTGGGCCACGATGCCGGGCCGACGCACCTTGACCGCGACCGTGCGCCCATCGGGCAGTTGCGCCCGGTGCACCTGGGCCACCGATGCGGCCGCGAACGGCACCGGCTCGAACTCCGCGAACAGCGCGTCCACCGGCTGGCCAAACGCGGATTCGATCGCCGCCACCGCCAGCGCCGACTCGAACGGCGGCACATGGGCGTGCAGGGCCTCCAGCTCGACCAGATACGGGGCAGGGAGGAGGTCCCGGCGCAGGCTCAGGCCTTGGCCGAGCTTGACGAAGGTCGTGCCCAGACCTTCCAGGGTCTGGCGCAGACGGGCCGGCAGGGTGTCGGGAGCACGGCGATGCCGCCGCCACCAGACCCAGCCGAAGCCAGCCAGGGCGAAAGCGATCTGCAGACTTCGCGGCAGGCGCGCGGCGGGCAGGGGTCGGGGTGCGCTCATGCGGGGCGGGTGATCAAAGTCGGATCGCCGTGGCCGGCCAGCGCCGCCTGCTCGTCAGCGCGCAAGGCGTCATCGAGCGGCCGATCCAGGACCGCCAGCGCCGCCGCCACCGTGTGTGCCCACGTGCAGCCGTTCGCAAACAGAAGTCCGGGGACATCCAAGGTGCCGCCCTGGTTGACGAAACCCAGCGCCCGCGTCGTGGCCGGGCCGGTGTCGATCCGGCGCAACGCGCCCAGGTAAGGCTCAGGCCGGGTGTGGGTGACGAATACGCGCGGGGTGCCCACCGGAAAGTGACGCAGCACCACGGCATCAGCCAGCACGTAGGCGGCTTCCCGGGCATCGCGTCCCGCCCGCAACCTTCCCGGCTCGCCGATGTAGATGACCGCCGCGGCAATTCCCGAGGCGCGAAGACGCTGATGGGCCCGCAACACCTCCCCCAGCTGGTAGCTGCCGGTGGCAGCCAGCAGCACCGCCGCGGTGTCGGGATCGCCATGCAGCAACAGCAGCCCCTCGTCGGCCAACAGGCGCGCCTGCGCCGGCGTCAGCCGGTTGGGCACCTCGCGCTTGGGCACCACCAGCGCCGTGATGGTGCCCGTGGCCCGAAGGCTGTGCGTCAGGGCCACCATGGCGCTGTTGCCGTCCGGCGGGAAACACACGCGGGCGCCGTCCGCCATTTCGCCGAGCAGGGCTTCAGCCAGGGTCGGGTCTTGGTGGGACTGCTCGTTCTTGGCGTTCTCCCAGGTGTGCGAGGTCAGTACGACCGGCACGCCCAGCCAGCCCGGCGGCCGTCCGGCCTCGCGCAGATGCCTGGTAAAAATCAGCTCCTGGCGCAAGGCGCCGAGCATCTTCGGGGCGAAGGCTTCGTAGGTCACGACCAGATTGAGACCGCCCTTGTTCGCCAAGGCGGCGCAGACCACTGCCTCCTCGTTGAGCGCGGTGATCACGGCGCCGGTGCGGGATTCCGCGACACCGGCCTCCGGCACCTGCACCCTATGCTTGAGCAGGTCCAGGGTCGCGTCGAGCTTGTTGCTTCTCAACTCATCGGGATTGCCCACGCGCGGGCGCAACTGCGGATTGGCCTGCACCAAACGCACGAACTGGGCGTCAAGCGCCGCCATCGGCGAGCCGACGGTGCCGGGCTCCGCCCAGGCCGGCTCAGGCACGTTCGGCAGCCTCACCTGGCGGGTCGCGAGCGCGTGGTCGCGCTCGCGCGGCCGGCTCTGGGCGTCATGCGTATTGAGGGAAACGATCGCCGCCTGCAGGTCGGCGGGCGGCACGTAGAGCGGCGCACAGCCGGCATTGAACTGCTCGCGGGCAGTGGCATCGCGGTGGGGATTGCCGGACAGCGGCAGGTTGTGGGCCGCGTTGGTGCCGGCGCCGGGGAAACCGAAGCCCTTGGGCGCTTCGGCGACGCCATAGCGCAGCGGGATCCGGAAATCTCCCTCGGGATGCAGCGCGGCCGCTTCGGTGCAGGCCTGCAGCCGCGACTCGATGACGTGGATGCCCCAGGCGATGCTGGCGGGATCACGGCCGTCCAGGCCAATGGGCTCGAAGCCATTGAGCCGCAGGTGGCGGTACAGCCAGTCCTCGCCGCCCTGCTGCTCGATCTGGCTGCGCTGTTCGATTCGCCGGCCGTTGAGGATCATAATCGGCGCGACCAGGCCCGAATCGTCCGGGCGCCACCAGCGCGGCGCCCAGTCGCCGCCGCGCTGTTCCTCGAAGGCGCCATCGCTGACGAACGCAACCAGCCGCTCGCCGGGCAGCGGCGCATGCACGTAGTGCAGCTCGGCAAAGCCCAGGTATCCGCCTTCCTGCAGGCCGCCGGCGGTGTGGGCGTTGACGTGCGAGCCCAGCGGCGAGGCCGGCCGCCCTTCGGGCGTCAGCGCATACGAGTAGAAGTCGCCCACGAATCGCGCCAGCCGCGGCTCGTCGAGGCCGTAGCGGGCCGCATGCGCTGGGCTCATGTTGTCCACGATCACGTTGAGCGCATCGATCGCCGCCACGCAGTGGCCCTGGCCCATCATCCAGGCGCGGGTCCGGCCGTCGAGCGCATTCATCGCCAGGTAGCCGGCATAGGCGGGCACCATGTTCAACGCGCCCCCGGTGTGCCCCTCGGGCTGTGGCTTGAAATCCTCGGCGACCAGGGGGCTGCCATCGAGTCGGACACGCCGGGCGTAGGTCATATGCGCCACCAGCCACATGCCCGCGCTGGCAATGCGATCGGCCGCGCTCAGGCGCCGGTAGCCAGTTTCCGCGTCAGGCAGTGCGCCGGTGGCGACCAATTCCTCGAGCATGGCGCGTACTCGCAGTTGCGTGAGCGGCGTGTGCTCGATGACGCCATAGCCGGCGGCCCACGCGGCGAAGGCCGGCTCGGCCTGGGCGTAGCGCCGGGCCAACTGGTCAATCCGGTGCTGGTCAATGGCGCTGATGGCGCTGGCGGGGCAGGTCAGGTCGTTCATCGAAACTCCAGGGCACAGATGGGGCGGTGGACGGCGCGGCTCACGGGGCGGCCAGGGACGGGGTGCGCCCGGCGAGCAGGGCTTCGCAGGCCACCGCCAGCGCCGGCGCCATCGCGATGGCATTGCAGGCCGGGTGGGGAATGGTGTCGGTGCTGACGACGCGCCGGGCGCCGGCGGCGAGCAGGCGCTCGTAGGCGTCTTCGGAAAAGACCGCGTGGGTGACCAGGCAGGTCGCCGGGGGCAATCCCAGCGTGGCCAGATGCTTGAGGGTTTCGATCATCGTATGGCCCGAGGAGACGATGTCATCGACCACCACGGGCGTGCGGCCGCGGGCGGCGACGGGATCGGGCAGGCTCACCCGGACGGAGCGATCGCCCTCCCGGATCTTGGCCAGCACCTGGAACGGCACTTGCGCCCGCGCGGCGATATCGCCAACCCATTGCGCCGATTCGCTGTCGGGACCGATCAGGATCGCGTCGGGGACGTTGGCCTGCACCCAGGCCGCCATCGCCGCCGCCGCGGCGACATGGCGGGTCGGGATCGAGAACAACCCGTCCAGGCGCGGATTGCGGTGCAGGTGCGGATCCACCGTCACCAGCCAGTCGACGCTTTGCTCCAGGAACCGGGCAAAGATCGGCGCGCTGATCGCTTCGCCGGGATGGAAGCGCGTGTCCTGGCGCATGTAGGGCAGGTAAGGCGCGACCAGGCCAACCGAGCGGGCACCCAGATCACGGGCCGTCTCGGCGACAAAGCGCAGCGCCAGCGCAACCGAGTCCACGTTCCTCAGCCCGGCCACCAGCACCACGTCGACTGCGTTGAGTCGGGCGTCGAGTGTCAGCAGCGATTCCCCGTCGGGGAACCGGCGCCAGCCCACGGGGGCCACGCGAGCCTGCAGGCGCGAACCGACCTCCAACGCCAGGGGCTGCAAATCGGGAAAGGGGATCAGGACGCGGCTCATGGGTCCTCCAGGGTCAGGATGTCGGGATGAGCCTGGGCGTAGGTCAAGGCGTAGTCGCGCTCGCCCGGGGACTGGGCGTGCACGGTGTACAGCGGCTGCCCGGCCGCGACGGGATCACCGATGCGCACGGTGCAGACGAGGCCAGCCAAGGCCGCGCCTGGTGCGCCGGCGAGCTTGGCCACTTTGGCCAAACGCCGGTTGTCGATCGCGCTCACGCGCCCGGCGCGGGTGGCCACCACCGGCGCCCGGAAGGGCGCCTCTCCCGGCTCGGTGAAGCCGCCTTGTGCCTCACAGATGGCCAGGAACCTGGCCCAGGCCCGGCCCGAGTCCAGGGTCTGCGTGGCCAGAGCGAGCCCCAGGCCCGGCGGCCTGCCCGGCGCCAGGTCCAGCAGCGCGCCGGCGACGGCCAGGGCGCGCGTGCGCAGGTCGGTCGGTGCGTCGGGTGCGCCCCGCAGCACCGCCAACACATCGCGGGCCTCCAGGGCGGGGCCGATGCCCATGCCCACCGGCTGGCGGCCGTCGGTACGCAGCACGGCGAGCGTCAGCCCCATGGCGGACGCCGTATCGGTCAGCCTGTCGGACAGGGCCTGCGCCGCGGCGTCGGACCGCACCTTGGCGGTGGGCCCGACGGGCATATCGATCAGCACGTGGCTCGCGCCGGCCGCGACCTTCTTGGACAGCACGCTGGCGACCAACTGCCCGTCGCTGTCGAAGTCCAGCGGCCGTTCGACCCGGATCAGGACGTCGTCGGCCGGACTCAGGCGCACGTTGCCGCCCCAGACGATGCAGCCGCCTTCGCGTTCGACCACGCGTCGCATCCCGGCCAGATCCAGCGCCACCGGCGCCATGACTTCCATCGTGTCGGCGGTGCCGGCCGGCGAGGTGATCGCCCGCGAGGAGGTCTTGGGGATGCGATGCCCCAGCGCGGCGATGATCGCGACCACGATCGGCGTGGTGCGATTGCCCGGCAGGCCGCCCACGCAGTGCTTATCCAGCACCGGGCCGCCGCCCCAGTCCAGGGTCTGGCCCACGGCCACCATGGCCCGCGTCAGGGCGATGGTTTCGCCGTGATCCAGGCGCTCGCCCGCGCACGCGGTCACGAAAGCTGCCAGCTCGATGTCCGACAGCCGATTGGCGGCGGTATCGCGCATCAGGGCCAGGCAGTCGGCGTCGTCCAGACGCGCCCCGAACACCTTGGCGCGCAGGGCGCCGGCCGAGGCGGCCGGCTCGGGATGCTGGAACGTGGCGAACGCCCCGGCGTCGGGGCCGACGGCCGACCAAGCCGCGTCCGACAGCGCGACCTCGTCGACCGCCAGGTGATCGCCCGTGACGACATTGAGCGTCGCGATCACCTGCCGCGTGCCGACGTGCATCTGGACCCGGGTCAGCGCCGCGAAGCCCTCCGAGCGACAGACCGGGCAGTCACGGTGCATGTAGACCACCGGCTGCTGGTAGGTATCGATGCCGGCGCGCACGACGCGCAGGCGGGTGTGGGCGTGCTCGCTCACGCCGTGGCCTCGCCGCCGAGCGACACCCTTTCCAGGTGCTCGGGGACCCGGCAGCGCCAGCCGAGCTCACGCTCGATCCGGCCGCGCAAGGCGTCGGCCGCGTCGGGCTCGCCATGCGTGATGTAGGTCATCGTGGGCGTGACCGGGGCCGGGCGCAGCCAGGCGAGCAGTTCCTCGCTGTCGGCGTGGCCGGAGAAACTCTCCATGGCGACGACCTCGGCCTGGATCGGCACCTCCTGCCCGAAGATGCGCAGCGACTTCTCGCCGCGCACCAGCGCGGCGCCGCGGGTGCCGCCAGCCTGGTAGCCGGCCAGCAGGATCGCGTTGCGCGAATCCTGGCCAAAGGCCACGAGGTGGTGCAAGACCCGCCCGCCGGTGAGCATGCCGCTGGCGGAAATGATGATCATCGGCCCGCGCTGCATGTTGAGCGCCTTGGACTCCTCCACGGTACGCACCATGGTCGCGAGCTCATACATGTCCCGACACTCGGCGTCGGTCACGTGGTGTTCGCCGTGGTGACGGTGATACAGGTCAGTAGCGTTGATCGCCATCGGGCTGTTGAGGTAGACCGGCACGCGCGGAATCTCGCCACGCTGGCGCAGGCGCGCGATATGCAGCATCAGGGCCTGGGCACGGCCGACCGCGAACGCCGGGATGACGATCACGCCGCCGCGGGCCGCGACCCGCTTGATCACCGGCGCGAGTTCCGCTTCGGCGTCGGCGCTGGGATGGCGGCGGTTGCCGTAGGTGGACTCGCAGACCAGTACGTCGGCACCCTCGAAGGGCGCGGGGCCCTTCATCAGCGCGTCGCTGGCCCGGCCGAGGTCGCCGGTGAAATGCAGGCGGCGGCCGTCGATGGTGAGCGCGATCTGGGCGGCACCGAGGATATGGCCGGCCGGGATGAAGCGGGCGCTGACGCCCGGGGCCAAGGATTGCGGCTCCAGGAAGGGGCGGCCCTCGAAGCGAGTCAGACACGTCATCGCATCCTGCTGCGTGTACAGGGGCAGGGGATTGGCGTGCTTGGAGTAACCCTTCTTCTTGGCAAACCGCGCCTCCTCTTCCAGCAGGTGGCCGCTGTCGGGCAGCAGGAGCTGACTCAGGTCGCGGGTAGCGTCGGTGCACAGGATCTTGCCGGTGAAGCCCTGCTTGACCAGGGCCGGCAGATACCCGGCGTGGTCGAGGTGGGCGTGGGTCAGCAGCACGGTATCGATGGATGCTGGCGCCACCGGAAACTCCGCCCAGTTGCGCTCGCGCAGCTGCTTGTAGCCCTGGAACAGGCCGCAGTCGACCAGGATGCGCTGACCCGCGGCCTGGACCAGGTAGCGCGAGCCGGTGACGGTGCCGGCGGCGCCGAGGAAGTGCACGGAACGCATTGACGCGGAAGCCATGGGGATGGTCCTTTAAGAGAATCGAGGGGACCGCACTGACAGCGGCCGGGGAAGGGCGCCCGCGGTGGCGAGCCCGATCCTGAGGGTCAGGGCAGGGTGACCGTGCCGCGAGCACCGATCGAACATCAGCGGATCAACTCGACGGTGTCGTTGACCTTGGGCTTGCCGGTGACAACCTCGGCCTGCGCGTAGTGCGTATCGAACAGCTCCGTGATCCGGACCTGCCCAATCGGCTCACGCCGGAAGCGGGAACCGGCCGCCTTGGGACTGCGCGAGACCCGCTTGTGGCGTACGACCTCGAGCACCTGCCCAACCTGGGCGCCATCGGCTTCGCCCACGCAGACGACCAACGCGCCAGCGTCGGCTTCGAGGACCTGGCCGCGCATGACGACTTCATGGCGGTACGTACTCTCCTGGGCGTAGGCGGAGGTAGCCAGGGCCAGCAGCAAGGTCACACCGACAAGGGTGCGGCGAGCACGTTGGCGCAGGGTCGGGTTAGCCGGAGGGGGCGTGTGGATAAGACGATTCATATTCATGAGTGGAGCTCCTGTTAAACAGCGGGGGAATCCTCGGCGGCGCTCGAAACCGTCGCCAAGGGTAGGCGCTTGAGCAACAGCGCATTGACAGCCACGATCACCGAACTGCCGGACATCGACAGCGCGGCGACTTCGGGCGAGAGAACGAACGGGAAGAGGACGCCAGCGGCCAGCGGAAAGGCCAGGACGTTGTAGCCCACGGCCCAGGCCAGGTTCTGGTGCATTTTCCGCAGCGTCCCGCGGGCGATCGTGATCGCCCGCACGACGTCATAGGGGTCGCTGCGCATCAGCACTATGTCGGCGCTGTCGATCGCGACGTCGGTGCCGGCACCGATCGCAAAGCCGACCTCGGCCTGCGTGAGCGCCGGGGCATCGTTGACGCCATCGCCCACCATGCCGACTTTCAGGCCCTGGGCCTGCAGCTTCTTGACCTCGGCGGCCTTTTCGCCGGGCAGTACGTCCGCCAGCACGATGTCGATGCCCAGGTCCGCGGCCACGCGCTCGGCCGTGGGCCGGTTGTCGCCGGTTATCATCGCCACCCTTACCTTGCGCCGGTGAAGCTCCTGGATCGTGGCCCGGGATGTGGGGCGGATGGCATCGGCAATGGCGATCACGCCGGCGAGCTTGCGATCCACGGCGACGTAGATCACGGTGCGCCCGCCGCCCTTGAGCGCCTCGGCCTGTGCGTCCAGGGCGTCCAGCGCCACCCCTTGCGCGGTCATCAGCAGCCGGTTGCCCAAGTGCACCCAGCGACCCGTCACGCGCCCCATGGCGCCCTGGCCGTCGATGTTGGTGTAGTCCGTCGCCCTCTCCTGGACCGGGCCCGCGTGCTTGAGGATCGCCTGGGCCAGCGGGTGTTCGGAGTGGGTTTCCACGGCGGCCGCCACATCGATGAGGGTTACCTCGTCCCACCCCGGGGCCGATACCACCTGCACGACGTCGGGCTGGCCCACCGTCAACGTGCCGGTCTTGTCGAAGATCACCACGTCCAGCCGCGCGCATTGTTCGACGGCCTCGGCGTGCTTGAACAGAATGCCGTGCCGGGCGCCCATGCCGGTGCCGATCATGATCGCCATGGGTGTCGCCAGGCCGAGCGCGTCGGGGCAGGCGATCACGAAGACGGTGATGGTCAGGGTGAGCGCGAAGAGCAGGGGCTGGCCGAGCCACCAGAACCAAACGGCGAAGGTCAGCACGCCGATCACGATCGCCGCCAGCACCAGCCACTGCGAGGCGCGGTCGGCCAGCAACTGGGCCGGGGCCTTGGAGTTCTGCGCCTCCTGGACGAGTTGGATGATCTGGGCCAGCGCGGTGTCGGCGCCGACCTTGGTGGCGCGGTAGGTGAAGGCGCCGCTGCGATTGATCGTGCCGCCGACCACGAGCGAGCCCGGCACCTTCTTCACCGGCATCGATTCGCCGGTGAGCATGGATTCGTCCACCTGGGACTGGCCCTCGAGGACCTCGCCGTCGACCGGCACCTTGGCACCCGGCCGCACGACGACCACGTCACCCACCTGCACGTCGTCGGTGGCGATTTCGACATCGACGTTGTCCCGGCGCACGATCGCCCGCGGCGGCGAGAGCTTTAGCAAGGCCTTCATCGCGTCCGAGGCGCCGGCGCGGGCCCGCATTTCCAGCCAGTGGCCCAGCAGGATGAAGGTCATGAGGACCGAGGAGGCCTCGTAGAAATTGGGCCCGTCGAACAGGAACGTCGCCCCGAGGCTGAAGCCGTAGCCGGTGCCGACGCTGAGCAGCACCAGCACCGCCATGTCCAGCACACCGCGGCGCAGCGAGCGGATCGCCGCCGTGAAGAACGGCCAGCCCGGGTAGATCACCGCGCCGCTGGCCAACAGCCACAACCAGACGTTCTCGGTCAGGCCGAACGGCGTCGGGGGCGCGCTCATCAATCCCATCGGTGACCAGATGAACAGTGGGATCGAGAACACCAGGGCGATCACGAAACGCCGCCGCATGTCCGCCGCTGCTGCGTGCAGATCGCCTCCGTGGTGCATGCCCTCGTGCGGGTCTGAGCCGGTCTTGGCGGAGGCCTCTGGACCATGGCCCGCGTGATCGACCTTGGCCTGGGGCGCGGCGACCGCGGGCTTTGTGTGCCCGTGGCCGCTGCCGTGCCCGGCATGGTCGTCGGGCGCGGGACCGGCAGCGGGGGGAACTGCCGGGGCGCTGGCCTCGGCCGACGGGGCACGACACGCGAAGCCACAGGCGCGTATAGCCGACGCTATGCGGGTGGGCTCGGTCGCGCTGCGCAGGTAGCGCACCTGCAACATGCCCGTCGCGAAGTTGGCATCCGCGGCCTCAACGCCCGGCAGTTCGCGGATCGTGGCGGCCAGGGTCCGGGCGCAGCCTTCGGTCAGCATGTCGCCGATCGGCCAGGTTCTCACTGCCGTCGTGTTCGGATCGGCCTTCATGAGGCCACCGCCTGCGTCCGGCGACGGCGCGGAAGGAACCTCGGCACCGCCGCCATGTAGCGCTCGTAGACGGCACCAAAACGTGCCCGCGTCTCACGCTCCTCATTGATCGCCAATCGCACATAGCTGATGAGCATCACCGGGTACAGCATTAGGGTGATTAGTGTCGGCCACTGTACCAGGAAGCCGGTCATGATTAGCGCAAACCCGGCGTACTGCGGATGCCGAAGGCGGGCGTAGGGACCGGTCTGCGCCAGCTCACCGCGACGCTGCGCGTGATAGAGCACCGGCCAGGCGCGGGCGAGCAACCAGAAGCCGCCGCCGATCAAAGCGAAGCTCAGGATGTGGAAGGGACCGAAGTGCGGATTGCTCCGCCAACCAAACATCATCTCAAACACGTGACCGGCGTCGTGGCTGAGCCAGTTGACCTCCGGGAAGCGCGACGAGAGCCAGCCCGACAGCAGAAACAGGCCCAGCGGGAAGCCGTACATCTCCGCGAACAGCGCGACGACGAACGCGGAATACAAGCCGAAGCTGCGCCAGTCCCGGGTCGTGAGCGGGGTGTAGAAGCTCCAGGCGAAGAAGATGAAAAACGCAGCGTTGAGCACGGCCAGCGCCCACAGCCCGTAGCCGGAATCAATGGGGTTCATGGCAGGTCTCCGCGATGCGTGTGCGGGCGCGGCGTCCGTGGGCTCGCGTCCGGCGGGGTGGACGCATCGGGCGGCGGCGCGCCGTTGGTGGCCGCGCCGTCTGCGTCAGGATCGCCGTGTCCTCCATGACCGCCATGGCTCCCGTGGCCAAAGAAGTGGAGCAACGGGCAGGCCAGCAGGATCAGGATCGGCAGCCACCGCCAGAGTCCGGACAAGTGCAGGCGGTGCTCTGCGAGCAGGTAAATAGCCGCGAATCCCATCAAGATCCAGAAAATCATTCGAGCCCGTCGCGGGGCAGGCGCGTGGGGATGGGTTGTAGGCGTCGTCATGGAAAGGACTCCTGGCGGGTAGGGGGCGGGATCAGGACTTGTCGAGCGTGCGCAGGTAAGTGACCAGCGCCGCCGCGTCCGCGGCCGTCAGGGCGGCATTGCCGCCCTTGGCCGGTATCGCCGTGGGCAATGCCGACGCGGCGAAGTGGAAGACGACGGGCGTGTCATCGGTCGGGCCGTCGGCTTCCGGCAGTGCGGCGACGGCCAGCGGAGCCGCGAACAGGCTGGCGAGCAGCAGGGGTACGTGAGTGCGTTTCATCGGTGACCTCCAATCAAGCGATTGACAGTGGCGAAGAGGGCGCCGGCCACAAAGGCGTGGCCCGCGATCGCGAGCGAACCGATCAGCACCGCGCTCCAGCGCAGTTCGCCGACCGCCGGTGAGAGGCTCGACGGGCTCAGGCCGTGCACGATCAGGCCCAGGCCGGCGGCCAGGGTGCAGGGGGACCACGCCACGACCAGCGCGCATGCCAGGTAAAGCGCGACCGCCGTTACAGCCAGAGACAGGCCGCAAGACAATGGCGATGGACGAGGGCGGCTCATGAGGCCGTCTCCTCTGAAGCGTTGCGACCCCCCAGAAGGCGCCGCGGGGTGGATTTGGGGACGACCGCGGCCTCGCTGGCCGCGACGGCTTCGATCAGTGCGCAGACGTCATTACCCGTCGGCACGGCGTCGGGCAGGCGGGACCACTGGGCCACGGCCTGCGCCATTCGCGTTTGCAGCGCCAGGAGCTGCTCGAGCTGGTCACGGGTTTCCGCCAGCCGACGGCTGATGATGTCGCGCACGAGCGGACACGGACTCCGGCGCTGGCGACTGCGCCGCAGGATTTCCTCGATTTCGGTCAGAGTGAAGCCCAAGCGCTGCGCCGTGCGAATGAAGTGCAGGCGATGCAGCTCCGCCGTCGAGAACAGTTGGTAGCCGGCCTCCGTGTGCCTGGCCGCCCGCAGCAGGCCGCGGCGCAGGTAGTTGCGCACGACGTGCACCGTCACGCCACCCGATTTCGCCAGGCGGCGCACCGTCATCGGCGGCTCGGTCTTGTGCAGATGGGCTGTCATCGCGTGCTCCCGCAGAACTTGCCGGAGACCGTAAACCTGAGTGTCGGACACAGGTCAAGGCGCGCCGGAGCGCTAACGCTGATGGCGACAGCTCTTCGTGGAAGGGGAAATCTCATGGTCTTGGCCTCGCGCGTACCGCCGCCTGACGGCGTTGCGGTAGGAGTCGGCGGGGCAGGCCGCGCACACGGCGGCTGCACCGAGGCGACCGCGAGCATCGGCGCGGGATCAGATCAGCAGGAGGCTGGCTGGATGGGGGGTAGGTCGGTGCCAGGCGACACGAGGACGCGCTGCCACCGCCCGGCCCGCCGCATCAGGCAGTCGCTGCACGGCCACGACCGACATGATTGGCACAGGACCCAGGGTCGGTACCGACTCCAGTCGCGGCGCCTCCTTGCTCAGGTCGCCTTGACTGCAGTGCGACGCGCACAGGGGCGTGTCCCCATTGAGCGGAGTGCCATGGCACGGTGGGGCCGGATCGGCTCCCGCGGACTGGCCATGATCGGCATGTTCGGCATGGGCGGGCATCGAAGCCATCGCCGAGCCCATGCACGCCGGATGGCCCGCCAGAACCAGTTGTGCCCATACCAGCGCCAGCATCGCCAGCAGCGAAATGGGAGTACGCCAGCGGTGGCGGCGGAAGCGGTTCATCCTACTCAGCACGTTACACCTCTCCTAGGGACCGGCTTTGACCTACGTCAATTGACGAGCCCGCAAGGTCCGCGCATGCCTTGGCTCGAGTGTCCGCGACGGCGGAAGTGGATGTGAGTCGTGATGGGTCAAGGCGAACTCCTGAGGTAGGACCGGGAGGCAAGCGGACCGCAGGCTCCGGGAGCGGCGCGTCGGCCCGGGCGACAGGCCCGGGCCGTACGGCCGCCCCCTAGCCTCGGCGCGGACTCGGCGTCGGTTCACCGCGCGGCACGAGCGCGGTCTGTCGACCCTAAAGCTGGGTGCCGCACGCAGGTCAATGGACGGGAGGGGGCCGATCATCGCGCCGCCTCCGACAATCCGGCGACCGGGACGGCCTGCGCCCGGGGGCCCAGCAGCTCCCGGCGCTTGACCAGCGCGTAGATCACCGGGATCACGACCAGCGTCAGGATCGTGGACGACACCATCCCGCCGACCATCGGCGCGGCAATGCGCCGCATGACTTCCGAACCGGTGCCGGTGCTCCACATGATCGGCAGCAGGCCAGCCATAATGGCGACCACGGTCATCATCTTGGGTCGGACGCGTTCGACGGCGCCCTCGACGATGGCGTCCGTGATGTCCGCCAAGGTCAGCGCCTCGCCTTTCGCCTCCCGGTCTTTGGCGCGGGCTTCCAAGGCATGGTCAAGGTAGATCAGCATCACCACGCCGGTTTCGGCCGCGACACCGGCCAGCGCAATGAAGCCAACGGCAACCGCGACACTGAGGTTGTAGTCCAGCGCCCACATCAGCCACACGCCGCCGACCAAGGCAAAGGGCACGGACAGCATCACGATCAGCGACTCGGTGACCCGGCGGAAGTTCAGGTACAAGAGCAGGAAGATCAGCGACAGCGTCACCGGCACCACGATTTTCATCTTGGCGATCGCCCGCTGCATGTACTCGTACTGGCCGCTCCAGGTGGCGTAGTAGCCCGGCGGGAAGGTGACCGACTGGGCTACGGCCTCCTGTGCGGAGCGAACGTAGGCCCCCATGTCCGGATCGCGGGTGTCGACGTAGATGTAGGCCGATAGCAGGGCGTTCTCGGTACGGATCGACGGCGCGCCCTTGCGAACCGTCACGTGCGCCAACTCGCCCAAGGGAATCTGGGCGCCGTCCATGGTGGGGACCAACACTTGCTGCGCAATGGTTTCCGGACTGTCGCGCAATTCCCTGGGATAGCGCACGATCACGCCAAAGCGCTCACGCCCTTCCACCGTCGTGGTGACCATCTCGCCACCCAGCGCGGCCGCGATGACGTCTTGCAGCTCGCCGACCGGCAAGTTGTAACGCGCCAACTGGCGACGGTCGGGTTCGATATCGAGGTAGAACCCGCCGGTGAGACGCTCGGCGTAGGCGCTGGTGGTGCCCGGCACGGTCCGCACTGCGGCCTCGATCTCCTTGGCCAGTCGCTCCATCTCCCCCAGGTCCGTTCCGAACACCTTGATGCCGATCGGCGTGCGGATACCGGTGGCCAGCATGTCCGTGCGGGCCTTGATCGGCATGGTCCAGGAATTGGCCACGCCGGGGAACTGCAGCGCCGTGTCCATCTCGGCGATAAGGGCGTCGATGGTCATGCCCTCGCGCCATTGGTCTTCGGGTTTAAGGTTGATGACGGTCTCGAACATCTCCAGCGGTGCCGGGTCCGTGGCCGTCAGGGCGCGCCCGGCCTTGCCAAAGACCGACTCGACTTCCGGGAAGGTCTTGATGATCCGGTCCTGCTGCTGGAGCAATTCCGCCGCCTTGGTGACCGACATGCCCGGGAGTGACGCGGGCATGTACAGCAGGGTGCCCTCGTTGAGCGTGGGCATGAACTCGCTGCCCAGGCGCGAGGCAGGCCAGGCCGTTCCGAGCAGGGCAACCAGGGCCAGCACCAGCGTGGCCGCCTTGTGCTTGAGAACGACGGCAATCACCGGCCGGTAGATCGCGATCAGGAACCGGTTCACCGGATTCTTCGCTTCCGGCAGGATCTTGCCGCGCACGAACAGCAGCATCAGGACCGGGACCAGGGTCACCGACAACAGC